>Ga0070682_100000245_pt1 | contig 39270 bp, 31 predicted proteins | sample KBSC63LmetaG_FD_64668 | JGI IMG/M metagenome (GOLD analysis project Ga0070682, IMG submission 64668) | Corn rhizosphere microbial communities from Kellogg Biological Station, Michigan, USA - KBS C6-3L metaG | ecosystem: Host-associated > Plants > Roots > Rhizosphere | place: USA: Michigan...
ATGACCATCCGCTTGTCGCCGGAAGACTTTTCTGGGTCAACAGGTCATAGGTATGGGTCTTGTAATATTCCACGCTTCCCGTAAGGCGGTTGTTCAGTATTCCGAAATCTACTCCATAGTTTTGTGTTTTTGAATACTCCCAACCAAGACTTGGATTAGGTGGCTGATTTCCATAGATACCTGTACTTCCTGCACTTCCGTAGTTATAAGGAGCGACGTTAAATCTCCCCATCGTAGAATATGGATCTACTGCCTGATTTGAAGTCTGTCCCCATCCGGCTCTGAATTTAAGGAGATTAATCACCTTGATATTCTGCATGAAAGATTCGTTGGTAACATTCCATCCTAATGATAATGCGGGATAGGTATGCCATTTATTACCCGGAGCCAGTCTGGAAGATCCATCGGCACGAAGTGTTGCCGTTAGCATATACTTATTATCATATGTATACATAATTCTTCCCATGGCTGAAAGCAGGCCGGTTTTCCAATAAATTTGGTCTTCAGGCCTTACGGTGATATCAGCCTGAGGCGACTGTCCCAGGTTGTAATACTGGAAAAAGTCTGCAGGGACATTCTTTGCACTCATGTATGAGCTTGTATACTTATTCTGTTCTGCCGAATATAATGCTACAGCATTTACTTTATGCTTACCAAATGTACGGTCATATGTTAAAAGGTTTTCCAATACCCAATGATACGTCTGGTTATTCCCTCTTCCTGCAGCTGACGGGCCTAAAGGATTTGTATTAAAGACTCCTACACCGGAGTAATTTCCACTGTTTGAAGTACGGTAATCCAACCCTACATTTAATCTGTATTTCAATCCTTTGATTGGAAGGCTGGCTTCCCCATAAAGATTGTTATAGGATGCAAAGGACTTGGTCTCGTCGATATATTTATCTCCCAGATTCCCAAGGCTTCCCCTTGTATAAATCCATGTCTGATCAATACCGCCTGCTGTGCTCATTACTCTCTTTGGGCTTCCGTCCGCGTTGTAAGGATTGGCAATAGGAGAATATCCCAGAACCGCACCCGGATTTACTCCGTTTCCTTCCGAAACGGAATAGTTTGTATTGGTTGTAAAACCGAACTTAAAGATGGATCCTACCTGCTGGTCAATGGCCATTCTCAGGGCAAATCTTTCATAACTTTGAATAGGGATTAAAGCATTTTGTTTAAAATAGGATAACCCTACATTATAATTCCCACCTTCTGTTCCTCCTGAAACCCCTACATCATGGCTGGTCATCATCGCCGGCTTGTAAAACAGACTTTGCCAGTCTGTATTGACACCGTTGTTTTCATCAGCCCCGTTTGAATACAAAGGGGTTGTATTTCCTGCAGGAATGGCATAAGCACGCAACTGTGCAAACTTAGGACCATCCATCATCGGATATTTTGAAAACAAGGTCTGAACTCCCGTAAAGGTGTTGTAACTGAATTTAGGTCTCTGCCCTTTTGCCCCTCTGTTGGTTGTAACGAGAATCACACCATTTGCCCCTCTGGATCCATAGATTGCTGTGGCAGAAGCATCTTTCAGGATGTCAATACTTTTGATATCACTTGAGCTTATATCTCCCAGTGATCCCACAAAAGGAATACCATCCAATACAATCAGCGGATTATTATCTCCTGTTAGAGATCGTGTTCCCCTGATACGGATCTGCATGGCAGCACCCGGTTTAGTAGAGGTTTGCGAGATATCTACCCCTGCCGTTCTTCCCTGTAATGCCTGGGTAATGTTGGCAGAGGGTACTTCACGCAGTGCATCTCCTTTTACAGTGGCTACAGAACCTGTCACAGCTTCTTTTCTCTGGGTTCCATATCCTATCACAACAACTTCATCTATTTTATTTTCTTTAGCTACTGTATCTTTCTTAACCTGTGAATATGCTATGCCTGAAGGCAATAAAGTCATTGCAAAAAACAATGCTGCTCTATTGCTTTTATTGAAATAAAATCGGTTCATAATTATTATTTTAGTATTAGTTGTTGAATAAAAGGCTGTTTAATAATTATAGTTTATAAAATCCTTAGTGTTTATGAGCCTTTTATTTTTTTATTATATATGCATATTCACGATAGCTTCAAACAATTCCTGTTTTCCGCTTTTTGGCTGTGGTTCGCCGATTTCGTGAGCAATTCTCTGAAGATCTTCCAATGTAAGAGTACCTTCCTCGAATGCTTTTCCGTTTCCGTTATCAAAAGAAGCGTAGCGGTCTGTTCTCAGTTTTTTGTAATCCGAATTTTCAAGAATATCTGCTGCTGCAAGAAGTCCTTTGGCAAAAACATCCATTCCAGAAATGTGAGAAATGAATAAATCTTCAGCATCAATAGAATTCCTTCTGATTTTGGCATCGAAGTTTACACCTCCGGTTCCCAAGCCTCCCGCCGGAAGCAGTACAAGCCATGCCTGAACCATGTCGTAATAATCGATCGGGAACTGATCCGTATCCCAGCCATTCTGATAATCACCTCTGTTGGCATCAATACTTCCTAAAAGTCCGGCATCAACTGCAACCTGAAGCTCATGTTCAAACGTGTGCCCTGCCAACGTAGCGTGATTTACTTCAATATTCAGTTTGAAATCTTTGTCTAATCCGTAGTGTCTAAGGAATCCGATTACCGTTTCAGAATCATAATCATACTGATGCTTGGTAGGCTCCATTGGTTTTGGTTCGATCAGGAAAGTACCTTTAAATCCTTGCTGGCGTGCATAGTCTCTTGACATAGAAAGGAAACGGGCCAGATGATCTTTTTCACGCTTCATATCAGTGTTTAAAAGGCTCATATATCCTTCTCTTCCACCCCAGAAAACATAATTTTCACCTCCTAGTGCTATTGTAGCATCTATTGAATTTTTCACCTGAGTTCCTGCACATGCCACAACATCAAAATTTGGATTGGTAGAGGCACCGTTCATGTATCTTTCATGGGTGAAAACATTCGCTGTTCCCCATAAAAGCTTAATTCCTGTTTCCTGCTGTTTTTGTTTTGCATACTCTACAATAGTCTGCATATTCTTCTCATAGTCTTTCCAGTTACCGGCAGGATCTACCAAATCGATATCATGGAAACAGTAATAGCTGAAGCCCATTTTGGACATGAATTCAAAACCTGCATCCATTTTATGCATTGCTCTTGTTACTGCATCATTTCCGATATCCCATGGGTGATGGATGGTAGGTCCTCCGAATGGATCGCTTCCGTTTGCACATAGGGTGTGCCACCATGCCATCGCAAATCTTGTCCAGTCTTTCATCGGCTTTCCCATCACAGTCTTTTCAGCATCATAATAGCGGAATGCCAACGGGTTCCTGCTTTCCTTCCCTTCAAACTTAATTTTTTCAATACCTGTAAAAAACTCTTTTGTACCTGTTAAAGTGTTCATATTTATTTGATTATTTTTAATTTGTTTTTTTAATTTTTGCGTAGAGATACCCTTCTCACTGATTCTTAAAAGTCAGTAAGCGGATAAAAAAACTGTTGTAATTGTTCTAGATTATTTCTTTAAGATGATGTTTCCATCTGGCATAGGCTTCTAAATATTGTTCTTGTTTTTCATGTTCCGGCTCTATTACCGCTATTTTTTCAAGTGAAGAAAATGCTTCTCTGGAATCTGAATAAAATCCTATTCCCATCCCGGCAGCTCTTGCCGCTCCTACTGCTCCATCGGTATCATAAAGTTCAATAACCGCATTGCTGACACTGGATAGCGACTGACGAAAAATTGAACTTAAAAACATATTAGCATTTCCTGCTCTGATAACCTGGATATTCATTCCGATATTTCTCATGATATCCATTCCGTATTCGTAGGAGAATACAATACCTTCCTGTGCTGCGCGCAGAATATCTCCTTTAGAATGTATATTAAAATTAATTCCATGGATAGAACAGCTTGTATCTTTATTTTCAAGCACTCTTTCAGCACCGTTTCCGAAAGGAATTATACTTAATCCTTTTGAACCAATAGGTGAAAGTGAAGCCATATCATTCATATCACCGTAAGAAGAAAGAGAGGTTGCGAAATTATGCTTCAGCCAGGAATTTAAAATACCTGTTCCATTGATACACAGTAAAACACCCAGTCTGATCTGTTCCGGCGTATAATTGACATGGGCAAAAGTATTTACCCTTGATAACTTATCATATTCCAGCTGGTCCAAAACACCATATACCACTCCGGAAGTTCCTGCTGTAGAGGCAATTTCTCCAGGATTAAAGACATTCAGAGACAATGCATTGTTGGGCTGATCTCCTGCTCTGTATGAAATAGGTGTACCTTCTTTCAAACCTAATTCTTCAGCTGCTGCCCTAGAAACTGTAGCCTGAATACCAAATGTAGGTACAATTTCCGGGAAAAAACTTTTGGGAATTCCATAGTGGCTAAGGATATCTTCTGAAATGCAGTTATTTTTAAAATCCCAGAAAATTCCTTCTGATAATCCCTCAATAGTCATCCCTATCTGTCCTGAAAGTCTCATGGCAATATAGTCTCCGGGGAGCATTATTTTATCTATCTTTTCAAAGATTTCAGGTTCGTTTTCTTTTACCCAGGCAAGCTTTGATGCTGTAAAATTTCCTGGTGAATTCAACAGATGGGAGAGACATTTTTCTTCTCCTATTGTTTTAAAAGCTCTTTCTCCATAAGGCACAGCGCGGCTGTCACACCAGATAATTGATGGTCTTAAAAGATTTTGATCCTTATCCACCAGAATCAAACCATGCATCTGCCACGTGATTCCGATTCCTTTAATATCTTCAGCATGTACTCCGGATTCATGCATAACAGCTTCATGAGCCAATTTCAGATTGGTCCACCAGTCAACAGGATTTTGTTCTGCCCATCCCGGATTTATAGCAGTGATTTTCATTTCTTTTTTTGGAGAAAATTCAGAAGCAATCACTTTTCCGCTGGATGCCTCTATGAGACACACTTTCACAGAAGAACTGCCAATGTCATAGCCTAGTAAGTACATAATTTTTTAAAGGAATTATTTTATAAGTTTTGTATTGTTTTTCTTGTAAATCTTAGCATCAAACCTGTAATATCTTGCTGCACGGTGTGATACATCTTTTTGAATTTCATCCAAGGGAACAATATAGGGGAATGAAGATATTTTTTTATGAAAATTCTTAATATCAATATTCTTTTCATTTAAAGCGCTATAGAGCTGATAGAGCTGTCTTATGGTGAATCTTTTTGGCAGCAGCTCAAAAATAATGGAGAAGTCAGATTCAATCCATTTTCTGATCTCCATTAAAGATTCATTGATAATCTTGTTATGATCGAAAGGCAGTAAAGGAACTTCATCAACAGGATACCAGTCTACGGTTTCATATTTTGTACTGTTGATCTTGTGATCTATTTTACAAAGGGAAAGGTAGGCAACTGTAATAATCCTGTCTATATGATGTTTATATTCCTGGTCCATCCATTTGATATCATGCGCATTGCTTGCTCTCATAGGATCGGCAAAGCATTTAAACTGCTTGAGAACCATTTTTTTTATCCCTGTAAGTTCATGAAGTACTCTTTGCGCAGCATCGTCTACATCTTCATCACTGAAAATTAAACTTCCTGGAAGTTTGATCTGTTTTTCCAACGGTACATCATCAACATGGCGTTGTACTAGTAATATATTCAACCGGTTTTCATGGTCAAATCCAAAGACAACACAATCTACAGAGACATAGGTATGGATAAAGTTCTGATTCATTAGTTCGTTAACATTTTGGTAACATTACAAATATAAAAATTCATCTGAATAAAAAAAATAAATCACCCATTATCTACTGCTTATCAACACATTACATATCGAATTTTTATGATATCAATTGTATAAAAATTATGATAAGGTTATCATTAATATTACACTTACTTATTTCATAAGACATGAATTCACAATTAATTGCAATGTTATTCAGCGTTAAAAAAAAATTCCATTTTCAGAATAAATATTATGATAAGAAGAATCAATTTTTTTTTCATTTTGTCTGAAAAAAAATGTAAAAAACACACTTTTTATTATTAAAAAAGAAGTAAATCATTATTTTCGGTTACCATTTTTCACACTCTAACTACAAATAATTACGAAACAGTCAACTTAAATAGTAATATGATGTCATAATGCGAACATGAAAAAATTCAATATATATACGATCGGTTTATTTGAAAATTTCGAGAATCCATGAAAAAAAATGAGACAAAGAAAAAAGATAGATTTATTCCAATAAGTACTGAGAGGTGCAATTTTCAGGCTCCTTTATAGAGGTTTGCAGCAAACAAACTCCAAAAAAAAGATACCATGAATGGGTATAAAAATGTGCCTATGAATTTTATCCCGTATATTTTAATAATTTATATCTTTATGAGCGAGATAGCCTTATTTATAAATCTCTACAACAAAATTATAACCTGCAAAGCCATCAACAAAACATTATGAAAAACAAGTCAATAAGCGAATACACAAATGAAGAACTCATCAGCAATGAAAAGAAAATTAAGATTATTACTATCATGCTGGGCATTGCGATCCTCTTATTATTCCTAAGTAATATAATCTTAACATTCAAACGTGGATTTAGTGCAATGAGTGTAATTCCTATCGCTCTGGTTCCAATCCTCATTCTCAATATTAATAATTGGAATCAGTTAAAAAAAGAGAAGGCAAATAGAAATTTATAAAGATAAAAGTGAGATTCTTTGCTGTTAATCTCCTAAGCTTGATTATTGGAATAAATCTAAAATACCATCAGAATCAAGATCCAAATAAGCCGCAATTCCGTTTCCCAATTACAATACCTTAGCTGGGTTATCATGGAAAATATTTTATAACAAATGAAAAACGCACCCCATCTATAGTCGTTTTATAAGATTAATGGGAAAGTTTACATATAGCTATATTTTATAGAAATCAATATTTATATAAATTTTGGAATCAAAACGGCTTGTCTCCCGAATCAAAATATTCATATATACTTTCTATTCGCAGTAAATCTTCTTAAAAAAAATTCGAGAAATCATCCGTTGGGGCTACAATTCACACTTAGAATCTTCAGATGATATCGCTCTTTTAAAAGAAAAATCCCTGGATTTCTCCGGGGATACAAACTTATAATAAAAAATTTTATTAACATTTCAAAATTAATAAATCTCTATTAATTGAATTATGATTAGAGTCATAAAAAAACCTCCCGTGTCAATAGGGAGGTAAAAGTGCAAAATGATATAAGTTATAATGATGTGGTGTTAAATAAAGTCTTTCTTAAAAACTCTTTTTTATCATTAACAATGCATATGCCATAAACTTCACTGTTTAATGAAATCGTTCTTTTTGTGGTACATTTTCTTTTGACGCAAAAATCCCCGGGAAACCGAGGACATTAAAAAAACTTTGACTTGTACTTTTAGTTTATACAAACACCGTAAATATACGGAGAGACTGTAGTCAGATCTATACGGGAAACCGTAATGATTGAGTTTGAATTGTTTGTACATTGGAACATAATAAAAAAATATAATAATTATGACATTCGATTTTACAGTTGAAACATGGAATGATTTAAATGGTTCATTCGCTATTATGATACCAAAACGAGAGCCTGGAAAACATATAATTCAAGTTTTCAAGAAAGACCAAGATGGAAGTTATGTTCCTGTTGATATTAGTATAAAAGACAAAGGAGAAACTTTGCTTTTATCAGTTAATAGAGATCCATTTGAAGGCTATGTAATATTGAGATAAAAACACTCCCCACATAACAGTGGGGAATTTTTATTTAGCAAAGAACAAATCAGCTTCCATCTTTCTTCTGCGGATAAGCCCGTTTAAAACTTTCCCTCCAGCAGTAATATATCGTTTTGTAAACCAATTTCTGATTTCTAAATCTGCCGCTCTTTTGTTGATGAGAGAAAACAAAGTCTCAGATCCTCCGGTATTATAAGCATGAGAAACCAAAGCATCAAACTGATTCTGATTAAGTTCTATTTTCACTTTTGAGTTCACGATGTTTTCATAAATTGGCAAAACTGTAGCGAATAGCTCTACTCCTTGTTCTTTGGTGATTGCCGGATCTTTCATGGTTACTTTCATTCCTCCCGGATAGTAAGTGTTGCCATACCCTATTGTCGGAATTCCCGCAGAATCCAGATAAGGCTTAGCGCTGAAGCCTTCAAATGATACGATCAGGTTGATTCCTTTTTGTGAAGTTTTCATGTATTTAGTTTTATGTATTGCCCAGCAAAATTAAAATTGTAAATCCCAAAACAGTGAGGAAAAACACCTATTTTTATCAAGTGTTATTATTATTTTCATTTTAAGTCCTGACTTTCTTTTTTATGCTCTAAGGATATTTTTGCTTGTTTTTTTATCTTCGGCGTGTTAGCGGACATTTACTGAATTTGTTCAATCTCTGAATGTATTGAGGCTGTAACAAAAAAAACCTCCCGAATCATCGGAAGGTTATACTGTAATTTGTCAGAAATATGAAATTTCAATGGGCCAAATATAACAAGTGTTTATATCACAAAATATGATCCGGATCATACTGCTGCGGAAAATATTTCCTGAGCCCAACAGAAGCTATAATCATTAGGTTTGAAATCACATCTTGAAAAATATCTGTTACTTTTTCTTCATCATCCCTTTTTTATCAAATTAAATTGTACTTTTGTTTTTCTATTATGCAAAAATTTCTCAGAGTCTTTTTTGTTTTCTCTTTACTTCTGATATTTGTTTCTAATGTCAGTGGCATAACAACGTGTTTTGATCACGCTAAACATGCTAAAAGTAAAGTGATTTATAAAAAGGGGTCCAAAGAAGAGAAAATTCCTACCTTTTCACAGGACGACGAATGTCAGTGTGCGCTTCATATGCACATGAACAATGTTCTTCTTCCTGAACCTTTGAACATGGATTTTGCCATCAATAGTACGAATGACAACGAAATGCCTCAACCGAAAGCCATTTCATACCGTTGCCTTCTCGACTTCTTCAGCTCCCGGGCTCCCCCATCCTCATTTTTCGCGGCAGCTTAATCTATACTGCCTTCATTTTTTGTATACAGATTTCTTAGTCTGTACTGTTATTCCGTGGATACCTGTGTTTTCACACAATTAAAGATATCCTTTTATTAATGGGCATTTTCACTGCCCGTACATCCCTTTTCATGATTACCAGTAATTTTAATTATTCGGGAATAATTCATTGTATTTCCCCAAATTCTGTGAAACTTTTAAGTCTAAGTTTCCTCACCGCATCTTCATTTCTGTATGCTCAGTCCCGTTCTGATGATTCTTTATCTACAGTGGTACAAACGGTTGAGATCATCGGAAGAAAGTCTAAAGATTATACATCGGACTACTCTTTCGCTGCCACTAAGATTGCTATGAAAAACAAAGATCTTCCTTTAACTCTTAATACGGTTACCAAGGAGCTGATCACCGACCGCCAGGCCTTTCAGCTTGGAGAGGTTATGAAAAACGTGAACGGAGTCTCTCCTTCCAGTTATTACAACCAATACAACATCCGTGGCATCAGCCAAAATGAAGAAGGACAGATCATCAATGGAATGCGCACAAGGCAGTATTATTTTCTACAGCCTATGACTTCCAACATTGAGCGTGTGGAAATTTTCAAAGGTCCTGCAAGCATTACCATGTCCAGTGTAGATCCCGGAGGAACAATTAATATGGTTACCAAAAAACCGTTGTCAACTTCCCGTCACGAGATCAGTTCATCGGGAGGCAGTTTTGATACTTACCGTGTTACCACAGATCTTACAGGTCCTTTAAATAAGAGCAAAACCCTGCTGTATCGCTTTAACGGAGCTTACCAAAATGCTCATTCGTTCAGGGATCATGTTAAAAACAGCGGTATTTTAATTTCTCCTTCCATCACCTTTGTTCCGAATGAAAAAACATCGGTGAATGTGGAAATGATTTTCAATGATCTTTATGGAAATCTGGACAGAGGACAACCTATTTTCGGTGCTGTTGCAGGAAAAACAGATTTGTACAGTACACCAAGATCATTGAATCTGGGAGCTCCCGATGATTTTTTTAAAACCAGGGAATTAATTTTAATGGGAAGTGTTGCCCATCACTTTAATCAATTTATCAGCTTTAATGCTTCTTATATGAAGCAATACTGGAGAGAAAATCTGCAGGAACACCGAACCACCAATTCTTTTGTCCCTGATATGGATAACAAACCGGTTTCCAGTCTTGCAATGATGCAGTTTGTACAAAGGAATCAAAACTGGGCAACAGATAATATCAATGCTTATTTTAATTTTAAATTCAAAACCGGTGCTGTTCAGCATCAGGCTTTGATAGGCTATGACAGTCAGATCTGGGAAAAGCGCAAAGGCGGACAGCAAAATGCCGCAAGAGGTTTTCTTTTAAAAAACGGTGCTGTAGCTTCTTCTTACAAACCAGCCAATGCTGCTGATTACCAGACTTTCAATTACAACGGAATACTCATTCCAAAGCCCAACGTCACTCCATTTGATCTGAATCCGGATGCAGAAAATTATCAGGGTAATGATTTTAATACTTTGAATATCATAACTCCTCTGCCTTCTGCTCTTACAACCACACATGCAGCTTATATCCAGCATTTTTTCACATGGAAAAAGTTCAAAATTTTATCAGGAATACGTCAGGAATGGTTTCAGGACATTACCAATTTCAAGGAATCTAATGAGTCTTCATTCCGGAATAATAAACTTCTGTACAGATTCGGGATCACCTATAGTCTTACGGATAACATTAATTTTTATGGAACTTACCTTACCGGATTCCAGCCACAATCCAATACGGTGACATTAATGCCCAATACCTCCAGCCTTACAGGATCTGCTGCCAGATTTAAACCTTTGACATCAGATCTTAAAGAACTGGGAATGAAAGCACAGCTTTTTGGAAAAATCTCATTGAATCTTGCTGTGTATGAGATCAATCAGAGAAATATTTTAATCAATGCCAACAATCCTTCGGAACCTGATGAACTTGTACAGCGAGGGGCCGACCGGAGTCGTGGATTTGAAGCTGAGATTTCGGGGCATATTCTTCCTCAATGGCATATTTACGGAGGTTACAGCTATATCGATGCTAAAATACTGGATGATACGAATCCTGATCTTGTGGGGAAAAGGAAAGAAAATACTTCTAAAAATTCTTTCAATATCTGGACACGCTACAACTTTTCAACGATAGAGCTTATAAAAGGCTTTGGAATTGGAGCGGGAATGCTTTATCAAAGTTCAAAAGTACCATGGTTTACAAGAAGTTTTGAGCTTCCGGCATATACTACCATAGACGCTGCATTGTATTATACTCCGGCAAAATCTGTTCAGCTGGCTTTTAACCTGAATAATATTACCAATAAGGTCTACTGGATCGGCGCTCAGAATTACTTAAGACTATTTCCAGGCACACCAAGAAACTATTTACTAACTGCTACTTATAAATTTTAAATTATGGCTATTTCAAACTTACAACTGATTGTGAGAAAGACCTGGCAGGACCTGTTCAAAGGGAAACAGAACCTGCTCATCACCATCACTGTACTCCTCTTCTGTATGTTGAGCATCGGCATTGGGTTTACAAAATACACCGATTCTTTTTCAAAAATAAAAGAATATCGGGAAGAAGTCCGGGAACACTGGGAACACAGACCTGATAAGCATCCGCACCGTATGGCTCATTATGGCTATCTGGTTTTCAGAATCGGGCATCCACTGAATATTTTTGACAACGGATTAGATGACTATCTTGGAAATGTAATATTCCTGGAAGCACATAAACAGAATACAGCTAATCTTTCGGAAGCCGGAAGTTCAGGTACTTTGGTAAGATTCGGGGCTTTCAGCAGTGCTTTTATTCTGCAGAGTATTGTCCCTCTGATTATTCTTTTTTTAGGGTTTGGATTAATCGTACAGGAACGTGAGAACGCTACCTTAAAAATTATCAGTGTACAAGGGGCTTCGGGAAGAGATATCATCTGGGGAAAAGTTCTTGGGCTCTGGCTGTTTTCTTTATGTTTCCTGATCCCGGTAATTCCTGTTGCTTTCGTGGCTGCATTGATGTCACAGACTACAGATTCTGCAGATATTTTGATTCGCTTGTCATTGCTCCTGCCCGCTTATATGATCTATTATTTTTTCATCAGCATCTTAACGGTTATCGTTTCTGCGAACAGCAAAAGTACCTCTTCAGCACTGATCGGTCTTATCGGGTTCTGGCTTCTGTTCATTATTGTTTTGCCTAAAGGAGTTCAGTTTGCAGCACAAAATTTATATCCGGCTCCTTCCCGTATTGCTTTTGAAACCAATCTGGAAAAGGATATTTTAAAATCGGGAGACAGCCACAATCCTGACGATCCTCATTTTAAGAAAATAAAAGATTCATTACTTGCGCATTATAAAGTAAAAACAACCAATGAACTTCCCTTCAACTATGGCGGGTTTGTCATGAAGGAAGGGGAAAAGATAAGTTCCCGGATCTATATCAGGCATCAAAAAGAATTGCAGACCATTTACCACAAACAACAAAATCTCACAGACATTTCGGGTTTAATCAATCCTGCTATTGCTGTTAAAAATTTTTCAATGATTGCAACAGGTACAGATTTTTTCTCATATACCCAGTTTCAAAAGCAGGCTGAAGAATACCGTTATCAGATGGCTCAACATTTAAATGATCTGCAGATAAAGCATATCAGCAATATAAAACCGGAAAAAGGAGGACCGCCTGCTGTGATTGATAAGGATAACTGGAAGAGATTCCCGGACTTTAATTATCAGTATACTAATGTTTTGGACAGCTTAAAAGAGCAGTCAATACCTGCTGTTGCTTTGCTTCTTTGGTTAGTAATAGGCATTGCCGCAATTGAAATAAGTGGAAGAAAATTAAAATTAATCTAGATGAACCGTTATTTATACATACAATTTTACCGTAACAAAGCATATATCATTGCATTGTTATTCTTATTCATGGCCGGGATGATGGCTATTTATACCGGGAAGAAATTTCTGGACCGGAATGAAGATATTATTTCAAAAAGCGGAGCATTCCAGAAGGAAAGCATAGAAAGGAACACTAAGTTTCATAAAGATGATCTGGGATTGGTTCTTTATTATATTAAATTTAATCTGGTGAATGAAACTCCCAGACTGGCTGCCCTGAATATCGGAATGCGTGACTTAAATCCTTCGATACAGGGAGTAACCATCCGGAATCTTGAAGAGCAACGTTATAATTCTGATTTTTATAATCCAGCCAATGCTGCCGTCGGAAACTTTGATTTCAGTTTTGTGATTGTATTCCTTTTCCCATTGGTGATTGTCGCTTTTTGTTATAATCTGATTTCTGAGGAAGAAGAAAGAGGAACCTGGAAGCTGCTGTCAGTTCAAAGTGGTAATTTACAAAAGTTTTTGGATCATAAAATACTCATACGACTGAGCGCTGTAACGATGGTGTATCTGGCATTAATGATTATTGCTTCGTTATGGATAAAGATTCCTTCAGACCTTTATTATATTGCGTTTGTCATCAGTGGATGGCTTTATATCCTGTTTTGGTTTACGCTGTGCAGATGGGTTATTTCTTTCCGGAAATCATCCGCTCAGAATGCATTGATTCTTCTCATTGTATGGGTCAGCATCAATTTTATCATTCCGATGAGCAGCAATATTCTTATCCAAAAGATCTATCCTGTTCATGAATCCCTGAAAGCAGTTATGGAACAGAGAGAGGGCTATCACAACAAATGGGATGAAGCCAAACGCCCGACTATGGAAAAGTTTTACAAAGCATATCCTCAATACAGAAATTTTACGGTAGAAGAAAATGATACTTTTACCTGGACCTGGTATTACGCCATGCAGCATATGGGAGATCTGGAGTCTGCAAAATCTGCAGAACTTTATACGGAAAAAATGCAGAAACGAAATCAGGCGGCAACTTATTTAGGCTATCTTCTTCCGAATCTCCATACTCAGCTCACAGAGAGTCATCTGGCGAAAACTGATATGAGTAATCAGCTGCAGTATGCTTCTTCGCTTAAAAAATTCCATGAGAAAAAACGGTTGTTCTTCTACCCGCTTATTTTCTCGGGAAAAAATGCCGAATCTGTCAACTGGGCACAGCAAACGATAGAAGTATTCAGCTTGTCCGAACATTTGAAGTGGTTTCAGCTATTGCTGCCCTACCTCATCTTCATTGCTTTATTCATGATCCTTTCACAAAACAAATACAGAAAACTATGTTAAAAACAATCAACCTACATAAAAAATACAACGATTTTACAGCGCTTCATTCTCTTAATCTTGAAGTAAAGAAAGGGGAAATTTTCGCTCTTTTAGGACAAAACGGAGCTGGAAAAAGTACAACGATCAATATTCTTCTGGGACTCATTAAAGCCACTTCCGGAGATGCTTTCATTAATGAGATTTCTGTAAAAGAGCATCCTCAAAAAATAAAAAAACACCTTGCTTATATCCCTGAAACCGTTCTTTTATATCCAAATCTCACCGGAATAGAAAACCTGGATTTTTTCTCTAAGATCGCAGGATTTGATTATCAGAAAGATGAGCTGTCTGCATTATTAAAACGAACAGGATTGCAGGAAACGGCACACCAAAAACCCCTTGGAGGATATTCCAAAGGAATGCGCCAAAAGGTAGGTATTGCTATTGCCTTGGCCAAGGATGCGAAAGTCCTTCTCCTTGATGAGCCCACCAGCGGACTGGATCCGATAGCTACAGCGGAATTTACAGAGATTGTGCGCCAGCTGGGTAAAGAAGGCAGAACCGTTCTAATGGCTACTCATGATATTTTCAATGCCGTAAGCGTAGCCACTAATATTGGTATTATGAAGCAGGGAGAACTTGTACAGAACCTACCTTCCAAAGCATTTACCGCACAGGAATTACAGGAACTGTATCTGAAAACAATTTAATGATCCGATTACTTCAATAAGTAACTTTTCATATTAATATCAATTGGTTGATGCTCAGTGGCTTTTTTGTCACTGGGCATTTTTGTCTAAGATGGTTTATGTCAGGGCTTTCTTATATTCGGATAAAGCTCTTTCTCTGGCATAGGCATGTTCTACTATGGGTGCCGGATAAGCGGATGTATTCCATTCTGGCAGCCATTTTTTAATATATGAAAAGTCTTTATCAAATTTCTCAACCTGAGCTGTCGGATTAAAAACCCTGAAATAAGGAGCTGCATCACAGCCACTTCCTGCCGCCCACTGCCAGTTTCCATTGTTTGCTGAGAGATCATAATCATTCAGCTTTAAGGCAAAATAAGCTTCCCCCCAACGCCAGTCGATCAGTAAATGTTTACATAAGAAACTCGCCACAATCATTCTTACACGGTTATGCATATAGCCTGTCTGATTAAGCTGTCTCATTCCCGCATCTACAATAGGATATCCTGTAGTTCCTTCGCACCAGTGTTTAAATTCTTCTTCATTGTTCCGCCAGCTGATATTATCATATTGCTTTTTGAAAGATTGATGAACCACCTGTGGAAAATGAAATAAAATCTGCATAAAAAACTCGCGCCAGATCAATTCTGAAAGCCATGTTGCATTATGTTTCAATGCAAAAGCTACACATTTCCTGATACTGATTGTTCCAAACCGTAAAGCAATTCCCAACTGTGTGGTATGCTGTAATGCCGGATAATCGCGGTATTGATCGTAATCATCTATAATCGTAGCATCCAGAACAGGTTTTGTAAAATCAAAATCTGTTTTTCTGAAACCAATCTCTTGTAATGTAAGGATAGCAGAATGTTCCTGTGAAAAGAGATTTTTAAAGTTCAATTCCACAGATTTATAATGTTCCTGAGTTAATGCTTCACGCCATTTCTTTGCAAAAGGAGTATAAACAGTATAAGGAGAACCATCTTTTTTAACAATCTGATCTTTATCAAAAATGACCTGATCTTTATAAGCTTTAAAAGGAATATTTTTTTCTTTGAAAAAATAATAGACTTCCTTATCTCTTTCAATTGCCTGAGGTTCATAATCCCGGTTACAGAAAACGCCTTCAATATGATATTCTTCAGATAATTTCCGGAGTATTTCTATAGGTTTACCATAATAAGTATTGACTTTTGAATGATATTTTTTCAGTGAAATATTGATATCTGTCAAAGCCTGATGGATATAATCTACCCTGCGGTCTTCTTTATCTTCCAGTTTCCCGAGAATATCAGTATCAAATATAAAAACAGGCATTACCGGAACATCAGACTGGAGAGCGTGGTGAAGCCCGATATTGTCTTCCAACCTCAAATCACGTCTGAACCAGAAAAGGGTAATCGTATCTTTCATAATATCTTAATTCAAATTCATTGATCATTCCTGCTTTGAAATGAGTTCATAACGAAGGAATAAATATACAGATTTTAACACATAAATATTTTCAGAAATTCGTATTATTCGGCTTTATCATTATATTTTGTATGATGATATGAAGTAAAATTTTCCGACCTTTGTCTGGAATTTAGCATGAATAGAAACTTACAATAATGGAAGAATTTGAAGTACCTGTAATCTATAAAGGTAAAGAGCTGTTTTTCAATGGAAAGCTTGCCACCTTCTCATACGGCTATAAACTGTATGTGGATGTTGACGGAACAGAAGTTGTTATTGAACGTGATGATCACGGTGATTTAAGGGCTCTTCTGCCGGATGTTGCTTCGGAAAAAAATATAGACAAAGGGCTTATTGAAGCCATTATTGAAGTATTTAAGGAGCTTCAGGTTTTGTAATTTTCATTAATTAAGATCAGGCAAAAATCTATTTGAAATTCTTCCTGTATTCACCGGGCGTCACTCCCCTATATTTTTTAAACAACTTAGAAAGATGGCTTTCATCACTGAACTGGAGCTCATAAGCGATTTCACTTAAGCGTACACTGCTGTATTTTAAATAAGTTTCCACCAGCTTCAATCTATAATCCAGCAGATAATCCTGATAGGAAACGCCTGTCTGCTGTTTAAAATACTCTCCGAAATAATTCCCGGAAATCCCGAAATGTTCAGCAATAGTCTGAATTCCGGTCTTCTCACGGTCTTTTATATGCTGTTGAATGTAAGTGATGATCTTCATTATCGAAAAAGCTTTGCGGTTTTCCTGAAGGTCTGAAGTTTCACTCTGAATGATATTTCTGGCAATCAGGTTGAGAAGGATCGACATACAATTGCGAATGATAAGATAATCCTCAGCTTTGTTTTTGAACTCATTCGTGATCTGCAGAATTAGGGTTTCCGCAAATTGTTCATCATTCTTATTCCTGAAGACACAGCCGGCCCTCGCATGATAATTATGGCTGATGTACTGGAGTTTATACAAATTCTCACAGCTTTCAATACGATCTGCCTCCAGCCTTATTCTATCAATAAAATCAACCGGACACTGAATACTGATAAGCTTAGCAGTTTCACTCTCAAAGCGGTATCCTTCCTGTTGAGGAATAATGAAAAGCTTACCCTGAGAAAAATTAATACTGCGGTTGTCATATGCAAGCGTACCTTTTCCTTTGACAATATAAACGAATGAAAGAAAAGCTTTTGTTTTAAACATGATCTCTTCTTCTTTCAGTTTTATTTCTCTTACTTCAATCCCTTCAAGTGGCAATCCCTTCATGACACATAGTATTTTCCTCCAAAAGTACAATTTTAACAGAATAAAAAGCAGGTAATTTTGCATAAAAAAACATGAACATATATCCGAAACGATGGCAGGCACTCAATTTTCTGATTGCAGGTGCTTTTCTCTCTCCGCTGGATTATTTTATTGTCAATATGGCTTTGCCTTCTATCAAAAAAGCATTCAGCGCCAGCGATCATCAGCTTCAGATGGTCATTGCCATTTATGGACTTACGTATGCAGCGCTTGTTGTTTGTGGAGGAAGATTGGGTGATATTTACGGCCGTAAAAAAGTATTTATATCAGGATTATATACTTTCCTGTTCTCATCTCTGGCCTGTGCCTTCTCTCCTGATGTTACATGGCTGATTATTTTCCGACTGTTTCAAGGCGTTGGAGCATCATTGCTTGCACCGCAGGTATTGGCTTCTATAAAGGATCTTTTCAGCAGTCAGGAGCAGCCTAAGGCTGTGAGCCTTTTCAGTTCGGTATTTGGGCTTGCTTCAGTGGCAGGACAATTGCTTGGCGGAGTTCTTCTAAGTATGCATTGGGGAAATTTTTCCTGGGAAATGGTTTTTCTTGTGAATGTACCCATTACTGTGATCTGTATTCTGGGAATCCATTTTACCATGAGTGACAGCAATAAGAAAGAACAGACAGGTATTGACTTTACAGGAGCTTTATTATTAATTCTGGCTTTACTTATGCTCATCTGCCCTCTTATTTTCGGACAAAAATTTGAATGGGCATGGTGGATTTTCGGAGTTATTCTTTCCGGAATCTTATTATTAATCGTGTTTCTGAGATATGAGAAAAAGCAGCTGCAAAAAAGCCGTCCGGTACTTATAGATCCGGCACTGCTGCAATATAAACCTTTTGCATTAAGCCTTCTTATTATTTTCTTTTACAATTTCACCGCTGGTTTATTCATTTGCTATCCTTATTACCTTCAGCAGTTTCTTCATCAGAACTCAATGCAGACAGGCTTGGCTATCGTTCCTTATGGGCTTGCATTTTTCCTGGCCCCTTTAATCACTTCACGGACAAAACTGGCCACTGACAAAATGATCTACGTAGGATTGGGATTATTGTTGATCGGATTTATACTCAGTGCAGCAGCTTTCTATTTTCAGCAAAAACCATCTTTTATTACTCATATTACCCTTTTTATTGCCGGATTTGGGCACGGAACCATTATGCCGGTTATGATGCGCACAGCTATTTCTCTGGTTTCTAAAGATAAAGCAGGTCAGGCTTCCGGTCTGGTAAGCATTGGAATTCAAATTGGCAGTGTAACCGGAGGGGCTGTTATCGGGACTTTATTTTTTAATCTGATCCCTATTCTGGGATTCAAAGAAGCATTTGTGGCAGCGGTAGGAATGATTGGTATTTTTCAACTTATTGGAATAGGAGCAGGAAGCAGATTGAAGAAATTCATTGATTAAAAGACATTTAAACAACAAAAAAATTATACATTTAAATATGAGCAATACAGAAAAAATTATTTGGGAAATAGAAGAGTTTCACAGGAATATTGAAAAATGGTTCCAGGGTAAAACAGATAATCAGGAAAGTCTTTACACCAAATTATTATCCGGATTCTCACCGGATTTCAAAATGATTAATGGAAACGGAGATACTGTTACGCTATCTATGCTTGGAGAATGGCTTCCCACCGTATTTGGAAAATTCCCGGAACGAAATATTCAGGTTGAAAATATAGAAGTACATTATTCCGATTATCACTGTCTTGCCACCTATATTGAGACTCAGATTACGGGAGAAACCACAAACAGGAGACAATCGTCAGCAGTTTTTCTATTGAATGAAGAAAAAGCGTTGTGGTTTCATCTTATTGAAAACTGGATATAAATATATAACAGCCCTGATCATCTAAGAATGTTCGGGGCTGTTTAATTGTAAATTTTCTTTTACTTATTCAGACCACGGCGAATGTAAGATACAATCACAGAAGTTTCTCCTTTGGAAATTCGGGATCATGAAGGCGCAAACATCAGCCTTAATATTTCCAAAAGTGGTTTCTGTCTTATGTTCAAAACCACCGAAAAAAGTAGGAATTATCTTCTTTTTAAAATCATTTCTCGGAAAAGCCCTGATAATTTCCTCGCGATGTTCTTTACTCAGGTTTTCATATCCTTCTCCCATCACATCCAATCCTACTCCGGAATACATTAAGGCTACTTCATTCTCTTTATGTTCTGCAACTCCAATGGTAGTGTGAAGCGCAATGGTATCCCAAACAAGCTGGAGTTTATCCTGAGCAATCCCATGTCCTTTCAAAAAGTCTCTTGCGGCATTGGCTCCGTCTACCTCAAATCTCAGGTCAGGACTGCTGTAATGAGAAACAAGTCCCAAATCATGAAAGACCGATGCGACGTATAATAACTCTGTATCATGAGCCTTGTTTTCCCGTTTGGCATTCAATGATGAGAATAAAAAAACACGCAGAGAATGATTATAAATAAATTCTGTCCCGTGTTCCAATAGAAGTTCTGTGGCTTCTGTTGCGATTTTACTGTCCGGAATGATGATTCCGGCAACTTCTTTCATACGATGTACTGACATAGCTTTATGTAATTTTATCCAAAGGTATCCTGATTACAGGTACCTGAGAATATCAATAAATACTGATGACATGTCAAAATTTCAAACTGTTTTACACCCCGAGGTGGATGAAATTACTGCGATAGTTCACCGGAGATATTTCCGTGTTTTTTTTGAAAAAGTGGCTGAATTGTTCCGAGGTCCCGAAATTAAGCTGATAAGCAATCTCTTTTACGGTATAAGAGCTAAACTGAAGAAGTCTTTTCGCTTCTGCAACAATCTGTCCGTTGATGATCTCTTTTGCGCTTTTATTACTGCATCGTTTACACAGGTCGCTCAATCTTCGTGGGGTAATATTCAACATATCTGAATAGTCGTTTACTGCATGCAGATTATGAAACTGACTGCTCAACAGCTCCATAAATTTGCGGTAAATGATATAATCCTGACTGTCAAAAGTTTCTTCCTTTACGATTTTTATATTAGCTAATTTGATCATAATGATCTTTAAATAGGCTGCCAATACGTCCATCTGATTGATATAAGACTCTGCTTTGTATTCTGTCAGTAAGATCTTAAACAAACTTAAGAATTCGTCTGTTTCAGTCTGATCCGGTAACAGCTGTTGATTCGCTGCGGCATTATTAAACAAAACCGCTTTACAGTTACTGGCACTGGAAGGCACTCTTTCCCAAAAACAGTCTCCAAAAGAAATAAGATAACCACAGATATCAAAATGATTTTCCAACTTACAGATCTGTCCTTTAGAGAGTAAAAAGATTTTTTGGCCTGCAATATCAAAAGTATGTTCATCTACGGTCAGCACACCTCTACCGTTCTCAACCATTAAAATATGGTGATAATTGAGTCGTACAAAGTTTTCGGAATAAGGAATTTCATCCTCCAACCGCTTTACGGAAAAAGAATGATCAATAACAGATTCGGTTAAAATTCCTGAGACCTGTTTCATAAGGAAATTTTTAATAAAGATAGAAAGATTTTGAAATGCAAGATTAACAAGGAATAATGAACTTGAAAATGTCAAAAAATACCTAACGGATGTCAAAATTCCCTGAAAAATTATGATTTCCTGAATACTTTCATCTGTCCGGCCATAACCGCCAGTAAAATCCCAAAACAGGCAAAAAGACCGTATGAATACCTGAGATCAAAACTCTCAGCAATGTATCCGATAAGAGGCGGCCCCATCAGAAATCCTAAAAATGAAATACTGGATACAAACGATAGTGCAATACTTGGCGCAACAGTACTTACCTTTCCCACAGTGCTGTAAACTGACGGTACGCTCAGGGAACTTCCAAGACCAATAATCATAAAAGCAATGATACAAATCCATAATTCCGGGAAGAAAACGCTTAGAAAAAGTCCTCCGCTCATCAGAATACCACAACATTGCAAAACGATCTTTTTGCCATACTTTTCTATGATTCTGTTCCCGATAAACCTACCTAAAGTCATCATTAAAATAAAACTTGTATATCCCAGTATCACAAGGTTTTCAGGTGCTTTAACTATCGTTTGAAAATAAACCCCGCTCCAGTCGAACATGGCTCCTTCAATCGCCATACTCAGAAATCCTATGATTCCCAAACCAAACAGTGTAGGGTTCACAGATTTAAAAATTGACCGGGTTTGCGGCTCTGCTTTATGAATAATATTAGTCAGATTTCTTTTACTATAGAACCAAAGTACTCCTACCAGAATAAAAATAGTAACAAAATGATAGAAAGTTCCCACATGAAGGTTAATCATCAATAAACCAACAACAGCTCCCGTAAGACCGGCAAAACACCAGGCTCCGTGATAGGAAGAGAGAAGAGATCTCTTGGTAATAGATTCTATTTCAATGGCCTGCGTATTGATCGCTATATTACACATATTTCCGGAAACCCCAAAGAAGAACAGAACAACTGCCAGCGTCCAGTAAGAAGGTGATAAACCAATCAACAAAAGAAAAAAAGGATATAATAAAAAAACTCTTTTAATAATCCAGCTGCTTCCATAGATACTGATCAGTTTTCCAGCCAAAACCATCGTGGAAAGCTGTCCTATCGGCATCAGAAGTAATAATGTTCCCAGTTCTGCCTCATTGATGGAAAGTGCATTTTTAATGATAGGAATCCGGCTGGCCCAGGAAGAAAAAACAAGTCCGTGGGCAAAGAAAAGTAAGAAACAGGCTGTTGGCATTTTTGCATTAAAAGATTCTCTCTCGTTCATTATAACAGGTAATAAAAATTCCTTTTGCAAAGGTAGACACGCTCCCCTATTAAAATCTAGTTCATTTTTGTCATTTTTATGTTCCATTTTAACCAATAACAAAAAAACACCCGGTCTTTGAACCGGGTGTTTTATATCTAATTGAAAGATTGTCTGTAGCTCAGAGGCGTTTTATCTGTTTTCTTTTTAAACAGCTTATTGAATGACTGCGGATGCTCAAATCCCAGGGCATAGGCTACTTCAGATACAGAAAAACCTGTGGTAGTAAGATATTCTTTCGCCTTTTCAATCAGTTTTTCATGAATATGCTGCTGGGCATTCAGTCCGGTAAGGTTACGAAGCATATCACTCAGGTAATGTGGTGACAAATTAAGAGTGGAAGCCAGAAATTCTACTGTAGGAAGTCCTTTATTCAAGGTTTCCTGCTGATTAAAATAATTTTCAAGCACAGCATCCATCTTCGTCAACAGATCACTGTTTACAGCTTTTCTCGTGATAAACTGTCTTTTATAGAAACGGTTACTGTAATTGAGAAGAACATCCATATAAGAAATGATAACATCCTGGCTTACTTCATCAATCGTTGTATTCAATTCATTTTCAATAGTATTCAGCAGTCCTGTTATCGTTGTTTTTTCCTGATCAGACAGATGCAGTGCCTCATTCGTATCGTAAGAAAAGAAACCGAAGTTTTTGATATTCTTTGCTAAAGGATAGCTTCTGATAAAATCCGGATGTACCAGTAACGTATAACCACAATATTCTGCATTCTCATCAGTGGAAAGTACCTGTCCGGGTGCAGTGAACATCATTCCTCCTTCATTGAAATCATAATATCCCTGCCCATAGCCCATTTTCCCGGTGGTAGAATATTTATACGAAATTTTATAAAAATTCAGGATAAAACTTCTTTTCAGCATATCCTTTTTAATGCTCATTTTCGTATTATCCACAAGGCTTACCAACGGATGAAGCGGTTTTGGGAGCTGCAGCATGTCGTGCAGTTCTGATATGGATGAGATTTTCAGAGGAATGTTATCTTTCTTTTCCATGATATAAAATTATAAATTATTTGATTGAAAAGACAGTATAAATGTGATTTACTTTATACTGCCTTCCAAAAAAGCTGATTAAATAAACTGTTTGCCAAACTGTTCTCTGAATGCTTCATCACCTAATTCAAGGCGCTGTGCATAGATTGCTTTAGCATCTTCTCCTGCTACATATCTCAGCTGTTTTTTGCCATCTGTAGCAGCCTCGTACACCACTGCTGCAATCTGCTCAGGAGTAGAAGCAGCTTCCATCATTCCTTCCATTTTAGAAAACAGAGAATTCGTCATGTCTTCATACGCCGGACTGGATGCTGAGTCCAGAGAGCGGCTTACAAAATCTGTTTTGATTCCTCCGGGAGAAACAGTTTTAACATCTATTCCAAAGGTATTAAGCTCAAAAGCTAAACTTTCGCTCCATCCTTCAAGTGCCCACTTGGTAGCATGATAAGTAGAGCCTAACGGGAATGCAACCAGTCCACCTATAGACGTTGTAGAAATGAACATTCCTTTTTTCTGTTCTCTGAAGTAAGGAATAAATGCCTGGGTAACGCGTAGAACGCCTAATAAATTCGTGTCAAGCTGTTTTACAATCTGCTCATCCGAAAGAGCTTCCAAAGGGCCTATAAGCCCATATCCTGCATTGTTATAAACCACATCAATATCTCCCAGCTCAATAACGTGTTTAGCGGTTGACTTTATCTGCTCCGGATTGGTAACATCCAATGGAAGTACAATCACGTTCTCCAGAGCCGCAAGATCAGTTGCTGCTTCGGGGTTTCTCATTGTAGCGATTACTCTCCATCCGTTGTTTTGAAATAATTGGGCAGTTGCTTTTCCTAATCCTGTAGAAGCACCTGTTATAAAAATTGTTTTCATTTTTCTTTGTTTAAAATTACAGGACAAAGTTCAGTATTACAACAAACCCGGGAGTTGCCAAAATGGGGTAAGCTGTAGCCAAAATGGATTCTCAAATACATTTGTTTTTTGTAAGTTTGCCTTCATCAATTTTTATGGCAGAATATATTCTTGACAACGTTAATATCAGTACACTTTCGGTATATGACCTGCTGAAACATACCTCAGACAGTACATTCATCGGAATCAGAGATTTCCGCGAAATCTACCCTGCTGCTATTGAAAACAATACAGGAATATTTACAAAGCAAGCTTCATTACACGATTTCCCAATGGTCAGCATCAGCAAGGTCGGCAGTTCACTACTCTGCTCTTGCACATGTGATAGCCAGAAAGACCTGCTTTGTTCTCATCAGGCAGAAATCATCCATTGCATCATAGAGGATAAAAATTACCGTCTGTTTTTTGATGATATTCTCCGTAAAAAAGTTTTTCTCCCTAAAGCAAAATCCTACGGCCTTGAAAATGAACCGGATCTGGACCAATATTTTCAGCTGGAATACAGAGATGGCAAAATTGAAATCCATCCTAAGATCAAGGAAATGCTACCTGTAGATGAGGTGATGCTTCAAAGAGATCTTCTTCCACAACTTCCCTCAAAACTGAATGAATTGGCTGTACTGGAAACAGGTAAGAAACAGATATTGGTTATCGGTAAGCACCGCTATTATAACCATATGACCTTCTCCCTGATGGAAGCGGAAATAACGCAGACAGGCAAGCTCAAAAATCCGGTGACTCCTGTAGATTCCATGCAGCTGATCTGGAAAGCAGAGAAACCGGCAGATATTAAATTTTATACAGCCATTACCTCTTTTCAGAATAATTATAATGAAGATTACAATCCTTCAGAACTGGAAGCTTTAAAACTTATTGTACAAAATCCTCTTGGATTGGATGTCTATTATCACGACCGGGAAATTGCAGAAACAGTGTCAGCAAAGTCACTTTCTCAGGTTGAATTAAATACTTTAGATGCCGAGGTTCAATTATCTGTATTTAAGAAAGATCCGTTTTACGAAATAACAGGAGAATTGTTATTTAATGATATTTCTGTTCCTTTCAAAAATATTGTTCTCAGAAATGAATATTTTGTATATAACCGAAACATTTTCAGCTTTGTAGATCATCCCGACATGCTTAAAATCATCAGGTTTTTTAAGGCTAATAATGAAATTTTACTGATTCATTCCTCAAAATATGAGGCATTCATGAAGGACATTCTCTCTACCATAGAAGAACGTATTCATATAAATTACAACTACATACAAGCCGCAACGAAAGTACAGCTTGAAGATAAGAATTATCACACGGAAAGAGTAATTTATCTCCGTCAGCAGGAAAATTATATTGGCATTACTCCCGTTATGAAATACGGAGATGTAGAAGTTCCGGTGTATTCCAGGAAGCAGCTTTTTGATACGGACCAAAATGGAAATCCATTTAAAATAGAAAGAAACGAACCTGCAGAGGCCCGCTTTACTTCACTGGTCATGCAGCAGCATCCTGATTTTGAAGAGCAGATGGACGGATATCAGTATTTTTATCTTCACAGGGATAAGTTTCTGGATAACAACTGGTTTCTTGAAGCATTTGATACATGGAGAAATGAAGGGATAACCATACTGGGCTTTAATGAATTAAAAAATAACAAATTAAATTCCCATCGGGCTAAAATCAATATTCAGATCACCAGTGGACTGGATTGGTTTAATGCTAAATTAAAAGTAGGTTTTGGCCCTAAAGAAGCCTCTTTAAAACAGCTTCACCGCTCAATTCGCAATAAAAGTAAATTCGTTCAGCTGGATGATGGCAGTATGGGAATTCTCCCTGAAGAATGGATGGAAAAGATAGCCGCATACTTTCATGCAGGAGAAATTGACGAAGAACTTTTAAAGATTCCGAAAATCAACTTCACGGAAGTTAGCTCTTTATTTGAAAAAGAAGTCCTGAGCCAGGAAGTTCAGGAAGAACTCACCACTTATTCCACCAAGTTCTCAAAAGTAAAAAATATTCCCAAAGTCAATATTCCGGCAGCACTGAATGCTGAACTCAGGGATTATCAGCATGACGGACTGAACTGGCTTAATTTTCTTGATGGATTCAACTTCGGAGGGTGTCTTGCTGATGATATGGGACTTGGAAAAACTATTCAGATCATTGCTTTTATTCTGTCACAGAGGGAAAAACGAGGGCACACCACGAATCTTATTGTAGTTCCTACTTCCCTGCTTTTCAACTGGCAGGAAGAGCTCAGCAGATTTGCACCTTCTATAAAAGTCCTGCTTCATTATGGTGCAGACAGACCCAAAACAACTGCTCATATGCAAGACTATGAAGTAGTTCTTACCACTTACGGAATGATGCTTTCGGATATCCGTTTTCTGAAAAATTTTAATTTCAATTACGTGTTTTTGGATGAATCACAGATTATTAAAAACCCAAATTCAGAAAGATATAAAGCAGCACGGCTGCTTCAATCGAGAAACAGGATTGTATTGACTGGTACACCTGTTGAAAACAGTACTTTTGACCTTTACAGCCAGCTTTCTTTCGCTTGCCCGGGGCTTTTGGGAAGCAAGCAGTATTTTAAAGATATTTATGCCATTCCTATTGATAAATTTGAATACAGTAAACGGGCGTTGGAACTTCAGCAAAAGATAAAGCCTTTTATTCTCAGACGAACCAAGAAACAGGTTGCAAAAGAGCTGCCTGAGAAAACAGAAACGGTCATTTATTGTGAAATGAATGCAGAACAACGCAAAATCTATGACGCCTATGAAAAAGAGCTTCGTGAGTTTATTGCGGCTAATGATGACGATGATCTGAATAAGAACAGCATGCACGTCCTTACGGGGCTTACAAGGCTCAGACAGATCTGTAACTCTCCCATTTTAATGAAAGAGGGATATTCCGGTGCAAATGCTGTTAAAATTGAGATTTTGATGGAACAGATTCTTGGGAAATCTCAAGATCATAAAATTCTGGTCTTCTCACAGTTTGTCGGAATGCTTGATTTGATAAAGACTGAACTGGAACGCCACAATATTCAGTTTGAATATCTTACAGGGCAGACTAAAGACAGAGGAGAAAAGGTAAATAACTTCCAGAAAAATGATGACATCCGGGTCTTTTTGATCAGCTTAAAGGCTGGCGGCGTTGGTCTCAACCTAACGCAGGCGGATTATATTTATCTGGTAGATCCATGGTGGAATCCTGCAGCTGAAAACCAGGCTATTGACCGAACTTATCGTATAGGACAAACCAAAAATGTAATTGCCGTCCGGATGATCTGTTCCAATACAGTAGAGGAAAAAATACTTACCCTTCAGAAAAAGAAAAAGCAGCTGGCTCAGAATCTGCTTACCACAGACGGAAAGAAACTTCAGGGACTATCTAAGCAGGATCTTATGGATTTACTGGAATCCGGATCATAATATCTAAAAAAACTGAAAATAAACCAATTACACCAGTAAAAAAACCGACAGGTAAAGGACCTGTCGATTAAAAACAAAAATTGATATGGATATGATTTAGATATGATGTGTCTATTTTTTGATAATTTTTTCTGTGACTGTTTTTTGATTTTTTGTCAGAATTTTAATAAGATACGTTCCCGGAACAAAATTGTTCATAGAAACTGTCATCGAACTGCCTTCCAGCATCTTCTGCCCTGACATATTATAAATTTCATACTTCTCCAGCCTTTCTTTCATTCTGATTGTTACCGAATCTGCTGTCGGGTTCGGGTATATTTTAATATTGGCTGAAGCATCTTTAGAAACTTCCATTATTGAAAGGCTTTCCGGCTGAATATTAATCGTATAATCTTCTGCCTGCCCGATAAACCATCCTGAAGGGCAAGGAAGATTCTCCAAAGTTCCCATCCATGAATTTGATTCATATGCTTTTACCAATCTGAAACGGGTTTCTCCAAGCTGTGCTCCTGCCGGAATGGTAATACTACCGGATGTAATTCCTGATTCTGTAGTAGTAACCGGATTGGAATTGTCCAGATATCCCAGGTTAAACTTCTCATCCGCATCAAACTGATTATTATGGTTAAAATCAATATAAGCATACGCTGATACGGTATTCTGTCCGTGTGTACCTCCTGTTATGGCTATAGGATAGGTATTTCCACGATTAACAGTAAATACAGTCGCTGTAAAATTTTCAAGAACGTCTGAGTTACCATCAATAGCGCTGCTTCTTACGGTTCCGGCAAATTCTACCTTGCTTATTTCGCTTATTGTAAGACTGGTTACATTTTCAGCACCACAGTAAGGAGCCGGGAAATTCACTGCATTTCCTACAATATTGACGGTATAATCTTCAGTCTGCCCTGCTCTTAAACCAGAATCACAAGCTGAACTGATAGAATTGGGAGCATTAGGATCTGAATAAGCCTGGACATTTGTATTTTTGAGAACACGCATTCTTGTACTTCCATTGGCTGCAGTAGCAGGAACCACTATTATATTATTGATCGTAAATGCATTGGCGGGATTGGCTGCTTCAAGTCTTCCAATGTAGAAGCTTTCTCCAGCATCATCAAAATTACCATTCTGGTTAAAGTCTATAAAAACAACTACATCACTCGGAAAAGTACTGGAAGGACCCGTTACAGATATATTATAATTACTTCCGGGCTGCAAATCTGTAGATATTGATGTAAAATTCTCATAAATTTGTGCATTTCCAGACTGAACAGGCGATGAATTGTTGATGCTCCCGAAGGTAACGTTACTAATCATATTGCTGTCGGCTCCATACTGAAACGCAGGCATGCAATATTGCAATTGGGCGTTCGCCAGTGAGCAAAGTACAATACCAGAAAGAGTAGTTATTTTTTTCATTTTTTGTTTAAATTTCCTGGGACAAATTTATATTTATTTAGAATGAATAAAAATAACAATGTGATGATATTTGTCAGTTTAATAAAAATAAGGCTTTTATGAACTATCAGTATTTATTAAATAATTCATTTTACTTATAGATAACCAATCTTTTATAAATAAAAAAGTCCTTTCTCAAATTTTGTTTTAAAAAAGGGCTTTTCTTTATAAAAGAATGAGATTTAAGGAATTTTATCTGTTCTAACTTATATTTTCAATGAGAACAGCAGACGCTCCTCCCCCTCCGTTACAGATCGCAGCTATCCCCAATCTTACTTTTTCCTGGCGAAGTACACTGACTAATGTTGTGATAATTCTTGCTCCTGAAGCACCAATCGGATGTCCCAAAGCAACCGCTCCACCATATACATTTACTTTATTCAGGTCGTAACCCAAAATCTGCTGATTGGATAAGATAACAGAGGAATAGGCTTCATTAATCTCGAAATAATCAATATCGGATAAACTGAGACCGGTCTGTTTCAGTAACTTTTGAATAGCAATAGATGGAGAAGTGGTAAACCATTCCGGAGACTGAGCCGCATCTGCATATGCTATGATTCTTGCTAAGGGTTTCAAATTATGCTGCTGAACAGCTTCTGAAGATCCTAATAGGATTGCTGCAGCTCCATCATTCAGATTACTTGAGTTTGCAGCTGTCAATGTACCGTCTGCTTCAAATGCAGGTTTTAAAAGAGAAATTTTCTCAGGAATAAGTTTGTCAATATCTTCGTCTTTATCTACGATTATAGCACCTTTCTTTCCTTCAATGGATATTTGGATCAACTCATCACTGAATTTGCTGTTTTTTGCCGCTTCCTGAGCGCGGTGATAGGAAAATAAAGCATATTCATCAAGCTGCTGACGCGTTAATCCATATTTTTTTACACCCAGTTCAGCTGCACTTCCCATATGGAAATCATTATACACATCCCACAACCCATCTTTGATCACGCCATCAGTAAGATGAGAGTCTCCCAGTTTTGTTCCCTGACGAAGCTTAACGTAATGGGGAACATTGCTCATACTTTCCATACCACCGGTCATGACAATATGTTCCAGACCAAGCTGAATCTGCTGAGCACCGATCATTGCAGACTTCATACCGGAAGCACAGACTTTATTAATCGTTGTGGCATCTTTATCTACAGGAATTCCTCCAAAAATAGCGGCCTGCCTTGCGGGAGATTGTCCCAACCCGGCACTGAGTACATTTCCCATGTACACACTGTCTATATATTCCGGAGCCAATCCGATGTTTTCACAGGCATTTTTAATTGCTACTGCTCCCAACTGAGGAGCGGTAAATCCGGATAGGCTTCCCATAAAGCCACCTACCGGAGTTCGTTTTGCAGCTAATATAAATACTTCTTTCATAAGATATTATTTTTTAATACCAATCGGTATATTTTTGGTTAAAAAAAATTCCCTCATATTCCACAAGGGAATAATACAAAGATAATTAAAATATACCGATTGGTATATTAAATGTTTAAAAAAAAATCTTACTTATAACAGTAAGACTTTAATTTTTATGTTCTACTTAGCTGATCCAGTTTTTTAAGCAGTGTGGGCATTCTGTAAATGCCATGCATTTGTTCAACTTTCAACTGAACTTCATCTACATTCATTCCTTTGGCTGTAACAAAAAGCGGTGTTTTACTTTCTCCACGGAATACGCTTCTCCTTTCGGAATCGGGAGTTGTAAATTCATTTTTTGCGATCCCAATAATAGGATACTTCTCTTTTAATTCTTCGTAAAGATGGCCACCCAGTCCAATTTTCCCACTGTTATCCAAAGTAACATATCCGTCAACAATGATAATGTCTTCCGGTTTTAATACTATTTTCGTCAGCAAACTTAAAATGCAGGGTAATTCTCTTTTATAAAATGCTCCGCTTTCATATTCTGAAGTTACAGATGTTTGTTCTATAAAAACTTCCACTTCTTTTTCAGATGTCCAGTCCTCAAATGCAATACACACGGTATTGGCATAATCCTCATAATAATAGGTGTCAAATGCGTAAATCATATTTTATTCCTTAAAAAACTCACCGAAATGCCACAAAATCCCTGAAGGATCATGCACAAAACACTCTTTCCCCCATACCATAGTTCTTACAGGGGTAAGTCTCACCTTTTCATAGGTATCTGTAAGCTTTAAAGATAAAAGCTCTCCCCAAAATTCATCTGTATTGGCCACTTCCATGAAGATCATGGTATTATCAACCCAATCTTTTGCATAATAATCCTGAAGGTAAAAGCCTATTTCCTCACGTATAAACAGCGATAGTTTGGGCTCAAGAACAACTTCCTCAAATCCGAGATCTTTATAAAAGTTTCTGCTGATCTCAAAATTCTGTGCTCCTATAAAAGGCCTGATGGATTTTAGTTTCGGTGTCATACTATTTTATTTTTCCAGTATTCATAGGTCATTTCAAACTTTATCTCTCCTTTTCCATGGGCTCCTGTTTCCTTCCAACCAGATTTTCTGTAAAAATTATCAGCCCTTGTTCCGGGTGAAGTACCAAGCCACAGATCGTCTTTCTTTTGTTCAAAATACCAGTCGAGCATGATGTCATGAAGTTTTCTGCCGATTCCCCGGTTTTCAAAATCAGGATGTATAAACAAAGCCCAGATATTGTTTTCTTTGAGATCTGCAATGGAAAAACCAACAATCTGTCCTTCTGTCTCACCTACCCATCCTTTTCCTCTATGAAAAAGAAATTCCTCACAGTCTTTATCTGTAACCAATCCCGGATCTGATAGTGTATTTTCTTTCACCGAATTTCTTACAACCTGTATCTGTGGAATATCTTCCGGTCTTGCTTCTCGAATTACTATATTCATGGTAATTTGTTGATAAATGCTAAATCTTTTTACTCTTAATCCTTGTCAAGGTTTAAAACCTTGACAAGGATGATATCTGATTATTTTCTGTCAACCACAATTCTTTCTTCTCTATTGGCAATATCCCAGGCTGTAGTAAAGATAAGCTGGGTTCTTTTCTCCAATAGTTGATAATCAATCTTTTCAGGATCATCGCCTGGTTTATGATAATCTTCATGAATACCATCAAAGAAGAAGGCTACAGGAATATTATGTTTGGCAAAGTTATAGTGATCTGAACGGTAATATAATTGTTCAGGATCATTCAAATCATCATACTTGTAATTAAGTTCCAGATTATTGGTTCTCTTATTGGCTGCTTCATTGATTACTTTAAGCTGAGAACTTAACATTTCAGAACCAATAACATACACATATTGCTTTCCTCTGTTGGCAGGATCATCACGCCCTATCATATCAATATTAAGATCAACAACAGTATTGGCCAATGGAAAGACAGGGTTTTCGGAATAATATTCTGAACCAAACAATCCGTGCTCTTCTCCTGTAACATGCAGAAACAGGATTGATCTTTTGGGTCCTTTTCCTGCTTTTTTAGCCTGCTGGAATGCTTTTGCAATTTCCATTACGGCAACAGTTCCGCTTCCGTCATCATCAGCTCCGTTGTACACCACTCCATTTTTTGTTCCTACGTGGTCATAATGTGCTGAAACTACAACAATCTCGTCTGGTTTTTCACTTCCTTCAATAAAAGCCAGAATATTTTCAGAATCAGGGAGATTACCTCCACCTCTTTTTTTCATAAACTCAGACGGAACTTTCTGATAGTATGAGCCTAATGCTTTCGGTCCGGAAATACCAAGATTTTTATAGTAATTAATCATATACTCTCCCGCTTTCTTCTGTCCTTTACTTCCTGTATCACGCCCTTCCATATCATCTGCTGCAATAACATACAGATTTTTCTTTAAATCTTCAGCATTAATTACCTTGTATGCATTATTAAATGCCTTGTTATGTTTTGTAGAAACAGGATGTGAAGAATTTCCATCAGCTATTTTTGCCGTTCCACAACTGGTCACTACAGCCATGGCCAATAACGGAATAAGTATTTTTTTCATAAAGAATAAATTTCTTAAAAATAACAAATTTTATTGAAACCCAACATGAGGGATCAAATCCCAAAATCGTATGTTATCCATTTTAAAATTAACAATAATTCAATGTAAAGTCAATTTCGGTATTAATTTTTTATTATATTTGATTACAATACAAAAATAGGTGGACAAAATTTACGGATTTACTCATTATTCCTTTTTTACAGAAATGTCCGAGCTGGCAAACAGGCACGGAAGCTTTGATCTTTCTCTGGGCCTTCCCGATTTTGATATTGATGAACGACTTAAAATATTTTTAAAAGAAGCCGCCGAAAAAGAGACTTATCATTATGAACCTCTTTCCGGCAATCCTCTCCTGATTGAAAGTATCATCCGCTTCAATGCAAAACGGACTAACAAAATACCTGTGACCACTAAGGAAATAACCATTGTTCCGTGTGCAACCTTTGCTTTATATACTTCCCTCAAATCCATTTTAAATCAATATGATGAAGTGATTATTATTCAGCCGTCATATTACACCTATGGACCTGCTGTTGTAATGAATGGAGGAATTCCTGTTTATTATGATCTTGACGATGATTTTACCATCAACTGGGATTTGTTTAAAAACTGTATTACTGAAAAAACCAAAGCTGTCATTGTCAACTCTCCCCAAAATCCAACCGGAAAAGTATGGAAAAAAGAAGACTGGAATCAATTGTATGAACTGATTAAGGACCGCAACATTTATTTGATTTCTGAGGAAATATATGATACGTACTGCTATGATGAAGCTGAGCATTACAGTTCTTTTATTCATCCGGGGCTAAGGGAAAAGACGTTCTGTATTTTTTCTTTTGGCAAAATGTTTCATACTTCCGGATGGAAAGTGAGTTACATGCTTGCTTCTGAAGCTTTAACGGCAAGATTTCAGTGCCATCAGCAGTATATCTCTTACAGTGCCAGTGCCCCGGCACAATATGCTATCGCAAAGTATCTGGATGTATTTGACCCGGCTATCAATAAAGAGATAATGCAGAATAAAAGGGATATTTTTAATCAGTTGATTCAGGAAACTCCTCTGCAGATAGAGCAACAGGCAGAAGGAAGTGTTTTTCAGGTGGTTAATTTCAGGAATATTTCGTCAACAATGACGGATGTAGAATTTTCAAAATGGCTTACGATTGAGAAAAAAGTATCCTGTCTTCCGCTTTCGGCTTTTTACAATTCAAGACACAATTCAGATTATATAAGGTTCAGTTTTGCTAAAAAGGACGAGTTGATTATTCAGGCGTTGGAACATTTGAAAAAGAATCTTTAATTTTTTTACATTTTTATTTTTCCCGCAAATTATACGAATTTTCACGGATGATTGTGGATCTCCATTTCTTCATGCTATCCAAATAATAACAAAAGCACCGCCAAGGCAGTGCTTTTATTGTATTGTAATGATTTTAAAGAGCCAGAACTCTTACATCAATTCTTCTGTTTTTTGCTTTACACTCATCGGTGTCATTGGCTTCGCAAACCGGATGCTGTGATCCGTAACCTTCAGCTTCTACTCTGTCTGCAGCAACACCAAGTTCAAGTAATTTAAGTTTTGCTGTTTGTGCTCTCAGATTTGATAATTTAAGATTACTATCTTCATTACCGCTGTTGTCTGTGTATCCGCCTAATTTTATTTTCAAATCTGGATAAGCATTTAAGATTTCAGCTAAAGTATTCAGCTGGAGTTCATATCCTGCTTTCAAATCGCTTGAACCCGTTTCAAAATAAAGGTTTTCAATGGTGTACCATTTATTAGGATCTAAAGCTGATTTATCTTTTTGTTTCACCACATTATAAAGTTGGTAAAGCTGACTTCCATCTCCTATAGCAATTGTTTTTCCTCCCTCTAGTTTTACTTTCTGAACATTTCCTGTTTCATATACAAAATCTCCGTTTTCATTAAGATGCCCTTTAATTTCTCCCGGAGCTACGGCAATTATTTTGGTATCAGCACTTACACCTGTTGAAGCACTGGTAATCCCTGTAAGACTTTCAATCTTTGCTTTTCTGTTGGCTTCAATTTTATCCTTGTGCAATACTGCTAAAGTAGGTGCAATAACCAAAGAAACAATAGACATTAATTTGATCAGAATATTCATGGAAGGTCCGGAAGTATCTTTAAATGGATCTCCAACCGTATCTCCTGTTACAGATGCTTTATGGGGTTCTGAACCCTTATAATAGGTCTGTCCATTGATATCCACTCCTTTTTCAAAAGATTTTTTAGCATTATCCCAGGCACCTCCTGCATTATTCTGGAACATTCCCATCAAAACACCACATACTGTAGCACCAGCAAGGAATCCTCCCAATACTTCAGGCCCGAAAATAAATCCGATCAAGAGTGGTGAGATGATTGCGATAGCCCCTGGCAGCATCATTTTTCTGATGGAGGCATCTGTGGAAATAGCAACACATTTTTCATATTCAGGTTGTGCTTTTCCTTCTAAGATTCCGGGAATTTCACGGAACTGTCTTCTTACTTCTTCTACCATGGCCATAGCAGCCTGTCCAACAGCAGTGATTGCCAGTGATGAAAAGATAAACGGAATCATTCCGCCAACAAATAGCCCAGCCAGAACATCTGCCCTGTAAATATCAATTCCGTCAATTCCTGCAATTCCAACAAAAGCTGCAAATAAAGCTAATGCCGTTAAAGCCGCTGAAGCAATGGCAAATCCTTTTCCGGTAGCGGCAGTTGTATTTCCCACAGCATCCAGGATATCTGTTTTTTCACGTACCTCTTTGGGAAGTTCACTCATTTCGGCAATACCGCCGGCATTATCTGCAATAGGTCCAAAGGCATCAATCGCCAGCTGCATCGCTGTAGTAGCCATCATTCCTGCTGCTGCGATGGCAACACCATAAAGTCCGGCACACAGATAAGATCCGTAGATTCCTCCTGCCAGCACAATAATCGGGAGTAAAGTAGATTCCATCCCAACGGATAAACCTCCGATAATGTTAGTTGCATGACCTGTAGAAGACTGTCTCACAATACTGGAAACCGGTCTTTTACCCATTGCGGTATAATATTCTGTGATGATACTCATTAAAGTTCCTACGACCAAACCTACCATGATGGCTCCGAACACACCCATTTTAGTAAACTCATGGCCTCTTAGAACCATTTTTTCAGGAAGGATATAGGTTACCAGGAAGTAGGATGAAATGGCTGTAATCACAATACTACCCCAGTTTCCAAGATTTAACGCATTTTGTACACTGGAAGTAGATGAACCTTCATTATCATTAATCTTCACAAATAAAGTTCCGATCATTGAAAATATAATTCCTGTTCCTGCAATCAGCATCGGCAAAAGGATTGGAGCAAAACCTCCGAAAGCATCATCGGAAATAGTTTCTCTACCTAACACCATGGTTGCCAGAACTGTTGCAACATAAGACCCGAAAAGATCGGCTCCCATTCCTGCTACATCCCCTACGTTATCACCTACATTATCTGCAATCGTTGCAGGATTTCGGGGATCATCTTCTGGGATTCCTGCCTCAACTTTCCCAACAAGGTCAGCACCTACATCTGCTGCTTTTGTATAAATACCACCTCCTACTCTTGCAAAAAGCGCTATGGATTCTGCCCCTAAAGAAAATCCTGTAAGAATTTCAATGGTCTTTTCCATTTCGTGAGAATCTACTGTGGCATCAGGTGCAAAAATTTGTTTAATGATTAGAAACAATGCTCCTAAGCCTAAAACAGCAAGTCCGGCAACTCCCATTCCCATAACAGAACCTCCTGTAAAAGATACTTTAAGCGCTTTCGACAGTGAAGTTCTTGCGGCTTCTGCCGTCCTGACGTTGGCTTTAGTGGCAATTTTCATCCCGATAAAACCTGCTAATGCGGAAAATACTGCTCCTACAGCAAAAGCAATACCGATACTCCAATGTGAATTGGCATTGCTTGATCCCATTACGGCAAGTAAAATAGCGACAACCACCACGAAGTACATTAAGATTTTATATTCAGCCTTTAGAAAAGCCATTGCACCGTCTGCAATATGACCGCTGATTATTTTCATTTTTTCATTTCCGGCATTCTGTTTATTGACCCAGTTGCTCTGAAGAAATGTATAAAGCAAAGCTATGACACCAAAAATTGGCACTAACATAAATAGATCCATAGTTTATTATTTTATATTAAAAAATTGAGATTAGTCTTATAAATATAATGAAATTATAAACACATAATAAAATTCACTAATAATAATCTATTATTTTGTAAATTTGTTTCTCACCATGATTTGAATTAATTATTTATGAAAAGGATACTATATACTCTTTTTTTATCTGCAGGCATAAGCAGCTGTCATCATAAGATTCCACAAGAAAAAGCTGAGATACTCTATTTTGGAGGTCCTATTATAACAATGGAGGATTCTTCTCCCCAGGTTGAAGCTGTAGCAGTTAAAGATGGTAAAATACTTTTTGCCGGAACAAAATCAGATGCAGAGCGTTTTTCAGAACCAGCCACCAAAATGATTAATCTCAATGGAAAAACTCTTCTTCCCGGGTTTATAGATGTTCATGGGCATCTTACTTCAAGAGCCGGAACTATGGATGCTGTAGACCTATCTCCGGAACCTTATGGAATAGTGAATTCAATTAAAGATTTACAGATTACGATTAAGAACTACATTAAAGACAATAAAATTACAGATAAGCAGCCGATTATCGGAAATGGTTATGATGATGCAATTATGAGAGAACATCGTCATCCTACAAAAACAGAACTGGATGTCATTAGTAAAACCAATCCCATCATTGTTATTCATGCCTCAGGTCATGCCAGCGTAGCAAACAGTGCAATGCTACAACTTCTGGGAATAACAGAAGCATCAAAAGATCCTGAAGGAGGACATATCGGCAGGGATAAAAAAACAGGAAAACTGAATGGGAAATTAGAAGAAAATGCGAGTTTCACTGCTTTATTGACTTTAACGGAAAAAATGAATAAAGGTAAAGACACCCAGACTCATGCAATGGAAAATCTGATGAAAGCCCAGGATGAATGGCTCAGCTATGGACAGACTACTATTTGTGATGGAAGAACTATGGGAGAAAGCGTTGCTCTGTTAGAAAAAGCAGCGTCTCAACATCTTTTTAAAGCCGATGTCGTTTATTTTCCCGACTATGAATATTTCAAAAAGGATTTCAGTCGCTTCAAACCAAAGTATATGAAATATGAAAATCGCTTGAAACTGGCCGGGTTCAAATTTTCTGATGATGGTTCTCCACAAGGAAAAACAGCCTGGCTAACTCAGCCTTATTTAGTTCCACCTGAAGGCCAGTCTAAGGACTACAAAGGATTTCCAATCTTTACGGATGAAACGTTATATAATGATCTGAAAACACTTTTCCAAAATCATATAACCGCACAGCTTCATGTGAATGGAGATGCTGCAATAGATCAGGCAATCCGGGTTATTAAAAGGTTAAAAGATGAAAACATTTACAAACCGGAATTGCGAGCAACATTAATTCATGTACAAAACAGCCGTCCCGATCATATTCAAAAGATCAAAGAATTGGGTGTAATTCCTTCTTACTTTTCTACTCATGCGTATTTATGGGGAGATTGGCATTACTCAAGTGTTTTTGGTCCTGAAAGAGCTTCTTTTATAAGTCCGGCCAACTCAGCGTTAAAAGCAGGAATTACGTTTACCATCCATCATGATTCTCCGGTTACCCCACCCGATTTGATTACCGCTGTCTATGCTGCGGTGAACAGAAAGACAAGGTCAGGAATGATTTTAGGATCCAATGAAAGAATCACTCCTCTTGAAGCCCTGAAAGCTATTACCATCAACGGAGCTTATCAACTGCAGGAAGAAAACAGAAAAGGTTCTATTAAAGCAGATAAAATAGCTGACTTTGTTATTCTGGATCAGAATCCTTTAACGA
>Ga0070682_100000246_pt1 | contig 39250 bp, 33 predicted proteins | sample KBSC63LmetaG_FD_64668 | JGI IMG/M metagenome (GOLD analysis project Ga0070682, IMG submission 64668) | Corn rhizosphere microbial communities from Kellogg Biological Station, Michigan, USA - KBS C6-3L metaG | ecosystem: Host-associated > Plants > Roots > Rhizosphere | place: USA: Michigan...
GAAGAAACACGACGAGCCAGAGCGCCGCCGCCGTGGCCCACGTCTGGGCGCGCGTGCGCCGCGCGTTCTCGTCGATGCGCTGCTGTGACTCGGCCGCCACGACGCGCCAGCGCCGCAAGAGGGAGCCCCCGGGCTCGAGCGCGGCGCGCATCACCTCACCATGCTCGTCGCGCGCCGACGTGAGCAGCGGCTGGGTCGGCGCGTGCGCGAACACCGGCGCCGAAGAGAGACGCTCCGTGCCGGCGTCATTCGCAGCGCTCGAGTCGGCCACGACGCGGGAGGTCGAATCCAGGACCACGACGCGGCTGTCGCCGAGCTGGGCTGCGGCGTTACGGACGAGCGCGCCGAACGTATCGAGCTCGACGGAGCCCTCGACGTAGCCAATCAGCCGGTGACCCGCGGCAAAAACCGGCGCCGCGATCTGGATGTTCACGGCGTTCGTCACGCGTCCGAGCTGTGCCCGCGAGATGGACGTGCGCTCGGTGCGTACGAGCTCCTGGTAGTAGTCGCGGTCGCGGTAGTTCTTGTGTTGCGCCGGAGTGCCGTCGGGGTTCTGCGACGGTGCCCGCACGAGCGAGTTGCCCGCGGCGTCCGCCACGTACGTTCCGGTGAAGTAGCGAGAGCGCTCGAGGTGCTCCCGGAGCAGCGCTTGCACGCGCGGGCCGTCGAGCTCGCCGAGTACCTCGAGGCTGCCCGCGAGGACCTCGAGATCGCGGCAGCGACTCTCGAGCATCATGTCGAGCTGCCGGGCGACGCCGCGCGCCTGCGACGTGAGGGCGAGGTCGTGTCCGCGCCGATCGCTGTCCGCCGTATGCGATGCGTAGCTCTGGCCGAGCCAGAGCACGGGAATGGCCGTGAGCACGCTCAGGAACGCGAGCAGGTAGCGCCGGATGCCGGGCGCTCGTGCCTGGGCCGGGGGCGGGAGGGAAGCGGTACCTTCTGACAGGACGACCGAGCCTTCCTGGGGAGTAGCCACACGTGCGAAGCGTTCGCAAGGGGCGAGCCCCCTCGCTATGCGCTCGGTCTCCTCGACCGGCGCAGGTCGATTCTAGTATAGTTCCGGCTCGCGCGCTCGGGACAGGCGCACCCCCCTACACGACCCGCCGGGGACAGGCGGGAGGAGGACCCATGGCACTCAACGTAGACCTTTTGCGATCGAGCTTCGCTTTCGTGGTTGAGCGGGAGCCGGAAGTAACGCGCCGCTTCTACGACGTCCTCTTCAAGAACCATCCCGAAGCGAAACCCCTCTTCGCGTCGCGTCCCCGCGCGGACCAGGAGCGGATGCTGCGGGACATGCTGGTCGCCGTCATCGATCATCTGGACGACGGGCCGTGGCTCTCGAGCCAGCTCGGAGCGCTGGGGGCAAAGCATGTCGGTTACGGTGTACGCCCGGAAATGTACGGGTGGGTCGGCGCGAGCCTGCTCGAAACGTTGGCCGGGGTAGCGGGAGACGCATGGACGCCGGAGCTCGCTGCTGCCTGGACCGAAGCTTACGGCGCGGTCGCGTCGTTGATGCAGCCGGCCAAGGCCTGAACCAGAGAAGGACCGATGCTCACAGAAAACGATCGTCACGCCGTTCGTAAGAGCTTTCGACTCGTGGTTCCGATCGCCGACACCGCGGCCGATCTCTTCTACAAGCGCCTGTTCGAGCTCAAGCCCGACTACCGCGCCCTCTTCCAAGGCGACATCAGCGCCCAGAAGCGCAAGCTCCTGCGCATGCTGGCGTTCATCGTGAAGTCGCTGGATTTCGAGGACGCCCAGTGGAAGGACGACGTGCCGCCCGAGCAGGACCTGATGCTCGTCGTCTTGGCGCTCGGCCGCCGTCACACGGAGCTCTACCGGATCCCCGCGGAATCCTATGGGGTCGTGGCCGATGCGCTGCTTTGGACGCTCGACTACGGCCTCGGGGAGGCTTTTACGCCGGAGGTGCGCGCGGCGTGGACCCGGCTCTATACGCTGCTCGCCGCGACGATGCGGCTCGGCGCCGCGACGGTCGATCGCGACGGTGCGCTGACCGGCGCTGCTGCCGCGGAGCGTCAGGGCGAAGAGGCCCTGCTCGTGCAGCTTTCGGAGGCCGGCATCGACGAAGCGCGCCTCGGCGCGGAGGAGCCCTCGTGAAGATCGGCGTGATGCAAGGCAGCCTCGGCGAGTTCGATCTTGCGGAGGTGCTTCAGGTCGTGGGTCTCGGACGGCAGTACACCGGAGTGGAGCTGTCGCTCGGTGACGGGCACAGCGGGATGATCTTCGTCAAGAGCGGGCACGTCGTGAGCGCAAGCTCCGACGAGCGGCAGGGCCACGACGCGTTCAAGAATCTGTTCCGCTCCAAGGTCGGAGACTTCTTCGTCTTCCGTCAGGACACGCCGCCCGATCTGCCGGAGCCGCTCGGACGCCTCGACACGCTCTTGATGGACGCGGTCGCCGAGCGATCCGGCGCGCGCTTCGAGCGGCCGCTCGAGGACGTGATTCAAGAGCAACCGACGACGCCGGGGGTCGCCCCACCGCCGCCGGGCGTCCCCGTGCCGAGCTCGTTCCCTCCGCCGGCCGTGCCGGAGGCCGCGCCCGCTCGCTTCGGGACCCGCCCCCCGACGCCCGTTCGCCTGACCGGCTCCCCGCGCATCGTCGCGTTCGTGAGCCCGAAGGGCGGGTCGGGCAAGAGCACCCTCGCGCTCAACACCGCGCTCAGCCTCGCGCGGCGGGGTCACTCCGTGATCCTCGTCGATGGCGACGTGAACGGCGACGTGCTCTCGGCCATCGACGCGCGCGGGCGCGCGAAGGCGGGCGCTCTCGACATCGTCGCGGGCCGGGCGAGCATCGCCGAGGCGTTGATCGCCACCGTGATGCCGCGACTCAAGCTGCTCCCCGCCGTCGGCCCGACGCTGCCCGACATCGAGCTCGTGAGCCGCGATCCGCACGAGCGTTGGGTGGAGCTGCTCGGCACGCTCGCGGAACGGTGCGAAGTCGTCGTCGTCGACACGCCGGCCGGGATGTTCGGAACCACGCGCGCGATCATGCGCGGCGCGACGCACGTCATCGGCGTGCTGCAAGCCGAGGTGCTCGCCTCGCGCTCGTTCCAGCGCTTCGGCGAGGGCCTCGAATCGTTGCCGGAGGGGCGTCGGCCGCTCGTGCTCGGCGTCGCGCTCAACATGCTGCAGACGCGCCATCAGGCGTCGCTCGGCGTCTTTCAAGGCGCGCTTCAGAACCTGCCCGCGGAGTGGCTCTTCGACACGACCATCCCGCGCCACCCGGCGTTCCTCGACGCGACCGAGGAAGGCGTGCCGCTGCGTCAGCTCGACGAAGAAGCGCCCCCGCCCGTCGCATTCTTGTTCGACAACCTCGCGGGTGAGATCGCGGAGCGACTCGAGCTCAAGCGTCCGAAGAAGCGCGCCCAGAAGCTGCTCGAGTGACGTCCTTTTTTCGCCGGCGCCGCATGTTGAGGAGCTCCACGGCGAACGAGAAGGCCATCGCGAAATAGATGTAGCCCTTCCCGACGTGCACACCCATGCCGTCGGCGACCAGCATCACGCCGATGAGGAGGAGGAAGCTCAGCGCGAGCACCTTCATGCCGGGATGCCGGTTCACGAAATCGCCGATGGCGCCCGCGAACACGAGCATCAAGCCCACGGCGACGATCACGGCAGTCACCATCACCGCGAGCTCCTGAGCCATGCCGACCGCCGTGATCACGGAGTCGAGCGAGAAGACGAGGTCGAGCGCGATGATTTGCAGCAAAATCACGCCAAATCCGCTCGTGCCCCCCGCGCTCGCCGTCGCCTCGTGATGGCCTTCCACCTTCTCGTGGATCTCGTGCGTCGCCTTGCCGATCAGGAACACCCCGCCCGCGAGCAAGATGATGTCGCGGCCCGAGAACCCACGCCCGAGTAGCGTGAGCCACGGCGTCGTGAGCCCCATCACCCAAGTGAGTGTGAAGAGCAGTCCGATGCGCAAGACGAGCGCAAGCGAGAGGCCCCAGCGGCGCGCGCGCGGCTGCTCCGAAAGCGGCAGCTTCGCCGTGAGAATCGAGATGAAGACGACGTTGTCGATCCCGAGCACGACCTCGAGCGCCGTGAGCGTCAGGAGACTCACGTAGGTGTCGACGTCGCTGAGCAGCGTCAGATCCATGCGAAAAAACACATCGGGAGATCGTCCTCACCCGCAATCACGAGTGATTTCGCATACGTCAATACAAAAAGGCGCACTCGGGCATTCCTCCAGCAGCTGAGCTTGTCCTACACGTTTCGCCGAGTCGCTGGTTCGGTGAATTGCGCGCGTCGGGCTGCATCGGTTGGTGCGGGATTAAACAGCGTTTGGCGACGTCACACACCCCCTGCCGAATCACGACAAGACCATGACTTTACTGGGTTTGTTTATGGGGTGCGGTTTTCCTCATCCCCGTCGCCAAAACTGCGTGGACGAGCGTGAAACAACTCGTCTTTTTGGTTTGCGCCTAAGGCGTCAGAACACTCACTGAACGGGGCTCCGTTCGTCGAGAGGTCTCACCATGATTAAAAAGCGATATTTGGTCGCTCTGGGAGCGCTGGCCGCCGCGATCACCGCGTGTGGCTCGGACATCAAGCCTGGTGGCGGCGCTAACGCCGGCTCGACGGGAGGACCCACCGGGGGCACCACGGGTCAGGGCGGCACGTCGGGAACCAGCGGCACCGGCAACAACAAGGGCGGTACCTCGGGCACGAGCGGCACCTCGGGAACGAGCGGCACCTCGGGAACGAGCGGTACCTCGGGAACGAGCGGTACCTCGGGAACGAGCGGTACCTCCGGCGGCGGTAGCGGCCCCGTGAGCTGCCAGCCGGGCGTCCCGAACACGACTCAGGTCCCGCGCATGCTGAACCGCATGTACGACGCGGCGGTTCGCGACCTCCTCGGTGTCTCGGCGCTCGCGGACGGCAACTTGCCGTCCACCGACCTCTTGCCGGACTTCGATGGCGCGATGATCTCCGACGCCTGGCGCCTCTACCAGGATATCGGCGGCCAGATCGCCCACACGGTCATTACGGGCGCCTCGAAGTCGAAGTTCATCGGCTGTGACGCGACCCAGGCGGCCTGCCTCACGCAGGCGATCAAGGACTTCGGTCGCAAGGCATTCCGTCGCCCGGTGACCGACGCCGAAGCGACGAACTTCGCCACCAAGCTCAGCAGCATCACGCCCAAGGGCACCTCGGACGAGATCGCCGAGGCAGCCCTCTACACGTTCCTCGTGTCGCCGTCGTTCCTCCTGATCCCGGAGTTCGACGTCACGCAGCAGGAATCGGGAGCCATCAAGCTGTCGAGCTACGAGGTCGCGGCCCGCCTCTCGTTCCTCCTTTGGAACTCCGTGCCGGATCAGGACCTCAACACGGCGGCCGACAACAAGGCGCTCGAGACGAAGGAGCAGATCCTCGCTCAGGCGCAGCGCATGATCGCCATCCGCGAGAAGACGGGTCCGATGGTGTCGCTGTTCCACCGCGTGAACTTCGCGTTGGACAACAACACCTCGAACTCGCACTGGTGGAAGACCGACCACACGTCGAACCCGCTCTATCAAGGGGCGCTCAAGTCGACGTACCGCCAGGAAATCGACATGTTCTTCGAGGACGTCGCCTTCACGGGCGGGTCGTTCAAGGACCTCTTCCTGAGCCCGGTCGCCTACGTCAACAACCAGACCGCGGCCATCTACGGCCTCGACCCCGCCGGCTACGGCACGGCTCTCACTCGCGTCGAGCTCGACAAGAGCACGCGCCCGGGCTTCATGACCCGCATCGGGTTCTTGAGCTCGTTCGCACACGGGAGCTCGACGAGCCCGATCCTCCGCGGCGCCTACGTCACGGTGAACATGATCGGCGCCGACCCCGGCCCCCCGAACCCGGAAAACACCAAGGCCACGGTCACGGGTGACTACCCGACGGAGCGTGCCTACGTCGAAGCCCTCACGAGCAGCCAAGAAGCCTGCAAGGGTTGCCACATCCCGTACGTGAACCCGCCCGGCTTCCTGCTCGAGAACTTCGACTCGATCGGCAAGTGGCAGACGACCGACCCGCGTGGCGGCACGATCGACACGAAGACCACCGTGGTCCTCGGTAGCGACGCGCAGGGTAACGACATCAAGCAGGACATGAGCACTCCGCTCGAGCTCATGCAGGCGATCGGCACCACGCCGAAAGCCCAGCGCATGTACGCCGAGAAGTGGGTTGCCTTCGCAACGGGTCGCCAACCGAACAACCAAGACGCCTGCTCGGTCGACAAGCTCGACATGAACCTCTCGACGGACGGCTACAGCGTTCTCGATCTACTCGCGGACCTCACGCAAACGGATGCTTTCCGTCTGCGAACGCGCGCAACTCCGTGAAAGCTGAGGAAACTCGAACATGACCAAGTCAATGAATCGTAGAATCTTCCTCCGAGGCCTCGGTGGGGCCTGCGTGGCTGCTCCGTTCCTCAGCACCCTCGGCGCGGCTCGCTCCGTGGGCGCTCAAGCAGCGGTTGCGCCGAAGCGGCTAATCATCATGTTCACGCATTATGGTTGCCTCACGACGAAGTTCTTCCCGAAGCTGTCGCACGGCGCTCTCACGGCGGCGGACCTCGACGCCACCACGTTGAAGCCGCTCTCGCCGTTCGTGGACAAGATGCTCCTTCCGCGCGGCATCCGCTCGATGAACGAGTGGACGTCCAACATGAAGCGCGGGCAGGGCAACGACCCGCACACCCAGGTCGCCGGCTCGGCACTCACCTGCCAGCCGGTTACCCCGAACAGCGACGATCCGTTCAGCTTCGACTCGGCGACCAAGTTCAACGCGAAGCCGCTCGGGCCCTCGTTGGATCACGTCATCGCGCAGCAGCTGAGCCCGGAAGGGACGCCGCTGTTCATCCGCGTCGGTAACGGAAACGACAGCCCGCAGTCCGGTATCTCGTATTCGGCCAAGACGACGGCGTACCCCGGTCTCGGGACGCCGACGCAGGTGTACAGCGCCCTCACGGGACTCTTCACCAGCGGTCAGCCGATGAACATGGACACCTACGCGTCCCTGCGCGGCAAGAGCGTCATCGACCTCGTGAAGACCGACCTCGAGACGCTCGAGCGCATGGACATGAGCCAGGCCGACAAGGACAAGCTCGAGGCTTGGAAGTCGCTCCTGAGCAGCACGGGCGGCGTGGTGGCCACGGCCCAATGCAGCGAGGACACGGCGGCGGCGATCGGCGCGACCAAGGCGAACGCGGACGCGGTGAAGTCGTCGCTCGGGTCGGACGTCCTGATGCAGAAGATCACGGACTCGCTCGACGGCGCGGACGTGTACATGAACGTCGCGGCGCTCGCGGCGATCTGCAACGCAAACCCGATGATCGTGCTCAAGTTCCCCGGGAGCTACATGTTCAAGGGGATGGGCTTCGACATCGACGCCCACTCGCTCTCACATCGTTTGAGCGACGCCAACATGTCGGGTCCCTGCGTCGACGGCGTGCTCGGCATGCTCAAGCAGATCGACGACTACTACACCGCCAAGTTCGCGCACCTCGTCGGGATGCTCAACATGGTCGGTGAGGGCGACGGCACGACGGTCCTCGACAACAGCGCTGCGGTCTGGCTGAACGAGATGTCCGACGGCAACGCTCACAACCTGAACAACCTGCCGATCGTCCAGGCCGGCAGCATGGGCGGGTACTTCAAGACCGGCTGGTCCGTGAACGTCGATACGAGCTCCGGCAAGACGGGCGCCACGGATCTCTCGCTCGGCAACAGCGAGTCGCAGTGCGCGAACGGCGGTCAGGCGAACGGCATCAACCAGGGTACCGGCACGGACTCCGCGGTCGCGAACGGCCCGATCAACAAGTACTTCTGCAACCTCATGAACGGCCTCGGCGTGAAGGCGGGTGCAGACGGCTTCCCGGCAAAGGGCGGCACGGCCGAAGTCACCAAGTACGGCATGTACGACCGGACGGAAGACTTCATCCACGGTGGGACGAACCCCGCCAACATCTCGAACCCGGGTGAGTACACCGCGCTCAGGCCCGGCTGAGTCCCCGCTGACGTGAGTCGGCTCCAGAAGCCCCTCCCCACCCGGGAGGGGCTTTTGCGTTTTGGTGCTCCGCGCTTCATAAACAATCGAGGTTCCGCGCTTTCGAGCCATGCTTTCTGGACGCTTTCTCTCATCGGTCGCGTTGTTGCTGAGCGTGGCGTGCTCGAACCATGCGACGCACGGCGGCGACGCCGCGGCGGGCAAAGGCGGTGGCTCGGGGATGGCCGGGGCGTCGAGCGGCGCCGCGAACGGCTCCGGCAGCAGCGGGACGTCGGCGGGCGGAAGCGCGGGTAGTGCCGGAGGCGGGGCGGGCGGGACGCCGTCGAGCGGCGGTCAGGCGGGAAGCGGCGCGGGCGGTCTAGCCGGGGTGAGTGGCGCGCTCAGCGAGGACGATGCGCTCGTCGTGCCCCAGGGCGTGAGCGTGATGGGGCTGCCCGGCGGGCACGGGATCCTCGAGATGTTCGCGCTCACCATCCGCAAGGGCGCGACGAATACGGAGATGTACGCCGCACTGAAGAACGTCGGCGACCGACCCGTTTGCGACGGCGCGCTCACGATCGAGCTCTACGACAAGGACGGCATGTCGCTCGTGGCGGCCATCGGCGGGCTTCTTACCGATCACCTGTATCGGCTGACGGACGGCTCGGGCACCTTGGCGTCGTGCGTCGGCGGCGGAGAAGTGACGATGGCGTCGATGACGGATCTGTCGCTCGATCTCGATCTCGACAACATCGGTTTCGCCGTCTACCGGAACCCGTACTTCGGCCTCGAGGTCGAGCAGATCGAGGGCTTCACCGTGAAAGACGTGATCGGCACGCCGAGCGGCACGGGAACGTCTTACACGGGGACGCTCGTGAACGGGCTCGACGCTCCGATCACCAACCCGACGATCATGATTTACCCGGTGAACCGCGTGGGACGCCCGCTCGGGATGGCCACGGCAAGCTCGGTCGATCCGGCGGCGGAGCTCGCGCCCGGCGGCAGTTGGAGCTTCACGTCGAACGTCGTGGATGCGGTCGGAGTCGACTATCACGCGTACGTGACAGCGAGCGTCGTAAACACGGCGGAAGGTGGGCAGAGCGGGCAGGGCGGGCAGGCAGGGGCAAGCCCCTAGCGCCCCGCTTGGTCACGGGTGCATCGCGCCCATCGCGATCCACTGCTCGACGGCGCTGATCAAGTCGTCGGGCAGGCAGTTGTCCGTGTCTGCGCAATCCTTCGGCATGCGGGGCGTGATGCCGCAAGGACCGGCGCACGGCCCCTTGAGGATCTTCACGAGGGCGCTTTGCTCGGGGTGGCCGGGTTCCACGACCTTGATATTCCCGCACTGCGTGGACACGCGCTCCGAGATGTTCTTCCAAAGGACGGCGTCGTCCTTCACGGTGAACTGGAGGACGTTCGGGCCGTTGAGGCCGTGACAATCGGACGCGGTGCACGCGGGGTTGGTGGCGGTGAGGAGCCACTTGAGTTGGTCCCAGGTCGGCTTGTATTCACTCGTGCTCGTCCCGGCCGAGCCACCGGCGCTCATGCCGCCTGCGCTCGTGCCGCCAGCACTCATTCCGCCTGCGCTCATGCCACCGGAGCTTGCGCCACCGGAGCTCGCGCCACCGGAGCTCGCGCCACCGGAGCTCGCGCCGCCCGCACTCGCGCCGCCCGAGCTCGCGCCGCCCGAGCTCGCGCCGCCCGAGCTTCGACCACCGGCTCCGCGCCCGCTGGCACCGCTCATTCCGCCGCCGCCGCTTGCGCCCGCGATCGGATCGGCGCGCGTCATGATGCACGTGCCGGCGCTACCGCCACTGCTGCGTCCGGCCGATCCGCTCGCTCCGGCCACGCCTTGCCCGCTGCTGCCGCCCGTGCCGGCGCTGCCGCTCTGGCCGCTACTTCCGCCCGCGCTAGGCGCCGCGCCCGTGCCACCGGTGCCGGTCCCGGTCGGCGGCTCTTCGCTGCAGCCGGTGAGAGAGGAGAAGAGCGCCGTAGCGAATACGGTCCCGGCCAAGATCGAGAGGGGTAGTTTCATGGAGCGATACGAAGGCTTGAGGCGAGTGAAGTATAGCTTTCGCCTCTACTGGATCAAGCAGAACGCCGCGTCGTCTCCGCGCGTGACAGCGAGATCAGATCGATCGCGCGAGGGGTGAATTCGATCTCACCTGCAACCGCTTCGTGTTCTCCCGAAGCGCTAGCGCGCGAACGTGCGCACGTAGACGCCGTCGTCGTCGTCGCCGGCTCTCACGGTGTAAAGCAGGGTAGAGCCGGTGGTCGCGTTCGTGGAGACGTGCTCGGCGATCAGCACCGGAGTCGCGGAGTCGAGCGCACCCTGCGGGGTGGTGCGGCGGAACCGCATCGATCCGGAGCCCGTCGACGCGTCGAAGTCGTCGACGAACACGAGCGTGCGGTCGTCGATCCATCCGAGCACCGCAACGTCCGGCGCCACCGCCGTTGTCCTGCAATCAGCCAGATTCGTGTGGAAGGCGTCGTAGCCGTCGGGAGTGCTTAGCGCCCAGAGTAGGGCGGCGCCGCTCTTCGAGACGCTCAGTGACGACAGCGGCACCTTGACCGTCTCCTCCACGGTGCACGGTGCCCGGCCGTCGAGATTCGCGACGAACAGATCGGAAGTCTTCTTGTTGAGAATGTGCTTGGCGTACGCGACGTAGTCACCGGCGCTCAGCGTGAGCAGTTCCTGCACTCCCTGGTCGAGAAGCAGTGGCGCGTCGGGCGACCCCGCCGGATCGAGCATCGACAGGAGGTCAGCGCTCGCAGTCATCGCCACGAGCCCGCCGCTCCGGCTCACGCCGTAGTCACGCACGTCGGACAAGAGATCGGTCGTTTGCGCGCCGTCCGGAAACGGCGCCGTTTGCAGGACCCCATCCGGCGTGACCCAATGCCATCGCGACGCATCCGGCGAAACGCCCCACGCCTGAATATCGGACGTGACGGTGACCGTGCTCTCGAGGTCGTCGGCTTGCGCGAGCTTGAGCACGTCCGGGCTCGCGGTGTCCTCCGGGCTCGACCAGGCGATGTAGCCGTCGGTCGGAAAGCTGCTGTAGAAGCGCTGCACGCCGGCGAACGTGCCGTTGTTGCCGAGGATGACGTGGTCGATCGGGGCGAGCAGGGGCTCGCCTTCAGCGTCCGCCGTGCCGACGTGGAGCTCGGCGGTGAACACGCCGGCGTCCGCCTGAACGTCGGGGATTTCCAGGCAGGCGATCGCCATCCCGCGGCCGGCCGGGGCGCACGAGACGATGTCGGCTGATGCCGGGACCTCCGCGAGCATTCGCCCGCTCTCCATGCCGGGTCGCCAGATCCGAGGAACGAGGGTCGCGTCGTAGTAAACGAGCGTGTCGCCGCCGAAGTAAATCCAGCGCGAGCTGTTGCCGTTCGCGACGACTTCTTGGGCGAGCAGGAGACAGTTCGGATCGGCCTCGCCGCACGCCACGGGAACGCCCGCGAGCACCGCCGACACGTTGACGACATAGAGATCGTCACGGCCCGTGCTCGACGTCGCGAGAAAGCCGCACCAGCGGTCGCCCTCCGCGCCCTCCTCCGCGGTGCAGGGCGGCCCGTCGGGAAGCATCACCGCCGGGCCACTGAAGACACGCAAACCACGCCCTTCGCCCACCGGTCCGAGCGGGCTCGCGGGCGTTGCGGCCGCCCCCGGCTTGCCGCGTTCGGAACTGCCGCAGCCGAGCGCCAGCGCGGCGATGGCGAGCGGGAGTAAGCGACTGCCCAGCATTCGTGCCGAAAGGATATTGCACGCTCGGTTGGTCGCGGCCGCAAGCCTTGCGCGTCCCGGCCGCGAAGAAATCGCGCGGAGCGGCTTGCACCGTCAAGCGAATATGCGCGCACCACCGCACCGGACGAGACCGTACGAGAAAGCGCACGCGTTCCTCGCGGGGCCCTCGAGGCGGCTCACGACGTGAGCTGTCGCAAGATTCTTGAACGCGAGCGACTGACTCGAAGGACCCTAGAGCTCACTCTCGTCACGTGTTCTACGAGTCACGCGGCGCCGATCTGGTAAGAGAGCAACGCGACTCGCTCGTGCTCCTTCGGGGGGTCGTGTCGCCAGTGCCGCGGTGGGCGCGCTCTGCACAGAAGAACCCTTGTCGATATGAACACGCTGCGGTCCTATCGCGTACTCGTCGTCGCGCTCGTCGTCGCAGGCATTGCCTTGCGCACTCGAGGTTTCTTTCTGGAGCCGCGACCGCTCTGGCGCGACGAAGCGGGCTGGGCATTCATTCTCGATCGAGTGAACCTGCTCGAGCCGACGATTCGGCCCGTCGGCTTCATGGCTGTGAGCAAACTCCTCGTGTGGTTGTTCGGCGCGCGCGAAGCGGTCTTGCGCCTGTTGCCGTGGCTCGCGGGCGTCGGAACGACGCTACTCATCGTGCCACTCGCCGAACGCTTGTTCGTGAGCCGCGCTGCGCGCGCGTTCCTGATTGCGGCCGTGGCGCTGCATCCGGCGGCCATCGATTTTTGCAAGGAATTCAAGCCCTACTCGGTCTCGCTGTTCCTGCATTTCAGCTGCCTGTTTTTGGTCCTCCGGTACCTCGACAACCGGCGCCTGGGTCCGCTCGCGGTCGCGTTGAGCCTGCCCATCGTGGGTGTCTTCTTCGCGCAAGACGTGGTGTTTGCCATGCCCGGGCTTTACCTCACGCTCCTCTTCCACACGTGGCGCGACCGGCGCCTGTCGCACCTCTACACCGCTCTCGCCTTTGCGGTGCTCACGCTGGCGACGTTGCTCACGCTCTACTTCTCCTTCTGGCGTCGGCTCGAAGTGGGGCCGAGCGGTGACACCACGTTCTGGGCACAAAAGTACGACGTATTTTACCTCCCGCGGGGCGACGCCGGGCGCTTGCAATGGACGCTCCGGAAGTACGCGGACATCGCCGCCTTCCCGGGTGAGCGTCGCGAGCACTGGCACCTCGTGTCCTTTTTGAGCAGCAAGACGACCCATGCCGCGGCCGCGCTGTTCGGGGCACTCTGGGTCACGCTTCACGTCGCCGGCATCGTCGGGCTCCTCCGCCAGCGGCGTTGGACGGCGCTCACACTCTCCGCGACGACGCTCGTCGTGTTGATCGTGTTCAATCAGCTGCGGTTCTGGCCGTTCGGCACGTTTCGCACGAACCTGTTCGTTCTCGGCTACTCGGTGATCCTGGCCGCGTTCGGGGTGGACGCCTGGCGTCGCGTCGCGCGGCTAGGGGTCGCTCCCGTGCTGTGCGTCGTGCTCCTTCCGCTCGTCGTCTTCGAGCGCGACTGGCACGCGCACAAGACCTGGGGCGGGCACGAGTCCGGCTTCGCCGAGCTCTCGCGAGCGCTCGTCGCGTCGCGCAACTTTCGCCCCGAGGCGACGCGCGAGCCGCTGGTGATGGACGCGCAAATCTGCTCGGTCTTCGACTACTACCTGTTGCTACAACCCGACTACGGGCGCTTCGCGCGAGCGTTCAAGCGACGGTTCGCAAAGACCTGCGCAACGAACGCGCTCGATACCGCCATCGCGGAGGCCGCCCATCACCGCGTCTTGCTCGTGCTCCCGGGTGTGCGGAGGATCGACGAGACACTGGGGCGACTGGACAGCCTGAACGGCGGCATCGAGTACCGACGAGTGGAGAGCGAAGACGGTCTCGTGCTCGAGCTCACGCCGCGCCGGCGGCATCGCGGTGAGCGCGGGCTCGCGGCGGGATGAGCAGCGGAGCGGCGGGGACGAAATAAACACGCCCGGCTTTCGCCGGGCGTGGTCGCAGGGTTCGTAAGCCGGGTTCTGTCTTCACGCTGGGTCGCCCCGGCGTGAATGGCGGTCATTCCTCTGGGACGCGCGTCGCCGCGCGCCTCGTGCGGCCTACCCAGGAGCTCGGGCGGGCAGCCCTCGAGCGCTCCTCTACGTGGCCTTGCTCCGGATGGGGTTTGCCGTGCCACGCCCGTTGCCGGACGTGCGGTGGGCTCTTACTCCACCGTTTCACCCTTGCCCGGGCGAGAGACTCGCCAAGGCGGTTTGCTTTTCTGTGGCACTTTCCTCGAGGTCACCCTCACCGGGCGTTACCCGGCATCCTGCCCTGTGGAGCCCGGACTTTCCTCTCGACGGAGAATCCGTCGAGCGATCGCCTGAACCGCTGCGGCGCGCGGAGCCTAGCACCGCCCGGCGCTCGGAATCGACGATCAGGCGGCAGAGTCGAGGCTGAGCGGGTCCCCGGAGCGGCGCGCGAGCTCTTCGATGCGGCGGCGGAGCTTGCGCTTGGTGCGCACCTCGAGCTGGCGCGCGCGTTCGCGCGACACCCCGAGCCGGCGGCCAATCTCGGCCAGGCTGAGCTCTTCCTCGTGGTCGGCCATCAGGCGCTTCTCGGCGATGTAACGCTCGCGCTCGTCGAGCTCCAGCATCGCGCTCTGGACGGCGCTGCGCACCTGGTCGTCGCGCTCGGAAGCGGCGAGCGTCTCTTCCTGGCTGCGATCGCCGGAGGCGAGCAGATCAGCGAGCGACGCGGACGAATCGTCGAACGGCTTCGAGTCGAGCGACACGTCGCGAGCATCGAGCCTTCGCACCATCGCTTGCACGGTCGCTTCCGGCAGACCCATCGCCTGCGCGAGCATCGAGTCCGCCTCGCCGCCTTCACCCACGAGGTTGGCAATCCGCACGCGCTCGCGGCGTAGGCGGAAGAACATCTTGGAGCGCAGCGCGCCCGAGCCGACACCGACCAGGCTCCAGGAGCGGATCACGTGGTTCAGCACGTAAGCGCGAATCCAGTAGGCCGCGTAGGTGACGAAGCGCGTGCCGCGTGACGGCTCGAACTTGCCGAGCGCGTGCACGAGGCCAAAATTGCCCTCGCTCACGAGCTCTTCGATCGGCACGCCGTAGCGCCGATAGCGCAGCGCGATGGCGACGACGTAACGAAGGTGTGCCGCGAGCAAGCGCTCGCGCGCGACGGTATCCTTACCCTCGAGCCAGCTCGCAACGAGCACCAGCTCCTCCTCCCGGTTGAGGACGGGGTACGAACGCACCCGGTTCAGGTACGGGCTGATCTCACCTTGGCGTGACATGCTGCTCTCCGCGTCGGCGAACGGATCGCCGGGGTAGGTGCAGCGGTTACGGGTCAGCGCCGGCTAAAGTTGCGCCCATGTGCGGATAAGTACGCCGAGCAACCTACTCTGGACGAACGGGCAGGTTCGGCTCACAGGCCGTCTACCGAGTTCCGCCAGGAGCGGGGCGAAGTGCCGCTAGGCCTTAAAGGACGAGCCGCAGCCGCACGTCGAGGTGACGTTCGGATTTGCAAACTTGAAACCCGACCCGTGCGCGCTCTCCACGTAGTCGATCTCCGTTTGGTCGAGGTACTGAAAGCTCAGCGGATCGACGTAGAGCTCGACCCCGTTCGATGCGAACCGCTCGTCGAGATCGGTCGGCTTGTCCTCGAAATAGAGGTCGTACTGGAAGCCGGCGCAGCCGCCGCCGATGACGCGGAGCCGCAGACCCTGGCCGTCGAGGCCTTCTGACCGCGAAATTTCTTTGACCTTATCGGCCGCGAGATTGGTGATGGTGATCATGGGGAGGTCAGGGAGATTTGCACCGCCGGGACTGCCGGACGGGGCTCGATTCGACTAGTAGTATAGGGCCGTGCATCGGGGTTCGCCATACCTAGCCGTCCTACCGGGTCTCATCGCGGGGCTTTTCGCGCGCGAAACGTTCGCGCAGTCGCCGCCCGGGACAGCGCCTGCCGCCGCTCCGCCGGCCGCAGCGGCCCCGGCTCCGGCCCCCGCTCCCGCGCCAGCACCGATGCCCGACGTTTCACCCTCGGCACCCGCGCCCGTTCCGGCGCCGGCACCGGGGCCGCCGCTGGCGCCGACGCCCCTCGGCAAGCCCGTGATCGACATCAAGGTCCCTGAGCCCGAGCCCGCGCCGCCGCGGACGCTGCGTATGCACGAGGGATTTTATCTGCGGCTCAGCGCGGGTGGACTCTGGGGGGGCACCTCGGTGGCGAGTGATAGCCCGAGTCATCCGAACTACACCGTGGACGGATGGGGCTTCTCGTTCGACGGGATGGTGGGTGGGACCGTGAGCGGCTCGCTCGCCGTCGGTGGCGCCATCTCGGGGCAGGGTTTCGGTTTCGGGGGCGGCGGGTCGGGCTCCGGCACGGCGGGGCTGCTCACGCTCGGTGCTTTCGTCGACGGCTTCCCGATGCCGAACGACGGGCTCCACCTCGGCGGAATGGTCGGGCTTTCGCGCAGCAGCACGAGCAGCCACCTCGGGTACGAGGGCTTCACCGGCTGGGGCCCCGGCATGGCGATGTGGTTCGGCTACGACGGTTGGGTCGCCGACGACTGGTCGATGGGCGGCATGCTCAAGCTCTCGGGCGGGCTCGCGTGGGGAACGTCCGACCAATCCGGCCACGACGTTGGCCTCTCGGCTTCGACGTATCAGATCACGCTGCTCTTCAGCGTGCTCTATCACTGAAGGCGCGGAGTAGGCCCGAGCGGCACGCGACGACGAAGCGCGCGTCGCGCACCGGCGTCGGACGCATCGGATCGAGGCACGACGAATCGGGCAGCGCGGCGCTGTCGCCTTGCGGCGTGACCTGGATCAGCGTCGAACCGGTGGTTCCGAGCAGGGCGCGTCCGGTGCGATCGGTCACGATGCTCGCGAGCTCACCGCCGCTCTCGGCGAGCGGAAGACGCTGGCGCCCGAGCTCGTGGCCGCCCGGCTCGAGGTCGATGAGCAACGCGCCGGCAGCAACCAAGCGCAGCCGGCCCGCCGTGAGGGCGGCGAGGTCGCGAAGCTCGGTGCTCGGATCGCCGAAGACGATCCGGCGCTCCTTCGTGACGAGATCGAACGTCAGAAGCTCGCTCCGGGCGAGGCCGAACAGGCGTTCTCCCACGAGCGCCACGGCCCGCACGGGCGTCTGGAAGCTTCCGACGCGGGTGGGATCGCCGGCGGCCGCGCGCGTGAAGATCGTCCCCGCGTTACCGACGGCAACGGTGGCGCCGCGCCATTCGAAGACCGCTCGAATCGGATCGGGCAAGCGCGCCTCGTAGCCGCTCGCACCCCGCGGGCCGATACGCGCGAGCGCGGAGCCTGCCGCGATGATGGCTCCGCCGTCGAGCGTGGACGTGGCGAGCGGGGTTTGATCGAACGCGGCCCAGGGCAGCGTCTCGCGTCCTTCGATCGCGCCGCTCGGCGAGACGCGGACGAGGTGAGCGTCGCGCGTGACGAGCAAGGAGCGCCCGCCCGCGACCGGCAGCGGGCCGAGGGCGAGCTCCGCGCCGACTCGCACCGACCACACCGTGTGGCCCACCGCGTCGAGCGCCGTCAGCCGATCGGACGCGTGCGCGATGAGTAGTCTGCCCTCGGCGTCGGCGGCGAGCTCGCCGACGAGCGGGGGCGTGATGCGCGTTTGCCAGACGATGCTCGGACGCTCGGGGAAGAGCGCGCTCGTCTGGTTGGTCCCGTTCGAGTCGATGCGGGCGGTGACCGCGGCGCTGCGCGACGGTGCGCTCTCGAGCCTCAGCGCTATCTTCGGATCGGTGGCGCGCGCGGTGCCGGACGAAAGCACGAGCGCCGCACCGCACGCCGCACCGAGGGCAGCGAGGACGCGTCCCGTTCGGCGCTCCGCGCGCTCGGCGTGCCTCACGGTTCGGCCTCGAGTCGGACGAGATACGGCTCCGGTCCCGGCAGCGGAACCACGGCGGGGGGCGTCGGTCCGAACGGATCGGGCGTGAGCGTGAGGTCGACGCAAGGCGGCGAGCTCGCGTCGACTTTGAGCCAGGGTCCGCGAAAGGTTCCGACGGCGTCGCTCGCCGACGGCTTCACGCCCGAGCCGGCGCGGTGCAAGCGCACCGGCACGCCGTTGTCGGGTCCCCCGTGCGACGTGATCTGGAGCACCGAGCCGTGCCGGCGCGGGCGCTCGGGAGCGTCTTCGAGCACGAAGCGGACGCGCTTGGGACTCGGGCCGGAACACACGAGGTCGATGTCGCGCGCCCAGGCGAGCGCGCCGCGCAGCACGCCGCCCGGAGCGACGACGTTGCCGTGCGGCTCGGCGTCGTTCGGCTCGAGCTCGCGCTCTCGAATCTCCTCGGCCGGCGCGAGCTTGAGTCGGTACTCGTCGGACACGTTTTCGTACACGGGTGGGGCGCCGGACTCGAGGTAGGTCTCGCTGTCTTGCATGACAGCGACGAGCCAGAGCCCCGGCGTCAACCTGAGCGCCGGGATGTCGAGGCCGACGTCGGCGCTGCCCAAGCAGTAACGTCCGAACGGCTCCGTGCCGTCGGGCGGGTAAAGCCAGACGCAGCTCGCGAGGTTCGGTAGCGGCTCGAGCGAGAGGTGGACGGTAGCGACGCCGTCCGGCACGTTGACGCGGAAGAAATCGCGATCGCTGCGCTGGCGATCCAGGCGTCTGCCGAGGTGGCCGCGCACGTCGAGCGGGAACGGCAGCACGCGCGCCTCGCTCGCGGCGTTGTTCGGCTCGAGCTCGGCGCCCTGAAATTCGTTGGGCGTGGCGAAGGCACCGAGCACGCGGAGCCCGAAGAACAGCGCGGTGCCGCCCGCGAGCACCGCGAGGATGCCCGCCGCCCAGCCGCGTTGCCGGAGCGTGCGCTCGTAACGCTCGACCTCGTCGCGCGTGGCCGCGTCGTCGCTGCCGGCAATGCCGTGAAGCCGCTTGTAGTCGAGCAGGTTGTCCACGCTGCCCCCGCCACCGCGCAGCTCCTCGACGAGCGCGTCCTGCAAGGCGGCGGCGCTCGGGAAGCGGTCGGAGGGGTTCTTGGCGAGCGCCACCATGATGATGCGCTCGAAGCTCTTGGACAGGCCGAGCTCGGGGAGGCGCACGTTCGGCGATTGGGGCGTCTCGGTGAGGTGGCGGGTAAAGACGCCCATGGGCGTGGCGGCGTCGAACGGAACCGTGCCCGTGACGCAGGCGTAGAGCAGGGCCCCGAGCGCGTACACGTCGCAGGCGGGAGTCACGCCTTCGCCGCGGATCTGCTCGGGCGCCATGTAGTACGGCGTGCCGACGATCGCTCCGCTCGAGGTGACGTCGGAGAGCTCGCTCGATTCGCGCAGCTTGGCGAGGCCGAAATCGAGGACTTTGGCCACGTCGTCCCCCGCCGGGCCGCGCACGATCATGATGTTTTCGGGTTTGAGATCGCGGTGGACGATGCCCTTGTCGTGCGCTTCGGCGAGCGAGCTACAGACCTGGATCACGATGCGCACGGTGCGCGTCGAGTCGAGGCGGCCCGCCTCGCTCACGAGCGCGCCGAGGTCGCGGCCGCGCACGTACTCCATCGCGAGGTACGCAAGCCCGTCGGCTTCGCCGAAGTCGAACACCTGCACCGTGTTCGGGTGCGACAGCCGACTCGACATCTCGGCCTCGCGTTTGAAGCGAGCAAGCTGTCCCGCGTCGCGCGTGAGCTCGCCCGTCAAGAGCTTCAACGCCAGGACCTTGCCGATGCGCGCGTGCTCCGCCTTGTAGACGACGCCCATGCCGCCGCGACCGAGGAGCTCGAGCACGCGGTAGCGGTCGGCGATCAGTCGACCGAGCAACGGATCGGCGAAGTGCGGCTCGCGCGTGGGTGGGGGTGCGGACGAGATCCGGCTCTGCGCGCGCTCGGTCGGTGGCAGCGACGCCGTGAGCCCTGCGCCGCAGTTCCCGCAGAAGTTCGCGGTCCCGGTGACCGTTGCACCACACCGGGTGCAGGCGATCGCCGTGACCGTGCCGAAGGTCATGGACGACCCTTGAGCACGAAATCTGCGGCGATCGCCGGGATGCGCGAGCCGGGGCGCGGGCCGTCGACGCTGCCGGTGACGGCGCCGAACACGCTCAGGCTGCTGCCTTCCTTGAGCGCGAGCTTCTCCCCGCTGGTCACGCGCGCGAGGCACGGCGGAGCCGTGCAGCCGCTCTTCACGTCGACGAGGAGCACGGTGGTGAACGCGTCCGCTCGCGACTCGACGACGCTGCCGTCGAGCGCGACGGCGAGTCCGCGCTGGGCGTCGGAAGCCTTCTCGATCGCGGCATACGCGGTGGCGCCGCGCGTGCGCGCCGCTGCGGCTTCGGTCGCCAAGCTTTGCACGCGGCGCACCTTGACGGGCACGAGCCGCGGCGCCTGATCCTTGGCGTCGGCCCGTACGATGACGGTCGTTTCGCCGAGCGAGGACACGCTCATCATTTGGGCGAACGCCCCGGTGCCGTCGACGGTGATCGGCCGGCTCTCGACGCTGACGCTGGCGTCCTTCGCCGTATGGCCGGCGAGCACGAACGTGGCCGTTTCGATCACGATGCTCGAGCCGGGCGCCTGGACGACGAGCGGCGTGACGCCGACGCGCACCTTGACTTGCCCGCTCGTGGGCGTGCCGTTCGGGGGCGTCACGACGTAGGGCACTTCACGCTCCAGCGTGGCGAGCGTCGGGCTCATGCCCGTCACCTGCCGCGAGACGTCGACCTCGGCGGCACCGGTTTCCGTGCCTGCCGCCGCCGGCGCGAGCACGAGCGGCTTGCCGTCGACCACCACCGCGGAATGCGCGACCGCTTCGACGCGGACCGTGACGCGCGGGGGCGCCTGCGTGAGGCTCGTCGTGTCGGCGCGCACCCGGAAGTCCACGGGGACGTGGAGCTCGACGGGCTCGGAGCGACCGGGCCGTCGCTCGAGCTCGACCGTGACGCGGTTGTCCCCCACGCGGAGCGGCTCCGCGAGCGCGAGCGATGCTCGCGTCCCGTGAAAGCTCGCCTCACGCCCGGCGAAGCGCACCTTCGACTCGTCGGTGCAGCCCGCACAGGCGAGTGACAGCGTTTCACGGCCGTCTGGGCTCGCGGCGAGCTCCGCGGTGATGGTTCCTCGCGAGCGATACAAGAGGAGTGCGACGATCGCCGCGGTGAAAAGCGCCGCGGCGCCCACCATGGCGACGGCAGCCAGCGTGGGAATACGGAAGGGTCGCGGCATCCCCGCGGGGCCGTCGAGGGGGCCTTCCGTCAGCGGCGGCGGTGGCGGGGGAGGGGGCTCGGCGATCGGCCAAGCAGGCGCGGGCTCGGGAGGGCGAGCTTTCTGGATCCCCGGATTCAAGGGGGCGATGCCGGGGCGCGCGATGCCCATCATCGTCTTCTTTCCGACCGGTGGCTCGGCTCCGGGTGGTCCGGGCGGGTCACTCTTCGAGCCCGTGGGCACGAACGCTTCCGGCGGTGCCATTCCGATCATGGTGCCGTGCCGCGCAAACTGAGGAACGGCGGCGCCCGCCGGCTCGTGGGGTGGTGGATGAACGGGCTCCGGCGGCGCCATGCCGATCATCGTGCCTTTGAGGCCCGCGGGGACGGGACTCGGTGCGGCTGGCGCCGGAGGCCCGGCGGGGGTCGGTCGCGCGGCGGCAGCCGGAGGCGAGAACCCCATGCCGAGCATCGTGCCTTTGAAGGCGGCGGGGCCTGTTGGCGGTGTCGACGCACGCGGCGGAGCGGCGGGTGCGGGGGCGGCAGGTGCGGGGGCGGCCGGTTCTGCGGCGGCGGGCGGCTCTGCCGCGGCGGCCGGTTCTGCGGCGGCGGGCGATGTGCCCTCAGGGGGTGCCGGCTCGGGGGCGGTGTAGCCGACCATCGTCCGCCCCAGCGAGGGGGGCATGGCTGTCGGCAAAAGGGCGCCGCAGCCGGGGCAGGTGACTGCCGCAACCGGGGCCGACGCTCCGCACTTCAGGCAAGGACGCATACGCCTGCCCAATATACCCGCAATCCTTGGCCAAAACTCGATCCCCGAACTATGGGCGAAGGAGGCCCGCCATGCTCGCCAAGCGCATCATCCCCTGTCTCGACGTTCGGGACGGCCGCGTCGTCAAAGGCGTGAACTTCGTAGGGATTCGTGACGCCGGCGATCCCGTCGAGTGCGCCCGTCGCTACGACGCGGAGGGGGCCGACGAAATCACGTTCCTCGACATCACGGCGTCGCACGAGGGCCGAAAAGCCATGCTCGACGTCGTGGAGCGCACGGCCGAGGTCGTGTTCGCTCCGCTCACCGTGGGCGGTGGCGTCGGTGCGCCCGAGGACGTGCGAACGCTGCTCGACGCAGGGGCCGACAAGGTGAGCATCAACAGCGCCGCCGTTGCGGACCCCGCGCTCATCGGCCGCATTGCCGACGCGTGGGGCCGACAGGTGCTGGTCGTGGCGATCGACGCGAGGCGGAACGACGCCGGTGGCTTCGAAGTGTACACGCACGGGGGCCGGCGTCCGACCGGGCTCGACGCGATCGAGTGGGCGTCGCGGGCGGCCGGTTTCGGCGCCGGCGAGATCCTGCTCACGAGCATGGACAAGGACGGGACGCGCAGCGGCTACGATCTCGAGCTGCTCCGCGGAGTCGTCGACGCGGTCGACATTCCGGTCATCGCTTCGGGCGGTGTCGGAACGCTCGAGCACATGCGCGAAGGGCTTTCGGAAGGCGGTGCCGACGCGGCGCTCGCCGCTTCCATCTTTCACGACGGCATGTACACGGTCGGGCAGGCCAAGGGTTATTTGCGCTCGCGCGGTGTGCTCGTGCGCGGAGGCAACGCGTGAACGTAACACTCAGAGAGGTGTTGGCAGGGGCGGAGCAGCATGCCGTCCCCCTCACGGCCGAATGTGTGGGGTATTTGGTGCTCGGGGCGGCCGATCAGGTGCTCGGCGCGCCGCGCTCGGTCGGCACCGAGGACCTTCTGCTCTCTGAAGACGGCGCCGTGCGAGTCGCGGGCGGCCGGGCGGCGCGAGCCGACGAAGCCGAGCGCGACCTGCGCGCCGTGCTCGACGCGCTCCTCCTGCCCGCGAGCTCTGCGAGCGCCGGGCTCTTGCGCGCGTCACGCCGTCCGCCCGGCACGGGCATCGAAGGCTTGGTGCGCGAGCTCGAGACCGCGCTCATCCCCGTGAACCGTTCGGCCGCGAAACGAGCGCTGTCGCGGCTGCAGCGCGAGACGCGTCGCGCGCTCGACAGCGGGCGCATTCGTTTCGACGCCAGCGTGCCGCCGCCGTCGCACTCCGCCCAAGACCCGAGCGCTGCGCGACCTACCGTCGATCCGGTCGTCGTTGCGTCGCCGGCCGTCGCCGCGCCGCCGGCTGTCGCCGCGCCGCCCGACGTCGCCGCGCTGCCCGATGTCGTCGAGGCCCCGCCGCGCGCGCCCGAGCTCGCGCCGAGCGAGCCGTTGCCGAGCGTCGCGCTGCCGCCGGTTGCGACCGAGCTCGCCCCCGCGGTGAGCCCCGTCGCCGTCGTGACCGCGGTAGTCGCCGTCAACGAGGCTGCCGCCGCGTCCGGCGAGCTCGCTGACGAGGCTCTGAATGGCGAGCGCCTCGGGCACACGCTGGTTCTGAGCGAGGTTCTGCCGCGTGAGCCGGTGGCGTCGCTCGCGCCGCAGCTCGTCGAGACACGGCCGGAGCCCGTGGTGCGCCGCGCGAGCCAGCGGCCCGCCGCACCTGCCGTGCCCGTCAGCGTCGAGCTGGAGCGCTCCGAGCCGGAGCGCTCCGAGCGAGGGCATACGGTGCCGCTCCCGCCCGTGGCTCCCGTCGAAGCCGCCCGCGAAAGCGCGACGCGCGACACGCCGGTGCTCGGCACGCGCGTCACGAGTGACGAGCTCGTCGCCGACGCCGTGAGCATCGAGGAGAGCGAGCTCGACATCTCGGTGATCGTCGAAGCCCGCCCGCAGGTAGCGCCCGCGGCTGCGCTCGAGGCCGCCCCGAGCGAGGAGGACGACGGCCTCATCGAAGTCATTTTCGAGGATGACGAGCGCACCGTCTTCCCCGAGGATCACGAGCTCCTCGTCGCCGATGAAGTCGCGACTCACCATCCGCTCGTCGCCGAGCCGGCGGAGACTCACCATCCGCTCGTCGCCGAACCGGCGGAGACTCACCATCCGCTCGTCGCCGAACCGGCGGAGCCGGCAGCGAGTGATACGACCGACCCGTGCCCGCCGCTCGCCGCCGAGTCGATGCTGCCGCCGCCGTGCGAGGTCGTGACGGCCGAGCCGTCCCCGGTCGAAGCCGAAACCCCGCCGCCCGCGACGCTCGACGCCGAGACGCTACGACCCGCGCCGCCCGCGCCCCCCGTAGCAGAGGCAGCTCCCGCGGAACCAATCCCGAGCGAGGTGGAGCTCGCCGCGCTCGTCGAAAGCGCGCTCCCGCCCTGGACGACGGCCGAGGCGCCCGCGTTCGAGGTCACCCCGCCTCCGCGCGTGGCGCTACCCGTGCCGCGCCGGAGCGACGTCGAAGCGCTGCTCCGGGGCCTCACGGAGGAGCCGCTCGGCGTCGACGAGCTTCGCTCCGGCCTCAAGCATCTGGCCGGGCTCGACCTGACGCCGCCGCCGCCCGGAACCGACCGCGGCGAGTGACGTTGACGCCCCGAGCGGGTGTGAGATGCTGGCGAGCGCGTGCACCAGCAGGATCTCGCCATCGTCAAGGGGCTCGTCAGTGTCGCGTGGGCGGACGGTCGGATGGCCGCGGAGGAATCCGAGATCATCTCGAGCCTGCTCGACGCCTATCAGGCGACGCCGACCGAGCGGCGTGAGGTAGCGCTCTTCGCCGCGCAGCCGCGAACGCTCGCGGACGTGCCGATCCACGAGCTTTCCCACGACGACCGGCGCGTCCTCCTGCAGCATGCCGTGCTCGTGTCGTTCGTCGACGGCACCCAGCAAGCTCAAGAGAAGCAGCTGCTCGACGAGCTCTGCGAGGTGCTCCGCATTCCGGCCGTCGAAGCGCGCGGTATCGTCCGCGCCGCCGAAGAGCGCGCGAAGAGCATGCTCAACGTGCTCGGCTGAACGTGCGCCCGCTCAGCGCGAAGACGGCGGCGGGCCGAGCCGCTCGATCTCTTTGAGCAGCGCGATCGGGCTGAACGGCTTCGTATAGAAGGCGTTGGCGCCCGCTTCGGTCGCGCGCGTGCGGGCCGCCTCGTCGTCCATCGCCGTGATGACGATGATCGGCACGGTGCGAGTCGCCGGCTCGGCGCGCAGCCGCCGGCAGACCTCGAAGCCGTCGAACTGGCCCGGCATCATCAGATCGAGCAGCACCAGATCGGGCGGCTCGACGCTCGCCATGTCGAGCCCTTTGACTCCGGACGAGGCGGCGGTGACCTTGTAGCCGCGCGCATGAACCAGCGCCTCGATCATCCTGCGGATCGAATCTTGATCTTCTACGACCAGGATACGCATACCGTCATCTCCCCAGGGTGACCCACGCTTCGGTGTGTCCGTCGGCTGATTCTCTGAGCTCGAGCGTCGCGCTCACCGCCGTTGCCGCCGCGTCCGCCACGACGAGCGCGATGCCTGCAGGGCGTCCGAGGCGCGTCGGGTCGCCTTGATGGCGGATGACGTCCCAGCGTGACGCTTCCGGGACGGCGGGGCCTTCGTCGGTCACCGAGAGCGCCGTGCCGAGCTCGGTGCGATGGACCGCCGCCTTCACGACACCGCCCCGCGGTGTCGCCGCGATGGCGTGGAGCAGGAGATTGCGGATCAGAAGGTCGAGCGTCGGGCGCGCGATGCGCTGCACGATGTTGCGCCCGGCGTCGTAGCGGATCTCGACCTCGGCCCGGTCGGCGCGTGGCTCGAGCTGAGCGCCGACCGCCCGCAGCGCTGCTCCGAGGTCGACGTTCTCTTTCTCGGTCTCGAGCGAGCACTCGGCGATCCCGCCGAGCTCCTGAACCAGCTCGTTCACGATCGGTGGCAGGTCCGCGCTGCCGCGTAGCGCCCGGTGCATCGCCGCCGCCAGCGTCTTCACGCCGCTGAAATGCTCGGGATCGGCGCGGCTCGCCGGGGGGGCTTCGGTGCGAACGTCGCCGGCGGCGAGCACGGCCGCGAGCTCCCGCGCGTACACCTCGCCGAGCTGCTGCGCCTGCTCGAGCTCCTTGCGCAGCTCGGTCACCTCGCGCTGATCGCTCGCGCCGTCGGCTTGCAGCAGGATCGAGTGCGTCCCGCCTTCGAGCTCGATGGCGCCGCCGTGACGAAGCGCCATGCGCGAGAGCCAGCGACGCTCGAGCTCGCCGAGCGCTGCGGTATCGGGACCGAGGTTCGCGCTGATGCGAACGAAGTCGCCCTGGCGTCGGATCGTCACCTCGATCTCGGCCTCGGCGGGGAAGCGCCCGCTCGCCTGGCCAATCAAGAGGTGCAGCATGCGGCGAAGCTCCGCCTCGTCTCCGAAGACCTCGGTCCCCGCGCCGGGCTCGATCGCGACGCGCGCGCTCGGCGCGAGCTCGACGAGTAGGGCGGCGAGATCGATGCGGCCGTGGCGCCCCTTGTCGCGGCCCTTCGTATTGAGGGCGCTCAGCATCTCGATGGTGTCGTCGAGGGCGTCGAGGGTCGTCTCCACCGACGGCACCGTGATGCGGATCTCGCCCGGCGCGCGCAGCTCGTCGACCTCCGTACGCAAGGTCTTTGCGGCTCCTCGGGCCTCCTGCGCGAGCAACCAGCTGATCTCGTGGCGGGTGAGCCGTTCCGGCGGCACGCTGGTTGCCATCTTGCCATGGTCTTCTTCCGGTTGCTACGGCGTCGAGGCCTCGTTTCTGGCAGGCTTTCGGGGTTGCGACGCGCCCTTGCTCTCGCCTTCCTCGTTTTCGGCTGCGGCCACGGCACCGTGGCCGATCCGTTCGTGACCGGCTCCCACGGCGGGGCCGGAGGGGAGGGAGCGCAAGGTGACGCGGGCACGGGAGCCGACGGCGGAGGCGCGGCGGAGCTCGGCAGCGCGTGCTCCGACGACTCGCAATGCGACGACGGAATCGCGTGCACGATCGACAGCTGCGACGCACGTCGCGGCCGCTGCCGCAACCGGCCCGACGACAGCATGTGCGACAACCACGTCTATTGCGACGGCGCCGAGGTGTGTCAGTCGCCGCTCGGGTGCCAGCCGGGCCCGGTGGTCTCGTGCTCGGACAACAGCGTGTGCAGCATCGACACGTGCGTGGAGGACACGCAGAGCTGCAAGCATGAACCACGCGACGCCGACGGCGACGGCGACCCGCCGCTGAGCTGCCAGGGGACCGACTGCGACGACTTCAACCCGCTCGTGTCGGGTGACGCGCGCGAGCGCTGCGACAACGGGGTCGACGACGACTGCGACGGCGAGATCGACGAGGACGACTGCGTGCGTCCGATGCACGATCGCTGCAGCAACCCCCTCGAGATCACGGCCGCCGGGGCGTACGCCGTCAGCACCGTCGGCGCCGCGCAGGACTACGGGATCTCCTGCGAAGTGCCGACGGAAGACCGTGCCTTTCGCGACGTCGTGGTCGCGATCACGGTGCCGGACGGGGGCCCGAAGGACGTGGACATCGTCGCGCGGATCCCACGCGCGAAGGTGCACTTCGAGCCCGGCGAGCTCGTGCTCGCCGCCACCGACCATTGTGGCGACGAGTCGGCGGAGAACACTTGCGTCGCGAGCGTCGTCTCGAGCGGCGACGCCATCGCGCGTCTGATTTGGCGCGATCTGGCGCCGGGCGACTACGCCGTGTACGTGGCGAGCGACCGCGAAGCCGACATCGAGCTCCACGTCGACTTTCGCGAGCCCGAGCCGGCGCCCACCAACGAAACCTGCGGCACGGCCCTGCCGCTCGTGCCGGGCGAGCCGGTGCGCGCGATCCTCGCCGGTCTGACGACGGATCTCGAGACGAGCTGCTCGAGTCGCACGGGTGAGCTCGTCTACTCGTTCGACCTCGAGGAGCCGAAGGACGTGCGCGTTCAGGCCGTTTCGCTCGACGACTACGGCGCGCCTGTCATTTCCCTGCGCGACGCGGCGTGCACGGAGGACTCGTCCGAGCTCACGTGTCGGGCCGCGGCTCCCGCGTCGCTCTACGCCCGCGCGCTGCCGGCGGGGAGCTATCGCGTCGCGCTCGGCGGCCGAGGTCCGACGCAAGCCGAGCTGGTCCTGACCCTGGCGCCGCCGACGAAGCGCCCGCCGACCGAGGGTTGCTCCGATCCGCCCGTGCTCGAAGACGGAGTGAGCGAGGACGTGTCGCTCGAGGACGCCACGGACGCCGTTCAAATCGGCTGCTTGGTGGGGGCCGCCGACGCGACGTACGCGCTCGACCTCAGCGAGCGTGCCGACGTCATGGTCGTCCAGACGGGGTCCGACGGCGACACGGGCGCGGTACTGATCGCCGAGAGCCCGTGCGCGACGAGCGCCGACGCCGACACGTGTCGCTCCTCCGACCAATGGCCGGTGCGCGCCGTCGCGCATGGCGTGGGCCCCGGGTCGCTGCGTGCGGTCGTCGAAACGGCGGAGAGCAAGCCTACTTCGATCACGGCGTTCACCCGGCCGGCCGCCAACAGCGTGTTCGTCCAGGGGGCCGACGAGTGCGACGACGCGTTCGAGATCCCGGTCTCGGGAGGCCGCTTCGAGGGCAATACGAGCAACCAGTACGCCGATTACGCAACGAGCTGCGACTACGGCGGACAGGACGCGGCGGGTGCTCCGGAGCAGCTCCTGAAGCTCGTGCTGCCCGAGCGGCGGCGGGTCGTGCTCGACGCGAGCGGCAGCAACTACCAGACGATCCTCGTGATTCGGCGCGGGGACGCGTGCCCCGGCGACGAGGTCCTTGGCACCTGCTCGGTGAGCTACACCACGAGCGGTGCCGACGTTCCGAGCTTCAGCTTCGTCGACGCGGAGCTCGAGCCTGGTACTTATTTCATCCAGGTTGACGGGTACAACGGCAGTAGCGGACGCTGGGCACTCGAGGTTTTCAGTGCGAGAGTGAGCGGGGACCAAGGAAAGTGATGAGCTCGTCGCTCCTGCCGCTCTCTTCGTTGCGAGGCCGGGTCATCGAGTCCGAGGTGCAGGCCGGCGTGCGCTACGTTCTCGAGCGGCACGTCGGCGAAGGCGGGATGGGCCAAGCGTATCTGGCGCGGCGCGAGGCGCCGGAGGGCGCCGGCCCCGTGGTCGTGAAGGTCGTCCGACCGACGGTCGGCGAAGGTCGAATCTCGGCGGAGCTCCTCGCGCAGAAAGAGGCCGTCGCGCTCGGCCGGCTCAACGAGCGCGTCCCGCCGTGTCCGTTCGTGGTGCGCTTCGTCGACACCGGCGCGGCGCCCATCTTCGGTAACCAGCTCACGCCCTGGATTGCGATTGAGTTCGTGCACGGCGGCGTCGAGGGGACGACGCTCGAGGATCGCGTCACCTACTCGCTCCACAAGACCCACTACGCGTTCGATCCGGTGCGCGCGGCGCACGCGATCCGTTGCCTCTCCGCGGGACTCGCCGCGATCCACGGCGTGGGTGTGATCCATCGCGATCTCACGCCGGGCAACGTGCTCTGCTGCGGCTTCGGCGAAAGCGAGATCTTCAAGATCTCCGACTTCGGCCTGGCCCGGCCCGAGGGGCTCGGCCGCACGTTCGCGGGCCTTGGCGTGGGCACCGTCGGGTACGCCGCGCCGGAGCAGAGCGGTGACGTGAAAAGCGCCGGCCCGCAGACGGACGTGTTCGCGTTCGCCTGCGTCATCTTCTACATCCTCACGGGCAAGCACTACTTCGACGGTGAATCGCCGCTCTCGGCGTACACGGCGATGCAAGGCAAGGAGCGGGCGAGCCTGCTCGACGCAAAGCTCTTGAGCCCCGAGCTTCGCGCGCGGCCGGACGCTTGCCGCGCCATCGACGCCGCGCTCGCCCGGGCTACGGACAAATCCGCCGACGCGCGTCCGCGCACCGCCGACGAGCTCGCCAACGCCGTCTTGCCGTGGCTCGGGGACGTGCCTTCCGGTCCACGCTCGAGCCGCCGGCTGATGGGAACCCTGGTCGGCGTCACCCCGCCGTCCGATCTCGCCGGGTGGAGCTGGATCGTGCGCCAGCGTCCGCGCGACGACCTCGTGATCCAGAGCGCGGCGTGGGACACGGACGGGCATTGCTTCGCCTTCACGCCGCGCGGCCCGCTGTTCTGGAACGGCCAAGCTTGGGTCGGCGCGACCGGCGTCTTGACCGAGCTCCCGCGCGGCATGACGTTCGCGCGCCGCTGCGAGGCCGGCGGCTGGCTCGTGGGCGGCTCCTCGGGAATGCTCGCCGTGTTCGGAACGGACGGCGTGCGCGAGCTCGCGCAGGCGCCGGACGGGCGCGTGGAGTTCGTCGACGGTAACGGTCAGCTCGACGATCTCGTGGTCGCCGTGGGACGGCGCGCCGGGGAGGGGCCCATGCTGTGGGCGATGTCGGGCGGACGCTGGCTCAAGCCGCTGCCGCTCGGCAACGTTGCGAGCATCGCGGGGCTCACGCGCTTCGATGACGAGCGCTGGATCGTGAGCGGACGCACGGCGCAGGGGGTCGGCTTCGCCGCGCTCTACGAACCGCTTCAGTGGGAGCTCAACGTGCTCGACGCTCCGTCGACGCGCGCGTTCATGGGTGCGGCGAGCAGCCTCGAACGCGGGATCGGCCTCATCGTCGGGAGCGAAGGCCACGTGCTCCGCCTCGACGCCGACGGCCTCACCGCGTCACGGATTCACGGCGCGCCGGATCTTTCCGCTGCGGCGCTCGACGTCTTGGATCGAGAATGGGTGACGAGTCTCGGAACCCTGTGGACGCGCGCATTTTCCCTCGGGGAGTCGTGGCGACCGGCCTGGTCCGACAACAGCTGGGGCGCGCCTTTCGTGAGCCTGATGGCCGACGCCGGCCTCGTCGTCGCCATGACGGCGGACGGCGGCATCGTCGAAGGGCGCTCCGCGTCCCGCTCCCACGGCGCGAGCGAGCCCCCGCGCCCGTAGCGATTCCGCCCGAGACCCGCTATCCTCGTCGGATGCGGAGCTCCCGGCTCGCCTGGCTCGTCGCATGCGGCCTGATGGTGCTACCCGGCGCGGCGCACGCCGAACGCTCGGGGCGGTCCCCGGCCCACGGATTTACGGTGAGCGAGCGCGACGCGCTGGTCGCCGGCCGTACCGTGTCGCGGCCCGTGCGCTTCGAGCGCGGCCAGAGCGGCTCCTACATCGGCGGCGTCTCGTATCAGGTCGTGCGGGCGACCCCGAGCACGGTCATCGCTGCGCTCGCATCGGTCGACAGCCTGCCCCGTGCGCTGCCGCGCACGGAAAGCGCGACCCTCGTCCGGAGCTCGGGCCGGACCGCGACGGTCGAGCTCACGCAGGGCAAGGCGCCGTTCCTCGTCACCTACAGCGTGAACCTCGAGCAGGCAGCGGCCGGCAACGCCCTGCGCTTTTGGCTCGATCCCAGTCGCCCCCACGACGTGCGCGACGTGTGGGGGTTCGTGCGCGTCACGCCGTTCGGCTCCGGGTCGAGCCTCGTGACGCTCGCCGTCGCGCTCGACATGGGCCCCGGCATCGCGCGAGCGTTCTTCACCGATCGTATCGAGCGCATGATCCTGCGCGCGCCCGCCAAGATTCGTGAGTTCGTGGAGCCCATGCGCCTCACGTCCGCCCGCTGATGATCACGCGCGTCGCCGTCATCGCCCTCAACGCGTATCGAGAGGCCGTCCGCGCCCGCATCCTGCACGGCTTGTTCGCGCTCGCGCTCGCGACCGCCGGTTACGCCCTCGTCGTCGGCGCTTACGCGAGCCGGAGCCGCATGCGCGTCGTGAGCGACCTCGGCTCCGCGTCGATCTCGCTCTATGCGATCGCCGTTGCCGTCGTGCTCGGCGCCACCTCCCTCTATCGAGAGCTCGAGCTCAAGACGATCTTCCCCATCCTCGCGCGGCCGATTCGGCGCAGCGAGTACCTCGTGGGCAAGCTGTTCGGCACGGTGCTCACGCTGGCGGTCTTCGTCGCGATGAACGGCGGCGCGCTCTTGCTCGCGATTGCCGTGCTCGCCGGCGGGTCGCTCGCGCTCGTCCTGGGCGGCGTTCTCGGTGCCGCCGCGGTGCTCGGACTCGTTGCTTGGAGGAAGCCGCGGTTCCGGACCTACCTGCCGATCGTCACGGCCGCGGCCGTGCTCGTGTTCGGCTTCGTGCTGTCGGCCGGCGCGCCCGACGATCGACGCGTCGTCGCGGGCTCCGCGGTGCTCACGCTGTGCGAGGTGCTCGTCGTGGCATCGGTCGCCACCTTGTTCTCTGCGTTCTCGTCGCCGTTCTTGACCGCGGTGTTCACGATCTCGGTGTTCGTCGTCGGACGCTCCGCCGACGCGCTCGCCAAGCTGCCGGCGCGCCTGTTCGGCTCCGCCATTCACGACGCCGGCGCGTTCGTCGCCAAGATCGTGCCGAACCTCATGTGGTACGTGCCTCCGCGCGCGCTCCTCACGGGCGAAGGGGTCGGTGAGACGCTCGGCGCGCACGTGCTCTTGTCGGCCGGCTACGCGGCGTGCTGGGCCATAGCGCTGCTCACGGTCGCCGCCATCGTCTTCAAGCGGCGAGATTTCATGTGACCCTCGCGCGACACGCTTCGCTCGGTCTCACGCTTTTGGTTTTGGCGCTCGGTGTCATGACTTTTCGCGTCGTGCGCGACGGAGAGGCCGCCCTCGCCGAAAGCGACGCGGCGTTCCATCGCGGCGACCTCTCGAACGCCGTGCTCTTCGCGCGGCGCGCGGCCATCGCCTACGCGCCGGGCGCGCCGCACACGCGCGCCGCGCTCGCCCGCCTGCGCGCCGTGGCGGTCGGCTCCGAAGGCGTCGGCGACGTGGCCTCCGCCCGGCTCGCCTGGGGTGCGATCCGGTCCGCCGCGGTCGAAACGCGCTCGCTGACCGAGCCCTACGCGGCCGAGCGCGGAGAAGCCGACCAGGCCCTGGCGCGGCTCTCGGCCGTCCCGGCAGCCTCCGATCCCGAGCTCCAGGCGCGCGCGGTCGAGCGAGCCCGGCGCTCACTCGCCGCGCTCCCTGGGCCATCGGCGCTCTCCTCCGTGCTCCTCGTCCTCGGGTTCGGGACGGCGGCGCTCGGCCTCGCTCTCGTGGCCATGCGCGGTCTGACGCGCGAGGGGCGGCTCCTCTGGCGCGGCTTCGCCCTCGGCCTCGCGGTCTTCGTCGTCGGTGTCGCTTGTTGGACCTTTGCGGCGTACCGGGCGTAAAACGTGAGCGTCGTGAGCCCAACGCCAGCGGCCCAACACCCACTCGGTCGGCTGGTCGAGCGCTTCCGGGAGCATCTCGCGAGCGAGCGGCGGGCCTCGCCTCACACCGTGCTCGCCTACGTCCGCGACGTGACCGCTCTCGTCGATTTCACGCGCGAACGGCGCGGCGACGCCGCGCGTGTCGACGACATCGACAAGCTGCTCCTGCGCTCGTTCCTGGCGGAGCTCTCGCGCACCGTCTCGTCCACGAGCATCGCCCGCAAGCTCGCGAGCATTCGCGCCTTCTTTGGCTGGCTCGAGCGCGAGACGCTCGTGCGCAAAAATCCCGCGCAGGCGCTCGCGAGCCCGAAGCTCCGGCGCAAGCTACCGCTCTTCCTGAGCGCCGACGCCGCGGCCGAGGTGATGACGGTGCCGCTCGAGGCCGCGGTGAGCGCCGTCGAGCGCGTCCGCGATTCCGCCCTGCTCGAGGTGCTCTACGGCTGCGGTCTGCGCGTGAGCGAGCTCGTCGGGCTCGATGTCGACCACGTGGCCTTCGAGCGTGAGGAGCTGCGCGTGCTCGGCAAGGGCAACAAGGAGCGCATCGTCCCGCTCGGCAGCAAGGCGCGCGAAGCGATTCTCACGTACCTGAAAGAGCGCCCGACGCTCCGCAACGAGCGCACCGGCGCGCAGGATCCGCGCGCGCTGTTCCTCGGGCGGCGCGGCACGCGGCTCGGCGCGCGGCGCGTGCAGGCGCTGGTTCACCGCTACGGAGCGCTCGGTGCGGGGCGCAGCGACCTGCATCCCCATGCCCTCCGCCACTCGTGCGCGACGCACCTGCTCGAAGGCGGGGCCGATTTGCGCGCGATTCAGGAGCTTCTCGGCCACTCGAGCCTGGCGACCACCCAACGCTACACGCACGTTTCGCTCGACCAGCTGATCGGGGTCTACGACCGCGCCCACCCGCTCGCCCGGCGCGCGCGCAGCACGACACCTCCCGCGCCGAAGAAGCGCGTCCGACCGGAGCCATGAGCGCGCTCGAGCCGCGCTCGTTCGGCGCCCGCCTCGCGTCGTCCCTCGGCGGAGCAGCGCTCGGCGCCGTGGTCGTCGCCGGCGTGGACGCGGCGTACGCCGCCGAAGGCGTCCCCAGTTTGCGCGTGATCCTCGCCGAGCTCGGGCTCATCGCGCCGCTCGGCGTCGTCCTTGGCGTGGCCGCTGCGGTGGGCGCCAAGCTCTTCTTACCGCCGGAGTTTCCGTTTCTCGGCGCGAAGCTCAGCGCCGTCCGTGCGTGCTCGCCGGCGGAGCGGCGTGAGCTTTCGGCGCGCGCCATCGTTGCGGCCCTTGGAGCGCTCCTGGGTCTCGTCGTCCTGACTCGGGTCTCGCTCAGGCTCTTGGCGGGTGGCGAGACGACGCTCGCGAGTGGCGCGGTGCTTTCACTCGCCGCGCTGGGCCTCGCCGGCATCGCCGCCGTCGCTGCGACCGGCGCCGGGGTGCTCGCGGAGGAGCGGCTCACGCGCTGGTCGCCCGATCCGGTGCGGATCGGCATCGCGTCGGTTGCTGGATTCGTGGTTCTCGCGGGGTGCCTGATCGCCCTCGGAACGACGAGCGGCGCCGGTGGCACGCTCGCCGTTTTCGGAGTTTTCCGGCGCCAAGAGCTCGATTTGCGGGCCCCCACGCTCGTCCTTATCTTGATCGTTGCGGCGATCCTCGTGCCCCCCGCGCGTCAGCGGGCACGAGCGTTGCTGAGCGCCGGCGCGGCGCTGGGTCTCGCGGTAGCGCTGCTCCCGTACGCTGCGGGGAGCGGATTCGAGCGGCACGTCGCGCTCGCCGTCGAGCGGCACGCGCCGCTCGGCAAGCCGTTGCTCGCGGCCGCCCGCCGGCTGAGCGACCGCGACCGCGACGGCGCGTCGGCCTGGTTCGGGGGTGGCGACTGCGCGGAGGGCAATCCGAAGATCGGGCCGTCCGCCGACGACGTGCCCGGCAACGGCGTCGACGAGGACTGCTCCGGCTCCGATGCCCTCGCGCTCGCGGCGCCCGCACCCGCCGCCGCGCTCCCCGCCGCCGAGAACGCCTTCGTGCACGACCGCTTGCCGAAGCGTCCGAACGTGATGCTCGTCACGATCGACGCGACGCGCGCCGAGCTCGGATTCTTGGGCTACGAGCGCAAGCTCTCGCCGCGGCTCGACGAGCTCGCGACGAAGAGCGCCGTCTTCGAGAACGCGTACTCGCTCGCGTCGTACACGAGCAAGAGCCTCGCTCCGATGCTGATCGGCCGCTACGGCTCGGAGACGCACCGCGGCTGGCTCCACTTCAACCGCTTCACGCGCGAGGACGTGTTCGTCTCCGAGCGCCTGCAAAAGGCCGGCATCCGCACGGTGAGCGTGCAGGGCCACTGGTACTTCTTCAAAAACTACGGGATGGAGCGCGGCTACGACGTGATCGACAGCCGGGCGACGCCCGCCGACCAGCCGATCGAGGGCGACCGCACGTCGAACGGCGACGCGTTGAGCGACCGCATCATCGCGGAGCTCGAGCGCCCCGAGCTCGAGCAGCAGCAGTTCTTCCTCTGGTCGCATTACATCGACGCCCACGCCGAATACGTTCCGCACAAGGAATTCGACTTCGGCCACCACGGCCGCGAGCTCTACGACGGCGAGATCGCGTTCGTCGATCATCATCTCGGGCGCGTGCTCGATGCGCTCGCGAAGCGGCCGTTCGCCGACCGCACGATCGTCATCATCACGAGCGACCACGGCGAAGCGTTCGGCGAGCACGGGCTCTACCGCCACGGCTTCGAGCTTTGGGAAGAGCTGATTCGGGTCCCGCTCGTCATCTACGTGCCGGGGGCCACGCCGCGGCGCATCGCCGTGCGGCGCGGTGCGATCGACATCGTGCCGACCATTCTCGACATCTTCGGCCTACCGGCGCCCGAGGCGGAAAAGCCGCCGCTGCCCGGCGTTTCGCTCCTGCCCGACGTGCTCGCGCCGCCCGGCTACACGCCCGCGCCGCGCATCGTCTACTCGGACATGCCGGCCGGCCCCTACAACGACTCGCGCGAGGCTTACATCGAGGGCGACATGAAGCTCATCACGAGCGGCGGGCGCGCGCTTGGCCTGTTCGATCTGAAGAGCGACCCCGCCGAGAAGCACGATCTCCTCGACGACGCGGCCAAGGCCCGCGTGTTCATGGCCAAGACCAAGGCATTCCGGAAGACGCTGACCGAGGTTATCGAACGGCCTCGATAAGCCGAGCTAGCTCCCGAAGAAACCAGCGAACGTCTCGGACTGCGCGAGTAGCCCCGGCAGGCCGCCCGTGTGAAGGAACAGCACGCGCTTGGGCTTGGGCTCGAGGCGGCTCAGCGCGAAGAGCGCCTTACCCGTGTAGACCGGGTCGACGAGCAGGCCGGTCTTCCTCGCGACTTCGACGATGAAGGCGGCTTGCTCGGCGCTCGGGAGTCCGTAGGCGGGGCCCTTCCACGCGTCGTGGATCACGGGGCGCGCGCTCCGGTCGAGCTCCGGCGAAAGGGCCACGGTTTCCTCGATGATGCGCCCGACGACTGCCTCGAAATACGCGCGGTCGTCGCACACGGCGACGGCGTGCGTGACCGGGGCAACCCCGTAACGGCGTGCACCGAGCGCGGTCCCGGCCGAGGTGCCGCCCGAGCCGCAGGCGTGGACGACTGCGTCGAACGGTGCTGGGCCGTCCGCGAGCCCGGCGTCGAGCTGCGCACGAACCTCCGCCATCGCGTCCACGTAGCCGAGCGAGCCCAAGCCGTTCGAGCCGCCTTCGGGGATCACGTAGGGTCGCTCGCCGCGCGCTTCGAGCTCGCCGGCCACGGCGGCCATCAAGCGATCGCGTTCGCGGTACTCGGCCGGCGTGATGAAGCGGACCTCGGCGCCGACCAGGTAGTCGAGCATCAGGTTGCCGACGGGCGGCGGCGGGGACGCTGGATCGGCCGTGCGCAAGAGCAGCACGGTCTTGAGCCCGAGCTCGGCCGCGACGATCGCAGTTGCGCGCGCGTGGTTCGACTGCTGGCCGCCGCACGTGATGAGCGTCGTCGCACGGCGCTCGAGGGCATCGGCCGCGAGGTACTCGAGCTTCCTCACCTTGTTGCCCGCGGCACCGCTCGCGCTGATGTCGTCGCGTTTCACCCACACTCGTGTGCCACAGAGCGCGTCGAGCCGGTCGTGGCGAAAGAGCGGGGTAGGGAGGGCGGCCAGCGAGATCTTGTTCGGCATCACTCGAGCTCCACGAGCACGGCGTCGCGCTCGACCGTATCACCGACGCCGACGAGCACGCGTTTCACCGTGCCCGCGCGCGGCGCCGACAGCTCGTTTTCCATCTTCATCGCCTCGACGATCGCGACGCCCGCGCCGAGCGCAATCACGTCGCCCGCAGCGACGAGCACCTTGAGCACGCGGCCGGGCATGGGCGCGCGGATGGCCGCCTCGACGGCGCCCGTCTCGGCGCGCGTCGCGTTCCGGGGCCGCTCCGCTACGGCAAGGCGCCGTCGAGCGCGGCCCGCCGTGAGCTTGCGCCCCGCGCTCGTGAAGACCTCGAGCACCTGCCCGTCGGCGAGGACTGCCGCTTTCACCCCGCCGCGCAGCACCGAGAGCTCCCGCGGTTGCTCTTCTCCCGCGACGTGCGCGCGGAACCTGCCGTCCGGCAGCCGCTCGACGTCGACCGCCACCTCCCGCGCTCCGACCGACACGAAGTATCGCCTGCGACTCATGGCTGGGCCTCTTGCTTCGGCGTGTCGGAGACCGGAGCCTTGGGCCGGTCGATCGAGATGGGGCGCGCGCAAACGATGGTCACGCGATTCGGTGTGTAAAGGTAGAGCGTCATGAGCCCCGCGACGCTCGTAAAAAAGTCGGGCGTCACGGTGATCTCGGACCAGCCGCTCGGGCAGAGCGCATCGAGGTCGTACGGCCCGCTGCCCTCCTCCAGGCCGAAGAGGTACGAAACGTGCCAGCGGTTCTCGTAGCCCTTCGGCGGGTCACCCGGCGGCAGCCCGCTGTAGAGACGGGTTTCGATGCAGCCCGTGCCGAGCAGGGAAACCAGGAGCGTGGCGGTGGCTCGCAGCATGGCAGGCACGCTCAGCGCTGGGCGCGCGGCGGCGGGGCTTTCGGCGGCGCGACGCACTCGACGCGGACTTCGAGCGGCGTGTAGGTGCCCAGCGTGAGGATGCCGAGGCCGACGGTGGCCGTCGTGGGGTACACGGCGACCGTGCCCCTGGGCTTGCCACCGCAGAGCTCGGTGAGATCGAGCGTGCGGTTGCCGAGCGTCCCGAAGAGGTAGGTGGGCATCAGCACCTTCGTGCCGGATCCCGCTGAGGCGCCGCAGCCCGTCGCCGCCAGACAGAGCGCGGTGACCCGAGCTCGGTGAAAAAGGCAGCGACGTTTCGCGACGATCTCCGTGGGCGCGGCAGGGATCGAACCTGCGACTTCGTCCGTGTGAAGGACGCACTCTACCGCTGAGTTACGCGCCCGAAAGAGCGGGCACTGTCTAGCGCGCTCGGCTTCTGCCCGCAATAGTAGTAGACGAGCGCCCTTCCCGATGAGCGACCAGGAAGTACCCCCGCCCGTGCCGGTCCGGCTCGAGCCGAGCCCCGAGAGCCCGCCTGAAGTCCCGCTGAACCTTGCTCCCCCGGAGCCGGCACCGGCTCCCGCGCCGGTCTCGGCGTCCGATCCGGTGCTCCGCGCCGTGGCAGCTCGCCAGCGCGACAAGTGGATCGGGATGACCATCGTGGCCGTCACCTTTCTGCTCGGCATCGCCATCTCCCTCTGGGCGAAGCATGCCTCGCGGCCGGAAATGAGCGCGCCGCCCGGTCCGCCGACCACGGCGGGCATCAAGGGCTGGCCCTACAAAGTCGACGTCACCGCGACGCTGGCCGGCGCGCGTGCCGTGACGAAGCGCAACCTCCTGCGCGGCTTCACCGCCGAGGGTGTGCGCGCGGACGGCACCATGGACCTGACCGAAGGCCCGGCCCGGGCGCGCTACGCGTTCCAGAGCGCGCCGGGGCAGGGGCCGCAGCCGGACAGCGAGATCGGGCCCCTCCCGCGCCGCCCGCTGTGTGGACGTCAGGACGTGCAGCTGCGTTCGGAGGGGCTCGTCGCCGACGCCGACCAGGCGAACCTGCCTTGCGCCCCGAAGCCGACCGATCCGCTGCCCGATCCGCAGTGCACCCTCGCCACGATTTGGCAGTACGCGCTCAGCAAGGGGATCCGCAACGATCGGCTCGCGCGCATCGAGTATTTCCGGGCGCACGGCGGTCCCGCCTACCGGTTCGAGCAGCAGGAAACCGGCGCCCGGTTCGTGCTCTACGGCGACTGCCGTCGCGAGCTCAAAGGTACGGCCGCTGCCGGCCACATTCAGTGAAGCTCGCGACGATCGAAGACGCGCCCCTGTCGCGCAG
>Ga0070682_100000247_pt1 | contig 39158 bp, 31 predicted proteins | sample KBSC63LmetaG_FD_64668 | JGI IMG/M metagenome (GOLD analysis project Ga0070682, IMG submission 64668) | Corn rhizosphere microbial communities from Kellogg Biological Station, Michigan, USA - KBS C6-3L metaG | ecosystem: Host-associated > Plants > Roots > Rhizosphere | place: USA: Michigan...
CGCCGGCAGTAGGGACAGGCGGGCCGGTGGCTGGGCCAACGGGTTTATTCACGGTATACGATGCGGATACAATCCGGCGAGGCGAGTTCACGTTCAGCGTGGCCTACAGCAACTACGATCGGGATCCGGGTAACGCGGACATCGTAGAGACGCCGCTGAGCTTTAATGTAGGCATCAATGACCACCTGGAATTGTGGGGCAGCACGAACGGTTACCGCGGAATCAAGGTGAATAGTCCGCAGAACCTGTCGAGCTTCTACCTGCCGAACTCGCAGCTTTACTTCAGCGCCACGACGCTGTGCACCGGAGCGGCGGTAATATTGCCACCCGAGCGCGTGAGTGGTTCGACAGCGCTAACGGGGTTTAGCCCGCTGTTTCGACCGGCGGGTCCGCCATGCAATGTTGGTGGACAGCCGTTCAGGCAGTTTCCGTTTATCGGCGCCACGGGACCAAACTTTGGTTTGACTGGCAACCTGATCGCGCCGCCGTTCACCAGCCGCATCGGCGTGCCGTTTGGCGGCAACGGAAGTTTCGGCGGAGCGTCAAACTTCCCGGGGATGGGTTCGGTAGTGGGTAGCATCCTGCCAGGCATCGTGCTGTCACAGTCGACCATACCGGCGAACTCAACGTTCGCAGCGATCAGCGTGCCCAATCTCTACACGATCGCGCCAGCCTATTTACCGGATGCGCCGTTTATCAATCGTCTTTACGGTGAATCAAGTTTTGGCAGCGTGTCGGTGGGGGCAAAGATTCGTTTGAGCGGACCGAATGATGCCCTCGGCATCGCTTTGATTCCGTTCTATCGCTTTTATCTGGACAAGGCTGACGACTTTTCAGGGTTCAATCAACTGCAGCGTGGTGCGAGTCCCGGTGGCGACATCGGCGACTTCGGTTTAATCGGCGCCATTTCGGGCCGTTTGAGCCAACACGTGAATGTGTCTGCAAACCTGGGCTACATCCTGAACAGCAATCCGAAGAGCTCAGCAATGGGCGATGCGGTGTTGTTGGATCGGCCGGACGAATTTCTGGCTGGCTTGGGCTTCGACTTTCCGATCAACAAGCACTTCCAGTTGATCGCGGAAGCGCGCTCGACGATGTATGTAGCAGGACGGACGCCAAACGCCTTCAACAACAACCCGGTTGACGCGCTTGGTGGCGTCAGGATATTCCCGGCACGTTGGTGGGGCATTGGAGCCGCCTACCGCCGTCACATGAACCAGCAGGACAGCGGCCACTTTGAAGGCGGCTTGCCCGCAGCGTTCAGGCCGTCGGATGATCCTAATGGATTCATCTTCCAGCTCTGGGCCGGTCACCGCAATCCACGGACTCCGCCGCCGCCGCCGAATCAACCGCCGACGGTTTCGGTGTCAGCGTCAAGCGCGGCAATCACCTTGCCCTGCCCGCCGGGAACCAGCTCCGCGACTTGTACTGCGAGCTCCACCCGATCGGTCGAGCTAACAGCGACCGCCATGGATCCGGACAACGACACGTTGCTTTATACGTGGTCAGTAACGGGTGGACGCCTGACAGGTGAACAGAGAACCGTTACCTGGGACCTCGGAGATGCGCAGGTGGGGACCTATACGGCCAGTGTTGACGTCAATGACGGCAACGGCCATGTGGTTCATGGATCAACCGTAGTCACCATCGCGGCCTGCACTGAGTGCGTGCCTCCTTGCCCGACTGTTTCGGTTAGCTGCCCGTCTGATGTTGATCAGGGTTCGCCCATCACCTTCACCGCGTCAGTTAGCGGTGACATGAGCGTAACTTACAACTGGTCAGTCTCGGCTGGCACAATCAGCGGTGGTCAGGGAACTTCCTCCATCACGGTCGACACGACCGGGCTGGGTGGACAGACTGTGACTGCGACTGTTGAACTTGGCGGTTTGGATCCTTCCTGCTCGAGGACAGCCTCCTGCACGACCGGTATCCGGGCGCCGGTTCCGCCGGCAGTGAAGTTTGACGAGTACGGCAACATCAAGTTCAACGATGAAAAGGCCCGTCTCGACAACTACGCCATCCAGTTACAAAACCAGCCGGGAGCCCAGGGCTACATTCTCGCCTATGGTTCCTGCGCCGGTGAGGCTGAAGCTCGCGCCAATCGCGCCAAGGATTACCTGGTGAATACGCGCGGTATCGACGCCTCCAGACTGATGACGGTAGATGGCGGTTGCCGCTCCGACCTTGGAGTTGAGCTCTGGGTTGTACCCACGGGCGCAACGCCGCCGGCAGCGAGCACCGACAACATCATCTCGCCGTGTCCGGAGTGTAAGAAAGCGGCGCCGCGCCGCCGCACACGCCGCGGACGCATGGATGAATAACAACTAATTCGCGCCAACATTCATTGACGCGAACCTAACCGAAACGGGCGGTGCTTCAAATAGAGGCGCCGCCCGTTTCTCTTTTGAAAACCTGCAGCCTCACAAGCTTCCTTATTTGCTGCTGACCGACGTGGTCTAGGACCAGAGTAGGAGTGGTCTAAACCGCCAGAGTTAAAGGGATTTAGGCATTGACACTATGGCCCTCATTTCGTATAAGTGTGGCGCTCTGACTTTTTGTCACCTAATTGCTGATAGAGTGGCGCTTATATCCTCTCGCTCTCGACGGTGGCATTGACTTGACTTCTATACACACTCTGCAAGGAGGAATGCGCATGAAACTCGCATCCAGAGTTCTTATTGCCGCACTTGTTACTTTTATGTTCGGGGCCGCGGTGTCGGCGCAGACGTTAAGATCGCCGCAGGATCCGCGGAACCAGGCGCCGGCAGTAGGGACAGGCGGGCCGGTGGCTGGGCCAACGGGTTTATTCACGGTATACGATGCAGACACGATCCGGCGAGGCGAGTTCACGTTCAGCGTGGCTTACAGCAACTACGATCGGGATCCGGGTAATGCGGATATCGTAGAGACTCCGGTGAGCTTCAACGTAGGTCTAAACGACCACCTCGAGCTTTTTTTTAGCAGCAACGGTTACCGCGGGATCAAGGTAAACAGTCCGCAGAACCTGTCGAGCTTCTACCTGCCGAACTCGCAATTGTTTTTCAGCGCAACTACACGCTGCAGCGGTGCGGCAATCATTCTGGCCCCTGAACGTGTGAGCGGAGCGAACGATATTTCCGGTGCGGTGTTTCGTCCAGCCGGCCCGCCTTGCAACGTTGGTGGTCAGCCGTTTCGTCAGTTTCCCTTCATCGGCGCGACTGGTCCCAACTTCGGTTTAACCGGCAACATCATTGCGCCACCCTACACGAGCCGTATCGGCGTGCCGTTCGGCGGCAACGGAAGTTTCGGCTCAGCGTCGAACTTCCCGGGTATGGGTTCCGTTGTAGGAAGCATCCTTCCGGGAATCGTTCTCTCGACCGTGACCTTGCCGTGCACTGCGTTAACTGGCAACTGTAACCCACCTGTTAACGCTAGTCCGCAGTCACAGGTCATCGTGCCATCGACGTTTACGATTGCTCCCAGTTATTTGCCTGATGCGCCGTTCGTCAATCGCCTCTATGGCGAGTCAAGCTTCGGCAACGTCGTTTTCGGAGCCAAGATACGACTGACGGGACCCAACAATGATCTCGGCGTCGCCTTGATTCCGTTTTATCGCATGTATCTGGATAAAGCCGATGATGCGTCAGGATTCAATCAGTTGCAGCGTGGCGCGAGCCCCGGTGGTGACATCGGTGACTTTGGTTTAGTCGGCGCCGTTTCCGGCAGGCTGAGCCAGCACGTGAACGTTTCAGCCAATCTTGGTTACATTCTCAACAGCAATCCCAAGAGCGAAGCGATGGGTGGTGCGGTCTTGTTGGATCGCCCTGACGAGTTCTTGTCGGGTCTGGGTTTCGACTTCCCCATTAACAAGCATTTTCAGTTGATCGCGGAAGCACGTTCGACAATGTACGTGGCGGGAAGAACGCCGAACGCCTTCAACAACAATCCAGTTGAGGCGCTTGGTGGTGTCAGGATATTTCCGGCCCGCTGGTGGGGAATTGGAGTGGCTTATCGCCGCCACATGAATCAGCAAGACGCTGGTCACTTTACCCAAACTGACTTCAACACAGGCGTTCAAAACCTTTCCGGAGTCTTTGTTCCGGGTCGCGGGATAGTTATCGTGCCCGGCACAACGGTCCCGGCTACGACAGGCGGGCAGCCAAATGGATTTAAGTTTTCAGATGATCCAAATGGCTTCATTTTCCAGGTGTGGGCGGGTCATCGCAATCCGCGAATACCGCCGCATATCAACGTGCCGCCCGTTGGTTCAGTTTCGGCTTCCATGGCGACGATCACGCTACCGTGTCCGGAAGGAACCAGTTCTGACACCTGTACCGCGAGCGCAACCAGAGCCGTCGATCTGAGCGCCATGTTCACGGATGAAGAGAATGACGCCCTGCTCTATACCTGGTCCGTCACAGGCGGAACCCTGAGCGGCGACGGCAAGATGGTGAACTGGAATCTCGGTAGTGTCCAACCAGGCACCTATACCGCGACAGTCACCGTAAATGATGGCAACGGACATCTGGTTCCGGCAAGTGCGACGGTAACGGTAGCGGAGTGCACCGATTGCAGGAAGCCGACGGTCTGTCCGACTGTTTCAGTCAACTGCCCCGCAACAGTACCTAACGAAAGCCCGATTACATTTACGGCGTCGGTATCAAGTACCGGTGACGCCAGTGTGACTTACAACTGGACTGTCTCCGCAGGCACGATTAGCAGTGGTCAGGGCACGTCTTCGATTACGGTCGATACTGCCGGAGCCGGTGGCCAAAGCATCACGGCTACCGTTGAGCTCGGGGGATTAGACCCGTCATGCTCACGCACCGCGTCGTGTACAACCAGCGTTGAAACGCCTCCGGCATCGTGTCGCAAGTTTGACGAGTACGCCGATCTTCGCTTCAACGATGAAAAGGCGCGGCTCGATAATCTCGCGATTCAACTGCAGCAGGATCCGACCGCACAGGCCTACTATGTTGTGTTCGGCTCTTGTGACACTGAAGGCGCGGCGCGCTCAACTCGCGCTGTTGACTATCTGGTGAACAACCGTGGCATCGACCGCGGTCGTATTACAGTGGTTGACGGTGGTTGTCGCGAAACGTTAACGGTCGAGCTCTGGATTTGTCCTACGGGTGCAGGTGCGCCGGCCGCGACGAATTCGGCAACTGTTACACCTTGTCCGGCTTGTAAGGTGAAGCCGCGACCGCGAGCGAGAACTCGACGCCGCCGCTAAGGGCAAGGCAACTAACCCAAATAACGGTCGCGTCTTAAACAGTTGACGCGAGCCGTCCAAAACGCGGGCGATGCTCTCCTTTTAAGAGCATCGCCCGTTTCACTTATCAGCATCTGGTGTTTTGAAAATCGGAGCCGGAGCGGCAAGGGGAAAAGCGGGCGATACAAAATCATCAAATTATATTAAAATCGAAATGTACGTGTGTCGCCGCGAGTCCTTATTAACGATAGCAATTAACAAAATGAAAAATACATCTCCAAAACTTCTGGTCCTCTTGATCCTGTTCCTGCTGGTTCCGCTGCGTTTTATTGCGCAGGGTTCGGTGGACGATGCCACCCCTGAGAGTATGGCCGATCCCGGCAAGTACTCCGACGATTGGCGCGCTAATGGCCCTCCGGGAGGAGACGTGCGCAGCCTGGTGGTAGATCCGAGCAACCCGGATCGCTTTTACCTCGGCACGCTTGACGCGCAAATCTATACCTCAACCGACGCGGGGAAGACCTGGGAGTTGCTGTACAACTTCAACAAGCCCAAGCTTTTTGTCGATCACATCATCGTTGATCCGCGTGATTCCAAAACACTTTATGTAGCCGCACATCGCCATAAGGAGGCGGGTGGATTTTTTAAATCTATCGACGGTGGCCGGCGCTTTCGCGAAAGTCCGGAGCTGAAGAACGAAGCTTTACACTCGCTGACCCAATCCGAATCCAATCCGAGTGTCCTGATTGCCGGCACGTTCAATGGTATCTTCCGTTCCGACAACTCGGGCGACAGCTGGACGCCGTTGCCGACCTCCAACACACCGGGACTCGTTCACGTCGAGTCGCTCGCACTTGATCCGCGAACGGCGAGCACGATTTACGCCGGCACCTGGTACCTGCCGTACAAATCAACAGACGGCGGGCAAAGCTGGCGAAGCATAAAGAACGGAATCATCGACGACTCCGACATCTTCGCCATCGATATCGATCCACGCGATCCCAACCACATCATCGCCTCGGCTTGTAGCGGAATCTACGAAAGCAAGAACGGCGGCGAGTTGTGGAAGAAGGTACAGGGTATTCCATCGCAGTCGCGGCGCACGCGTGCCATCGTTCAACATCCCTCCATTGCGGGATTAGTGTTTGCCGGCACCACAGAAGGATTCTGGCGATCGGAGCGAGGCGGGGCTGATGGCTCGTGGATGGTAACGACTTCGCGCCAGTTGGAAATCAACTCCATCGCTATTCACCCGTCGCGCCCGCAGGTCATCTATATCGGCACGAATAACTACGGTGTCATGGTTTCAAACGATGGCGGGAAGAACTTTGTGCCCACCAACGGCGGCTACAGCGGCAGGTTTGCGAACGTCATACTCTCGGATCGTGAAACGCCGAATCGTATTTATGCCGCTACCATTAACACCACCACCGGCGGCGGATTTCTTTTCGTGAGCACCGACAATGGCGACAGCTGGCGTCCGTCTATGCGGAATATGCCGCCGCGTCTTATTACTTATTCAATACTGCAGGACGCCAACAATGCGAACTTGATTTACCTCGGCACCAATCTTGGTGTTTACCAGTCAGTTGATCGTGGCGCCTCGTGGGCGCCCGTCTGGATTGCGGCGAAGACGGAGCCGGCGGTGAAAAAACGAGTAGCCAAAAAGCAGGCTCCTACGACTCGCGCGCCACAAGTTGCGGCCGTTAAGCCGAATGAAACAGTTCGCAAGGCGCAGCAGGCGTTGAATGCTGCCGGCTATCGCGTCGGCGTTCCCGATGGGCAGGCAGGTAAGCAGACCATTGCCGCAGTGCGGAAGTACCAGGCTGATCGCCACCTTCCGGTGAACGGCAAGATTGATGCGATCACTTTAAAGTCCCTCGGTCTGGGCGGCGTTGAAGGGGCGGATTCTGCCGAAGAGAATGTAGTTCTGGCCGACGCGGTTAACGCTCTTGTCCAAACCGTAGATGCAGAAACCCGTCAACCAATCATCCTCGCCGCTACGAATGTAGGACTTTATCGCAGCGCAGATCCGACTGCCGGCTGGCAAAAGCTTTCGTATGGCTCGAACCTGGATCCACGGACGAGTTGTATCTCGGCGGACTCGCAACAGCCGGAAAAAATCCTGGTTGGCACCGCTGCCTCGGGAGTGCTGCTAACGCGAGATGGCGGCAAAACCTGGCAACGCGTTAACGGCGTGCCCAGCGAAGCTCCGGTTAATACCATTGCGCGTGATCCGCAACGGCCTAATTATCTTTACGTCGGTACCAAGCAATCCTTTTACATGTCGCATGATGGGGGCGCAAACTGGACTCGTCGCGGCGGCAATCTGCCCTTCGGCGACTTCACCAGCATTCTGATCAACCCGCGCAACGGTGACGAATTATTTGCGGGCAATGCCTATCAAACCGGTGAAATCGGTGGCGGTGTTTACCGTTCCGTGAACGCCGGCCAAACGTGGGCGCGCATCGATCCCAAGGACAATCGTTTGCCTAGTCAGCGAATTTGGGCACTCGCTTTCGACTCGCGCGATCAAAACACTCTCTTCGTCGGTTCGCATTCCGCCGGCGTCTATGTCGTGCCCCGCGGCTCAAACGCGATGTCGGCCTTAACTCACTAGGAGCTTGGCCGACAAAAACTTTATCGCGAACGACTTAGCGGCCCGCTTTGGAAATACTCAGCACCTTGACACGCCTTATTCCGGCGTGTACATTTCGAACCTACCCGGTAAGCGACTGGTGATGTGTCGGACCAAAGCGGGTGACTACGGGCGCGGCGGAAATCGAAACCAATAAAACCTCCTTTTCCAAATCTAAACGGCTCGCATTCCTCGCAAGCTTCAACCCCGATACTATCGCCAAGGTCAACGAAGCAAGTGCCGCCTAAGCACTGTTCTTCGCTCATCGGCGTGAGCATGGGCTCATAGATGGGCGGAGATGTGAATACGAACTTGGGCAGCGGATTTTTCCGGGACTGTTACAGGAGTTTGCATGGCTAGTGAAGAATCGAAGTTAACCAACCAGAACCCAACCAACGACAATCCGGCTTCCGACAAAGAAGACTCGCAAGCTACATCATCCGCACAGTCTGCCACCGCTGCCGGCTCGCCGATCAACGAGAACATGGACGACGACGATGAGCCGCGCGCTGGCGGTGACGTCGATTTCGGCCAACTGCTGGACCAGTTTGAGCAGGAACAGGCTTCGTTGCAGGAAGGCGAAGTGGTTCGTGGCACCGTCGTTGGTATCAGCGAACGAGGCGTCGTAATTGATTTCGGCTACAAGTCCGAGGGCATCGTTAATCCCGCTGAGTTCACTGAAAATGGCGTGTTGGCAGTGAAAGCCGGCGACGAAGTTGACGTGCTGGTTAAGAACATGGAGACGTCCGACGGCTTGCCTATTCTGTCGCGCGCCGACGCGGTTCGCATGCGCGCCTGGGACGACCTGGAAAAAGCCTATCGCGACGGAACGAACATCAAGGGCCGCGTGATCGAGCGCATCAAGGGCGGTCTGCGAGTGGACATCGACGGCATCGGCGCGTTTCTGCCGGGTTCGCAGGTGGATGTGCGTCCGGTGCGCAATCTCGATTCGCTGCGCAATCAGGAGATCGAAGCGAAAGTCATCAAACTCAACCGCAAGCGTTCAAATGTCGTGCTGTCGCGCAAGGCTGTCATTGAAGAAGAAAATGCCGGACGCAAGGGACAAACGCTCGGACATATCGAAGAAGATATTGTGGTCGAGGGCCAGATTAAAAACCTTACTGACTACGGCGCCTTCGTTGATCTCGGCGGCGTAGACGGGTTGTTGCACGTTACCGATATGTCATGGGGTCGCTTGCAGAATCCGAGTGAGCTGTTTCATGTCGGGGACAACATTCAAGTCAAGGTTTTGAAATTCGATCGCGATCGCGAACGTGTTTCACTCGGGTACAAACAGTTGTTGCCCGATCCCTGGTCGAGTGTGGAAGAGCGCTTTCACGTGGGCGCGCGCGTCAATGGGAAGATCGCCAGTGTCGCCGACTATGGCGCATTCGTTGAACTGGAAAATGGTGTTGAAGGTTTGGTCCACGTGTCGGAGATGAGTTGGTCGAAGCGCGTCAAGCATCCGAGCAAACTCGTTAACCCGGGCGACGAAGTGGAAGTTGAAGTGCTGAGCGTTGATCCGAAGGCCCGTCGTATCAGCCTCGGCATGAAGCAGATTCAGGACAATCCCTGGCAAACTCTTCATGAACGTTATCAGGTGGGCACCCGCGTTCACGGCCGCGTTAGAAACCTGACCGACTTCGGCGCCTTCATCGAAATCGAAGACGGTGTTGACGGCCTGGTTCACGTTTCAGATATATCCTGGTCACGCCGAATTAAGCATCCGAGCGAAGTGCTGAAGAAGGGTCAGGAAATCGATGCAATCATCACCAGCATCGATGCCGACAATCGCCGGCTCTCGCTTTCAATCAAAGACCTCGAACCCAATGCCTGGGACCGCTTCATTACGGAGCACCATCCGGGCGATGTGGTGAAAGGCAAGATTGCGCGCCTCGCAAACTTCGGTGCTTTCGTCGAGTTGGATGACGGTCTCGAAGGGCTGTGTCACATCTCAGAGCTTTCCGAAGAACGACTTGAAAAACCGGAAGACGTAGTGCAACTCGGCCAGGAGATGGATTTCAAGATTTTAAGGATCGACTCGGAAAACAAGAAGATTGGTTTGTCTGCTCGTGCCGTCGGCAAAGACGAACCGATCATCGACACGAAGGTCTATTCTTCGCAAGTCGGCAGCGGCATGGCGTCTTTGGGCGAACTGGCGGGACTTTCGCGACCTGCCGAACCTGAGGCCAAAGCTGAGCCGGAACCTAAGCCTCAACCAACAGCGCCTGAGGAGCCGGCTCCTAATGCCGTGCGTGAGCCGGAACCTGAACCAGCGGCTCAGATTGAACCAGAGCCAAAACCGGAGCCCGATGCGCCGGTAAGTGAACCGGAGCCGGAAGAAGGTTCAGCCGCTAACGCGGGAGCTGCGGACACTGATTCCGGAACCGCGGTTGAGCCCAATACCGCACCTGAGACGGACACGGCTGAAACCAGGACGGACGACACTACAGCCGTGGAATAGCAGTGCGCGGCAGGCGCCGCCTGCTGGTTTCCTGGCTGGTCCGTTACATCTTGCCGCCCGTGATCGTTTCTGATAGGGTACGGCGCCGACATACCTCGCATTCGTGGGCCGTAAGTGACCTAACCTGATTGGTCAGTTTGCACTAAACAATCATCTGATCTGAGGCTGTTGCGATGACAAAAGCGGAACTCGTGGAAGATGTCGCCGATGCGGCGGAACTTACCAAAAAAGATGCCGAACGATTGGTCGAGATCGTTTTTGAGAGCATCATCGAGACGCTGAATCATGGTGAGAAGATCGAGTTGCGTGGCTTCGGCAGCTTTCGCGTTAGGGAAAGAGGAGCGCGGCGCGGTCGTAATCCCAAGACAGGCGATCCGGTGAGCATTCCCGCCAAGCGCGTGCCCTACTTCAAACCGGGCAAAGAACTTAAGGAACTAATTAACGAGAACAATTCGGAAGTGCCCAGTCCCTCAGAGTCCAGTATTTCTGAGGATCGTCAGCCGCCAGTCCTCTAGGGTGGATTCCGAACATTTCCATTTCAAATCTAAGATTTCAAAACTTCACATTTGAGATCTGAGATCACTTCGCAACCTTCCGGCTAATAGCCTCGTCCTCTACTTCACCAGCTTCGTTAATCGGTATATCAGAAGCACGCTGGTAAGTTATGCCGCGCTCCTCGCTATCGATTTCCGGCGCCGGTAATTTGGGAAGCGGACCGGTCATCTGTGGCGGGTTGAAGCCCGGATAGTCGATACGCGCGTGGTAGATCGCGGTCAGCGCGCTGATGATTGCTTCGCGAATTCTCGTAATCTCCTGCAGCGTCAGATCGCATTCATCAAGTTGTCCGTCAGTAATGACTGCGTCGACAATCTTGACGACGATGGTGCGGATGTTTTCCGGATCGGGTCGAGTCAGCGACCTTGCCGCCGCCTCACACGAATCCGCCAGCATCATGATCGCGGCTTCTTTAAATTGCGGCTTCGGCCCGGGGTAACGAAAATCCTTTTCCTCGATCACTTCGCCTGGCTTCGCCTGGCTTTGCGCCTTTCGCAAAAAGAAATGCAGCGTGCGCGTGCCATGGTGTTGGGGGATGAAGTCGGCAATTTTCTTAGGTAGTCCGATTTCTTTAGCGAGCTTCATCCCGTAGGTAACGTGGCTGGTGATGATTCGCGCGCTCTGTGAGGGCCGCATGCGATCATGCGGGTTGTTTCCCTGCTGGTTCTCAACAAAATATTCCGGCGCCGCTACTTTTCCTATGTCGTGGTAAAGCGCACCGATACGCGCCAGCAAGGGATTCGCACTGACTGCACGGCAAGCGTCTTCGGCCAATTGTCCGACGGCGTGTGAATGCTGATTGGTGCCGGGCGCACGCAATGCCAGTTGGCCCAACACCGGGAGGTCGGCGTTTGAAAGTTCGAGCAACTTCACGTCTGTCAGGATGCCGAAAATCGACTCGTTTATCGGAAGGCCTCCGGCAGCAAACACTGCCGTGAGCAAGCCGCCGACGAAACCGCAGCCCGCTGCCAGCAAAACGGCATTCAACGTAAAGGGCTGCTCCGCGTAGGCCATTAATGCGAGAGCCATTCCCGCATTTACGAGTCCCACCAGCAGGCCGGCGAGTGTCACCGACTGCCGCTCACGATAACGGCCGATTCCGTAAACCGCTGCCGCGCAGGAAATCATCGCGAACAACGATTCCTGAATGCCGGTGGGCGCCAACATTCCGGCAAACAACGCGGTGACGATACCAGTCAGGAAGGCGAGCTGCGTGTCGACTAACATCACCACCAGGAGCGAGGCCGCTGCAAACGGGATGGCAAAATTCCAGAGCGTTGAATCGTTGAACGGTGCGCTCTTCATGCCGTTTGCCATGCTGTCGCTCAGCGTGTAGCCGATGCGGAGAAAGGCAGTTTGCACCAGTATGGCAGAACCAACGAGCGCAAAGGCGCGGCCCTTCGATAACGACAAGACAGACACCGTGCTGCGGTGCTCGGTAAACTTCCAAACCGACCAATAGACAGCGCAGACAATCAGAACCAGCCCGATCAGGTTGTGCCAGGGCCGGCCGGAGCGGCCGGTGTTTTTCAGAGCGGCGAGTTGCGCCAGGATCACCGGGGTAACTGTATCGCCCTCACGCGCGATCATCTGATTGCGCTTCACCGTGATTGGCACCGGCTGGATCTTGTTTGCTTCGGCTTCCTGCGCGCGCGCGGTGTTGCTTTGATCGAGCACTACATTCGGCCGTATCAAGGGAACAATCGCGGCGCTGAGCGCAGACTTTTGCTCCTGGGCCCAACCGGCCAATTTCAGCACCTTAAGCTCCGCCTCATGGCGCGCGTCAGTTAAAGACAACATGCGCGTGCGTGGCGCTGCCATGATCATTTGCCCCGCCGGATTGCGGACGTCTACCAAAACAATTTCCTGATTTAGGCGATCCGCTTCTGCGTCGTCGTAGATGTAGCGATCGCCGGTCTCGCGAATGATCGCCACCAGCGCCTGTACGTCAGCGTCGCTGAGATTATGGGCCATCAACGCCCGCGCTACGCCGGCGCCACCTTCACCGGTCCAGTTGAGAGATTTAGCAGACTCTTTGGCATCGACATGATGTTTCAAATCTTCCCAGGCTGCACGGAAGCTACGGGCCGAGTTCTCGCCGCGGGTTGAGTCGAAATTGAAGATGGGCCTGGTCGCCTGGCGGGCAGCGTTGCGGCGTTTTTCCGTCTCGCCGATATCGAAGCCGCTCACATCCGCGCGCGCCACTACGTTTCCTCTAACCACATCGCCTTCGTGATAATCGTAGGCGTAACCGGAAGAATAATTGCTGACCAGCAGCGGCGTCGTCGCCAGCACCAACGCCGCAAAGCCGATGAAAAAGCGCGTGGTTGGTTTGAAAACTTTGAAGGGCCGAATCAGGTATTGGACTGTCAGGTCGCGCGCACGGCTAAACGGAGTTGTGAATCGGGTTCGCGGGGCCATGGGATTATGCGATGCGCGAGATAGGGGACGAATCGACTGCAGTGTTATTAGGCAATCCGAGGTCTTGCGCGAGTATTTGCCCAATTCGTTCGAGCAACGGAGGCAGAGTCTTACGGTCGGTGGCCGAAATCGCAACCACGTCGCGATTGCCGCCCTGGGCAAGCTGACGAGCGATCGCGACAGTCGATTCCGGGTCCACTAAATCTGACTTATTGAGAACTACGATCGTCGGGATGGTTAAGCTGTGAAGCTCCTCTAAAATTCGCTCCACCGATTGTATGTGCTGCGCCCAGCGTGGATTGGAAATGTCGACCAGATGAAGCAGTAAAGTGCTGTCTCCGATCTCCTCGAGCGTCGCGCGAAAGGCTGACAAGAGTCCCGGCGGCAGATCGCGAATAAATCCCACCGTGTCGTTAATGATAATTTCCTGTTCACGCGGTAATCGCAGGCGCCGCGAGGTGGGGTCGAGCGTCGCAAACATGCGCTGCTCCGCACGGACTTCGCTGTTGGTTAGCGCATTCAATAAAGTTGACTTGCCCGCGTTCGTGTAGCCAACGATCGAGACGATCGGAAGTTGGTTGCGCGTTCGCACCTTTCTTCGTTCCTGACGCCGTTGTCGTTGCGTATCAATTTCCTTCTCCAGGCGATTAATGCGGTCGCGCACGCGCCGGCGATCCATTTCCAGTTTGGTTTCACCCGGACCGCGCCCGCCAATGCCACCCGCCAGTCGAGAGAAGGCGGAATCCTGTCCCGCAATCAAGCGCGGCAATAAATATTTTAGCTGAGCGAGCTCCACCTGGATCTTGCCCTCGCTCGATTGGGCGCGCTGGGCAAAGATATCGAGGATTAACTGCGAACGATCGATGATCTTCAGATCTGTGGCTTCGGAAAGCGACCTTACCTGCGCGGGTGTTAACTCGCGATCAAATACCAACATATCCGCGCCCAGCTGAAGTGAGCGAATCAGAAGTTCCTCGAGCTTGCCGCGTCCCAGGACGGTTCGCGGGTCGATCGCCTGGCGTCGTTGAATTACTTTGTCCTGGACCACGATCCCGGCTGAGCCGGCAAGTTCATTCAACTCCGCCATCGACTCTTCAGCGTCTGCAATCGAACCGGTCGTAACGCCGACGAGAATGGTGCGATCGCGCACACCGTCCTGACGAGACGTGCGGCGGTTGCGCGCCATTTCGGCTTCCAGTGATTCAATCAGCGCGAGAAAATCGACATCCAACTGCGAAGGAATCTGGGGCTGCAGAAAAGCATAAGGTTCAGCGTGAGCGGTTTGCAGCGAATCCACCGCTGCGAGTGGCAGCAGGTGAGCAGCGCTCACTGCGCCCGGCAATCCATCGTTTGGGTTCACGTTGATCGCCGCCATCAAATCCAGTCGCAGCAGCGCAAGGTCGGTCAAGTCGTCCTGCGTCAAGCCTTCGCCACGCAGGTGCGTGTGGACACAACGCAATCCACGGAAGCGATCCACCGCGACACGGACGCGCTTGAAGTCCGGCAACTCGATGCGGCGATTGTCCCCAACCATCACGTATTCGACGTGGCCACTGCGATCAATTAACGCCCCAATCTGCCTGCGAGTTTCGTGCGACAGTTCGGCGATCTGGCGTGCAAATTCCGGTGTGAGAATTTGGTGCGGCGCAATCCGCCGGGTGTAAAGCTTTTCGATGCGGCGAAGCTGGTTGGGCTTCAGGCCGGCCGTGTTTCCGATTACTTCCTTGATGAGACTTGCCCTCCGGTCACGTAGTTATAGAAAACCCGCGGCGAAAAGCAGGTTCCCACTGAGTTAAGAAATTGATCCGCGCTGAAGTTACAGGAGGAGTGATGCGAGCAGTGGGTTTCCGACGCCGTTGAACTGCTTTGGATGTTGCTCTGCGATATCGCTTCGCTTCGTCGCTTGAGCATCACGTTAGCTTATCGGGTCTCAGCTCCTTGCTGTTACCAACCGAAATCCAAGAATTGGAAGAAGCTGCTTTTGCGACCGGATTATAACATAGGCATTCAAGACTGAACGCGTAATACGGTGGTGAAGTGCATAGTGAAGCTCGGCAAATTAGGGGTTTAGCAAATTAGACACTCATGCGGTCGCGTCGTATGATTGACGGCTTTTATCGTACCTCGAATTACGGCCGGGATCGACAAACGGGCCGCCTGGACAAATGGGTAACAAGCCGAAAATTCTGAAAATAGATCCGCCACTCGCACTCCCGGGTGGCGAAATCATTATCGACTGCGCCGACTTCGATACTTCAGATCCGACGCTCTGCGCGGTTTGGTTTGAACACCAGCGGGCTCCGATTGTCGCGCTTTCGCCGCGACGAGTCTTGGCCATTGTGCCGGAAAGTAAAAAGAGTGGCGTTACAGACGTCACCCTTGAGAGCGGACGCAACCAAAGTGACCCTTATCCGATCACGGTCGCGAAGCAACTCGCCGAGGATCTGCACCCGGTAGCTAATCCCGCATTTGATCCCGACGATGGTTCGCTCCTGGTTACGCGTTCAGGTGCGCGCGGTGAACAACTGCCGGTGACCATTTTTCGGATCGATGTGAACGGAGAACTTACGGAGTTTTCCGGCGACGTAAAGAATCCGACGGGAATTGCTTTCGACAGTAGCGGCCAAATGTTTGTCAGTAGCCGGATGGATGGCACCATCTATCGCGTCACGCCATTTAAAGAAGCGGTGCCGTTCGCGAGAAATCTGGGAGTGGCCACTGGGATTGCCTTTGATCATTCCGACGCTATGTACGTGGGTGACCGCACCGGCACAATTTACAAAGTTAACGGCATTGGCGAAGAGGTCGCGTGGGCGCAGCTCGAGCCTTCGGTGTCTGCGTATCACCTCGCGTTTGGTCCTGATGATTTTTTATACGTAACGGGGCCGACAGTCGCGAGTTTTGATTGTGTTATGCGTATCGATGAGCGCGGTGAGGCGAGCGTGTTTTACAAAGGTCTCGGTCGGCCGCAGGGTTTGGCCTTCGATAAAACTGGTAATCTTTTCGTTGCGGCGTCGTTACGCGGGAGGCGAGGCATCGTTAAGATTTCTTCCGACGCACAAAAGGCCGAGATGTTTATCGCCGGCATGAATTTGGTAGGACTGGCGTTTAACCCCGCCGGAGACCTCGCGGTCGTATCAACTGATGCGGTCTACAGCCTGTCGCTGCAATTTTAGTCAGTTTCAACACATAAAAATGGACTCAGTTTGCAGCAATACGAATTTTGACAGGCACCAGGCAGGATGCTAACGTGCTGGGTCTTTTGATGCTTCTTACAAATACCAAGTGACCGCAGAATTACTCCCACAACTACTGATTTACATGGTCGTGCTGCTCTTTGCCATCTCGGCACATGAGGCGGCTCACGCGTGGATGTCCAACAGGTTTGGCGATGACACGGCCCGATTGCTCGGACGCATCACGCTCAATCCGGTCTCTCACATCCATCCGATCGGAACCCTGCTGATTCCGGTAGTCGGTTTTATCCTCGGCAATATGGGTGGCCCCGTCTCGTCGATCCCACTGATTGGTTGGGGCAAACCAACTCCGGTGAACCCGCTGCGCTGGCGCAACAAAGACCTCGCCAACGTGATGGTCTCAGCAGCCGGCATCCTCGCGAACCTTTTCATCGCCATTTGCGCTTTCGTGATTATCAAGGTGCTGTTGCTGACGAATGGTCTGGATTCGATTCCACAGTCAATCCACGAACCCGTCATAATGTTTCTGCAGCTACTGCTGACTATCAACGTATCGCTGGCGGTTTTTAATTTGCTTCCGTTCCCGCCGCTTGACGGCAGTAAGATCCTGGAGACATTTCTGCCTGCGAGCGCGCAACCAGTGTTGGAGTTGATGGAGCAGCATGGCTACATCATCCTGATGATTCTGATGTACGTCGGCTTCTTTGGCGCGATTCTACGACCCATCATGGGGTTCGTTTATTATCTTTTATTTCTGGGCGTGCGGTAGCGATAAGGTGGCCAATGGCGAAGCGGATTTTCAGTGGTATACAACCAACCGGCAACGTGCACCTGGGCAATTACCTCGGGGCGTTACGCAACTGGGTGAGCCTGCAGCACGAGTACGAAAGTTTTTTCTGCATCGTCAATCTTCACGCGATCACCAGTCCCCAGGATCCTAAACTCCTTGCCGAGAAGACAAGGGAACTCGCTCGTCTCTACCTGGCAGCCGGAATCGATCCGGCAGTCTCGACGATCTTCATCCAGTCAGATGTTCACGAGCATGCCGAGCTAACCTGGTTGCTTAACTGCATAGCGCGCATGTCCGAACTTGAACGCATGACCCAGTTCAAAGAGAAGGCGCGCAAACAGCGCGAGAATGTTGGCGTCGGGGTATTTGATTACCCGGTGTTGATGGCTGCGGATATTTTGCTTTATCACACCGACCTGGTTCCGGTTGGTGAAGATCAGAAGCAGCATCTCGAGCTCACGCGCGATCTGGCAATTCGCTTCAATCGCGATTACGGCGAAGCGTTTCGTATCCCGGAACCATTTATTCCGAAAGTCGGCGCGCGAATAATGTCGCTTTCGAATCCGCTGAATAAAATGTCGAAATCAGACGACGACGCGAATGGCTGCGTGCGTTTGCTCGACGATGCGGATAGCATTCAACGCAAGTTCAAACGGGCCGTAACTGATTCCGGAACGGACATAAAGTTTGACCCGACGCGTCCGGCAATTACGAATCTGTTGACGATTTATCAATTATTGACGGGCGATTCGCCCGAACAGATCGAAGCGCACTTTGCCGGCAGTGGTTACGCGAAGTTAAAGCAGCAACTTGCGGAAACGACTAGTCAATTTCTGGCGCCGCTGCAGGAACGAGCGCGGGCAATAGACGATGACAGGCTAACTCAAATACTGGCGCAGGGAGCCAACAAGGCTCGCGGTATCGCAAGAGCGACATTGGCAGATGTAAAGGCCCGCCTGGGAATTAGAGGGGCAACTAACTAAATGGAAGAGACGCCGGACGGAACAGCTGCGCCAGAGACGAGCAATGCTTTGCAGACGGCCGCTGAGTCGCCGGCCTCGGCCGACGCCACGATTGACGTCACAGGTTCGGCGCCTGAGATTGTTTCCGATCACACTACCGACGATTTGAAGATCGTGATGGGTGAATTTGACGGTCCGCTCGATTTGTTGCTGCACTTGATTCGCCAGGATCAAATCAACATCTACGACATACCCGTCGCCCGGATTGCCGATGAGTATCTGCGTTATCTACAACTAATGCAGCAGCTCGATATCGCTGTCGCCGGCGATTTTCTAGTGATGGCGGCAACGTTGATTGAGTTGAAGACGAAGATGCTGCTGCCGCGCGATCCTTTCGCCGCTCCGGAAGAAGACGAAGATCCGCGCCGTGAATTAGTGGATCAGTTGCTGGAGTATCAAAAATATAAAGCGGCGGCGCAAATGCTCTGGTCGCGGGCGACAGTTGAGCGGGCCGTTTTCAAACGCGCTGAGATTGAAACTGACAAAAACAATCCCGAGGTCGCCGTCGGTCTGTTTGATCTGCTGAAAGTGTTTCAGGAAATTCTCGCGCGCCACAAAGAAGAAGTCTTGATGGAGATCGAACGCGAGGAAGTTTCGCTGGCCGAGATGTTGGAGCGATTGCGCAACATGGTTATGTCGGCCGGCGAGCTCAACCTGCGGGTGTTTTTTGAGCGCGCCCGTTCACGACGAGAGTTAGTGGTGGCGTTCCTTTCGGTGCTGGAGTTGGTCCGTAGTGCCGAAGTTAACTTATTTCAAGAGCAAACCTTTGGTGACATCGTCGCCAGGGTGGCGACGTAGTAAAAACACGACAGGCAGGATGCCTGCGCTCCCAGCCACAGTAGCGAGTGGGTGAACTGATGAATGACGATAACTCAGACAAGATAGCGGCAGAACCGGACGAAGCGGCGCTTAACGAAGAAGCGAGCCGCGAATTGGCGGCGATGGTTGCGGCCGAATCGCCGGAGACTGAGCAGCGCGAATCTGAAGAGCCAACGACTTATACGATTCAGGACCCGGCGGAGCGCATCGCGATCATCGAAGCACTTATCTTCGTCTCGGAAGATCCGTTGACTGTCAAAACGATCGCCGACGTGTTGCGCGAGGATCGTGGGGTGGTTGAATCCGCGCTGGCTGAGCTGGCGAAGGAGTTCAACGCTCGGAACGGCGGGCTGCAATTACGAGAGGTTGCGGGTGGCTGGCAATTCGCAACACGACCGGAATATCACGAGCACGTTCGCGCGTACCTGAAATCGCGACCGAGCGCAAAGCTGTCAATCGCGTCGTTAGAGACCCTGGCGGTCATTGCTTACAAGCAGCCGGTCACCGTCCCGGAAATTCTTGAGATACGCGGAGTGCAATCGCCTTCGTCGATCAAGACTCTGTTGGACAAAAAACTGATCGTGGCAAAGGGAAGGAAAGAGACAGTGGGCCGGCCGATGATGTACGGCACCTCGAAAGAGTTTTTGTTGCAGTTCGGTTTGAAAGACCTCGGCGAACTGCCGAGCATGGAAGACTTTCAGGATCTCGCAGAAGGTGGCAGTTAGTAAATTTTGAAGATGATAGAACCACAGAGGCAGCGGAGTCGATGATAAGAATGGAAGAAATCGAGACCCTTCGTGATTCCATTGTGAGCGCCTTCAGGCCCCAACGGATCGTCTTGTTCGGATCCTATGCCTATGGAAAACCAACGGAGGATTCGGATATTGATTTACTGGTGATACTTCCATTCAATGGAAAACCGGCGCGCAAAGCCATCGAAATCCGTTCAAAATTGAATCCCAAACTGCCGCTCGAGCTATTAGTGAGAACGCCGGAACAAGTTGCTGACCGGATCGCAGACCATGATTGGTTCATGCAGGAGATTATCGAAAAGGGACGCGTTTTGTATGAAGCCGATCACAGCTGAATGGGTGCGGAAGGCGGAGGCTGACTTTGCAACTGCCCAGCGGGAGCACGCGGTCGAGGTTGAGCCAAATTATGACGCGGTTTGTTTTCATAGTCAGCAGGCAGTCGAAAAATTACTGAAGGCGAGGCTTCAAGAAGCGGATATAGCATTTCGAAAGATTCACGATCTCACAGTTTTATTGGATAAGGTCTTGGCTTGAGCCAAGCTGGGAAACGTTGCGAAACGACCTTCATACGTTAACCGCCTACGCCGTCGAATACCGGTATCCTGGCGAAGCATCCGACAAAGCTGAAGCCGCACGAAGCGTAGCGATCATCAATAAGGTTTGGCAGATTGTACGTCCGTCCTTGAAATAGTCTCCCAGGTCTGGAGTGTGTTGCATTGCAGGAACGTCTACAAAAACTGATTGCGGCTGCGGGCATCGCGTCGCGGCGTCACGCCGAAGAATTGATCACTTCGGGTGCGGTGACAGTCAATGGCAAGCTGGTCACGGAACTCGGTACCAAGGCTGATCCGGAGTCGGATCACATCAAAGTGCGTGGCAAGCTTATCAACCCGACGATCGCGCGACGCGAAAAAGTCTATGTTTTGCTGAACAAACCAAAGGGTTATCTCTCCAGCGTCAGCGATCCTGAAGGTCGCCCAACCATCGTCGAGCTGCTGCCGGTTTCCCTCGGAAGGCTGTTTCCCGTTGGCCGTTTGGATTTCAACACTGAGGGACTTTTGCTGCTGACAAACGATGGCGACTTCACGAATTTCATCACTTCCGCGCGCAACAAGGTTGAGAAGATTTACGAAGCGAAGGTGAAGGGTCTGCCTGACGAGAAAGCTATCGAGCGGCTGCGTCGCGGGGTTACGCTTGACGACGGCACGCGGACGGCGCCAGCAAAAATTCGCCGAGTTGGTGAAACTGAACATAACTCCTGGTATGAAGTCGTCTTGCACGAAGGCAAGAACCAGCAGATTCGCCGCATGTTTGATCTGATTGGCCATTCCGTAATCAAGTTACGTCGATCGCAAATCGGCGCCTTGCGCGACGATGATCTGAAGCCGAAGCATTGGCGACGACTCACGCCCGACGAGGTGAAAATTCTCATGCAGCCGCGCTCTTCATCCCGGCGCGGTCGGCCGCTGAGGTCTAATGCCGCCAGTCACGGTTCGTCACGTCGATGAGGTAGAATAAGCGCGCTACGGTTTTGTGAAATACGTTTCGACAGGCATTCCGTCCTGTCATCTGACAGGCAGGGATGCCTTTGCCATGTGCGCTGAAACGTTCGTGGGCACGCGAGCAGCAGGCAAGTTGCCTGGGCTCCCAGCGGCAGCGTATTGCTTTCTGCCTTGTAGCCTCTGCATAGGGAATCAGAATGGAATTTGAATTAAACGAAGAACAGTTACAGGTCAAACAGAGTGTGCGCGAATTTGCGGAAGCGGAAATCGCGCCGCATGTCATGGAGTGGGATGAATCGCAGCATTTTCCGATTGAGCTATTGCCGAAATTGGCTGAGCTTGGTCTGACCGGAGTAATTTTCCCCGAAGAGTATGGCGGCGCGGGGCTCGGCTACGTTGAATACGCCACCATCATAGAAGAGTTATCGCGCGTAGATGGTTCTGTAGGCATCTCCGTGGCCGCTCACAATTCACTCTGCTCAAACCACATTTTTCAGTTCGGAAGCGAAGCTCAGAAACAAAAATATCTGGTACCGCTGGCGAGCGGTAAACATCTCGGCGCCTGGGGTTTGACCGAACCAAGCGCCGGCTCTGACGCTTCCGGCACCAGGTCGACTGCCGTCAGAAAAGATAACGGATGGGTGGTGAACGGCTCCAAAAATTTCATCACCCATGCCATTCATGCCGACACCTGTGTCGCGGTGGCCGTAACTGATCGCGCCAAACGGAGCAAAGGAATCTCGGCGTTCATCTTTGAAAAAGGAATGGCCGGTTTTGCGCCGTCGAAGAAAGAGAACAAGCTGGGACTGCGAGCTTCGGAGACGGCGAGCGTGGTTTTTGAAGACTGCTTTTTGCCGGATGAAAACCGGCTCGGCGAAGAAGGTCAGGGCTTTGTAAATGCGATGCAGATTCTCGACGGCGGCCGGATCTCGATAGCGGCCCTCGCGGTGGGAATTGCACAAGGCGCTTATGAATCTGCGCTGCGCTATTCGCAGGAACGGCAGCAGTTTGGTAAACCGATTTCCGAGTTCCAGGCTATTCAATTCAAGCTCGCCAACATGGCCACCCAGATCGACGCCGCGCGTTTGTTGATGTATCGCGCCGCCTGGTTGAAAGATAAGGGCCGCAAAGTCACTAAGGAGTCGTCGATGGCAAAGCTCTTCGCTTCCGAAGTGAGCGTTAACGTTTGCGAAGAAGCTATTCAAGTGCATGGCGGCTACGGTTACACGAAAGATTATCCGGCGGAAAAATACTGGCGCGATTCCAAACTGTGCACCATCGGTGAAGGCACCTCCGAAATCCAGAGACTGATTATCGCTCGCGAAATTTTGCAGCAGGCTGTTTAGTGAGCTTGTCAACGAACAACACGTCGCTGGTTGATGGCATTGCGGCGGGCAACACGCGCGCAGTGGCGCGTGCAATTTCCAAAGTTGAAGACGTTTCCAGCGAGGCGTCGCAACTAATGAAAAGCGTTTTCCCGTTGACCGGGCGTGGTCTGGTTATCGGTATAACGGGCGCACCGGGCGCCGGCAAGTCGTCGCTGGTTGATAAGCTGGCGCTTCACTATCGCCGGCAGGGTGAACGCGTCGGCATTGTTGCGGTCGATCCTTCGAGTCCTTTTTCAGGCGGCGCAATCCTCGGGGACCGCATTCGCATGCAGACGCTCGGGCTCGACGAAGGCGTCTTCATCAGGTCCATGGCAACGCGCGGGAACCTCGGTGGCTTGGCGCGTTCGACCGTCGATGCGGTTTCAATACTCGATGCGGCCGGCTATGGGAAGATCATCATTGAGACTGTCGGTGTAGGGCAGGACGAAGTCGAGGTCGTTAAGGCGGCAGACGTTTGCATCGTCGTCCTCGTGCCGGGGATGGGCGACGACATTCAGGCGATCAAAGCCGGCATCATGGAGATCGGGGACATCTTCGTGATCAATAAGGCCGACCGCGAAGGCGTCAACACGACCGAGAAAGAGTTGGAAGCGCTGCTGTCATTGGCCTCCCGGGCAGATGAATGGGAGCCGCCGATTGTGAAGACGGTGGCGACGGAAAGTAAAGGCGTGCAGGAACTTGCGGCCGCAGTGGAGAATTACCGGCAGTCTCATCTGAAGACGGAAGCGGGCAATCCGAGGCAGCATGCGATCGCGCGCTGGCGCATTCTCGAATTGCTGCGCGAGCGATTGCTGACCGAGACTTTGGCTTCCAGTGCCGCATCTGAGAAACTCGAACGGCTTGCGAGTGAAGTTGCCAGCCGTCAGCGAGATCCTTATTCTGCCGTAGATGAATTGCTGAACTCGGGTAATTGATCTTGCGACTTTGGCCTTTGGTCTTTGAACTTGGTACTTAGTGCTTAGTACTTAGTGCCCAAAGTTCAAAGACCGAAGACCGAAAACCGAAGCCCAAAGATCAGAGACCATAATCAATGAAAGTCGACCACATCGGAATCGCGACGCACAAGCTTGACGAAGCCCTGGCACTTTGGCGCGACGCGCTCGGATTGGAAGTCGACTTCACGGAAGAGGTTACGGAGCAAGGCGTCCGAATTGCGATGTTGCCTGTCGGGGAAACTCACATCGAGCTACTCGAACCACTGCAGAGCAATTCGCCGGTCGGCAAGTTTCTCGACAAACGCGGCCCGGGCATCCATCACATCGCTGTGAACGTAACTGACATTAGGTCATCGCTGGCGGCCTTGAAACAAAAGGGCGTGCGACTCATTGACGAAACTCCGCGCACCGGCGCCGGCGGGTGTCTGGTGGCATTTGTTCATCCGGCGTCAGCAAATGGAGTATTACTGGAATTGGTGCAACACGACTAAGTTCGTTTTTATAAGAAAGGATCATTGTTTTGAGTTCAATAAAAAAAGCGTGGATTGCAGCCGCGGTGGCGATTGTGCTGGCCGCCGGTCTGATTTTTTGGCAAGTAAAAGCGAGGCGTTCTGAGTTCCTTACGAATCTTTCCGCCGAAGACATGGCGTTGATCGCGGAAGATCAATCGCCGCAGTTTCGTTCCCGTCTGGCGACGGACGCTGAAACGCGAAAGAGTTTTGCCGAAGACCTGCAGAAGCTGCTGGCGGTGGCTGAAGAGGCGCGGGCAAAGGGTATCGCCAATAAACCCGACGTGAAGCGACAACTTGATCTTGTCCGCACCGTCGTGATCGCCGAAAATTATTTTAAGAGCCAGGGTGCAGGGGCAGCGCCTTCTTCGATCTCTGACGCCGAAGTTGAAGAGGTTTTCAAGCAACCCGTCAACCAGGCGCGCTTTGATCAGTTCATCAATGACGCGAAAGCCAAAAATCCCCAACTCGCAGGCGGGCAGCAGATTCCAGACGAACAACTCAAGCAAGTGAAACAGCAACTCGGACGAGTGTTGTTGGGCGAACAACGCGGTCTCGCCGCTGGTGTCGATAAGAAGCGCGCGGTTGAGCTGCAAGTGAAGCTCGAGCAGGCGCGCATCCTCGCGCAGACTTACGCGCAGGAACAGTTGAAAGACAAGATGACGGCGACTGACGCGGAGGTCGATGAGTATCTCAAGCAACATCCTGAACTCGATTCGAAACAGAACCGCAGCAAAGCGGAGGAAGTGCTGAAGCGAGTTCGGGCCGGAGAAGATTTCGCGAAGCTGGCGAAGGAATTTTCGTCAGACGGCAGCAAAGACAAGGGCGGCGACCTCGGTTGGTTTGGCCGCGGCCAGATGGTGCCCGAATTCGAACAGGCGGCTTTCGCATTGAAGCCCGGCGAGGTTAGCGATTTAGTTGAAACGAAATTTGGCTATCACATTATTAAGCTCGAAGAGCGCCGTACCGAAAAGAAAGACGGCAAGGACGAAGAGCAAATTCACGCGCGTCACATTTTGATCAGCGACAGCGCCGAGGGTGCCAACCCGTTTGCGCCGCCACAAAGCGGTCGCGATAAAGCCAAGGCCGCTGTGGAGCAGGAAAAGCAAAAGAAGGTGCTCGACGACATTGTGAAGCGTTCACACGTAACCGTCGTCTCGGATTATCAGGTGAAGATGCCGGAGCAACAGCCTGAACAGGGGCTGCCGCCGGGATTCCCACCCGCGCAATCGGGCGAGCCGAAGCCTGTTGAACCGGTCGAAACGCCGTCAAAGGCCGCGCCGAAGCCGAAGCCGAAGACTAAATAGTGCGGTTGCAGTAGCAAGCGAAATGCAGTTTGGTGAATATCGCGTGGAGTTGATCCCGGACACCGAATTTCGCCTTGATGGCGGTGCGATGTTTGGAGTTGTGCCGCGTGCTTTGTGGTCGAAAGTGTGCCCGCCGGATGCCGACAACCGCATTCGCATGAACATGAATTGTGTGTTCGTCGATACTGGTCACGAGCGGATATTGATTGAAACGGGTATTGGCGAAAAGTGGTCTCCGAAACAGACGACCATGTTCGGGATCACCCGACAGCGTTCGCTTGCCGAAACGCTCGCTTTGATCGCTGGCGTGAAGCCCGAGAGCATCACGATCGTGATCAATACGCACCTTCATTTTGATCATGCCGGCGGTAACACCTTTTATGACGACCAGGGACAGGCGGTGCCGGCGTTTCCGAATGCGAGATATTTCATTTCGCGAGCGGAGGTAGAGCACGCGGAGTCGCCGTCCGAACGCGACCGGGCCAGTTACCTCGGCGAAAACTGGCAGCCGCTGGCTGCAAGCGGGCAGTTGGAATTGCAAGAGGCCGATTACGAGGTCGTTCCGGGTCTGCGCATGGAAACTTATGCCGGTCACAATCGGTCGATGCAGTGCTGGCGTTTGACCAGCGAAGCGCAAACCATGTTTGGGTTCGCCGATCTTGTGCCCATGCGGGCGCACGTGCCGTTTCCCTGGATCATGGGCTACGATCTTTATCCGGTCGAGACGCTGGAAGTGAAAAAGCGGCTTCTGCCTCAGGCTGCACGCGAGGGCTGGTCGTGCCTGTTTTACCATGACCCCGACGCGCCGCTATGTCGCATTGTTGACGACAACGGAAAGCTGACCACAGTTCCAATTGAAGTGAACTGAGCAAGCCTAAATCTAAAGGACCGAAACGCATTCATGGAACAAGTACGCATCGGCATCATCGGCGGCAGTGGGCTGTATCAGATGTCAGAACTCGAAGACATCGAGGAGATTGAAATTCCAACCCCTTTCGGCGCACCGTCTGACGCCTTCATTATCGGCACGCTTGAAAACAGCCGGGTGGCATTTCTTCCGCGTCATGGCCGAGGCCATCGATTCACGCCCAGCGAAGTTCCATTTCGCGCGAACATCTATGCGATGAAGCTGCTCGGGGTCGAACGAATACTGTCAGCGTCGGCCGTCGGTTCGCTGCAGGAACAATTCGCACCGCTCGATATGGTAATTCCGGATCAATTCTTTGATCGCACGCGCGCGCGCGCCCGTGAGTCGACTTTCTTCGGCGAAGGCATTGTTGCGCACATGGCGTTTGCGCATCCGGTTTGTTCGGAGCTGGGTGACGTGCTTGAAGACGCGTGTAAATCAACCGACGTAAAGACGCATCGCGGCGGTACCTATTTGTGCATGGAAGGTCCGGCGTTTTCGACCAGGGCGGAGTCGGAAGTTTATCGTTCCTGGGGGATGAGCGTTATCGGCATGACAAATCTGCAGGAAGCAAAACTCGCTCGCGAGGCAGAAATTTGTTATGCGACGCTCGCGCTCGTCACCGATTACGACTGCTGGCATCCGGGACACGATGCGGTAACCGCCGACTCGGTGATCGAGTATCTGAATAAGAACGTGCGCAACGCGCAACTCATTATCAAGGCAGCCGTGCGCCAGACTGGCGACAAAGAGCGCGGTTGCAAATGTGCCTCGGCGCTAAAGAATTCAATCTTTACCGCGCCGCATCTATGGCCGGCCGAAACGCGGAAAAAATTGGACGCGATCGTGGGAAAATATGCACTTTCGTAGCGCCAATCTGCATCCAAAGCTTCGGTCGCTATCGGATACGATTAACCGCATTGGAAGGGAATTATGAAAAGAAGCTTTGTTTTATTAATGATTGTTATTGGTTTCGTCGCTCCTACCTACGGCCAGGGAAAAGCGAAGACAGGTCCTGATCCGTCAACCATTCGAGATGCCGATTTGGAAAAGGATTCGCTGCACAACCTTGAGGTAGCCCGTCATTATTTCAAACTCAAGAAGGCCTATCAGGCGGCACTGAACCGTTGTGAAGAAATCGACGCCGGCAATCCGAATTTCGCGAAGCTGGATGAGGTGTTGTACATCGCCGGCGAAAGCAGTTTGCGTCTCGCCGAAACGGGCGGCAGGCAAAAGACGAAGGTTGTGATGCCAAACGATATGCTGGCTAACGAAAAGCAGGCTACGAAACATAAGAGTGCGGAAGAACTTCGCGCGGATGCACGCGTCTATTTTTCAAGGCTCGTTTCGGGTTATCCGAACAGCAGCTTCTTAGGCCAGGCCAGGACGCAGTTGGCGGCGTTGGGCGGCCCGGTTGAACCTGCGAATACAAATCCTTAAGTTTGATCGACTCAAAGCAGTCAGTTTGGAGTGCCGCCTTTGTTGGCTCTTTCAATTAACAAATGAAATGGCCGCCTGAAGGCGGAACTCCGGACAAAATCTACAGAAAACGAAACCCATACAATGTCTCTACTTGTTGTTGGCTCCGTGGCGTTCGACGCGGTCGAAACGCCCTTTGGTAAGTGCGAAAAAATGCTGGGCGGCTCGGCCTCCCACTTCTCGATTTCGGCAAGCTACTTTACGGACGTACGTATCGTCGGCGTGGTAGGCGGCGACTTTGAGGCAGCCGATCGCGAAGTGTTTGACGAGCATCAGATTGACATTTCAGATCTGGAACAGATAGCTGACGGCAAAACCTTTCGCTGGTTTGGTCGGTACGACTACGATCTAAACGTCGCGCATACGCTCGATACGCATTTGAATGTCTTCGCTGACTTCCAGCCGAAGCTGTCGCAAGCTTCCAAGGGTGCGCGGCTGGTTTTCCTTGGAAATATTCAACCTGATCTGCAGCGAGGCGTGCGCGAACAGGTTCCCGGCGCTGAACTGGTGGCGCTCGATACGATGAATCTTTGGATAGACACTGCGCGCGAATCCTTGTTGCAGACTATTAAGGGCGTCGATCTCGTGATCATTAACGATGCCGAGGCACGCCAGTTAACCGCGATACCCAATCTCATTAAAGCTGCGAGAGCGATTCTTTCCTGGGGGCCGAAAGCGCTGATTGTGAAGCGAGGCGAATACGGTGCGGCGCTTTTCACGAACGATTCGTATTTCGCCATTCCCGCTTATCCGCTGGAGTCAGTGTTTGATCCAACCGGCGCCGGCGATACGTTTGCTGGTGGTTTCATGGGATATCTTTCCAGTCAGGAGAAACTGGATGAAGCTGCCATGCGCCGCGCGATGATTTTTGGTTCAGTGATGGCGTCGTTTAACGTTGAAGAATTTGGCACCGCGCGCGTGCGCCGCCTGACGCAGGACGAAATCAACGAACGCTTTCGAACTTTCAAACAAATGACTCACTTTGAAGAGATACCGTTTGAACGGGCGGTGGTTGGAAAATAACGAAGCTGTTTGTGTTTTGGTCTCGGGTCATTGAACTTCGTGCTTCGAGCTTTGTACCGGGCTTGTTTGAATTAACCAGGCGATAGATTCAACACAAGTACAAAGTACAAAGCTCAAGGTACAAAGCACAGATTTCAAAGTACAAAGTCCTATCAAAACGAGAAACCGAGGTAATCAAGAATGTTCTGTCCGGTCTGCGAATCAGAATACGAAGCGGGTGTCACCACGTGTCCCGATGACGGCTCAGAGCTCGTCAAGCGATTGACCGCGGAAACGGCGGTACATGATTCGAGTGAGGCGAAGTTTCTGCCGCTACACCATCTTGGATCACCGGCGGAAGCGGAAATGGTAAACGACATTCTGGCGCAGAATGGTATTCGTTCGGCAGTGCAGTCGGGCGGTGCGGACGCGTTTTCGCCGCTGCTTTCATCTACCTCACCGGGCGCGACAATCCTCGTCGATGAACGCGACTTTGATCGCGCTCAGGATATCTACGCTTCATTTTTCGGCGCCGACACGACACCACTCACCGGTGGCACGGGCGACGACGAATAGCTACAAGTTTCGAGTTATTATCGACTCTTAATTTTCGGTAATGACATAGTTGAGTAACCAACGCAGCAAGTAGCGGGTAAGGCTCGCTTTCCCCGAATGAGACTGGTTCGCTAGATGAGGTCAGTACCACCACGCGGTAGCGGGTGGGTCTCAAGATTGCCGATTGTCAATTGCCGATTGCCGATTCAGATTCATGTTTCGCCCGAGGCCAATCCGCAATCGGCAATCGGCAATCGGCAATTCGCTAGATGAGGTCAGTACCACCACGCGGTAGCGGGTGGGTTTCTTAATTGCCGATTTGCGATTGTCGATTGACAATTGGACTCTTAGCGGATCGATCAATCCGCAATCCGCAATCCGCAATCGGCAATCGGCAATTAAGAGACCCACCCGCTACCGCGTGGTGGTACTGACCTCACTGCCCCCTGGGAATTTCTTTGTTGCTCAGAACTCGAAACCCTAAACTTCCTTTTCCATGATTTCCGAACCGATCGCAGTCTTCATCACTGCTCCAAACAGGGAACAGGCTCGCGTGCTTGCCGAAACGCTCGTGACGAATGGCCTTGCTGCGTGCGTGCAAATTTTGCCGGAGATTGAATCGGTTTACCGCTGGCAGGGAGCAATCGAGAGGCAGCCGGAAGTTTTGCTGATTGCCAAAACAACGCGCGACAAGTTCACCGAGCTGGAAACGGAAGTCCGCCGGATTCACACCTACGAAACGCCGGAAATAGTTGCGCTCGCGATAACTGAGGGTTCAGCGCCTTATCTGGAGTGGCTGATCGACAGCGTGCGCAAAGACTAGCCTTTACCCGTCGGATAAACCTCAGCGATTTCCGCGGTCATTCGATTCTCGGTGCCAAGTGCGCTCTGACTATTCACGATAATCTGTACAACTTCCGCCGGTGAATCGGTTACGTGAAGCAACTTCAAATCGAGGTCGGTAACCTTGCCTTCCTTCCACGCGTAATCGCGCACCCAGTCAAGCAAACCATTCCAGTATGCCGATCCAACCAGCACCACCGGAAAGTTTCGAATCTTCTTTGTTTGAATCAGCGTCAGCGCTTCAAACAATTCGTCGAGCGTGCCGAACCCGCCTGGGAAGATTATGAAACCGAGGCTGTATTTGACGAACATCATTTTGCGCACGAAAAAGTATTTGAACTTCAAACCGTGAGTCAGATAAGGATTTGAGCTCTGCTCAAATGGCAACTCGATGTTGCAGCCAATCGAGAGTCCGCCCGCTTCAAACGCGCCCTTGTTTGCTGCTTCCATGATGCCCGGGCCACCACCCGTGATCACTGCAAAGCCCACGCGTGCGAGCGCCGCTGCAGTTTCCTCGGCTTGCTGATACTGCGGATCGTCAGCCTTCGTTCGCGCAGATCCGAAAATGGAAACTCCGCGAGTCAGGGTCGCCAGTTCGTCGAAGCCCGTGACGAACTCTCCCATGATTCGAAATACGCGCCAGGTATCGGTATGGGTAAACTCGTCTGGTCCCGGACTCTCGAGTAGTTGTTCGTCCTGAGTAGTTCCAGGCGGCGGATTTTTGGAATTTGGTTCGTCCATTTAATAAATTTTGAGTTTTAAGTTTTGAGTTTTGAGTTTTGGATTTCGAGTTCGAGTTCAATTGACGGTTGAGCCGTCGGCTTTTAGTTCAAAACTCAAAACTGTTTTTATATGCCCATAATGTTGTAGCCGCAATCGACGTAAATGACTTCGCCGGTGATTGCCGACGCCATCGGGCTGCAAAGGAATAGCGCGGTGTTTCCAACTTCCCGAGGATCTACATTGCGTCGCAGTGGCGCTTTTTCGGCGGCATGCTTCAACATGGAACTGAAATCGGCAACCCCCCGCGCCGAAAGCGTTTGGATCGGTCCAGCGCTGATGGCATTCACGCGAATATTCGCCGGTCCGAGATCGTTTGCGAGATAACGGGTACTGGTTTCCAGCGCCGCTTTAGCCACGCCCATCACGTTGTAGCCTTCGACTACCTTCTCGGCGCCGTAGTAGCTCATGCAAACAATGCTGCCGCCTTCAGTCATCAGCGGCTTAGCCGCTCGCGCCAACTGCGGCAGCGAGTAAGCGCTGATTTCGAGCGCGGTGAGAAACGCTTCACGGCTGGTGTCGACAAAACCGCCTGACAGCGCTTCACGCGGCGCAAAGGCGATGCTGTGAATCAGAAAATCGAGTCGGCCAAACTCGTCGCCGACCTGTTTGAATGTCGCATCGACTTCCTCTTGTTTTGCGACGTCGCAGGGAATCAACAGCGACCCGGGCATCGCTTCTGCAGTTAATTGCTCGACATTTTCCTTCAGCCGTTCGCCCTGATAGGTGAACGCCAAACGCGCGCCCGCTTCATGCAGCACTTGCGCTGTGGCCCAGGCGATGGAGCGCTTGTTGGCCACGCCGAAGATGATTCCGTTTTTGTTTTGCAGCATAGGTTTCGCAGTATCGATAAAGTTGAATCAAAGAGCAAACGCTGAACTCGGCTGCTCATTTGATATTGGTATTGAAAGGCCCGCCTAAACGAACCTGGCGAGCAGAACTAGTGTTTGAAGTGGCGGATACCGGTGAACACCATCGCGATGTTGTTTTCGTCAGCCGCCGCGATAACTTCAGCATCGCGCACCGAGCCGCCGGGTTCGATTACTGCGGTGATGCCGTGCTTCGCCGCCTCGTCAAGTCCGTCGCGAAATGGGAAGAATGCGTCAGACGCGAGGACGGAACCCTTCAGTGGAAGCTGTGCACGCATAGCCCCGAGCTTAACTGAGTCCACCCGCGACATTTGACCGGCGCCGACGCCGACTGTTTGACCATCGTGCGCATAAACAATTGCGTTTGACTTCGTGTGCTTGCAAACAATCCACGCGAAGAGCAGTGCATTAATTTCAGCTTCGGTGGGCTCGCGTTTGCTGACAACTTTCAAGTCGGCGCGCGAAAGACGATGACTATCGCGCGTTTGCACCAGCATGCCCCCGCTGATTTGTTTGTACTCAACGCCTGAGCCGCCAGCTGCCGGCCACGCGCGCAAGACGCGCAAGTTCTTTTTCGCACGCAAAACTTCGAGCGCTGCGTCGTCGTAGTCGGGCGCAATCAGTACCTCGGTGAAAATTTTGACCACGGCGCGAGCGGCCGCTTCATCTACGGGGCAGTTGAAAGCAACAATGCCGCCGAAAGCGGAAACCGGATCAGTCGCGAGCGCTTTGAGATAAGCCTCAACAGCGTGCGAGCTCAAGCCCACACCAGCCGGATTAGTGTGTTTGATGATCGCGCAGGCGGTCTGTTCGAAATCACAAACAAGTTGCCAAGCCGCATCCGCATCGACGTAGTTGTTGAAAGACATTTCCTTACCGGAAAGAAGTTCTGCACTGGCCACACCGCGCTTGCTGGCAGTCTTGTACAAACCGGCAACCTGATGCGGATTCTCTCCGTATCGCAGATCGGCTGACTTGCTGATTGACCACTGCGCGCTTCCCGGCAAAGCTCCGTGAAACTTTTCGATTGAAAATTCTTCCGAGTCGATATCAGGTGCATCCGCGGAAGACGAGCCTTTTCCGAAACGGTCAACGCTAAATGCCGCTCCGCCGATTCGTCCTCCCAGTCCTTTGCTTCCGTCCTCGCGGCGAGGAAAAGCGCCCGATAAATAGGCGTAAATCATCGCGTCGTACATCGAGGTTTGGCCAAAAGCTTTGCGCGCGAGCTCACTTCTGGTCTTCAGTGACAGAGAGCCTTCGTTGCTTTTTATTTCCTCAACTACTTGTGCAAAGTCCTCAGGCAGGAGAACCACCGCAACGTCCCGCCAATTCTTTGCGGCAGAACGAATCATCGCTGGTCCGCCGATGTCGATTTGCTCCACAGCTTCATCGAGCGTCGCGCCTTCACGCGCGATGGTTTTCTGAAACGGGTATAAGTTGACGACGACCAGGTCGATGGGCTCGATGCCGTGTTCATGCATCGCGGCTTCGTGTGCCGGGTTATCGCGCAAACCAAGCAAGGCGCCGTGAATTCTCGGATGAAGAGTCTTTATTCGGCCGTCCATCATTTCCGGAAAGCCGGTCAGGTCGGAAACGTCTCGCACTGCTATCCCGGCATCGCGCAACGTTTTTGCAGTTCCACCAGTGCTGATGAGTTCAACGCCGAACTTTTGCAGCTCATGAGCGAAGTCGACGATGCCGGTCTTGTCAGAAACGCTGATGAGCGCGCGCCGGATCGCTCGCAAGCCGGGTTGTTGCTGTTTGGACATTTCGAATGTCTGGATTGATTTGGTTCTCAGATTTCGAACGCTATTGTTTACCGAATTGAAATGGGCGACGCAAGCGAGCACGATGAATGACGGTCAGTCCTTTGGAGTGCGGTGACCTGTCACCGCTTTGTTTTCGCGGCGGCTCGACGCCGCGGGCTTTGTGGAAGATCGAGAACGGTCGCGACAGGTCGCGACCGGTGAAAGCGGTGACAGGTCACCGCACTCCAAAAAAAACTTCTCACTTCTGCGGTGCTTTGGGATTACCTACGAAGAAAAATTCGTGAGTCCGCGAAAACTTGAAATCGGCAAACTGGTATTCAACTCCGGAGGGCATGCTGATCGAGAAGCGGTGGTTTTTACCGTCGTTCGCGGTCTCAGCGAGGTACCAACCCAACAAATACTGACTGCGCAGGTCGTCTTCAATTGCCTTGAATACCGGCGCGAGATCAAGAACTGCCGCGTCTCCCGCCAACGCTGATTTTGCATCGCCGGCCAAAAAATATTTGCCTCCGGTCTTTTCCGCCAGTTCGCGAAATCCCTTCGACGGTGCGCGCACAGCCAGCCGACCGTCACGTGGTTCAAATAAGGGCAGGTGGATGACGTAAAAAGAGATTTGCTTTGCGAAGGCAGCTTTGATTATTGAATCAGATTTGGCGGCGCTGGCGTTGTCCAGTCCGTCGCTAATCAGGATCACGATGCGTCTCTCCGACTGCATACGTGGCAGCGCCGCGAACGCGTCAACGGCAGCCGAAGCGGCATCGAAGATCGCGGTGTGCTGGTTTGGCTTAACGGGAAATGCAAATGCCGCGGCGGCGACCGACGTATCTTTGGTGAAGGGAACAGCCAAAAAAGGCTTCTCCGCAAAGCGGATCACAGCGACTTGCGATCGGTCGCCAAACCGATCGATCAAGCCCATCGCAGCAGTCCGCTGCTGAGCAATGATGTTCCGCAAACTTCCGGATTGGTCGAGAGCGAACACGAGCGAAAGACTGTCGACGCCGGCGTAAAGATAAAGTTGTGAGGTAACGTGATCTGCGTCTTTCAATATCAGGTCGCGGTCGGTCAGGAGAGTCGTTGGCGCGCCACGTTTGTCGCGTATGCGAATCGGATAGACAAGCAGGCGGGTATCAACCTTAACAACGTCGTCTGTGACTGTGGGTTCCTGGGCATGGATCAGCGAGGCACTGGTCAGCGCACAAACAACCAGCAGGAGTTGCGCGACGGGACGCAACGCGAGCTTAAATTCAATGGAGAATGACTTTGAAATCGCGGCGAGCAGGAGCATGCAGCCCGTTCGGGCTAAGTAAAAAACCGTCCGAAAAGCAGAATGCTGAGAATCACAATCACGGTGATGACGATGATTTTTACTAAACTCATAACTAATCCCTCAAGGTTAGGGAGACAAGTAGGGACTGTGGACGGCCAGTATTTTAGATTTGTGTTCGGCAGGTGTCAATGAAAGGTTGGTGGTTTGAACGGCCGACACGCCGCGCGGGTGGAGTGGATTTCGGATCATGTTAGAGTGCTGAGCGACAACACATGCTGAAAATCGCCGCCCAAATGTATCGCTGGATTAAACTCCCGATGAGGTGCGGCGCAGCCTTCCCGGTATGGCCAGTGCTTTTTGGCTGCCTCCTCTCTGCCTCATTCTCTACGGCCAACGCGCAGACTGTTACCGCTCGAATCTCGGTCATTTCAACCAACCCAGCCCGGATACGCGTCAGCGCGGAATTAAACCGGGCGATTCGTACGATTTCATTTCGCCAAACGTACGCGGGCATTCTCGGACTCGGTGAACGAATCCAGTCCCTGCAAGCCTTCGGTGGCAACGGCAGTGCTCTAACCACTCATACGATGGGCGCCGGTGAATTCCGTGCTGATGAAGCATTCGCGCGCTTCGGTTATGAAGTAGACCTGGCGCCGCCTTCACGACCGTCACAGATGTCCCACGTATCCTGGCTCGATCCGGATAAGGGACTACTGTTAATGGCGGACTTGCTACCGCAGCGTTTCGACGGAGCGAGTAGTTCAAAAGCGCAGTTAACGATCGAACCTCCTCCCGGCTGGAGCGTGAGAGGGAACCTCAGCTCGGACGGTTCAACTTACGTGCTCAATGATCCGGATTCGGCGATATTTCTGCTCAGTCGGTCGATTCACGAAAAACAGCAGCGAGTTTCCTCTATCAATGTTTCGGTGCTTCTCAGCGGAGAGTGGCCCGTATCTGAGAATGAAGTGCTGAAGTCGACTACCCGAATACTGAAGGAGTATTTGCGCGTTACTAAATTCGCTCTTAAAGACGACGCGTTTTTGTTTCTTGTGCCTTATGCGGGCGGTGCGGGACCGGACAATTGGACTTCGGAAACACGCGGGAGTGCGGTCGTACTGCTGTTGGGAAAAAACTCCTCTCCGAGACGCGTGTTGGCCAGGCTTGAAGTCGTTCTGAGTCACGAGTTGTTCCATCTCTGGGTGCCAAACTCGCTAAAACTCCCAGGCGCGTACGATTGGTTTTTTGAAGGCTTCACAATTTACCAGGCTCTGCGCACCGACTTGCGCCTTGGGTTCATTTCATTTGACGGTTATCTCGAAACACTGGCCCACGTGGCGGATTCGTATGGCGCAGCGGGCAGCGACAGTCTTTCGCTGCTGGATGCATCAGAGCAACGTTGGACAACTTCCGCCCAGACAGTTTACGAACAGGGGATGCTGGTCGCCTTTCTTTACGATCTCACCCTGAGAAAACAGACCGGCTGTGAGGCTTCCCTGGAGGACGTGTATCCAAAGTTGTTTCGTCCAGCTTCGGCAGGACAGGCGAGCGGGAACGAGATTATAATCAAGTTGCTGACTGAGCCTGACGATTTGAAAACTTTTGCTCGCGATTATTTGGAGCGGCCTGCGAAAATCAATCTCGACGAAATCCTTTCGTCCTATGGAATCGTCCAAGCGTCCGGTTCAGGCCCGACCAAATGGACACCAGCTGCAAATCTTACGCAAGCGCAACGGAAGTTATTGGGCTGTCTCGGATATAAGAAATAGTTTTATTCAATCATTGAAAACATGACCATCGCTATGATCAAGAGCAAGTTGTTATTGGTGTGCACTCCGGTCGTATTGCTCAGTCTATTTCTGCTGACGCAGGGTTGTAAGACGCTCGCGAAACAGAGTGACACGGGGGTCGTCGTCGCGCGCCGAGCGCAAATCCGGAGTTCGACAGCGGTAGTGGCGGCAGATCTGCTGGAAGTAAACCGTGGTGACGCCGTTGATATTTTGGACTCCCAGGACGTTCAGGATCCTACCGACAACAGCAAGAAGGAACGCTGGCTCCGTGTGCAAGCCCACGACGAAGACGCCACCGAAGGCTGGATCGAATCGCGCAACGTAATGCCTGACGACGTGCTGCAGGCTGCTAAGAAACTGGCCGACGAAGATAAGGGCGTTCCCGCTCAGGCTTCCGGGCAGTTGCGTGCGAGCTCGAATTTGCGTCTCACTCCGGATCGCGGCGGCAATGAGAACATAATGATGCGTCTGGATAGCGGTTCGAGTTTTGAGATCGTGAGTTGGAAGCGGGTACCTAAACCAAAGTCGTCCGACGCGATTGAAAGTGACATTGCCCCGAAAGCCGGCAGCGCGCAACCGGGGAATAACCGCGGCGCTAAGGCCAGTGACAACGAAAATGAGCCGGAGGAGGACAACGAGCTTTGGTACAAGGTTCGTTTACCGGGTCTGATTTCGCCTGCGCCGGCGGGTTGGATATATGGCAAGCAGGTTGAGCTAACAGTTCCGAGTGACATCATTTTTTACCGTACGGGCCGCGAGTTTGTCGCCTGGCAACGTCTTGATAACGAATCAAGCGACAGCGATGGTTCAAAGGGAAAAGACGCAGCAAAAGAAGCGAAGCCAGGTAGCTGGGTGATTCTGGAAAAGAGCAGTTCGAACCAACCCCACACTGTAGGCGAACCTGATTTCGATCGGATCTATGTACTCGGTTACGACAAGCGGGACCAGGAGCACTACACCGCCTATCGCAGTCCGGACTTGAAGGGTTATCTGCCATGTCGAATTGAGGGCAAGCCTGACAATAAGACCTTCACGATCCGAGTTCAGGATGAGAGTGGTCAAATCAATGACGTGCAGTATGGGATTTACAAAGATGCGCGTGGCTACCTGAAAGTGTCGGCACCAAACATCGCTAAAGATAAGGACAAGAAGAGACGGTGATCGACGTGCCTGGCTTTGATCAAAAAGCGCCGCCGATTATTGTCGGCGTTGGTGGCCTCACGTCAGATGTTGGCAAGACCACGCTGGTGTGCGAACTGTTGCGCGCGTTTCCCGGTTGGGAAGCGATCAAAACGACGCGCGGACATTACCGTTCCTGTGGTAAGGATCCCGCCGCGTGTTGCGTAAGTGATTTGCTTGAAGATGAAGCCGTCATCCGTTCCGGCCGCGCTGAAACTTACACCGTGGGAAAAGACACGGGAATGTACTGGGACTCGGGCGCCAGTAACGTTCACTGGATGATTGCGACGGATCAGCAAATCGGAGAGGGAATTCGTCGCACACTTGAACGCGTGAACGCCCCAGGCGTTTTTATCGAAGGCAACAGCTTCAGTGAATACGTCAAGCCGCAGTTCTTTATCATGGTCGCGCGCGCGGATGCGCAAAAAATAAAGACGACCGCCCGGCGTGCTTTGCCGCGTGTTTCGGCTTTCTATTTCTCAGGTGAAGGCAATGGATCGCAGCCGCCGATTGCCGAAAAAGTTCGCGCCGGCGAGCAGATTCCGGCGTACTCGCGCGACCAACTGTCTGACTTAATTCTCGTGCTGCAGAACCTAAAAACTGCCAACCAAATTTAAAAGAGCTGCATCTTAAACCCGCCTAACAAAACGGGCCTCACGCAAGCAAAACGAGTGAGCTGGTATTTTGAAAATGTCGCTGAACGAGAGCCGCGGTGTCCTCGCACTCTCGGTTTGTTCGACTCGATGCGCCCGGTTTTAACGACGAAAAAGTCGCACGAACGGGAGCGCGATCGAGGGTTGGAAGCGTTGCTTTTTGTCTGCGGAAAATAACATTCGCACGAATCACGCACCTCGCTTGACAGACCTTCGGTATTGGGGTAAAGTCCCCGTTTGCTTGGGGCGAAATTATTCCGTCTGTAAGGCAAATCCAAATACAATTTGGAATTGATGTTTGAAAACTAGATAGAGCGTGTCCATATCAATGAACTTTGAGAGTCAAGACGACGAACGATAAAGTTCGCGTACAAAACTCTGCAGAAGAGTCATTATCGGATACTGAACGAACAACCAGTACGAGATGATGTTCCAGAGACAAATTCTAACGAGAGTTTGATCCTGGCTCAGAATCAACGCTGGCGGCGTGCCTCAGACATGCAAGTCGAACGCGAAAGTCCCCTTCGGGGGACAAGTAGAGTGGCGCACGGGTGAGTAACACGTAGGTAATCTACCTT
>Ga0070682_100000250_pt1 | contig 38999 bp, 40 predicted proteins | sample KBSC63LmetaG_FD_64668 | JGI IMG/M metagenome (GOLD analysis project Ga0070682, IMG submission 64668) | Corn rhizosphere microbial communities from Kellogg Biological Station, Michigan, USA - KBS C6-3L metaG | ecosystem: Host-associated > Plants > Roots > Rhizosphere | place: USA: Michigan...
GGAATACCCATGAAGAAGAAAGTATTCTTTTGGCCATCAACCATGAGGCAACTGTTGAGCGAATGGTGAATCTGGGAATTCTGATCAAAGCCCACTCCAATACAGAAGATTTATTTGCTTTAAACGTTATCAATGAAGATAAAAATGAGTCTTCGGTAAAGAATGCTGAAAAACTTCTTCACCAGGCGGCAGATGCGGCAGCGGCGGCAGATGTGAAGTTACAGGCCCTAAAAAGATATGACAATGATGTCGTCAATGGAGTCAATAATGTTATTAAAGAACAGAAAATTACAGACCTTATCATTGGATTGGAGGATGAAAAAGGATTCTCCCCATCTTTTGTCTATAATCTTTACAATGGCTATCTTCAGAATGACGATGTAAATGTACTGGTATATCATGCTGCACAACCACTTTCCACGATAAAAAAATATGCAGTGATGATTCCTGAGAATGCGGATAAAGATGCAGGATTCTTCCATGCATTGCTAAGAGTCTGGAATATTGCCAGAAACTCCGGGGCTACAGTTGTTTTTTATGCTCCTGAAAACATCATTGATATTCTGCAGAAAATCATGAAGAAAGCCAGTATAGAAGCAGAGTTTATCATTATGAGCACATGGCAGGATGGTGAAAGAACCGCTGTCCAGCTGAAAGATGATGAAGCCTTGATTATTTTGATGGCAAAACGAGGCATGAAGTCCTATATTCCAAGAATGAGACTCATCCCTGAACTACTGAACAGGAATCTGAAAGACAATAATTACCTCCTGATCTTCCCTTTCTCAGAATATGATAAAAACAGTCCTGAAATACGTTCTGTAGGAAATCACGGAGATTTTGTGGAGATTGGAAATGTGATTCAGAAGATTTTTAAATAAGAGGATTGAAGCTGGAAGAGGGATGGTGGAAGTTATCTATTTCTGAATAATCATTTTTTTATTAAAATTATCAATCAATTTGAGTCATCAATAGGATCGGGCTTTAGCCCGATATAAACAAGATGAATACCTTTGGCTTTAGCCGAAATCTAAATTAAGTTTTGGCTAAAGCCAATTGAATTTATAATCATTGATAAACGGGCTGAAGCCCGTTCCTATTGAATAACCGCATAACAAAAGAGAGCTGTTTCATTTTTAAAACAGCTCTCTTTTGTTATTTTTAAATGGTTTATTCAGAAATAACTCTTACCATTCCTTTTACCTGTACAAGCTTTTCCATCAGCTCTTCTCTGGAATCTGCAAGAACATTGATGTGTCCCATTTTTCTTCCTGGTTTGGTTTCGGTTTTCCCATATAAATGGATGTACGTTTCAGGTAACTTAAGAACATCTTCCATTCCTTCATAAACTACTTTTCCGGCATATCCTTCTGCTCCAACAAGATTCAGCATTCCGCTGTAAGTAATGGCGTCAGTATCAGCTAAGGGCAAGTTTTTTAACACACGGTACATCTGCTCAAACTGTGAATTTGTATTTCCCTCCTGGCTCTGGTGGCCTGAATTGTGAAGTCTCGGTGCAGTTTCATTCACCCATATTTTCCCTTCTTTGTCAAGGAACAATTCAATAGCAAACAATCCCGGAGAGTTCACTGCATCCAGGAATTTTTCTGTAATGGAATCAATCTGATTCTGCACATCTTCTGTCAGAAGAACCGGACATACATTGAAATCCAACAGATTCAGCTTTGGATCGGCAACCATTTCCGTTACAGGGAAAATATTGGTTTCTCCTTTTTCATTTCTTGCTACAATGACGGAAAGCTCTTTTTCAATATCTACAAGACTTTCAATTACCGAAGCTTCTGTCCATAAGTGCTGATAATCTTCCTCTGTTTTGATAACCTGTACTCCTTTTCCATCATATCCGCCTGTATTCATTTTCTGAACAAATGGTAACGGCATGATAATTTTCTCATCACTGTTCCATACTACCTGAAATTCCGGGCTTGGGATATCATGAGCTTTATAAAATTCTTTCTGAAGGATCTTTTGCTGGATCGTTTTGATGATACTGGCATTAGGAACAACTTTTATTCCCTGTTTTTCAAGTTCTGCCAATGCATCAGCATTTACATGTTCTATTTCAATGGTTACAACATCTTTGTCTTTACCGAAGTTCAGAACCGTGTCATAGTCATTAAAATTTCCCTGCGTAAAATGCGAGATATTATGACATGGCGCATCAGAAGCCGGATCCAGAGTATAAAACTCATCATCATACTTCAATGCACTTTGTATCAGCATTCTTCCCAGTTGTCCGCCTCCCAGAATTCCTATTTTCATTTTTTATTTTTATTAGATTTACTTCTTATTGAATTTTATCGATTTTTAAATACCCAAGTCCCATCGGATTTTCCTGATTTTCTGCATCAGATTTTTTAAGAACGATAGAATATTTTTCTTTCATACTGGCAGGAAGAATATCGCTCACATTGAAGATATCATCAATATCAACCCCATGCTTATCATCAATATGGCTTACAGCGCCTTCAAATCCCATGGTCTGATAAAATTCGGTAGCTTTTGCCCTTTTTACAATCTCTCCCATAGACTGTCCCACCATTAAGTGCTGCTCATGAAACTCTTCAAAGAAACCCGGCTTATAACCTCCCAAATTGAGGAAAAACAGCTGGTCTTCTGATGATTTCTCTCCTTTCTCTACAATTTCCACTTCATAGCCATCAGCAAACTTAACTTCCTGATAACAATCCAGATGAATTTTACCTTCTGCTTCCTTCCAAAACTCTTTCATATCCGGAATCAAATCTTTCAGATTCTCTGCTATTCCGAAGAAAACATCGTGCTGCTCAATATTTCTTCCTTTAGGAGTTGCCCCAAGGATAACATAAAATAATTTCATTACATTTTTCATGCATGCAAAAATACGTTAAATTTATCTTTTTCAAATGTTTGGCAGACTACTACAATAATTTTATATTTGTAACATTATTTGTAGTATGTCAGAAATCATCATACTCTTCCTTGGCGCAATTTCCGCTGGTCTTTTAGGTTCACTTACGGGTTTAGGAGGAGGAGTTATTATCATTCCTTTATTAACGCTGGGATTCGGCGTTCCAATGCATTATGCTATCGGTGCTTCACTCATTTCTGTGATCGGGACCTCTTCCGGTGCGGCCGTAGCTTTCGTTAAAGAAGGCTTTACCAATATGAGAATCGGGATGTTTCTCGAAATTGCCACCACAGCAGGAGCTATTGTAGGTGCCTTGGTTTCGGGGATGCTTAACCCAAATACGATAGGAATTATTTTCGCTAGTATTCTTCTTTTAACAGTTATTTTAAACCTTAAGGGTAAACCTGATCATCAGGAACCTTTGGTAAAAGGAAGTCTGGAAGAGAAGCTGAAATTATACGGAACATTCCCTGATAAAGGAGTATTGAAAAGCTATTCTGCCAGAAATACAGTTCCGGGATTTTTGATGATGATGTTTGCAGGTGCAATGTCCGGACTTTTAGGAATAGGTTCCGGAGCATTGAAGGTATTGGCAATGGACAATATGATGAAACTGCCTTTCAAGGTATCTACAACAACGAGTAACTTTATGATTGGGGTAACGGCTGTAGCCAGTGCACTGATCTATTTCCAGAGAGGAGAAATTATTCCTGTGATTGTGGCTCCGGTTTTAATTGGAGTTGTTATCGGAAGTTTTATCGGCTCAAAAACGCTGATGGTATCAAAGACCAAAAAATTAAAAGTATTTTTTGCCATTGTAATTACCATTCTGTCAATTTACATGATGTATAACGGTATCAACAAAAGTTTCAGATAATGAGAAAGAATTTTACAGATGTAGATCTGAACCGCTCCGTAGGAAACCTTCTGAGACTGGGTGTTATTCTTTCTGTGGCAACCTCTCTGATTGGTTTTATCAAGTTATTTTTTGAGGGCTTTAAAATGCCTGAAAAATATACAAGCCTTGTAGTAGGTACTTCTTCTGAAAAAGTATGGGGACATTTCTGGGATTCTCTGTGTAAAGGAGAAGGAATGGCTATTATTCAGCTGGGAATTCTTCTGTTGATCTTCACCCCTTTGATGAGGATTGTTTTCGCTTTAATAGGGTATTTAAAAGAAAAAGACTACGTATATGTAGTCATTTCTTCTATTGTTTTAGCGATTATGGCGGTAAGTTTCTTTGCAGGGTACGCCCACTAATTTTTACATTTCATAAAACTCTAACGGCAGTCGATCGGGATCCTGGGTAAAGAAAAACTCTTTTCCGGTGAATTCGTCTATGCGGATTTCTTCGCAATTCAATCCTTTTCCGATTAACTCATTTCTTTTTTCTGTAACATTTTCTACTGAAAAAGCAAGATGTCTTAAACCACATGCTTCAGGTCGTGACGGCCGTTGTGGAGGATTGGGAAAAGAAAACAACTCAATCACATAATGATCCCCGATAGCCAGATCAAGTTTATAAGACTGTCTTTCTTCGCGATATACTTCCCGGATGATATTCAGATCTAAAATTTCTGTATAAAATTTCTTTGAAACGGTGTAATCTGAACATATGATTGCAATATGGTGAATCTTCATTTTATTTTTAAACTAATTTTCAATTGAACTTTATTATTGTATTTCTTTACAGTTATCCTTTCTTCTTGTGTCAATAATATACTGGATTTTCCATTCATTATTCTGCTTTACCAGCTGAAAGCTATTAGCACCGCAATGTGATAATTTTCCTTTTAAATAAAAAGAATAAGGAGTAAATACACTTGCCAGATTTCCGTCTGTATGAACAGCTTCTACTATGATTCTTTCATCCAGATCTCCTTTTGTAAATTTTGAAACTGAAGTAACGAAATCCTGTATGCTGTCACTTTTCACAGTCCCATCTTTAGTAATGGTCTGCAGCACTGCATTCTCTGCAAAAGCTGATTTTACAAGCTCAGAATCTGCATTTTTCATGCCAAGGAACAGGTTACGGATAGGTTTTTCAATATCTTTATTCTGCTGACCGAAGCTTGAAATACTTATAAGAACAAGAAATACAATTATTTTATTCATAATATAGATTTAGATATTTAAAAATAGATAAAATAAAATTTAAATTGATTAACAAATTTTAAAATTCATTTTCCTTAAATTGTGGTCAAAATTATTTCAGAGCTTTTTATATGTGGATTATCTATCTGACTTTGGCCATACTTCTTCTGGTCATGACAATACTGCCAAAAATTCAGCATTCTCACTGGGTATTCAGGGTTCCGGAATTTGCTAAAATACAGGTTACTTACCTTATATTTTTCACTTTTCTATTAGGCTTTTTTACTGATTCTAAAGAATATTTATGGTATTATCAGGGACTTCTGCTGGTTTTGTTTGTTCATCACAGCCATACCCTCATCAAATACACCCGTTTTTATCCTGTAAAAAAACACAGACAACGCCACAAATCTTCCGATAAACTGCATTTTATTTCTGCCAATGTTTATCAATTCAATAAAGAATATGAGAAATTCATCGGGCTTGTTAAAAAGCATAACCCTGATTTTTTCATGACTATGGAAAGCAATGGGGATTGGGAAAAAGCAATGATACCTTTAGAAAAAGAATATGGCTTCCAGCATAAAGTGACTCTTGAAAATACCTACGGAATGCATTTCTATTCCAGAGTTGAAATCAAAGAAGCAAAGACTCATTATTTTGTAGCTGATGATATTCCGAGTATTGAGGTCCACATGAAAACAGCTGATGGCTTTTCTTTTGTTTTCTTCGGGGTTCATCCACCTCCGCCAAGTCCTACGGAAGAGGAAACTTCAAAGGAAAGAGATGGCGATCTTTTAAGTACTGCCAAATGTGTAAAGGATATTAAAAAACCTGTTATTGTAGTGGGAGACTTTAATAATGTTGCATGGTCAAGATCATCTGTTCTGTTTAGAAAAACAAGCCATCTGATAGATCCGAGAATAGGACATTCTTTTGTTTCTACCTTCCATGCGAAATACCGTCTTTTAAGGCTTCCTATTGATCTGATGTTTCACAGTGAAGATATTTTTATTAAGCAGCTGAAGACATTGGAAAATTTTGGTTCAGACCACCTTCCGGTATACTGCGAGTTTTTCATAGATCATCACAACGATGAACAGGAAGAATTGATTGAAACAGCGACTTCCGAAGAGAAAGCAGAAGCCGAAATCATGATAGAGGAAGGAAAGAAAGAAGATGGCGAACGTGAAACTGTGGTTACTGAGGATTAATAAAAAAGTGGGCTAAAGCCCACTCGTATTGAATATTTTAATTTTAGAATTTCATTATATCCTTCACTACTCCATTTTTCTGGGTGTGCTGTAATAATTCAGCTTCGATGAAGGTTTTAATCTGTTCTTCAGAACCATTATTAGGGAATAGAAGGTGAACATTAGCTCCCGCATCCAGCGTAAAGAATAAAAGCAATCCTGTTTCTCTTCTGAAATCCCAGATTTTGTTGATGACTTCCAAAGTACCTGTTTTCATCAGGATAAAAGCCGGATCACTCATCATCATCATCGCATGCAGTGTAAGTGCTTCATGCTCTACCAGCTTGATAAAGCTTTCCATGTCACCGTTTTTCAGGATTTCTTTCATGGGAACAAAGTTCTCTCTTGCTTCCTGAAATCTTCTTTCTGCATAAGGATTGGTCTTCATCAGACCGTGTCCTACTGTTGAAGAAACACTTTTCTGTCCTTCATGGATCAATAAAACCCAATCGTTAAAATTTCTGAATACCTCATGAACTTCAGCATTCGGAAACTGTACTCCAAATAAATCTGAGCTCCCTTCTACCTCATCAGTTTTTCCCCACACCACAAGTCCGCTGTATAGACTTCGGCAAGCGCTTCCACTTCCTAATCTTGCTAAAAATGAAGCTTTTCTTAAAGATTCTTCTTCAGAAGTTTTTCCTGTAAATGAAGCATCCAATGCCATCAGACATTTTGCAATAGCTCCAAATCCTGAAGCTGAACTTGCAATCCCTGAGCTGTGCGGAAATGTATTCTCTGTTCTGATGATATATTTCCCTTTTAAAATCCAGGGAAGATACTGTTCTATATTTTTGAAATATTTCTCAATTTTTTCAGCAAATTTCACTTCTTCATTACCAGCCAGAAAGGTCTTTACTGAAAAAGCTTCGTTTGCAATAAATTCCATTGAAGTATTGGTTTTACAATGGTTTAAAGTGTAACTGATACTTGGATTGGCAGGAATCTGATCAGCATATTTCCCCCAATATTTAATCAGGGCAATATTAGACGGACAGCTTTCTGAAACCGTTTGAGTATGAATATTGAAATTTTCTTTTCCTATAAAATCTTGTGTTGTCATAGTTTAATTTAAGTCATTATTTTAAACCACCCCGTCAAAAATTCTTTGAATTTTTGCCCCCCTCCAAAAGAGAGGAATTTTCACACCTTCATTGTATTTGACGTGAAAAGGAGGTCAAAATTTTTAATACATCTTCTCTATAATATCTGCATATTTTTTGATCACCACATTTCTTTTGACCTTTAAAGTCGGAGTAATTTCTCCTGTATTGATATCAAATTCTGCCGGCATCAAAGTGAACTTCTTCACTTTTTCATAGTCTGCCAGGTGATCCTGCAATTCTTTAATTTTTTCTTTATAAAGATTGATTATCTTTTCATTTTTTACAGCATCTTCCCAGTTGGTAAAAGGAATATTATTTTTCTTAATATAATCCTGTAAAAATTCAAAATTAGGAACAATCAATGCTGAAACAAACTGTCTTCCTTCTGCAATCAGCATAATCTGCTGGATAAAATTATTGTTGGTCAAAAGGTTTTCTATCTGCTGTGGAGCGATATATTTTCCATTGGAAGTCTTCATCAGATCTTTGATTCTGTCTGTGATAATCAGGTTTCCTTTATCATCAAACTTTCCTGCATCACCGGTTTTAAACCAACCGTCTTCTGTGAACACTTTCTGCGTTTCTTCAGGTTTATTGTAATAACCTTTCATGATTCCGTTTCCTTTCGCCTGGATTTCATCGTTTTCTCCGATACGCATTTCTACTCCCGGCAATGGCTTTCCGCTGGTACCATGTTCAAAATGTGTTAAAGGGAAAAGCGTCAATGTTGCGGTAGTTTCCGTTAATCCGTATCCTACAGTTACATGGATTCCCACTGATTCAAAGAAACGGGTAACTTCTGGTGACAATGATGCTCCACCACAAGGTAAGAACCACAGTCTGTCGCCCATTTTTTCTTTTATCTTACTGAAAACCAATCTATCTGCAACAGCTTCTTTGAATTTTAATCCAAAAGGAATTGGTTTTTCATTTCTTCTTAATTCTGCAGTTTCCCATCCAGTTTTAAGTGCCCAGTCAAATATTTTCTTCTTCAGTGATGAACCTTCTTCAGCTTTTTCAAGAACTCCTGCATATACTTTCTGGAAAAATCTCGGTACAGCGCACATAGCAGTAGGTTTTACTTCTTCCAGTGCTTTGGCTACATTTTTAGGATCTTCCAGGAAATAAACGCGGGCACCACCATACAGGCAAAGTAAACTCCAGCTTCTTTCAAAAACGTGGCTCAATGGTAAAAATGCCAGTGAAAGCTCTTCTTCAAAGTTTTTAAACTTAAAAAATTCAAAATGAGAATCAAAAGCTTTGATAAAGTTCCCGTGAGTTAACATTACTCCTTTTGGAATTCCGGTAGTTCCCGAAGTATAGATTAATGTGGCTGTATCATCATTTTCCTTCTTACAGATCTCCAGTTCCGGTGAAGCTTTAGCAATAAAATCTTCAAGATAAAAACTGTTGAATTCTTTCTTTATCCACACTGCTTTTTTAGAAACAATAATGGTTTCAAGATTGTTTTCTTCTTTATGTAAAAACTCAAGACAGGCATCATACTGCATCTGATTTCCCACTAAAACAGCTTTAGCTCCGGAATCGTTAATGATATGTTCTGCCTGCTCAGCATTATTGGTTGAATAAATAGGTACCGTAACAGCACCGATGGCCATTGAAGCCAGGTCAACGATCATCCATTCGGACGAGTTATCTGAATAAATAGCGACTCTGTCATTCTCCTGAACTCCAGCTTCCTTTAGGGCATTGGCTGTTTTAAAAATAACCTCACTGAATTTTTTCCAGCTCAGCTCTTTCCAGGCTGCATCTTTCTTTTTAAATCCAATAGCCGCTTTTATAGGATGTTTTTCTACATTTTTAAGGATAATTGCCTCTGCAAGATTCATTTCTTCAGCTTTTTGTCGTTAATATAATTATTCAGGTGAAAGTCGATACTTTCTTTTACAGGAATAAACTGATAGTTCAGTTTTTCTTTGACTTTGTGATTGGAAATGGTGTTGAATGAAGAAATGGCTTCAATATTTGATTTGGTAACCATTTTCAGTTTGGGAATCAGCCATCCGAAAAGGGTGTTGGCTACTCTTCCGATATTTAATACAGATTGTGAAAGAATTCTGGCATCTTTAAGTCCCAGACGGGTTCTTACCTGTTTTGCAAGGTCAGCATATCTGTTATTTTCAGCAACAATGATAAAACGTTCTCCGAAAAGATTATTTTCCATCAGCCCGATTGCTGTATTGGCCACATCTCTTACATCAACGTAAGCAGAACCGCCGGAAAAGGTAAAACTATTGTCCTCAAAAGTAGAGAAAAGTTCGCCGCTGCTTTGACTCCAGTTTCCGCTTCCTACGATCATTCCCGGATTGATAATCACTGCATTCAGGCCTTCTGCTGAAGCTCTCCATACTTCCATTTCAGATAAATGTTTTGAAATAGCATACGCAGAGTGTTCCAGTTTAGGATTAAAGTCAGAATCTTCATCCAGTTCTCCTTTTTCATTGAAATTATCAAGAACGGCAACAGAACTTACATGGAGAAATTTTTTAATGTCTGATCCTTCGCAGGCAAACAGGAGGTTTTCTGTACCTTTAATATTTGTACGGTACATTTCTTTTTCATCTTTGGGATGGAAACTTACTTTTGCAGCACAATGATACACCTCATCTACACCTTGCAGTGCAGTTTTCAAAGAATCGAGATCATCAAAATCTACGTTTACCCATTCGATTTTGTTAAAAAAATCGTCAGGATTCTCCGTATAAAAGCTGTATGAATGCTTTACTTCGTTTAAATTGCTGCCCGGTCTTTTGGAAGCACGTACATTTTTACCTCTTTTAAGAAGTTCCAGTACAATTATTCTTCCCAGAATTCCGGTAGCACCCGTTACAAAAATCATTAATTATTTTACTTGATTGCTGACTAAAATATAACAATATTTTCTATCCGGCAATTCTTCCGGATCCGGCAAAAATTCCTTAGAAAAACTGCTTCTGCAAATTTGCGATTTTTAAAGCATAATTCAACTTTATTTAACCAATATTATCACTCGGAAATCAACAAACCGGAAAAATTCCAACTGCAATAGATCATTATATTTAAAAGTCCTGAAAGAATGTACAACTTTCAGGACTTTTATGATTAAAAATGCTTTGTTCTTAAGCCATTACCTCATTATTTCTTCTTGGAGCTTTATCGCAAAGGACGTCTGCAATACTCCTTGAAATTAGGTTTCCTTCTGTAAGATTATCCAGCCAGAAGAATTCTCCGGCGGCATTGATCTCTATGAAGTAGTATTCGTCTTCAGGGGAAACTATCATGTCTATTGCACCGTAATCTACATTGTAAATATCAAGAAGTTCAAGCAATTTTGCTTCTACGTCTGCCGGAAGTTCTGTTCTGCTCCATTTATCAATCAGGTTAATCCCGTCTTTTCTCCAGTCTATTTTGGCATCTTCGGATTGCTGGGAATCTATTTCAAATGCATAAACATCTCTTCCCACAATGGTAATACGAAGTTCTTTTTTCTTCTGAATCATCTGTTGAAACTGCATCGGGCAGTACAATAATAAATCCAGCTCTTCCAGCTTATTTTCACTGACAACATTTGTAAAGACTACACTTTCCACACCGTCTTCATAGATCGCAAAACCTGTTTGCATTTTTGCCACTACATTCTGATGTTTCAGAATAAATTTTCTGGCTTCATCAGGATTATTGGTAAGGCAGGTTGCCGGAATGGTCAGTCCTAATTTATCTGCAATTTTCAATTGTTCTTCTTTACTGTCCAGTCTTCTGTAAATACTTGGTTTTCCCAAAGAATAAGCATCTACAGATTCAAAGAAACCGAAAAGGGTATTTCTGATTTCGCCCATTGCCGCACCGTAAAACTTAGAGTCCATTTCTTCTTTTAGGCCTTTTCCGATATTGTAAGCTCTTCTGTACCAGATAGCTGAAATATCGTCCAAACGATGTTTTGCTCCAGGTGTTTCAAGAAAACTTACCCATTCTCCATCCTGAAAAATGGTGGAAAGCTTATTTTGTAAAGGATAAACGTCAACATCAAAGCGAATGACTTCACAGTTATTTTTCTCGATATATTCTGTTACTTTTTCAATAGAAAAATTATCTGCGGTATGGGTTATAATTAAAATTTTATTCATGGAAATTGATTCTTTTGATAAGATTATCGGCAATTCTTTCTGCAATAGGAAATCCCAGCTCTTTTTGCAGCATTCCCCACTCTCCTTGTGGATTGACTTCAAGGAAATAATACGCTCCGTCTCTTCCTTTGATCATATCGATAGCTCCTATATAAAGTCCCATTTCATGCATCATGGAAGTGAGACTGGCTTTTACAGGCTCCGGAAGTTCATACGCTGACCAGAAATAGCCTTCGTGTGCTACTCTCCAGTCCGCATTTTCACTGTTATTGATCTTTCCTGTGAAGAAATCACCGTCTACATAGACAATTCTCAATTCGTATTCTTTTTCAATATAAGGCTGAAAAATCATCGGGCAGTATGCAATGTCTGAAAGGTTTTCAAGTGATTCCTCTTCAATAATTGTAGTGGAAATCATGTTTTCACCCGACATTGTTTTCGCCGTTACTCCATGAAGCTTGGCAATTGCTTTTCCCTGACAGTATTGATGGAAAAAATTCGTTATTTTCTCTTCATCGTTGGAAAAAATAGTTTTAGGGATCGTTAAGTTATTTCTTTCTGCAATTTTCAGCTGAAATATCTTATTGCCATCAACTTTTTTTTCATTTTCATAAGGATTGATCCACGGAATATGCTCTAAGGCAGTCATCAGGTTGTAGCGCAGGCTTCCATATTCGTTCAGGAATATTTTTTCATAATCCTGATCCAATTCTTCAGGAGTGCTGATTCTCCATGCTTTTCTATGCCATACTCCTTTGATTGCATCAGAATGGATGGTATTTCCGGATTCATCAGTCAATTCAAATGAATTTTCTTGAATGCTGATTTTCTGAAGGTGATTCAGGCGGTCAGAATTCAGTCTGAAATAAGGAATATTTTTGGAGGTCAGGTATTCGAAAAAGATATCGATATTGTAAAAATCCTGTGAATGGGTGATGCAGAGAATCATTTGCCGGTTTTTATTAAAAAGGGAAACTTAATGTTTAAGTTTCCCCTACTATTTTTATTGTATTCTACTTATTATAGTGGAATAATGATTGTATCATCATCACCGTCAGATGGATATTTCAGCGTGTGCATCATATCATCTTTCGGAGAGGTTACAACGTCAATTGCCGGTTTTGTAATTACATCTCTTTCAGGAATTGACATATCAGTTCCTCCTTTTACTGTTTCAGGATCTTTAACCTGTTTTTCTAAGAATGATGCGAAAAATGGCTTCTTCTTTGAGTTTTGGTTTTTCATAATGTTTAGTTTTGGTTTGATATATAATTAAGCTTAAGCTGTATGTATATTCTTACACATCTAAAACATCCTCATCTCCGTCAGAAGGATATTTCATCGTTACATTATCATTATCAGGCTTAGTAACATTATCCTTAAGAGGAGTAGTAATCTGGTCCTGAAGGGATGTAGTAATCTGGTCTGCCAGTACAGAAGTAATACCTCCTCCTTTTACTGTTTCAGGGTCTTTAACCTGTTTTTCTAAGAATGTCGCGAAAAATGGCTTCTTTTTTGAATTTTTGTTTTCCATAAGTTAATATTTTTATCGTTTTGGAAATCCAAAGTACAAAAAATTCAAATCATGGAGAAATAATATTACATTTTAATAAAATTTTAACATAATATTGAAAATCAAAGTATAATATTAATTTAATCCAAGAAATTCCTTCACAACATTTGCAAAATCAACCGGATTTTCTGCCTGAACCCAGTGTCCTGCATTTTTTACCGTAACAACTTTAGCTTTAGGAAACTGCTGTCTGATCCCAAATTCATCCTGAGGCAGAATATAATTGGACTTTGCTCCTGCAATAAACAATGTCTCACCTTCAAAAACTCCGAATTTAATAGCATTGGATACAAATTCTGTATATTTCTCAGACAGGGTTTTAAGGTTAAATCTCCAACCAAGTTTTTTGTTATCATCCCAATACAGGTTTTTCGTTAAAAACTGTACGGTAGATCTTTCCGGAATATATTGATTCAGAACTGCTTCCACTTCATTTCTTGAAGTCACCGTATTAAAATCAACGGTTTCCAGTGCCTTGATAATTCCCTGGTGATGTGGCGGATATGCTTTAGGTGAAATATCCACAACAATCAGTTTTTCAACACGTTCAGGGTATTTTATAGCAAACTGCATCACTGCTTTACCTCCTAAAGAATGTCCTAAAACATGAGCTTTCTGAATTCCATAATGATCCATATAACGGGCAATATCATCTGCCAGATCATCATGAGACATACTTTCTGAATGAAAGCTTCTGCCATGGTTTCTAAGGTCGATAAGATGTACAGGAAGATATTCTCCCAGGTCTTTTCCGAAGCTTCCCCAGTTGTCAAGCATTCCAAATAATCCGTGAAATACAAGAAGCGGCGTATGAGTTGAATTTTCGCCGAATATTTTTGAGTTTAAAATTTCCATATTTTTTAGATGTTAGATATGAGAACTTAGAAGTTAGATAACATAAGAGATAGAAAATAAAGTTTCACTCACTTCTAATTTCTAACTTCTAGTTTCTTATTCATTACCATTTTGCCAGTCTCTTCAGATAAGCCTGAACTGTATTTTCCAATCCCATATAAAGTGCTTCAGAAATCAAAGCATGCCCAATAGATACTTCCAGCAGGTTGGGAATGGTGTCTGCAAAATATTTAAGGTTTTCTAAGCTTAGATCATGACCTGCATTGATTCCCAAACCGAAATTGGTAGCCTCAACTGCGGTGTCATAATAAGGTTTTATAGCCTGTTCTTTATTGATCAGATAATTTTTTGCGTAAGCTTCCGTATACAGTTCTATTCTGTCCGCCCCTGTTTTAGCAGCATATTCTACCAATTCCGGCAAAGGATCAAGAAAAACAGAAGTACGGATTCCCGCCTTTTTGAATTCTGCAATAATCTCTGTAAGGAAATCAAGATGCTTTTTGGTGTCCCAGCCTGCATTGGATGTAATTGCATCATCAGCATCCGGCACTAAAGTTACCTGCTCAGGCTTCACCTCCAATACCATATCGATAAAACTCTGATGTGGATTTCCTTCAATATTAAACTCAGTCGTAACCAACGGCTTCAGATCATAGACATCTTTTCTTGTGATATGCCTTTCATCAGGTCTTGGGTGGATGGTAATTCCCTGCCCTCCGAATTCCTGAATTTTTACAGCAGCTTCTGTAACACTTGGGGTTTCACCTCCTCTTGCATTTCTTATCGTCGCAATTTTATTAATGTTTACGCTTAGTTTTGTCATTTTTTATTTTAGATGTTAGATATAAGATGTTAGAAGCTGGAAGCATGGGGCTGGAAGTAAATCCAAACTTTGTACTTCTTTTGGTCTTCTACATTCATTATCATTTAAAAGTTTAATTTAAAATTTGTTTAAAAGGTGTTGAAACTTCCAGCTTCCCTTTTCCGCCTTTCAGCTTTTCTACACTTTAATGCTTACCTGCATCACCTGAAGCTCAAATTCTTTGGATGCCACCAATAAATGGTCAAAAATATCGGCCTGGATCTGCTCAAAACGTTCCCATTTGGAATCATTGGCAAAACAATACACTTCAAGAGGCAATCCTTGTGGAGTAATGTCCAGTTGACGTACCATACGGGTTCCGTTTTTATCTACGTCCGGATCATTTTCAATATATTTTTGAGCATAATATCTGAAAACACCGATATTGGTAAGCTGCCTTCCATTTACGACCTTATCATTATGTTCAAGGCTTTCTTTTTCTTTTTTAATCTCAGAGGCTCTTTCTTCAAGGTAATCTGAAATAAGGTTGATCTCCTTTAAACGCTCTACATCTTCGTCTGTCAGAAATTTAAAAGAATTGATGTTAAAGTAGATTGATTTTTTTATTCTCCTTGTATTGGATTCAGACATCACCTGCATATTCTTGATTTCTGTGGTCATCAAGTCATAAGTAGGAATAGTGGAAACTGTTTTATCAAAGTTGGTGATCTTGGTAGTTAAAAGATTGATTTCCGTAATATTTCCTTCAATAGTATACTTGGGAATGCTTACCCAGTCTCCTACCTTCAGGTTTTTAGAAGTCGCAACGTGAAGTCCTGTTACAAATCCCAAAATCGTATCTCGGAAAACCAATACAAGCACCGCCGTAATTGCCCCAAGACTTCCTACAATAGTGGTTCCTTTGATCCCAAAAATGACACAGAGTCCTACTACGGTAAATATAAAAAGTCCTAAAATCTTTACCGTTTCTGAAATGGCATTAAGCGCCATAATCTTGTAGAAGTCCTGCTTGATGCTGAAATAATTTCTAAAAGCAGTCAGTGATCTGTATAACATCCCCGCCAACATCAATACCAATCCCAGATTGAGACACCGTATAATAAAAATGGTTGTTTTTGGTAACGCGTTTTCCGGAAATATGGAGCCCTGTATGCCTGCAACAGCAATCAGAGCTGCAAAATGGGCTACAGAGTTGGTGATTTTGGCCTGATAAACAGACTTTAAGATGGGAAATTTCTGTTCATTATGAAATAACCTGAAGACAGAATTAATGATGAATTTAAAAACAAAATCAGTGATAAAAAACAAAACGAGAAGTAAGCTTAATTTTACAATAATATGGAAAACCCAGTCCAGCCCGGAAGGTGAAATCTGGGTAATATAAATGTAAAGCTGTTCGCTCAGCTCCTGTATAAAGTTTTTAGTTTCTTGTAACTGGTCATTCATTACAGCAAATTTATGAAATTAAGAATCATCATTTTACTATTCCCAATCAATTTTCATCCCAAAGAGTATTCCTCGGAAAATATTTAGTAAAAATCTTTTTTTGAATAAAGTTATAAAATATCAAATCTTCTAAAACCCTTAACTATAAATGAAAAATTAACCATAAAAATTCAAATAAGATAAATAATATTAAAAATAATTACAATTTTAACGTTTTAATATTAAAAAATTATTAAATTTGGTTAAAACTAACCCCATCAAAATCAAATAAATATGAAACAAAATTACTTGTTGATTATGCTATGCAGCCTTGTGCTTCTAGTTAATTGTAAAGGAGACGACTCTGTTACTCCTGAAGAAAATCCTACTAAAGTAGTTTCCACGGGAAAAGTGGAAGGCAGAGTATTTGCAAAAAATGGCACCAAACCAATTGGAGGAGCACTTGTATTCACTACCGACGGCCAGAGCAATATCTACCATACGTATTCCGGTGCTGATGGCAGCTTCAGTTTAACAGCTCCTGAAGGCAGTACAACACTTCACATTCAGACCGGTGACGGTAAAAATTTCAGATCCGAGGTTCCGGTTACGATTAAAAAGAATGAAACGATTACTGTAGCCGCAACGGATTCAAAGTTGGATCAAATCGCAAAAATGGCTTATATAAAAGGAAGTTATGATGAAATTGAAGCGATCATAAGCTCTCTTGGATATGCCGCCACTGAAATTACTTATCAGGACTTAAAAAATATCAATACTATTTCCCAGTATGATATTATTTTCCTGAACTGCGGATCCCGTACTTATGCCCAAACAGGAACCTCATCGCCAAGCAATGACAATAATGTATATTCCAATCTTTCTACTTTTGTAAGCAATGGCGGAAGTCTTTACAGCTCAGACTGGGCTTCGGCTTATCTGGTAGGGGGGAATACAAATACTGCAAGCTGTAATGCTCCCGGAGGTTTTATCAATGATAACCTTCTTTGCCTGAAAGACATTGGAGCTTCAGGTGCCTATACCGGTTGCAGTGTTTCAAATCCTGCATTGGCAACTGCATTAGGATTTAATACATTAGACATTGACTATGATATGGGTTCATGGGAGAAAATTCAAAACTATGATCCCACATTCTGGGATGTTCTTGTACAGAAAGGCAACGAGCCACTGATGATAAGAACAGGACATTATACGAACCCTTCTGCTCCGCAAACTCCTGTAGGAACATCTTTAAACAATAATCACATCACGATTTGCCATCATACAGCAAGCGGAAATAATATCACCATTACCATTAATCAGAATGCATGGAATGCACATCAGGCACATGGAGATACCATGGGACCTTGCTCCGGAAATTCCAGCAGCGGAAATATCTACTATACTACATTCCATAACCACGCAAGTGGAAATATTGGTAAAGCAGGACCGATTCTGGAATACGTAATCTTAAATTTGTAATAAAATTTTATAACTCAGTTCTCAAGGTGGTCTTTTATAAGGCCACTTTTTTTATATTGCATCTATATTTTAAAGAATGGATACAACAATTATTAATATTTTCTGCCTTATTCTCCTGTTTATAGGAATATTGGGAACATTTCTCCCTGTTTTGCCAGGACTTTTATTAAGCATCTGCGGGCTTCTGATCTACAAATTCGGGACGGATACTGACCTTCCTATGATCTATATCTGGGCTTTCGGGATTCTTACTATAGCATCTGTGGTATTAAGTTATGTCATTCCTGCAAAAACCAACAGAAAATACGGAGGTACGCGTTGGGGAAGCATCGGGTCTGTTATAGGGACTATTGTTGGTATATTTATTCCGATTCCCTTAGGCTTCCTTATCGGGATGTTTGCGGGTGTATTTATTGGGGAATTACTTCATGACAGTAAGGATATGAATAAAGCCTTACAATCTACCAAAGGAGCACTGATTGGATTTATTTATGGAACCGGATTCAGTTTTGTGGTGGGAGTGGCAATGTTTTTGGTAGTACTTCTTAATATGTTTAACGTTATTTAATTAAAATATAAGAAACTATGTTCCATAAAGTTATCATACTGAGTCTGGGAATATTTGCATTAACCGGATGCGATGCCCAAAAGAAATCTAAGATGAACACAAAAGCTACTGAAATGCCAGCAAGTACAAAAACTACGAGCACAAGTAATCAACAGGATGGCATTCTATACCTGAGTGAAGGAGAAAATAAGTTCTTAAGAGAATACCAGATGAATGTGACATTCAAAGGGGTTTCTGAAGACAGCCGTTGTCCTGAAGGAGCCAATTGTATCTGGGCCGGCGTTGCTCTTGCTCAGGTGGAAGTAATGGGAACTTCTACACGACCAATGATTCTGAACCTGGCCAGCGCAGATTATCCGGGAAGAAATTACCACCAGTCAGCGGAATTCAATGGATATATTCTTACTCTACAAGATGTTACCCCAACCCCAAAATCACAGGATGGCGCAAAAGCACTGTCAGGAAAGTATAAAATCGGGATTACAATAAAAAAAGTAAATCCATCAACAGATTCTACCAAGAAATAGGCTTCTTCCCTTTGGAAACAAGATACTCATTAATTTTTGAGAAAGGCTTGCTTCCAAAAAAACCTCTGTACACGGAAAATGGTGAAGGGTGTGCCGATTTCAGAATAAAATGCTTAGCCGGATCTATGAGTTCGGCTTTTTTTTGTGCAAAAGCGCCCCACAAAACAAACACTACATTCTCTTTTTTGTCTGAAATTTCTTTAATGATAAAGTTGGTAAATTTTTCCCAACCCAGATCTTTATGGGAATTGGGAGAATGAGCGCGAACCGTTAACGTTGCATTCAAAAGCAAAACGCCTTGTCTTCCCCAATCATCCAGTTCTTTGGAAGTTCTTACCACTCCTAAATCATCTTTTAACTCAATAAAAATATTCTTCAATGATGGCGGTGCGGCAACCTGTTCAGAAACAGAAAAACACAAACCATTTGCCTGAAAATCATTATGGTAAGGATCCTGACCAATAATAACGACTTCAACATCATCAAAAGCTGTCAGCTCCAGCGCTCTGAAAATCTGATTTTTCGGTGGAAAAACTTTAGTCGTTGCATATTCATTCTTTACTTTCTCCCAAAGGGTTGTAAAGTATTCTGTACTCTTTATAGGTGCTAAAATTTCTGTCCACGTCATACTGCAAAAATAATAATATTAAAATAAGAGTCTATACTATACTTTAAATATCTTCAGTTTTCTTTCAATCAGCATATAAGAAAAATAGGACAGCAATATTGAAAGAGATATTAACAACAGATTATTAAGATGATAATTATTTACAATAGCGAAATCCTGCTTCTTCACCATATAATGGATAATATATAATGAATAAGAGATATTCCCCAGGAAATACACTGCTTTGGTTTCTAAAAATGTTTTTACATAGTTTTGCTTTCCTTCATAGAGATATTTTATCATAAATGCCGACAATAAAGGAATAAACAACAGTCCTTTTTCCACAAACAGCATGGATACAAACAATATAAGAATGATATAAATAATAAGGTTTTCTTTTTTCATTTTAAATTGTGGCAAAAGAGCAACTCCAATTCCAAGAAAATAAGACGAAACTGTTCTTAACAAAGAAACAAGGCCATAAGGAAGATCAAGATATCTTGGTGATTCTCCTACTTCCATGGGATGTTCAGAACCTATGTACAAGTGGCCGGGTAAATAGGGAAGCACAAATCTCAAAACGACACTTGCAATAATTAAAACTTCACTTCTTATCTTATAATGCAGAACAAGCCACAGCATAAAAGGAAAAACCAGATAGCAAACCCATTCTGTACTCAGTGACCAGTAAACAACATTCAGCAGATAATCAGGATTAAAAAAACATTGTAATAAAGTGGCATTTATAAAGAATCCGACGATAGTACTTTTCTCTAAAAACAAAACAATAAAAATGACTGATATAATGTATACAGGATAAATTCTATTGATTCTTTTTTTATAAAAAACCTCTATTGGTTTATAATTCAGTTCTTTAAATTTTCCTGCATAAGAAACAGTCAATAAAAAAGCACTTAGTACGAAAAAGATATCAACTGCTACATATCCCTTCCCTACTATATCCTGAATGAATTCATTCCTAAAAAAACTAAAATGAAAAAAAGCTACCCATAATGCAACAACCCCTCTAAGTCCCGTTAAAGATTTTATTTCATTTTTCATATATAATTTCAATCGGTGATAAAGATAGAAAAAACCACTTAGATTTTATATTTCCTCATTACCGGGCGGTCTTTTTAAACTAAAAATAATGTTATCCGGAAAACCTTCATCTTTCTTTCCCTCCAACAGAATAAAATCATGCTTTATAAGAAGTCCTTTTGAATTTTCATTGAATGTATTTGTTATTGCTACAATTTCCTGTAAATGCAGTTCATCAAACCCAAAATTTAAAACTGCTTTCAATGCTTCAGACATGATTCCCTGTCTGTGATATTCCGGCAGCAATTCATAACCGACTTCTGCTGTTTTCCGGTTTTCAGAAAAATTCCAAAGACAGATTGTACCGATAAGATTTGGTTGATCTTTCAGAGAAATTCCCCAATATACAGTTTGATTATTTTGAACCCTTTGCTTAATCGTTAAAATAAATTGAAGAGCATCATAGTTTGTCTTGGGTGACACCCTTTTCACAAATTTATTGACCTCCGGATTGCTTCGGATTTTTAAAATATCTTCTGTATTATTTTCATTGATTCCTTTTAAAATCAACCTTGTGGTTTCCAGTTTCATTGATCAGATAGAATAAGTAATGGTGTATTGTTACTTTAATTATTTCATAAGCCTCTTAATGCCAAAGTTTCAGAAAACTCATTCTTGTCTGTATTCATAAATAAATACACCCCGTATTTTACAGAATAGCTTCTTTCATAAATGACAATAGACTCATTTTTATCACTGCTTTTTTTCTGTTCTATTTTATAAGGATCAGCTTTTTTATGATGATAGTCTACTTTATTTTTTAATTCTTTGACTGAAGGCTTTTTATTGCCAGTTTTTTTGTCTTTTCTGCTATTAGGTTTTTTCTCAACTTTTTCAGTCTCTTTATTTTGAATTTGGGCCTGAACCTGAGCTCCTACTGAGAGGAAAAGAAGAGCAAGCAGTACATTTTTCATGGTTATAATTTAATTAGTGCAATAAATATACGCTATAAGCACTATCCATTCAAACTTTTTTCATTTTAACACTAACTATAACGCTTTTGAAACTGGGTCTGAAAACAAAAGCTTCTTTTCATTTCCTTTCTTTATTTTATTGCAGTAGCTCAAAATACTCATCAATTCAAAGTTAATTTATTCTGTAAATCTCTCAGATATACGTAATAATCAAAATTCTCACTAAATTTGCACTGTGTATATAGATAAAGAAGATTTAGACGAATTAGAGTTTCCGCAATTGCTCGCGGAAATCTCCCCATTTGCGTATTCTCCGAAAACAAGAGAAAAAATTCTTCAACTTCGCCCAATGGAAATAGACGAGGCGGAACTTTCGTTAAAAAAAACGTCGGAATATCTGTCGAGTTTTGAAAGTTCAAATGCGATTCCGTTTGATGAATATGAAGATATTGAAAGTGAGCTGAAATTGATGCTGATTGAAAACTACCGTTTGGAAAATGCTGCTTTCATCAAAATAAAAACCATCACGGAACAGATCGGAAAACTGCAGAAGTTCTTCCCTACCATGCCGGAAACATTCCCAACTTTATTAGAAGAGGTTTCTGTACTGGAATTCAGAAAAGAGATCATTGATAAAGTAGATAAGGTTTTTAACCGTTTTGGTGAGGTAAAAAATGAAGCTTCTCCAGCTTTGAAAGGTATAAGAACTGAAATTCAGCTTGCTAAAAAAGCGATACAGGAAAATTTCAACCGCGCCCTTACCACTTACGGACAGAGTGACTTTTTGGATGACATACGGGAAACCATTATTGATGACCAAAGGGTTTTGGCCGTAAAATCAGGATTCAAAAAAAGAGTACCCGGAAGAACGCTTGGAATTTCCAAAACAGGTTCCATTACTTACATTCAGCCGGACAGTGTTGTAAAGCATTACTTCAAGCTTCGTGAAAGTGAAGAGGAAGAGAAAAAGGAAATCGACAAAGTTCTCCGACAGCTTACTGCAGAACTGGCAGAGTTTCAACCTCAGCTATGGAGATATCAGGTTTATATTTTTGATCTTGATCTTACAAGAGCAAAAGCTAAGTTTGCCGATTTAGTGAACGGAATTCTTCCAAAGATCAACCGTCACAAGACATTGAAACTTAAAGATGCCTACCATCCCTTATTATGGCTGAGAAATAAAGTAGAGAATAAAACGATTCACCCTCAGACTCTTGCTTTAACGGAACATAACAGAATCATTTGTATTTCCGGGCCGAATGCCGGTGGAAAATCAATTACCCTGAAAACCGTAGGACTATTACAGCTGATGATTCAGAGTGGTATTCTGGTTCCGGTTCATCCCAAATCTGAAATGTTTTTCTTTGAGAAGATAATGACTGATATTGGTGATAACCAATCCATTGAAAACCACCTATCGACCTATTCATCGAGATTAAAGAAAATGTCCGGAATCATCCGTGAGGCTGATGCGAATACACTTCTATTGATTGATGAATTCGGTACTGGTTCTGACCCTGAACTTGGTGGTGCTCTGGCAGAGAGTTTCATGGAGTTTTTCTATGATAAAAAGAGTTTCGCGATTATTACCACTCACTACACCAACATTAAACTGGTGATAGAACAGCTTCCCAATGCCCAGAATGCAGCCATGCTCTTCAATGAAGAAACACTGGAGCCGATGTATAAACTGGAAGTAGGCCAGGCAGGAAGTTCATTTACTTTTGAAGTTGCAGAAAAAAATAAAATTCCAAGATTTATAATTCATTCTGCCAAGAAAAAGGTGGAGCACGATATCGTTAACCTTGACAAGACTATTGTAAAGCTGCAACAGGAGAAATTTGAAGTTGAAAAACTGAAATCCGATCTTGCAGAAAGAAAAGAGTCTGTAGAAGACAAGCGTGACAATCTTCAGAAACTGAATGACCAGCTTCAGCAGAAACTGTTCAATTTCCAGAAATTATATGAAGAGGAACACCGTAAGCTTCAGTTCGGGAATAAGATTGAAACTTTCATCGACAGTTATACAAAGGGAAAATCCAGGAAGGATGTTGTAAAAGACTTTGTAAAACTTCTTGAGCAGGAGAAATTCAGGAAATTAGGTCATGATAAGGATGAAACAAAACGTCTGCAGGTTGTTAAGAGAAAAATTACGCAACAGTTGAAAAAGGAGGAAGTGATTGAAAAAATTGCAGAAACCAATGAAAAACTGGAAGAACAGCGTAAAAGTGACCGTGCTATTTGGATGAAAATCGGACAGCGTGTTCGTATTACGGGAAGTACCAGTGTGGGAACCATTGAAAAGATTTCCAGAAACAAGGTAATTGTCAACTATGGAACCTTCAAGACAACGATTAATGCGGATGAACTTGAGAGAATTTAATTAATCTTAAATGAGTTAAAAAATAAACTCATTTACGCAAATACTAAGAGAGAGCACCAAAAAGGTACTCTCTCTTTTTTATTTTTATTTCTTAATGAATTTTAACCGGATTGCACTGTTTTTATCTTTCAATTGAATAAAATAAATTCCTTCGGATAAATGACTAAGGTTTACTTTATGATCAGAAACTTTTCCTTCACCTGCTTTCTGCCCCAGAACATTATAAATTTCATAATTTGTAGCTTCTGAAATTCCGGAGATATTTAAAATATCAGATGCCGGATTAGGATAAATTTCCGGTTTTACAGACTTCCCTGATTCTTCCACTCCTAGTGTTAAATTTATCAAGTCTACGCCATAATCTTCAACTTCTCCGTAGGTAAATGTGCTACAGGCATCTGCAGGCATTGTTTGATTTGTAACAACCCTCATGGTTACTCCACAAGTTGTCAACGCTGCCAGACTTGGAATCGTAAAAACAGAAACTGCCGGAGCAGCCTGAGTGATATTATTTGCTACCATAACTCTTTCTGTAGATTCAAAAATTCCGTTGGCATTAAGATCTATCCATGCTGTTACAGTTGTCGTACCCGGAGTACCGGTCCAGGTATTGGTTACTGAAAGTTTATTTCCTGTACTTCCGATATAAAACTTTACCCTACGGCTCAGATCACTTCTGTAATCTGTGTAATTGGAAGAGCCGGAATCGCTTATCATTGGAGATGCTATTCCGGAAGAAGTTACTGTAACGTTGGAAATATGCATCATACTTGTATCTGTAGAGGCACTAGAACAGTAATTCAGTGTTGTTGTAAAAAATATAGGGTTTGACCACATTCCCTGAGTAGTGCATATTTTTGCTACCTGCACTTCATAAACTGTACAAGGCTGCAGATTCGTAATAGTAAATGAATTTTGCCCCGGTGTAGGAGTAGCTACCATCCAGGTAGTAGTTCCGGGTAATCTGTATCTGATAAAATTATTTGGGGTATCCGGATCAGCGGTCCATGTAACAGTTCCGGAGGTAAGGGTTATAGCAGACATCTGAACACCGGTGGGAACGTTCGTATCACAGTAAAATAAAGATTCTGATCCTGCTTCTATTTTGTTTTCTGCCTGAAAGCTGGAAATCCCCAAAATAAAAGAGAATACATAAAGTAGTTTTTTTGTCATGTTTATTAGTTTTTAAATTCTCTTGAAAAATAGGGATTTTATAGAACATACCTGATATTTATACCACATATTATTGTATTTTTTTAATACTTTTAAATCATACAAGTAAAAAACATATCCATTCAAGAGAATATCACTGTCAAAACCTATTTCTTATCATTGTTTGAAACAAATACAAGATTTTAAAGAACTGCATCAGTATAATTATCTTCCGAAAAGCATTTAATTTATATATTTGGGGATCAAAAAAATTTCATAATGACTTTCATAAACAAAGCATTCTATATATCGGTCTTGAGTATTTTTTCTTTAGCCCTTGTAAAAGGACAGAATAAAGTTCCTTTCGGAGTGGTAAAAGCTGAAGAGGGATATGCCAATGTACGGGTTCATAAAGACAATTACAGGAAAATTGTTGACAAGATCCGTATGCGTAAAGGAGATGTATTTGTTTATGTAAAGCCTGCTCCCGGAGAAACAGAATGGATCTGGATCAAATATCCTGAAAAACAGGATGAAGACAAACCATTTGTACGGTATGAAACACTTGATAAAGAAGGAATGGTCAATAAAGAACGTATTGCTTATATAGATCAGCTTCCGGCCTACACTCCTTCCAAATCTAAAAACGGAAAATCACTTATTTTCACAGATAATTCTGATCCGAAAGTCCCTACTGCCCAAAGAAGCAAAGTAGTAATTGATATCTACCCTTCCAACGCCGGCTATCGTAAGAAGGAAAAAGATGCTGAAGGAAAACTTCTGACTATCGATAAAGTAAAGCCTTGGGGAATCGGAAATGATCTTCCTGAAGGAATGACTGAAATCAAATCGATCAGGGTACAACAACCCGGAAGAGGTTCTGTCTTTGTAAGAGAAGCCATCAAAAACATGTTCCAGCCTACAATGGATTTTGAGAACATTGGTGTAACCTCCCTGGATACCGACAATATTTTCTTATACATGATAAATGGTTCAGGAGAAAACAGATACACCACACTGTGGACGATCAAGAAAGGGAGAGTAATCAGCCAGATTATTTACCATAATCCGGAATAAATTCATTATTTTTGCACCCGAAAAGTTTTAACGCTTATTCATCACAGAAATTGGTTCTGCATCACTGCAGATTAAAAGGGAACCGTGTGAAAATCACGGACTGTCGCGCAACTGTAAGTAACTGAAATCTTTATCAAAGATCCACTGTGCGAGGCATGGGAAGGAGATAAAAGATGTTACAAGTCAGGAGACCTGCCTATTTCTTTAAACAAATAACTTTCGCGATTTGAAGTTGTATTGATCTGATGGATTGTTTCAGGGGTTCTCTAAGTTCCTGTCATCATTCTGTTGTTTTAATATCGTTTTCATTTCGCTTTAATTAATAATGATATATGACTACAGAAGAAAGAATTGAAGCATCCGAAACCAGAATCTTTAAAGCGGTTTTCCCTAACACAACCAATCATTACGATACCCTTTTTGGTGGTACGGCCATGCAGCTGATGGACGAAGTAGCTTTTATTACAGCCACCCGATTTGCCAGAAAAAGAGTGGTAACGGTAAGCAGTGACAAGATCGATTTCAAAAAACCTATTCCTGCCGGAACTATTGTAGAACTGATCGGGAAAGTTTCCTACGTGGGAAAAACCAGTATGAAAGTAAATGTTGAGATCTATACCGAGCAGATGTATTCCTACGAAAGAGAAAAAGCCATTGTGGGTGATTTTACTTTTGTAGCGATTGATGAATTCAAGAAACCAATCCAGATACTATAAATAATAAAGCTTCGGGTGGCCTTTGGCCGCCCGAAGCTTATTCTATGTTCTTTACATTTTATTTCACCACTTTTTCCGTTTCCAGACTTCTGTTCAAAAGCAGTTCAAAAGCCTCTCCCATTTCGTCGGAAGCTCTATTGATGGCATTTTCAAGCATATTCCGGATTTGTCTTTCTGTTACTCCAGCTTCTGTCCAGCTTTTTCCTGAAGTATGAGAATTTAAGATAAATGGCATAATTCTGTCAATCCCACAGGCAAAAATAGCATCAGGGGTTTTCTCCTCTTCAAACTCAAGCCACAGATTGAAAAACTCTGTACGCAAAGGTTCGTCCAGGATTCCGAAAATCTTTTGGGCAGATGCTTTCTCTCTCTCAAACTTTCCTACCATTGCTTTTTCATCAAAAATAAAAGTATCACCAGCTTCTATTTCCACCAGATCATGAATAGAAAGCATTCTTATTACTCTCAACAGATCAATATCCGCGCGGTTTTTAGCATACGGAAAAAGAACCTGAGCCAGAATAATAATCTGCCAGGAGTGTTCTGCTGTGTTCTCTCTTCGGGAATCATCAGCATTATAATTTCTTCTCTGTACATTTTTCAAGGCGTCCACTGCCAGGATAAAGTCGATTTCTTTCTGAATTTTCATCTTACTTTTTATTTCTGTTATATTGATCTGCCGGATATACCTTTGTTTTGGTAATCCATTTATTATTGATCTTTTCTTTGGTTACTACCCTTACCTGATCCTCATTGGTCATATCTTCCTCTTTTTCAAGCACCCTATCCAGTCCTTTATTCGGAATAACGGCATATTCTGTTGTGAAAACCCTGCAGCATCCGGATTTACCATAGGAAATAAGACGTTTGCGTTTGGCATCTGTTTCAAAAAAATCAAAGCCACTTGAGCCCAGATCTGTAAGTTCTTCACTTTTTACAAATGCCATTCTTGTGCTGTTGAATACATACACATCATAAGAAGCCGAACTGTAATTTCCCATATTTCCGTTCCTTATCGCTACATCTTCGGTTCCGTCAAAATTAAAATCATCTATAATTACTGAACGCTGGTCATTTGTCAGAGGAATCAGTTTCCCCGGAATCAATTTTTGCCCTTGTTCCGGATTTAAAACAAGATTATCAGAAACAAAACTCTGTACCTTGCTGTTATTATTGTCAAACAATTCTACCGTTCCTTTTCCCCCACATTGGCCATCATTACAATTTTCTATATGGATGATTGCGTTATATTTATTTGATACATTTTTTACTTCAAACTGATATTGTCCGAAACATGCAGGCCCAAGTAAAACAAAAGCCGATAAATGCTTATATGTATTTAATAAATTCATGGTAATAGTAAATAGATTTAGGTGTTTTTTTTCCTAACAAAAATACGAATCATAATACCGATCTCAAAATCCCGGCCTTATTATCTGTAAGGATCTGAAACAAATTAACAACCATTAAATAAAAGAGTCTTTAGTGATAGAAGCTGTTTCCCGCTATACGCTCATACTCCTCGCACCACCCAGAAGCCAATCTGCTGTGGGGTAACCGCTGCTATCGGGGCTAGATGAAATAGTGAGCAATAAAATAATTAATGAATAATGAGCAATTAGTAATGGGTAATCTGAATTGTTTCTCAATATTTTTCTCAATCACATCAAAAATTTTAACAACTTTTCAATAATTTTTCACTCAAATTCATTTTTCTTAAAATTCTCAATAAAAATTATTAAATTGACTATCAATGTTTTACATTATTTATTTTAAAAATTTCACTACTTTGTATTGCATAATACCATTTTATTTACATATCTTTGTAATGTAAAATCGAAATAGGTACAACTAGCTAGGTTCCGAACTTCGAAAATTATATAACTAATTAACAAAACTTATCAAAGATGAATACCGAAAATACCAAAGCGCAAATGCGAAAAGGAATTCTGGAATTCTGTATTCTAAGTCTCATCAATAATCGCGAAATGTATGTTTCTGATCTAATTGACGAACTGAAAAAAGGAAAACTGGATGTAGTGGAAGGAACCCTCTACCCTCTTCTTACAAGACTTAAAAACGGAGAGTTTCTCTCTTACAGATGGGAAGAATCTACAGGAGGGCCACCCAGAAAATATTATCAGATCACAGAAAAAGGAAAACTTTTCCTGGATGAACTTCAAAACACATGGAATGAGCTGACAGCCTCAGTAAACCACATCACTCAACAAAATTAAAAAACAAAGCTATGAACAAGACACTCTCAATAGGACTCGCAGGTTTTTCTTTTACAATAGAAGAACACGCATATATAAAGCTCAGCGATTACCTGAACGCACTGAGAAGCTCACTGGATGCTTCTGAGGCAGATGAGGTAATGCATGACATAGAAATAAGAATGGTGGAGATATTCAAAGATTCTCTGGGAAAACGCGAAGTGATCAACGATACCGATGTAGAAAAGGTAATCGCACAGATCGGAAGCCCGGAAAAAATTGAAGAACAGGAAGAGGCTTATTTTTCTGAAAAAACATCTACCAGAAAGAACTATTCAGGAAACAATTATACCGATAAGAAACAACTGTTCCGTGATCCGGAAAAACAAAAAGTAGCAGGTGTTTGCGCAGGTTTAGCTCAATATGTAGGAATGGATATTACTACCATGAGAGCCATCTGGCTGGGAATTTTCGTCTTAGGAATTTTCACGGCAGCAATCTCTTCTTCATTGATCGGTCTTTTATATGTAATCCTTTGGATTGTACTTCCAAAAGCTGAAACAGCGGCAGATTTCCTGAAAATGCAGGGAAAGCCTATGAACTTCGACAATCTTAAGAATGAGTCTAATAAATTGGTTCAGTTTGCCAATGAATCTACTCAGAGGGTCGGAGAAATATACAACGAAAACAAGCCTTACATCAACAACGCAGGAAGCGGAGTTTGGAATGTATTCAAGTATATCGTAGGAGGATTCTTCGTATTGATGGCAGTAGGAAGCATTATCGGAGTATTTGTATTATTCGGTCTTTTCGGGATGGATACAGACTTTCCTGGTGCCAATGAAATCAGATTCTATATGGATGACCAGGGGCTTGATAAAGTATTGGCAGCCATGATGGTCATCGGAAGCTTAATTCCGGCAATCCTTTTCAGCTTATTAAGTATTAAAATATTCTCTCCAAAAACAAAACTGAGAAACATCGGATGGGTAGTAGGAGGTTTATTCCTTCTTCTGATCGGACTGGGAACTTATTTTGGAATAAGCATGGCTAAGAAAGACATGATCTACAGAGGAAGTAAGGAAGATGTAGAGAATGTAGCCATCAATACTACTTCAGATACAGTGTATGTAGATGTAAAGCAAATCAACATCCCTCAGAATTTTAAAGCTTACAATAATGATATTTATTCTGACAAAAGAACAGTTTTCGAAGAAGATTATATCTCAGTAGATGTAACAAGAAAGCCAGATATTAAAACACCTTATCTGATCATTAAAAAAGAAGGAAAAGGATACAATTTCCCAATTCAGCTGACAGTTCCAGTAGAAGTTGTAAACAATAAAATACTCCTTCCAAACTATATCAAATATCCATACGAGCACAGATTCAGAGACTATAGCCTTGACTATGAACTTGTAGTTCCGCAAAAAGCAGTGGTTATTTCAATGAATAAAAACCATATCCACATAGATGGTGACTTAGATGGAGATGGTATCAATGACGATGAACAGGACAGTGATGAAGATAACAACAGTGTAAGAATTGAAAAAAATAAAATCACGGTAAACGGTTCCAGTATTGAGTACAACTCTGATGATAAGGACAGTATCATCGTAAATGGTAAAAAAGTTCCGAACAACCAGGCAAAGAAAGTAATTGATTCTGCAGTGTCCAATATCAAAAAATCAAATAAAGATATGGACATCAAGATCAAAGACGGAAAAAACGAAATTTCCATACAAACTAAATAATTAACTTCAGAGAGTGGTTAGAAGGTGTGAGTGGATGGCAACCGTTTGAAATTCACACCCTTCTTCTCTCAGAAAAGTGAAAATAAAGCTATATTTAGTTTCTTATGTAAAAAAAAAGTTTTAATTTCGTAGAGCTAAAATTTAATAACCAATCAACCAAAAACGCAACCTTATCATGATACAATTTGCAATGGAATTCGTAATGAAAATCGTAGATTTAATTAGCGGTTTGTTTTAAGAGCGATAATATTTCAATATATTTGTAAAGTATAACCAAAATTTGGTTATACTTTTTTGTTTTTAATTCAAGAAATCTATGAAAAAGCTGATAGGCAAAGCAATGTTAAAAATATTAGGCTGGAAAGTCGTTCTGCAGGGCGATGTCAACAACCTGAACAGGTGTATCCTTGTGGTAGCACCGCACACCCATAATATGGAATATATTTTAGGAAATTTCGCCTATTGGTCCCTGGAAAAACCTTTAAAAATCATTATTAAAGATGCCCACACCAAAGCCTGGTACGGAAGCATTGTAAAAGGACTTGGAGGTATCGGGATCGACAGAAGCCAGAAAAATGATCTGGTTAATTTCGTAGCCAAGCAGTTTGCTAAAGAAGATTTCAGTCTTGTTATTACCCCGGAAGGAACCAGAAGCTGGGTTCCGAAATGGAGAAAAGGATTCTATCATATGGCATTAGCCGCAAAAGTTCCCATCGTACTGGCCGCAGGTGATTTCAAAAGAAATATTGTTTATCTGGGGTATACCATTCCGTATGAAAGAATAGCATCCGTCCCTTTTTCAGAAATCATGCAGGAAATTCAGGACTATTATGTGAAAAACGATATTGTTCCAAAAGTTCCGGAAAACTGGAATCCCAATATTATGGGAACCGGTACTGAATAGATGCCAGATGCAAAATTAAAATCAATTATAAGAAATGAAAGGTCAGACAAAAGAAGAAATATTAGAATTCATCAATAATTGGGGCGATGTAACGCTTGCAAAAACTCTTGAAATAAAATTCATAGATATTGATCTGGAAAATGAAACCCTTACTGCCACGATGCCGGTTCTTCCAAGAACGCATCAGCCGTTTGGGATCATGCACGGAGGAGCAAGCTGTGTTTTGGCTGAAACCTTAGGGTCAAGCCTGTCCAATATATTTATCGATGGTGAAAAATATTACGGAGTAGGAACCAATATCAATTCCAATCATTTAAGAAGCAAAAAGGACGGAATTGTAACCGCTACAGCACGTTTTATCAGAAAAGGAAAAACCATGCACGTTTCAGAAATTGAAATCCGTGACGAAAAAGGGGTTTTGATCAATCATACTACGATGACTAATAATATCATTAACAGATAAGTGTCACAACATAAAAAAATCAAGAGCTTAAAATAAATTTAAGCTCTTTTTATTTTGACATCTTTAAGACTAGTAATACCTTTGCAGAAAGGAAAATTACTCCGGGAATTTCCTGTATAATTTCCGGTCATTGATTTTCAAAATTCCTTCATAGCTCATGATTTATTTCAAACTTCCTTTCAACGAAAGACTACTGTCTGCCGATGAAAAAAATATAAAAAATGCAGTCAATTTTTATTCCTACAATGGTTCAGAGCAGATCAGCTTCCATGGAAATATTGTTGAAGTTAATTCCGAAGAATTTGCTCATACTTTAATCTCAAACGAAGATTTGATTAATGATTCAACAAATACTGCTGCTGAAACAAAGGAAGAATATTGTCAAACATTACGGGAAGTGATTGAAGTAATCAAAGAAAACAATCTTCCCAAAATTGTTTATTCAAGAAGAAAGATCTTTACGGATTTTAATACAATCAATTATAAAGCGAGCTTTAAAAACCTCTGCGAATCTTACCCAAATGCTTTCAGGTATCTTTTTAATGACGGCGAAAATGCCTGGATGGGTGCTTTTTCCGAGCTATTAGGGAAATTCAATAAATCGACCCATCAATTTGAAACGATGGCCTTAGCTGGTACTCTTCCGGTATCTGAAGAATGGTCTGAAAAGGAAATTGAAGAACAAAAACCCGTTACTACTTATATTCAGGATATTCTTAAAAATTATTCTAACAATGTAAATCAATCGGAAACCTACGATCATATTTCCGGTAATATAAAACATCTAAGAACGGATTTTAAAACTACAATCAAACCGGAGGATCTTGATAAGCTCATTCAGGATCTGCACCCCACTCCGGCTGTCTGTGGAATTCCTAAAGATTTCTGTAATGAAAACATTCGTAAATACGAAAAATTTCCACGTGAATTCTATGCCGGATATATTAAAATCGAAACCGAAGAGAGTATTCTGTACTTTGTGAATCTGCGTTGTGCAAGACTTTATAAAGATGCTGTACATATTTTTGTAGGAGGGGGAATTACAGCACAAAGCAATCCTGAAAAAGAATGGACCGAAACAGAACTGAAGTCTGAAGCTATATTAAAAAACCTGGTGATTTCTTAGATGATCAATCTCATTAGGCAGAAGGTGCTGTGAGTGGGATGCAGGAAATTCTATTTAACCAAATATTTCACAGATTCTCACAGAGATGTTGAGTATATTTTCTTTGCTGATGCCTTTGCGAACGATCTCAATATTATTTATATAAAAATTTTGCGGATATTGCGTTGGAATTATGTTTTGGCTAAAGCCGTTGGAATTTTTGTCATTTATTTAAATGGGCTAAAGCCCATTTCTATTGAATAGAATAATACCTCTGTTAATTTTTTGATTATTTTTGATTATTCTTTTCTCTAATTAATTTCAACATAAGCCCGCTCCTATTGATCCAAAAAACAGTATTGAAATCTAATGGCAACAATTCTCTGCTACCTGCCACCTATAACCTAATCACTGTTCCCTAAAAAACAAAAACCTCCTTCCAAAGAAAGAGGCTATATCTATAATGAAATATTCAATTTATTTCTTTACGCCGATTCTGCTCCAGGTATCCATTACAAAAAGCAGGATAAGACCTATTGCAGCTGCTCCGGCTGAGAATGCAAACCTAACGTTATCTTCATCTCCTAAGATATCTGTTGTCTGCCAGTTGATCGCATAAAGATTGATGGCGATGAATACAATAAACAGTACTAAAAATACTTTATAAAACTTCTTCATGACTCTTAAAAATTAATATAATTCTGCACCAGCTGGGCAAAATTTGCGGTGAATAATTTAATTGAAATTGCCAAAAGGATAATTCCGAAAACTTTCTGAAGGATCATTAAAGTAGCATCCCCGATTTTTCTCTCCAACCATTTCGCAGATTTCAGCACCAAATATACGAAAATTGTATTAAGAATAATTCCGAAGATAATATTAATATCATGAAATTCAGCTCTAAGAGACAGTGCTGTGGTTAAAGTTCCAGCTCCTGCAACCAGCGGAAATGCGATGGGTACAATAGATGCGGCCTTTGCCTCAGTTGTTTTATTGATTTCAATTCCTAAAATCATTTCCAGGGCTATGACAAAAATCACAAAAGCACCGGCAATGGCAAAAGAATTTACGTCTACTCCAATAAGTTTAAGAATCTTATTTCCTACGAAAAGGAAAACAATCATAATAGCACCGGCAGTAAGTGCTGCCCTTCCGGCCTCAATCTGTCCAAACTTCTGCTGAAGACTTACTATAATGGGAACTGAGCCGATAATATCGATAACGGCAAAAAGAACCATAAAGCTGGTAACGACCTCTTTAAAAGAGAAACCATCAAGAATTTCCATCTCTTTGTAATTAAAAATTTCGCAAAAATATGAAAATAAACTGACTATTTGCTAATTTGTGAATACAAATTAACAATTGTTTTCAAAAGTTCTTCAAGTGCATCAGCAGATTTCACAGGATTATATTTCTCCATCTGAACTCTCTGCTGCAATTTGTTGTAGTCTTCTGCAACTGAAGCGCCTTTGTGTTTTTCAAGAAAAGTCTTAAACTCTGCTGCAGAGCCTTGGAAATACTGACTTCTCACTTCCTGATCCAATTCCTCCAGTGTCGTAAAGAACTTTTCGTACTCACCGTTATCTTTAAGATTTTCCAGGTATCCAAAGTAATCATTGATATCTGTTTTCAACAATTCTCTGATCTCTTTTTCTGTTTCAGCCACTGAACCTAAGGGTTTTGACGGTGCAGTTTCCCTAACTAATGTACGTTTTTTTTGCCAATTTTTAAATAACAGATAAGCAACAAATAAACTGATCAGAATGGCAATATTCGTTAAAAGTATATTCCAATGGAATTTACTTTTCTCTTTTACTTTAAACGAAGTTGTTTTTAAAACCGGAGTATTTACCGTCTCCAGAAGGTTATTGGTATACTCATTTACCTTTTCTACCGTAGAACGGGCCTCCAGGATCTGATCGTGAGAAAAAGCATTCAGATCAAGTGTTTTTTGTCCCAGATCTACATATTCTTTGTTTTCAGGATTAAAGAAAGCAAATTGTTCAGTTTTAATAGAGATTGCCCCAGATTTTTTGGGAATAATGACATAATTAGCCAGAATCTCACCCTTCATTCCTGCAGCTCCCGGAGAAACTTTAGAGGTAATTTTCGGAGGAAAAACTTCATAATCCGGAGATGCAGCAATTTTAGGAAGTTCCATGTCCGGTAAATTTCCTTCACCTGAAACCTTTACTACAACATTCAGGGGTTTCTTGGCTTCCGGTTTTTCTTTGGAAGCATTATATATGTTGACATTAAAGTTTCCGACAGCATTTTTAAAACACTCAGGCGCTCCTTCAGGAAGCTTCCTTACATTAATTTTTACTTTATTGGAAACAATCTTGGTTTTATTGGAATAAGTACTTACAGAAGCTGACACCCCGGGAACTTCCACATATCCGGCTTCATTAGGAAATACCATAAACATGGCCAAAACCTGCGAAGGCATGTTTCCATATCCTGACGGATCTATCTCAGATTTATCAAAATTGATAGGATGTACGTTGATATTACCCTGCTGCGGAAGATGGATATTCTTCACCTTTCTCAGGTTATCCATATTTCTTGAGTATACTCTAAGAACAGCTACTGTAGGCTGATCCTGATAGACTTCCCGGTCATCAATTTCCATATTCAGATAGACATCATTGGATGTATTGGTCGCTAATGATCTTCTGTCAACAATATCACGGATATTAACGTCGAAAGGTTCTGTTTTATAGATTCTGTTGTTTACCGTAACCAGAACTGAGCCTATTTTTATTTTCCCTTTTTTCTTGGGTTCAAGGGCAATTCTGGATACTTTTTGGGTAATTAAAGTATTGGTTGCTGGATCAATCACGGTATTGGTAACAGATCCGCTTCCTATGATATTAAATTTTGAAAGATCAGGAAGCTGGAAACCGGTCTGCTGTACAAGGTCACTTCCGTTAAGTTCAAGAACAATGGTAAGGTTTACAATATCTTTCCCTCCATACTCAGATTTATCAGCATCCAGAGTAAGATTTACCTGTCCGTAAGTAATTACGGATGCGAGGGTAAGCAATATGTAAATCAATTTGTGCTGCATCACCAATCTTTCTCGTTGCTTTCAGGCATCGAATAAGAATTTTTGTTTAAAATTCTTCTGGCGGTTTCTTTTTCTTTTTCGTTTATTTTATCTAAGATCGCATTTTCAAGATTCTTAGGCATTCTGCCTTCATTATTCTGATTCTGCTTAGGATTATCACCTTGGTCGCTTTTACCTTCGTTTTGCGGGCCATTTCCCTGATCCTGTTTTTTGTCTTTGTCGCCTTTCTGATCGTCACCTTTGTTCTGATCATTTCCGCCGCCGCCTTTTCCTGAGTTATTCTTCTGGTTTTTTTGTTGTTCTTTTTCTTTCTCTTTCAGCTTGGCAATCTCATAATTTTTTCTGGTTACCTCACTGTAGGGATCCTGCTTTAAAGCTTTTTTATAAAAATCAGCAGCTTTTTCCGGCTGATTCATCTGCATATAAGCATTCCCTAAATTATGAAGAGCGGCAGTTTTATCAGGAAGTGTTTGTGAAAGTTTTTCTGCTTTTTCAAACTCCGTCTTTGCCTCTTCGTATTTTTTACTTTTATAGAGTGCGTTCCCCATATTATAATGAGCAGTAAAATCTTTATCATTGGATTTTATGGCTTCCATATATTTTGAGGAGGCTCCGTCATAATCTTTACCGTCAAATTTCTGATTGCCTTCATGAACCAAATTCCTATAGCTTTCCTGCCCAAACAGGAAGCCTGAGAATGAGATGACAACAATAAACGATAAAAATATGATTTTAGTATTCATCACTTGCAAAATTATTCCTTTATATGTTAAGAAACAGAGTTTTATTTGTTAAAATTCGGTTAAAGTACTTGTAGAATTTCTTCTATACAAAGAGGAAATCTACACATTAAAATCCTTTTTAGGATTAAAAATATAAATTAAAAAGAAAAACAGAATAGATACTGCAAGGAAATATTGATAATAATGAATGGCATTCTGTGATTTCACCATGGTTTCAGCACCTGCGGACTTTTTATTGACTGCATCCACAATTCTATCCGGAGCTTCATTGATATTATTACCGTCAATATAAGTTCCGTCTGTAGATTCTGCCATTTTCTTCAACGCTTCGGTCTGTCTCTTTGAAATAACTGTGCCTCCGTTCACATCTGTTTTGTACCCCATCAGCTGTCCGAATACATATTCCGGAACCGGAGCTCCTTCATCTGTCCCGATTCCTACGGAAGTAATGCTTATTCCTTCTTTATTCGCCAGTCTTATCGCAGCATTATCATTTCCTTCGTTATCTTCACCATCACTCATCAGGATTACTTTTCTGGATCCTTTGCTTACATTTTTAAATTTATCTACGGCAGCCTGCATCCCTTTCAGAAAATCTGTTCCCTGAATCTGCATAGAATTGGTTTCAATCCCGCTGATATAAGTCTCTGCAGAATTATAATCTGTGGTAAGAGGCATGATGGACATTGCGTGTCCGGCAAAGATGACAATACCTACTTTATCATTATTCATTTTCTTCATCGTGGCCGTCATCAGGTTTTTAGCTTCTGTAAGACGGCTTGGGTCTATATCCTCAGCATTCATAGAATTGGATACATCCAGCATGAAGATTACATTGTTCAGCTTCTGAGTACTTTTCACCTCTTCTGAACCATTCAAAAGATCAATGATGGAAAATATCAGAAACAATGTTCCTAATAAATATAATGCAGGAAAAAACTTCGTAAATCCTGATCTCTTCTCAAATAAGTTATCATGAAACTGGCTGGCTGCAAAAATTTCTCTTTTCTTGTTTCTCCATTTCAAGAAACGGATCAAAAAGGAAGCTAACAGCGGCAGAAGCAACAGTAAAAATAAATACCAATAATTTCCTAAAGACCAACTCATCAGCTTAAAATTTTATAAAACACCCATCTCAATAATGCGTCAAATACCAACATTCCTAAAGCAATCCAAAGAAATATCTTGAAATATTCTTCATAATTGTACAGTTTGGAAACTTTCACATCAGATTTTTCCAGTTGGTTGATCTCGTCATATACTTCTTCAAGACTACTGTTTGAGGTTGCTCTGAAGTATTTCCCTCCCGTAGTCTGTGCAATTTCTTTCAAGGTATTTTCATCAATGGTCACTTCGGTTTCCGTAAAGATAAGATCTCCAAAAATGTCCTGTGATGTCGGCATCAGAGCATACCCATTGGTCCCGATTCCGATTGCATATACCTTTATATTATTATTTTTTGCCAGTTCAGCAGCAACCTGCGGAGGAATAGCATTCTGAATATTGCTTACCCCATCCGTCATCAGGATGACCACCTTACTTTTAGCTTTGCTTTTAACCAAATGATTCACTGCCACGGAAAGACCTTCTCCAATGGCTGTACCTGGTTCAAGGCCCGCAGAATTCAGGTTTTTAATTTCATCAATAACTACCTGATGGTCTGAAGTCACCGGAACTTTCGTAAAAGCTTCAGCAGCATAGGCTACAACTCCTATTCTGTCATTGGGGCGTTTCTGGACAAATTTCACAGCAATATCTTTCAATGCTGTAATTCTGTCGGGGTTCAGATCTTTTGCAAGCATACTTAAAGAAACGTCAATGGACAGCATAATATCTACTCCCTTTGTATCATCCCTGTCCTGAGAAATCGTAAACGTTCTCGGTCTGGCCATAGCAATGATCAAAGCAGTAAGAATGATATACTTTGAAATTTTCAGCAAAAAAAGCACACCCCGGATTCCATCGCTGTGATCCATATTTTTTACGGTAGGCACTTTTATACCTTTTCTTTTCCGTCTTCCGGCATCTTTAATAAAAAGCGGGATAAACAGCA
>Ga0070682_100000251_pt1 | contig 38982 bp, 41 predicted proteins | sample KBSC63LmetaG_FD_64668 | JGI IMG/M metagenome (GOLD analysis project Ga0070682, IMG submission 64668) | Corn rhizosphere microbial communities from Kellogg Biological Station, Michigan, USA - KBS C6-3L metaG | ecosystem: Host-associated > Plants > Roots > Rhizosphere | place: USA: Michigan...
CGGATAAGGGACAGTCTGTATCTTTGTGCCGGGAATACGCCCATTTAAATAACTACTACCAATGATTCCATTTCACGAACTGATATTTTTCATCCTGGCAGCACTCATCTTAGTGATCAGCCCCGGTCCTAATATGATTTACCTGATTTCAAAGTCTATAACACAAGGGAAAAAGTCCGGATTTATTTCCCTGGCCGGAGTGGTGTGTGGGTTTTTATTCCACATTATCATGGTATCTTTTGGCCTTACTGCAGTTTTGCTGGCCGTTCCGTTGGCTTATACTCTACTAAAAGCCGTGGGAACTGTCTATCTCTTATATCTGGCTTATCAGGCTATAAAACCCAAGAGCAGAAATATTTTTGATGTTGATAGAAATGTGGCTCATGACAGTCCTAAAAAGCTTTTTACCATTGGTTTTTTAACGAATGTATTAAATCCGAAAGTGGCCGTTTTTTACCTGTCTTTCTTTCCTCAGTTCATCAAACCTGAGTATGGTTCCATATTTACCCAAAGCCTTGAACTTGGAGTTATTCAGGTTCTGATCAGCTTCAGCATTAACTTTATCATTGTATTAACGGCTGCAAGAGTTGCCCTGTTCTTTTCCAATAATCCGGTCTGGATAAAGGTTCAAAAATGGTTTATGGCCAGCGTGTTAACCTATTTAGCAATAAAAATGGCACTTTCAAAAGCAAAATAAAATCCGGAACAGGTTTCTTTCTGTTCCGAATTCCGGTGTATATTCATATAAAATCTGATCTAAAGAAAACATTATCATTATGCACCGCGAATTTGAGATTAATATTCCGACTGTAAAACCGTGAAAATACGTAATTTTACAGTTGCGTATTTATCCTCATAACAACAGGTTTACAGATGAAGCAGACAATTCCTACTTATGATTTAAACGGCATTTCTCACCACAGATTCCATGTCAAAAGAATGGATAAGCGGACTCAGAATGCGGAGGATATTCTTCTGGACAAAGGGATACACAGGGACAGTCATTACATTTTCACCTGCATGGAAAGCGGTCATGTAAAAATGATGGTAGATTTTAAAACGGTTGAATCAAAAGATTCCACTCTTTTCTGTGTATTGCCGGGACAGGTACATCAGGGGCTTTTGATGAAAGACGTTTGCGGATGGTTTGTAGCAGTAAAAGCAGAACTTGTTCCCGATACCGTACGTTCTTTTTTTGATGAATCTCTAGGTGAAATACAGCCGCTGCCGATAGATAAAAGCCTCATCCAGGAAATGAATACAACAGCCAGTATGCTCCATGCTTCTTATACAGACGAGATGCTTTCCTCTAAAGAAGGATTTCTGGTTGTACAGTCATTGCTTAATGCGTTCCTGGGAATGTTTGCCCTGATCTATTCCCGGAATAATCTGTCTCCTTCTTCCAGTGAAAGCAGGACTTTACAACTATCAAGAACATTCAGAAGTTTGGTTAGAAAGGATTTTAAAACCTCGAAAAGTCCATCCGAATATGCAGAGATTTTAAATATTACAAGAGGATATTTGACTGAGGCAGTACGGGAAGCAACGGGGAAACCTGCGCAGCACTGGATTCACCAGGAAATTTTAATTGAAGCTAAAAGATTATTGGTCTTTACGAGCCTAAGTATAAAAGAGATCGCTTATGAGCTGGGATATAGCGACCACACTTATTTCAGCCGTTTATTTTCCAAACTGGAAGACCAATCTCCATCAGAATTCCGGAATTTTCATCACAACAAACAATAACCACGAATAGTCCAATTATTTCCCCGAAACAGCTATCGGTATTTTCTGATTTTGCAACGTCCTTTGCAATAAAAATGATTTATGCCGAGTTTACCAAAATGGATCAATGACACAGTAGAAAATGTCTGGTCCTCAAAATTTAAAGACTGTACGGTTATCCATATAGAAAAAATCACGAATGATCTTCGTCTTATACGTTTTCAAACAGATTTACAGGATGTTTCTTATGAACCTGCATATGCAATAGCGATAAGAATCAATGGCCGCGATTTCCGGAATTATTCTCCTTTCAACTTCAATCAGGAAGCAGGAACTTTTGATGTTTTATTTCATCTGCATAACTCTTCTGCTGCCGGAAGTCATTTTGTGGCCCAACTTTCTCCCGGAGATTCTATAAAGCTTTTAATGCCCAGAGGAAAACAATTCTTTGCTCCCAATGCGAAAATTCATTTCTCTGTGGGTGACGAAACTTCACTGGGAAGTTCTCTTTCAATCAAAGAAGCCGTGGAAGAAAATAATTCTTTATTTATATGTCTTCATGAACTGGAAGAGTGCTCTGCTCTTGAAAAACTGAATTTATACGGCTATCACTGCCCTAAAAATAATACCATGAGAATGATTGAAGCTTTGAATGATTTTCTGAAGGAAGAAAAAGAATCCATCTCTGATGATGAGGTTATTTTTTATCTCACCGGAAACGGAGGAAGAATGTCTCTGATCAGGAAATTTCTTAAGGCCAGAGGAGTTTCTCCCAAGTGCATAAAATCACAGGCGTATTGGATTGAAGGAAAAAAAGGACTGTAAAACAGCAAAACAACTGTATTTAAAAAAATGAAACTTTATCTGACAATAGGAAATTATTGCCGGATAAAGTTATCATTACACATCCTAAAATTTAAATTATTTCTGTTTCTTCCCTAATTCCTTCACTTTTCTCAGCCATTGAACCCTTTGCTCATCTTTAGAATTCCTGATGATTCCGATATAAGTCAGTTTTACAGGTTTTACCCCACAATATTCCAGTATGGATTTCTTAAGCTGATTGACGCTGGGTCTGCCAAAAAACAGACGGTAATACCAACCCGGCTGGTCTAATGTGGTAATTATATGTGCTGTTTTACCTTTTAAAAGTTTATCCCACCACACAGAATTCTCACGGTATTTATAGGCCAGTCCCGGTAAGAAAAGACGATCTATGAATCCTTTCATCAAGGCTGGAAATCCTCCCCACCAAACGGGATGCACCCAAACCAAATGATCAGCCCACTGAATAATTTCCCATGCTTTCATCAAATCCGGTTCAAGTTCCATTCTTTTCTGGTATCCAAACTGCAGATTGGGATTAAATTTCAACTCTCTTATGATAATTTCCTTCACTTCTGCTTCTGTTTCTACTGCTCCTGCCTTGTAAGCTTGTGCAATTCCAAAGTTGAAAGAATCTTGATTGGGGTGTCCGTTGATAATTGCTATTTTTTTCATTGTGTGACATTGATATTGATCGTTTCATAGGTATGAAGCTGTACCATTAATGATAAAGGCTCATGCAGCTGATGGCTGAAATACACATTGTTTTCATGCGGGTTTCTCAGCAGCTCTTCGGTATGCAGAACAGCAGATAAAGCAGTAAGTTCTGCCTGTCCTTTCATACTTCGTAAGCTCAGTTTCTTCTGAACTTCTTTATCTTTTACCACAATTTCAAACACAGCCTGATCTCCGTTTCCACTGGATCCAAAAATCATTTTTCTTTCTTTTAATGATAAAATATTGAATATTCTCAGGTATTGAAAGGATCCCAGCAGCCAGGTAATGAACCTGGAATTATAAGTCATTTTTACGCTTACTCCGGGAATTCGTTCCACTTTGTTAAGAATATAGAGATCCGGCACATCAAAATTGTAAGCCTTTCTTTCTCCTATTCCAAAAGAGAATTTAAAAGATTCAGTATCCAAAAAGTGTCTGATAGAAACTGGCTTGTCATTCTTATAATGTACAAAAGGAACGGCTACATTTTCTGCCATAAAATGGGCTGAACTCTCCCCTGCCAGGTCTTTTACTGAATAATATACAAAAACCTTTACTTCCTTAATATCATCTGAAGAGGACAGCGTATTGACTAATCCCGGTACAATTCCGCCCATCCATCCTGAGCTGAAGACAATTCTGCTGTTTACATCTGATTTTCCGGCAATATCATAAGCTTTTACCAAAGCCGGAGTAGGTTTTGTAATATCCAGATAATCTATGTGGTGAGCAATTGCGAAACGAAGGACATCATCTTCTCTATCATTCACAGAAAGAATAATGAGGTTTATTTTTTTTTCCAGAATAACCTTAAAAGAAGAAGGATCTGTAACGTCAATTCTTAGATCTTTATCCGTTTGTCCTCCCTTTCGTCCTCCAATATAAACAGTAAGATGAGGGTTTCTTGATTTCAGAATTCGGGAAATAGTTTTTCCAACCAGTCCATTTCCTCCAATGATTAAAATATTTTGCTCCATAACTTTTTTTGACAAAAGTATAGCGCGTCCATTTCAATAAGCAGGACAAATGTCTAAAAAGAAATTTCCTTTCTGATACGGCTCAAATGCCGTTGTGTAATTCCAAGGTAAGAAGCCAGATACTGCAATGGTATGTTTTGAATATAATCAGGATGATTCTTTAATAATGTTTCGTATCGTTGCGCTGCACTGTCTCTCTGAAGCTGAAAAAAACGTATTTCAAGTTCAAGATATTCCTGTTCTGCAATGATTCTTAAAAATTTCGTCCAGTTAATACTATTCTTTACCAACTCATCTACTGCTTCTTTTTTAAGAATAATCAGCTCTGCATTGGTAATAGCCTGCATACTTTCTTTACTGGGGCATCCTGAAACAAATGATGAATAGGCAGCGATCATATGATTGGGAAATCTGAAGCAATAGGTCATGTCTTTTCCTTCATCTGAAGTATAAAAGGAACGGAAGATACCGGATTTCACCAAACCTACTTCTTTGCAAAGCTCTCCTTCCCGTATGAAATAATCATTTTTATTAACGAGTCTTAGCTCAGAAAATTTCAGAAATTCTTCAATTTCATCCTTTGAAAACAGGTTAAAGCTTCGAAAGTAATCACGTATCATCATTCTTCAAATTAAGTGCATACTAATGAACCACGAAAATAGATAAAAGATGAATGCGACATGCTTTATAAACGTAAAGTTTTCATTTTTTCTAAGATTTTATTTTAAGTGAGCAAAGATGAGATCAATTCCATTGATCCTTTTTAAGCTAATGTATACCCCATACAAGTTTCAATTAACAGCAAAAAAAAATCATCTCAGGACGAGATGATCAACCGTTTTGAATTTACTTGAGTTATTTATGAAGATATGAATGATGTTTTGTTGTAACAAAGATAGGTCAACGCTGTTTTTTATCCATCAGTAGAATCCCTAGAATTATATCCGTAAAAATACGGTTGTATAAAAAGAAAAGCCCTGCAGGAAATACCTTACAGGACTTTGGTTTATCTAACAATATTCAGTTTAATATTTAAAGTTCAAGATTTAAAGTTATGATTATCATTTACTTTTCACCTTTGAATTTTTATTAAAGAGGGCTTACCAATTGCAGGAACCATTCTTTAACTTCTCCTTCCAGATGAGGAGCAAGCTTTTCCTCACATGTTTTATGGTAACCATTTAACCATGCGATTTCACTTTCTGAAAGAATTTCTTTCACTACGGTATCTTTGAAAAACGGGCAGAATGTCAATGTTTCAAACTCATAGAATGTTCCGTGAATTGTTTTTTCTGCTTCTTTTACTGCGATCAGGTTTTCATGACGGATTCCGTAATGTCCTTCAAGGTAATATCCAGGTTCGTTTGAACATACCATTCCCGGAAGAAGTTCCTGAGGATTCAGGTCTTTTCTGATGTTTTGCGGTCCTTCATGTACATTCATGAAACTTCCTACTCCATGTCCTGTTCCGTGATTGAAATCTTTGCCTTCCATCCATAAAGGAAGTCTTGCAATAGCATCAAGGTGTACTCCTTTTGTTCCTTTCGGGAATTTTACCATTGATAAACGGATCAGTCCCTGTAATACCAATGTTGAATTTCTTTTAAACTCTTCCGAAGGTGTTCCCAAGGAGAAAGTTCTTGTAATATCTGTAGTTCCTTCAAGGTACTGACCTCCTGAATCTACCAGGATGGTTTCCTCATTGGTTACTTCTTTGCTTCCTTCTTTTTTGGCAGAATAGTGCATGATGGCACCGTTATCTTTGTATCCTACAATAGAACCAAAGCTTTCTCCCACAAAGTTTTCCCCTTCTGCACGGAATCCTCTCAGCTTTTGCCCGATAGAATATTCATTCATGGCTTCTTTTCCTGCATTGTGAGTTAACCAATAAAGGAATTTCACCATAGCAACTCCGTCTCTTACCATTACTTTTCTGAAACCTTCCAGCTCAGCTTCATTTTTCTGGGCTTTCATCAGGTTACCCGGAACCGGAGCTTTGATAAACTGGTTGTCTGCTTTTAATGTTTCAAAAATCTGCTGGTTGCTGTTGGGAGAAACCAGTACTTTTTCATTTTTGAAGGTCTTCAGGTAATTGTAGAATTCTTCGTAAGGCATCATTTTCACAAAGGAATCATCCATTTGCTTTCTTGCTCCTACTTCCATTTTTTCTAATCCTGTGAAGAGTACAGCATCGTTTTTAGTAATCACAATATACCCTAAAAATACAGGATTGCTTTCTACATCACTTCCTCTCAGATTGGCAGTCCATGCTACATCATCCAGACTTGATATGATGTGTACGGTAGCTTCCTGATCTTCCATTTTCTGGCGGATGGCAGCAATTTTATCAGAAACAGATTTACCTGCTCTTTCTACCGGATGTACAAAAATAGGATTGGCAGACGGCGTTCCTCTTTCTTTCCAAACTTCTTTTAAAAGTGGAAAATCTACCAGCGTAATATTTTTTGAATTAAATTTCTGAGAAAGCAGTTCCCAGTTGGCATTAGAAGCTGCCAAAGCATTTACAGCCACTTTACCGCCTGAAGGGATTTCTGAAATGATCCAGTCAATATAATTAGGAGTTCCTTCCATACCATCTTTGAAAAGATCGATTCCTGAACCATCCAGCTCTATAGCGGCTTGTGTAAAGTATCTTCCGTCTGTCCAAAGTCCGGCTTTGTCTTTGGTAACTACCACAAAACCAGCAGAACCCAGGAAACCTGACAACCAAGCTCTCTCCTGCCATTCCTCGGGAAGGTATTCGCTCATATGCGGGTCTGCAGAATATACTATAAATGCATCAACATTATTTTTCTGCATTTCTTCACGAAGCGCAGCAACTTTTTCCTTTGAAGTCATTCTTTTCTTTTTTAAACACCGAAAGTTACGAAAAATTTGAAGTCGGGAGCTGAAATCTAACGGCTATTTTGCTTAATAATCTGTTATTTTAACTGGAATTCTTTTTGAAGAGATCTGCAATTTGATTTTTTATGGTTTTATATTAAATCATGTTAATTATTCCCCCCCTTAAAGTCGCAAAAACGCTTTTGATATCCTCATTAAAATGTTAAACATATTTGATAAAATAAATCATTTTCATCTAAAAAAAACTACCACATTATTAAAATAATAAATTTTTGGAAAGATTATTGCTATATTCAACTCCATGAAACAGCAGAACTATAATAACCACAGGAAGTTTTATCCACCTCATCATTTTATTTATCTTCCTTTGCTCATCCTATTGGAGATTTTCGGAATTTATAAAATCTGGGATGATCCTGGAAATCAGCTGACCTGGATATTATTTTCTATCGTGATTTTTCTGCTTTTTTATCTGGCATTTATGACACGGCAGCATTACGCATTGGGACTTCAAAACCGAATGGTAATTCTTGAGTTTCAACAGCGGTATTTTGAAATTTTCAATAAAAGATCGGATGAAACTGTTGAAAAACTAAGATTTGATCAGATTGCTGCACTGAGATTTACCTATGATGATGAATTCAAGGAGCTTTTATACAGAGCTCTTCATGAAAACATTTCAGGAGATGAAATTAAAAGGTCTATTAAAAAATGGAGGGCTGACCGACTCAGAATCTAACACCTCAACAAAATATAAACTTATGAAAAAGTGGAGCTTTTACAGTATTACGATATTAAGTTTGTTGACACTAACAAGTTGTGAAGCAGTAGAAACAATTTTTAAGGCAGGAATGTGGTGGGGAATTCTCTTAGTCTGTGTAATAGCAGGGATTCTTTTACTGATTTTTTCGAGGGGTAAAAACTCTTAACCATGCTTTATGGAGAAGAATACAGATTTGGAGATGATTTCTCACCTTAAACCTTCCAAAATTGTTAAAATAATGAAGGACCCGGAAGCTTCTGCAAAGGCGGTACATCTTGTATATACCACCGATGCAGAAACCGCCGGAATTACCCGTAAGAAAACAGGAAAGAAATATTCCTATTATAAAGACGGTGAAAAAATAAAGGATAAGGACGAAATTACAAGAATCAACAGCCTGGTACTTCCTCCCGCCTGGGAAAATGTATGGATCTGTGCCCTTGACAACGGGCATCTTCAGGCCACCGGCTTTGATGTCAAAAAAAGAAAACAATACCGCTACCATCCTCTTTGGAGCGCTTTAAGAAATCATACGAAATTTTACAGGATGCTTCAGTTCGGATATGCATTACCGGATATAAGACTGCAGGTAGAACAGGATCTTGCGCTGAGAAATTTTGAGAAGCGGAAAATTCTGGCCTTAATTGTAAGCCTTATGCAAAGAACCAATATCCGTATTGGTAATAATGTGTATGAAAAACTGTACGGTTCTTTTGGACTGACTACTTTAAAGGATAAGCATGTAAAGGTAAAAGGACAGAAAATCACTTTCTCTTTTAAGGGAAAGAAAGGCATTATGCATAACGTTGACCTCAGAAGTAAAAGACTGGCAAGACTTATTCAGAAATGTAAGGATATTCCGGGGAAAGAACTTTTCCAGTATTTTGATGATGAAGGAAACCGTCATTCTGTGGATTCCGGTATGGTGAATGAGTATATAAAAGAGATCAGCGGCGAAGATTTTACCGCTAAGGATTTCAGGACATGGTCCGGAACGGTAAGTGCTTTGATTGCATTTAAAGAAATTGGCTATGCTGAAAATGACAGTCAATATAAAAAGAAAGTAAAAGAAGCCCTGGAGATGGTGGCAGAAAACCTGGGAAATACATCGGCTGTCTGCAGAAAATATTATGTTCATCCTTTAGTCATCAATCTTTACGAAAACAATACCATCAAAAAATACCTTGACGAACTTGAAATCATAGAAGAAAACGACGGAAAAGCCGATCTGACAAAAGAGGAAAGGCTGGTGCTGAAAATTCTTGAAAATGAGAGGATGTAGGGAATTTTTGGTCAATAGTGAATGGTGAATTTGCTTCGCAGTGAATTTTTTATTCTGTACTTCATCAACTCATTGACTATTCACTTGCGCAGCAAAAATTGACCATTGACATTACACAAATTCGATTCTTTATATCAGACTGAAATCCTGCTGTTATTCAAAAACTGGATTCTGTATTCCTTCGGGGTAATGCCTGCGATCTTTTTAAAAAGCTGGGTAAAATGGGATGCGGTATGAAAGTTCAGTTCGTAAGCAATCTCTGCAATATCTTTACTGGAGTGAAGTAATGCCTTGCTGTAATTGATATCTATCTCATTAATCCACTGTTTGGGGGATTTCTGGGTAACGCCTTTTACACATTTATTCAGATAGCTTTCTGTTACAGACAGTTTATCGGCATAAAATGCCACTCTTTTTTCTCCCACATGATATTTAAACAAAAGATCCCGAAACTGAAGGGATAGTTCCATAGGACGTGTCGCAGACTTGTGATGGGTATCAGAATCTGTGCTCAGCATTTTGATCAAAATAAGGTGAAGCATCGTAACGACAACATCATTAACATTTAAATTATTCAACCATAATTCCTGTTCCATAATGGGAAGAAGCTGGATAATGGTACCATAAGTCAAGCTGTCCAGATTCAGGAATGGAGTCATGAAAAAAATACTGCTTTTGTGTTTGGGCAGTTCTTGCTCGGACAGAATATTATTTTCATAAGCAAGGAAGAAGCCTTCAATATCATCGGATAGTTCTACGGTTGCCGTGATGGTTCCCTGTTTAATGAAGATTACTCCCCCTTTCTCGGCATGGTATTCTTTATTTTCAAGGTATTGTCTGATATGACCGTTGGTAACGAAAATAATAAAATTAAACGTTGTACGGTACGGAATCACGGGCATCAGAATGCCTTTAAGGTAATTTTCTATCCGATAGAGCTGTATATCAGCATTATTAGCTAATATTTTGTCCGTAATATTCGGAAGAAAAAGTTTTTTATATTGAAAATTGGATAGAACTTCCATATCCTGGTTATGATTATTTAAAGTTATACAAAATATTTTAAAGCAGAGAAGGCAAGTAAAAGAGTGAAAAAGCTAAAGCGTAAATGGTAAAACCCCGAAACAAAGTATCCCGAAACTCATAATTTACTCTCTCAAACTCTCTCACTCTCCTACTCTCCCACTTAGAACTTATAATACACTCCTACTCTCACTCCAAAAGGGCTTCCCGGTGTGTAGGTAAGATCTGTAACAGGTTCTGCTTCTCCTTTCAATTGAGTTTCTGTTGCAAACTGGGCCTCATTCCACTTTACATTGAAAAGATTGTTCAGCTGAACATTTGCTCCCCATTTCTGACGGTTATAAGAAAGCATAAGGTCATTCACAAAGTAAGCTTTGGTTCTGATACTGTTATCCTCTACTGCTGGTCTTGCTCCCAGATATCGGTATTGAAGTCCCAGAGAAAAGCCATCCAGGAAATCCCAGTTTACAGATCCTGTACTGGTGATTACCGGAGCCAGCGGAACGTAATCCTGTCCTTTTTCTTCTTCTGTAAATCTTGCGTGGGAATAGTTGATATCAGCATTCAGATAAAAGTTTTCCAACGGCTGGAAACGAACTCCAAGATCAGCACCGAAGCGTCTTGACTTCCCGGAAGGTTCTACTACAGCATCATCTCCTACATAAACAAATTCCTGCTGCAGATCCATATACCATAATGCCGGAGTAATAATCAATGATTTGAACGGATGTAATCTTACTCCAAAATCTGCTCCAATAGAGTATGGAAGTGTATTTTCGTTTTTATTAGGAACAACTACTCTCAGGTCATTGGAGTGGAAGCCCATTCCTGTTTTCAGGAACCACATTACATTGTCGTTCTGAGCGTAAGAGAAGTTCAATTTTGGGCTTAGTCTTGTTGCTTCTTTTGATTGTCCGGACGGCAATTGTTCTGCATCCAGCAGATTGTGCATATTAAAGATAAAATGATCTATTCTCAAAGCAGGGTTAATCGTCCATTTTCCTGTTTTCCATACCAGCCCTGAGTAGGCATGGAGATTGGTTTCTGTTCCTGTCACATCTGATAATCTGTCAAGCAGCAGATCTCTGTGATAAACGTGGTTAAGCTGTAAAGTATTAATATCATCATTTCTTAACCCTATTCCTGAAGTCCAGTTTAAAGAGCTGTTTGCAAGGGAAAACGTTTTTGTATATTTCACTTCGGCTCCGTAAATATTTCTTCCGTCTGTCTGCTGAATTTCATCTCCGTGATCTTTATCTTTTAAATTAAAGGTGAAATCAGAATACAGATTGAAATTGTACTTTGAATAGAAAGCCATGGCATCAATCTGCTCAGAAGGAGAAATAATGTGCTTAAAGTTCATCTGAAGGTTTGTTCTGGAAGTTTTACCACCTTCTGTAGGATCTATACTTCCCCATCTTCCAATGATTCCTTCATCTACGGCACGTTCCGGAATCTGTCCGGAAGCATTCCAGGAAGAATTGAATGTTGAAAACTGAATATTGAAATAATCTTTATCCGTAAGCCACTGGTTATATTTCCCGAAAATATTGATTCTGTTGAAATTCTGTTTTACATCAAAAGGCCCGTCTGTATAGTTGTATTCTGCTGCTATATAGGCATTTTTCTTTCCCAGATCATCATGCAGTATATTGAACATTCCCAACACTCTTTTTGAATTGAAAGAACCTCCTTCCAGTTTAATCATACTGTTTTTCAATCCATTGTAGGTCTGAAAATCTACATATCCGGCTGTGTTAAAGTCTCCGCGGTCCATGTAATAAGCTCCTTTTCCAAAGTCTATATTGTTTACGGTTTCAGGAATTACAAAGTGTAGGTCAGAATATCCCTGTCCATGGGCATGGGATACGATATTCACCGGCATTCCATCTACATTAACGCTTACGTCCGTACCATGATCGGCATCAAATCCTCTTAAAAAAAGCTGTTCAGCCTTTCCTCCTCCGGCATGCTGTGCAATAAACAATCCCGGCACTTTTCTTAATAAATCCTGTGCTGAGTTTACCGGAAATTTATTCAGATCCACTTTGGTAATGGCTGATAAAAACGAACTGTGATTGATGGCCACTTCAGAAATCTGAAAAGGCTTATGCTGTAAGAAAATAACTTTATTTTTATCTTCATCGCTAGTTACCAACCATTTTACCTCATCATATCCCTGACGACTAATCACTAGGGTATCAGGAAGTGATTTTACAGGAATGGCAAACATACCATCTGCCGCTGTATGAGTATGGCTGTTCCCGTGGTCATATTTTACCAAAGCATCTGCAATGGGAAATTTGTCATCTGCATCTTTAATCAGCAACTGTTTTTCTGTTTCCTGCGCCATCATTTTTCCACTGAATGCCATTATCAGAAATACGGCTGCTATTTTTGTTATTTTCATTTTTTGTTTAGTTAAATTATAAATTAGATAAGAGATGAGAGATAATAGACAAAGAGATGAGAGACTGGGAACATTTCCACACGTAAAACCCCACAACCTTCAAACTCTACAACTCTCAAACTCAGAAGCTACGCTTTCTCTTTAATAAATACTTTCTGAATTAAAAGGGTAATCCACGTTCCGGCTACGAATGGGAAAGTAAATACTCCACCTACAATATCCAGACAGTGATTGTCTATTAAAAGATCATCAATGGCAATAGTGATAAGAACGGCAATAAGTACCCATAAACCGTCTGTTTTTTTAACTCCTGAGAAAACGATTGCTGAAAGCACAGCATTAAATCCAAATAATCCCATATGGATTTCTTTAATAGGTTCTCCGTTCAACTGTGATAATCCTGCACCGAGAATAGATGCTGCCAACCCGTATAAAGCAGCTATAGGAGAACTGATGAAAACGGCAAGAAAGAAAATCATTCCCGAAAGTACTCCACCCTGAAATATTACTTCACCAAACCCATTGGTACAGGCAAGAAAATCATCATATTCTGTAGGCACCACTTCACTGCTTAACATCGCGGAGGGTGGAATATGGGTGAAATGATGGAGTGCAAATACCAAAATCCATGTGATGATAATGAAAGGAAAAGTAAAGACCGGAATTTTCTTCTGAATAAAGAAATGCTGAAAAACAGCCGCCAATGCTCCACCCAAGACTATTAAAATCCAGATCAGTAATGTAGTCTCAAATAGAAAGGATAATGCTACTCCTACAAGTGCCGCACTGAAGCCATAAAGTCCGGCATTGATTTCAGACTGATTGTATTTAAGCTTCATTGCAGTGAAAGTTCCGGCTGCCGTTGAAAGCAATACCGCTACCCCGCACTGCCAGCTTCCCATAAAGATTCCTATAAGAAACAGAAGTCCTGTCCACCTGTTTTCCTGCAGCATAATCTGTCCGATTCCTTTCAAAACATGGTCTATAAAAGGTAGTTTTTTGAAAAATTCGTTCATAGTTTTTTTTAATTGTATTAATAATTGTGGATATTAAGATAAGAGACGGATAGATGATAGACACCGGAGGCAGAATCAATTTTGCTTCGCAAGTGAATAGTGAATTATCAGTGAAAGAATAATAACCTTGAACTTTAAACCTTAAACAATTCAACTCTCAAACCCTCCTACCCTAAAACTCTACCACTCGTATCCCGAACCCCGAAACTCGTTTACCATCCAAGAAAGACCATTCCCACTCCGCAAACGGTTACTACAGCTCCGCTCACCACTCCCATGTATCTTTCCAGTTTTTCGGTATTGAACAGTGTTGAATAACCATAACGTCCCAGAAGAACCATTCCAAGCATTGTCAAGACAGTAGTTATAGTGAAAGAAGTTACCAGAACAGCAATTTCAGACATTGAGTGTTTTACTCCTGAATAGAATAATAAAGGAATCAAAGGTTCGCTGGGGCCCATTACGAAAATCATGAAAAGTACAAGCGGAGTCACTTTTATTCTTTTTTGAGGCATTACCACTTCACTGTGATTATGTTCGTATACATAAACATCATCACCCATTACATCAAAATGCTTATGAGGTTTATTTCTGATTGCCTGAATGAGACCGTATACCAGATAAACACCTCCAAAAATAAGCAGCGCCCATCCTGAAAAATTCCCTCTGATATCCTGAAACCAGGAGATTTTATTGAGCTGCCATCCAAGGAAAACCCCGATAAAGCCCAAAATCAGAGAACTGAATACATGTCCGAAACCACAGACAACCGTTAATATTGCTGTTTTCATTCCGCTCCACTTCTTTGATTTTGAAATTACGATGAACGGCAGGTAGTGATCCGGCCCGGAAGCGGTATGTATGAAACTTATTGAAACGGCACTCAAAAGAAGTGCCCAAACTGTACTATCCATTTTTTATTAATTCTGTTATTTCAGATTCTTTATTAAGTTTTGGCTAAAGCCAATGGAAAATTTCTTTTTTTAAGCGGGCTAAAGCCCGCTTCTATTGAATATGCTTCTCACAAATTTTGTAGACAAATCATCATGAGGATCCTTGTCAAGGTTTTGAACCTTAACAAGGATCTCTTTTTACTCCAATGACCAGAGAATTTCCTGAATATGCAGGAAGAAGTTGTACATCAATTCTCCTCCATGTCCCAAAGCTCTTACTACAAAACCGTTGTTATCCATTGCAGAGACTCCAACCTCCATTTGTTCATGATGCTGCGCGGCTGCTTCAACTATCTCTTCAATCAATCCGTTTTTATCTACATTTTCCTTCGTACTATAGAAGATCAAGGTTCCCTGGTGGGTATACTGCTCCAGATTTCCGATGCTGCTGATCGGGATCATATCAGGCTGAATGAGAACATTATCTTTCACTACCAGTTTATTGTTGTGGTAGATTTCCATTACATTCTGAAAACGCTTCAGTTTAAAAACTTCTCCATAATGTTTTCTTCCGCAGGTGATGATCTCACTGATGATAATCTGACTGTTGTTCCCGATATGAATATTCGCCTTACTCTTAAAATTGGAGTCTTCATGCGGGACTATAGGATGAGGAACGTAAGCAAAAGACGTTTCATCTTCCATAGAAACATTAAGTTCCTGAAGCGCTTTATCCTTCATATTGAAAAGCCTCTGATAAGATTGCGACTGCAGTTGAAGGGCAGATCCTTTTTCAAGGGCAACATCCAGATGATAATGGTCTCCATCCAGAATTCCCGGAGAGGAGCTCATCACCATCTGATAGAGCTTTTTGTCACTTTTCCGCTGTCCTACAGAAACTACTCTGAAAGGAAGTGAGACATAAAGGTCTTTCACATAGGATTCTCCTCCCTTAAATCCTGCGATAATATTTAAACGACTGTCCATTTATCTTACTAAGTTCGGTTCTTCAACTTCTTCCAGAAGAGCATATTTTTTGATCCAGCCTATTACTTTGTCCAGGCCTTCATCTGTTTTAAGGTTTGTGAATACGAAAGGATTTCCTTTTCTCATTCTTCTGGCATCATTTTCCATTACTTCAAGGCTGGCTCCTACATAAGGGGCAAGGTCAATTTTATTGATAATCAATAAGTCTGATCTTGTAATGCCAGGACCACCTTTTCTAGGAATTTTTTCTCCTTCTGCTACATCAATAATAAAGATCGTAACGTCTGCAAGATCCGGGCTGAATGTCGCTGAAAGGTTATCTCCTCCACTTTCGATAAGAACCAGTTCGATCTCAGGGAAACGTGCTGCCAATTCATCTACGGCTTCAAGATTCATACTTGCATCTTCTCGGATGGCAGTGTGAGGGCAGCCTCCTGTTTCTACTCCAATAATTCTGTCGTGGGGAAGAAGACTGTTTTTCGCCATAAATTCAGCGTCTTCTTTGGTGTAAATATCATTAGTAATTACTCCAAGATCATAGGTTCCGAATAATTTTCTGCTTAAACGTTCCAGTAATGCAGTTTTTCCTGAACCTACAGGTCCTGCCACTCCTACTTTTATATATTTTCTGTTTTCCATTTTCTTTAAATTTTATTTTTTTAACGCTATGGGCGCTAAGTTTTTTTGATTGTAAATATTTTTCGATCGCAAGGGCGTTTCACTTAGCAAAGAGCACCTTATTTCACGTATAATTTTTTATTAATTGAGAATATTGTAAAAGGTGCAAAGGCATTCATTCGGCTTAGAAGCATTCATATTCATTGGGTCCCACGCTTTTTCACTTTCTTAGCTTTCCTTCTTTCTTTTTTCATCCTGCCTTTACTTCCTTTTTGCCTTTTCTATGACATATAAAGCCTTGAATAAAGCCTTTCATGCTGCATACACCTGATATCGAAAGCGGTATTACAAAGTCCTACCATATCTCTGTCCAGTTCTATTGTTTCTAAAGCTGTTTTTTCCATTACAGGATAAAGGGAAAATAAAATATCCTGTCCGTCCAGCTGCCCAAGAGGGACAAGCTTTACCGCATTGGTAATCATTCCTGCCACTGAGGTATAATAGAATCCTAAAATAGCTTCGTATAAAGGGATTTTCATCAGGTAAGCATACACTCCAAACACAATACAGTAATGAGAATTGGCTTCTTTATTCTGAACTGTTTTTTCAAAAGCTTCCATTAAAGGGAAACTTTCTCTTCTTTTAAAGATTTTAATCAGCCTGAGTCCCAATTTCTGGCTGGCCTGGCGGATTTCTTTTGGACATTTTATAGCATTGCATTCATTATCAAGAAGTAACAATGCCTGCAAATCTCCTTTTTCAGCTGCTTCATAAGCAAGTTTTACAAAAGCCCCATCATTGAATTTAAGGTTGTACTGAAGCATGTTCTGTACAAATTCTTTCGCGGTAGCTAAATTATGTACGATCCTTTCCTGCACATAGGTTTCAAGTCCGTTGGAATGGGTATAGCCTCCGATAGGAAGTGTAGGATCTGCAAGATGAAGCAGTCCTGACAGGAAGTTTATGTTGCTGTTATTCATCTTTCGGGGCAGCCATTTTTAAGATTTTTGTAAAGATTGTTGATCCCAGACTTCCATGCCCATGAGGTTCTACATTAGATTTAAGAAGATTCAACAACTTCACAGATTGTTTTTCCGGTTTGAATCCGCTTGCTTCCAGCCATCTGAACATTGGCATTTCAAAAGGGAGCAATACTTTGTCATTCTGAATAAAAAGCGGAATATGTTTATTCCCGATTTCATAACATACCGTGCCCATTTCCAGCAGTGAATTAGGTGACATTACAATAGCTTCTGTTTCCAGAACATTTATTGCAATTATTTTTTCTGCATCCTCAAAAAGAATATCTCCTTCACGTAAGCGCTGCCCTTCTCTGAGAAATTTGATAGCCACATCAATTCCCTGTCTGGTTTTTTTACGCTGGATTCTTTTGGTAGTTTCAAACCATTCCAGATCAAGATAATCTATGGTTTTCCCTGTAGGATTTTCTGAGAGATTGCCTATGATTTGATTAATTATCATTTTTGGATTTTTTTCTAAAGTCTAAGTTTTTGGAGATTCCTACCCCGAATGTTGAACCACTGATTCCTGCTACATAGTTTTTCGTCCAGCCTTCTTCTTTTGTTTTCGTCTGAAGCATTGAAAGTTCTGCAAATTTGAATTTCAGAGCCCAGCCTCCTCCAAGCAATATTCCAATCAAAGGATAGGCACGAAGGCGGAATCCGTTAAAATTCTGCATCGCATCGGCAGCCGTTGACAGTTGTTGTCCCCAGACATAATGAGCATCTACCTGCCCGATCAACACAAAGTATTTTCCAAGCATCAGTGAAGGGCTATACCAGATACCTGCTTCATTTTGTTTATAGACTACATTGTGATCAACGGTATTCTGTGAGTACGCATAATTGACTCCGATAAGATCATTATTGTTGATGAAGTACCCTATTCCAAGCGGTGCACTTGATACTGTACTGCTGCTGCTGGATGGAGTTGTAAGTTTAGAATAGTCTAATGACCCGTACACCATAAACTGCCCTTTGGGTCCGTCTTCATCACTTTTAAGCCTGTGCCCGCCCAAAAACTGAGCACTTACATTTCCTGAAAGCATAGACATTCCGGCTACGGCAAGAGAAACAACTGTTTTATTTAAATTTTTCATTTTAAACTTAGTTCTATAATTGTTTTAAAATTCTAGAGATCAATTTTGGATAAAGAGAGTTTCTGAAAATGTCATTCTGACGAAGGAAGAATCTGCTTGATAAATTCCGCAAGATTCTTCACTACATTTCAGAACTAAGTTCGCAGACCTTCAGTCTGTGTTCAGAATGACAAAAGCCAAATAATTCTGGTTTCAAACACTCTACTTTAAGCTGATCTTAGAATAAGTAATACAGCTGTGTTAAAGGAAGCGTTTCTGCCGGTTCGCAAGTGATGTACTCACCGTCTACCGTTACTTTATAGTTTTCAGGATTCACTTCAATTAAAGGCGTCTTATCGTTATGAATAAGGTCTTTTTTGGAAATATTTCTACAGTTTTTTACCGGAAGGATCATTTTCTCCAATTTATAAGAAGCGATAGTTCCGTTGTCAATAGAAACCTGTGAAACGAAGTTGGCGCAAATACCAAACTTGGCTTTTCCGTGAGCTCCGAACATATTTCTGTAAATAATCGGCTGAGGTGTTGGAATGGATGCATTCGGATCTCCCATTTTAGCAGCAATTACAAATCCTCCTTTTACAATCATTTCCGGTTTTACCCCGAATAATGTAGGTTTCCAGATCACCAAATCTGCCAATTTCCCTTCTTCAAGAGATCCTACATATTCTGAAATACCATGTGCTATAGCCGGATTGATGGTATATTTAGCCACATATCTTTTTGCACGGTAGTTATCGTTTCCACTGTCTTTATCTTCAGCCAAATCACCTCTCTGCTCCTTCATTTTGCTTGCTGTCTGCCATGTTCTTGTGATCACTTCTCCCGGTCTTCCCATTGCCTGAGAGTCTGAGCTCATGATACTGAAAACTCCCATATCATGAAGGATATCTTCTGCGGCAATAGTTTCAGGGCGGATACGGGAATCTGCGAACGCCACATCTTCAGGAATATTTTTGCTCAGGTGGTGACAAACCATCAACATATCTAAATGCTCATCGATTGTATTTACAGTGTAAGGACGTGTAGGGTTTGTAGAAGCGGGCAATACATTTGGATACATTGCAGCTTTGATAATGTCCGGTGCGTGACCTCCACCAGCTCCTTCTGTATGGAAGGTGTGGATTACTCTTCCGTTGATCGCTCTCATTGTATCTTCAAGAAATCCTCCTTCATTCAGAGTATCGGTGTGGATGGCAACCTGAACGTCATATTTATCAGCTACTTTCAATGCTGCATCAATTGTTGCAGGAGTTGCTCCCCAGTCTTCATGAATTTTTACTCCCAAAGCTCCGGCTTCCACCTGTTCTTCAATAGGTTCTTCTGCTGAACAGTTTCCTTTTCCGAAGAAACCAAGGTTCATAGGATATTCTTCTGCCGCTTCGAGCATTTTCTGCATATTGAATTTTCCCGGAGTTACTGTTGTAGCGTTGGTTCCGTCGTTTGGACCTGTTCCTCCACCAATCATAGTAGTAATTCCGCTATATAAAGAGGTTTCGATCTGTTGAGGGCAGATGTAATGAATGTGAGTATCAATACCTCCTGCTGTTACGATATATCCTTTTCCACCGTGAACTTCAGTAGAAGCACCGATGATCATATTAGGAGTTACACCATCCATCGTATCAGGGTTTCCTGCTTTTCCGATTCCTACAATCTTTCCGTCTTTGATTCCGATATCCCCTTTTACAATTCCCCAGTGATCAATGATTACAGCTCCTGTGATACAAAGATCCAGAACGCCTTCGTCTCTTTTAGCGGTTACATTCTGCCCCATCCCGTCACGTACGGTTTTTCCCCCTCCGAAAACGGCTTCGTCTCCGTAATGCGTGAAATCTTTTTCAATTTCAATAATAATTTCAGTGTCTCCCAGTCTGATTTTATCTCCGGCTGTAGGCCCCAATATATTGGCGTATTGTTTTCTGTCTACGTGTAAGCTCATCTTAGTGATTTTTAAAGTTTAATTCTTCAACTTTTGCAAGGCTTGCTTTTTTCTGTTCTTCAGAATCTACCTGTCCGTCCACAAGATTATTGAAGCCCATTGCTTTTTTGGTTCCTCCTATTTCTACCAATTCCACTTCTTTTTCTTCTCCCGGTTCGAAACGCACTGCAGTACTTGCTACAATATTCAGTCTCTTTCCGAAAGCTTTTTCACGGTCAAAGCTCATCGCTTTATTAACTTCAAAAAAATGGAAGTGTGAACCTACCTGAATAGGTCGGTCTCCCGTGTTGGTTACTTTTATTTTTACAGTTTCTCTGCCTTCATTGCAGATAATTGTACCTTCTTTTACAAAAATTTCTCCTGGTATCATAATCAGTAGTATTAGCGGATTGGGTTGTGTACAGTTACCAACTTTGTTCCATCCGGGAAAGTGGCTTCAATCTGAACATCGTGGATCATTTCTGACACGCCGGGCATTACATCCTCTTTGGTAAGAAGATTAGCGCCTTCCTGCATCAGTTCAGCTACTTTTTTACCATCTCTTGCTCCTTCAAGCAAAAAGTGGCTGATCAGTGCTATTGATTCAGGATAGTTTAATTTAAGGCCTCTTGCCTTTCTTTTCAGAGCGAGTTCGCCTGCCAGAAATAGCATAAGCTTCTCCGTTTCTCTCGGTGTTAAGTGCATAATATTTTTATTTAAAATTGGACAAACAATATCCTATTCACCTCTCCGTAAAGGCAAACAGATATGTTCAAAAATGTAAAATGGAAATGATTCTTACGGATCTGTATTGACATGAATACAAACCACAACGGATCATTAAAAATTAAGAAAAGGGATTAGCAGCCCGCCGCTATCTGCAGGCAGTGATACAGGATGTATCTTGGTGCTGTAATATAAATACGGTTTTGAACGGCCGCAACCCGTGTAGTGTGAGAATACCCTGCAAAGAAATAATTAAGCCACTGCTGTGCAAGGACTGAGTAATCAAATTTCACTTTCTCCCAGTCATTGGAATCCTGAACATCCTGAACATCTGAAAAACTATACATTTCAGGCTGTGTCTGCTGATCGGATTTCTGCTGAAGAAGATTAATTTTTGAAAGAATATCAGAGTATGGCTGAGTTTTCCCTTTATGTGCAAAAAGACCTGCACACAACGCTGAGAAAAATAAGACAAAAGAGAAAAATAGGACTCTTTTTTTCATACCTGTTAATAATGGTGTAAAATTAGAACAATCTTAAAACCCCGGCTATCAAAAAAATTATTTAAAATGTTCAAAATCGCAACAAATACAATTTTATGTAATTTTAACATTTCAGGATAAACTCCTTATTCACAACACTTAAGCATTACTTTTGAACTATGACATTTTTTTTATTGTCCCTATTCCTATAATTATGATTATCTGCCTCATCTTTTCTGTCTATTTAAAAGATCGAATAAATACACCTCTTATTCTCAATACTACATATTAAAAAATCTCTATTCATCAATGATTACTTAATAATAAGCTTTATTTCATAAAAACATACGGTATTTTTTTCTTTCCTTATAATTATCGTAAATTTGTATACACATTTAATTTAATAAAATAATAAAACGTAATATGTCAAAAGCAATTTCGCAAGTACCATTAGCGGTAAATGAGCCGGTAAATTCTTATGAACCGGGATCTCCGGAAGTTAAAAGCCTTATCGACACTTATAAAAAAATGTGGGCTGAGAAGGTAGAAGTTCCAATGATCATCAATGGAAAAGAAGTGAAAACTGATACAAAAGTACAGCTTCAGTCTCCTCAGGATCATGCTCATGACTTCGGTTTCTACTATCAGGGTGGTATGCAGCATGTGGATGACGCTATCAACGCGGCATTGGCAGCTAAACAGGAATGGAATGAACTAGGCTGGGAACAACGTGCAGCAATTTTCTTAAAGGCGGCTGATCTTTTGGCTGGTCCTTACAGAGATGTAATCAATGCTGCTACAATGATCGGGCAGTCTAAAAATGTACACCAGGCTGAAATTGATGCAGCTTGTGAGTTCATCGACTTCTTAAGATTCAACGTAGAGTTCATGACAGAAATGTATGCTGAGCAGCCGGTTTCTGACAATGGAATCTGGAACCGTGTTGAATACAGACCATTGGAAGGATTCTGTTTTGCAGTAACTCCGTTCAACTTTACAGCGATTTCCGGAAACCTTCCTACTTGTATGGCAATGCTAGGAAACGTTGTAGTTTGGAAGCCGTCTGACAAGCAGGTATATTCTGCAAAAGTAATCATGGATGTATTAACAGAAGCGGGTCTTCCTGCAGGGGTAATCAACATGATCTTTACAGACGGAAAAGAAACTGCTGAAAAAGTATTGGCTCACCGTGATTTTGCTGGTCTTCACTTCACAGGTTCTACAAAAGTATTCCAGGGAATGTGGAAAATGATTGGTGACAATATCCACAACTACAGAACATATCCAAGAATTGTTGGAGAAACAGGTGGTAAAGACTTTGTAATTGCTCACCCATCTGCTAACGTAGAAGCTGTAGCTACTGCATTGGTAAGAGGTGCTTTTGAATATCAGGGACAAAAATGTTCTGCTGCTTCAAGAGCTTATGTACCTAAATCTCTTTGGGCTGACGTGAAAAAAGTAATGGAAGCTCAAATGAATTCTATCAAAGTAGGTTCTCCGGAAGATACTTCTAACTTCGTCAACGCTGTAATTGACAAAAATTCTTTCGAGAAGTGTAAAGGATATATCGACAGAGCTAATGCTTCAGGTGAAGCTACTGTAGCTATCGGTGGAAAATATGACGATTCTAAAGGATGGTTCGTACACCCAACAGTAATTGAAACCACAAATCCTCACTACGAAAGTATGGTAGAAGAGATCTTCGGCCCAATCTTGTCAATCTACGTATATGAAGATCAGGACTGGAAAGAAACTCTAAAACTGGTAGATTCTACTTCTCCTTATTCATTAACAGGTTCTGTATTTTCACAAGACCGTTACGCAATTAATGAAGCTTATAAAGCTTTAGAGAATGCTTCAGGTAACTTCTATATCAACGATAAACCAACAGGTGCTGTAGTAGGACAACAGCCTTTCGGTGGTGGTAGAGCTTCAGGAACAAATGATAAGGCAGGTTCTAAAATGAATCTTCTAAGATGGGTTTCTGTAAGAAGCGTAAAAGAAACGTTTGTTTCTCCAAAAAATTACAAATATCCATACCTAGGGTAATAAACGATAAATAATCATTGATAAATGATTTTAAACAGCCTCGGAATTTCGATTTCGGGGCTTTTTTGTGGGGATAGGCGGGGTGCGAGGTTCGGGATGCGAGTTGTGGGAGTTCAAAGTTTAAGGTTTAAGGTTTAAGGTTTAAAGTTACTGGTATTCATAAATACACTTTTACTCCTTCGATACTCAATACTCTCCCCTAAACTCTCTAACCCTCCTACTCTCCCACACTCTAACTCCTAATCCCTATAATCCACTACCTGCTATCCGTTACCTAACATCTTTTAACAAACTTTACCTATATTTTACGACTTTCCCTACCCTCTTAGGAATAATTGTTGATTTTCAATACATATACACCCCAAAATAAGATAGTATGAAAAAGTTATTGCTAACAGCCGTCGGAATAGGAATATTTGCAGTGAGCTGTGGAACCAAAGAATCGTCAATGTCATCGAGTAACCGTGATTCAGCGACGGTAGACAATACACAGAAAAGTGTACCGCCTACAACCACTGATACCATGACTACAAAAATGACAAATCCTGACAGTATCAAGATAAAAAAAGATTCTGCGGTAATGTCTCCTGTCAAATAGTATTGATATACGTTCAATTTAAAATGGAAAATCTGCAGATGAAAGTTCTGCAGATTTTTTTATTGAATAACCGGAAATGTTGGAGTTATCATCAAGTTTTAGCTTTAAAGGACTATTATTTAGGTTTTGGCTAAAGTCAATGGGTGTAAAATTTATGGTTAGCTGGGTTAAAACCCAGCCCTATTGAATTTTAATGACAATATCTTTTATCTTTTATCTTTTATCTTTTATCTTTTATCTTTTATCTTTTATCTTTTATCTTTTATCTTTATATTTGATTAATACCAAACATTAAAATATACCCCTATGAAAAAATTCTGGATAGGAGCAGTTCTTGGACTTCTTTTCCTTGGAAGTTGTGCTCAGAATAAAGAAAAAAGAGAGGAATACAAAGACGCCCACAACAAGGATTCTTTAAGAAACAGAATGGGTGATTCTGCTGTAGCCAATTCTATACCCGCTCCGGCAGCTGCCGATACATCAAAAACAAAACCTGACAGTACAAAAGTTAAATAAAATCACAAATCCACAGACTTCTGTGGATTTGCACTTAAAAAAACTTGACTGAAAAAAAACCGGGCAATCAACCCCGATTATGAGATATGGTTTATATTCTGAACAGAATATTTCCTTTGAAGATAAAAATGGGAATCGTGGATGTCTCAATAATGAAATATACACTTGTACTATATATTAATTTTCATAGCTTAGTTTTCAGCTGGGGATGATTATCTTACGATGTATCTTATTTCAGAAAAAGAGATATTTCTTCAAAAATTGAAAGAGATAAGCTGTAGTATAATTGTGTTCATGTCCCTCGAACTGGCGCAAAGATAGGATAGCAAAGGGTTTCTGTAAAATAATAGGTTGTTCATTTTCGTGAAAATGGCAAGATAGAATTTAAAAACCTATCTCTTTTTAATCATTTTCAGGAAAATGAACATTTTTATCTGATTGATTTTCAGCATCAAGATATTTGATATAGGCTGATGGAGAATAATCTGTGACTGCTTTGAAAACTGCAGCAAATTTACTGTGCGAAGAGAAGCCGCATTCATCAGCAAGGATGCTTATTTTATATTGTCTGTACTTCTCATCATTGATTAGTTTATCCACAATATATTTGATTCTCAAACGGTTGATATACGATTTAAAATCAGCACTCTTATGCTGATTGATTACATAAGACAGGTATTTTGTATTAGTATTCAATTCGCCCGCAAGGAAAGAAAGAGACATTCCTTTATTGTTATAGAGATCACCTTTCTCAAAATCTTCAAGAAGTTCAAGCAGTTTTGATTCTGTTTCGGAAGTCATCAAAGAATCATTTCGCCTTCGGTCTGTTTCAGAATCCTTTTCATCAATTTCTTCCACAGATATATTGGAAAATTCAGAATCATCAGATTGTTTTAAAGGATGGTTACTTCTGCTGCTGATCATCTTCAACTGAGCTCTTATGATATTTCTGAACTTTGAACGTTGTTTTTTCTGCTTTGTCCTAAAGAAAACAAGTAAACCAACCAATAAAGTAAACAGAATAACAATAGTAGCATTTTTCACCAGATTCATCTGTCCGTTCTTTTTGCTGGTCTTCCCTTTTGGAATCTCTGCTCCTTTCATTGTGAAACTTTGATTACGTGCCGCAATACTGTCATACGTCCTTACATATTTCACAGCATATAAAGAGGCTTTGAAATTATCCCCCATTCCTTCATAGTAATCATTGATATTGGAGTATACAGCTTTTTTCAATGTAAGGCTTCTGGAAGTATCTGCTATTTTTTCTGCTTTTTTCAGGTATAGTTCGGCATCTTTCCAGTTTTTCTGCTTCAGACGAATTCCTCCCAGACCATTATAAACCAATCCGAGTGTACAGCTTCCGACCTTAAGCAGGCTTTCAGCTTTTCTGTAATAATTTTCTGAAACCGGATAGTCATTAAGTTTGAAATAAATATCACCCAGCAACTGATAAGAGGCAGCAGCCGTTCTGTTTTCGTTGCGGCTGTTTATTCTTTCAAAATATTTCAGGGAAGATTCTATGAAACGTATTGCATTGGAGTAATTGCCCAGCTCCATTTCGCAGAAAGCCATTTCCTGATTCAGGAGTCCTGCCGCTTCATTGCTTTTCTGAAAATCGGTAATCCTGCCGGAAGCTTCCAGCCCTTTTATAATGTATTTTTTAGATCTTTCATACAACCCTACCTGTCTATATTGTCTGGCAAGTAATCTGGTTACAACAGCCATCCGTTCAGGATCATTGATCTGATTGATCACCGAGTGGGCATTTTCACTATAACAAATTGCTTTTTTAAGCTCACCGGCATGATGATAAAGTTCTGAAGAAAGGATAAGACACTGTATTTTCTCAGAAGGCTTCTGTGCCAACATATAAAGAGAGTCTGCTGTCTTGATCGCCTTTGGTAAATCCTTATGTGCCGTAACAGAAGAAGTTCTTTCACAGATAAGGTCAAAGCTGTTTTTTTTCTGAGCGAATATGGGGACTGCTGTTGCCAGCAAAAACAAAAATTTCAGGAGATTCTTAGACATACAAAAACAAATTATTATTTTTATTTTATAATAATTCATCATTATTTTCACGGGGTGTCTTTTTGTTTTTTTACAAAACTAGTGATATTTTATTTTTTATTAAAACATTATATTGAAATTTAATCATTTAACTTAAAACAATGATTTACATTAATTTTAATAATTAGACCAAAATAATAAATGATTTTCCTTCATATGAACTGATATCTGTTTTAAAACTAAAGTTCCTTTATAATTATTTTCAATATGGACGGCTCATGTGTCATCATATTTATTACATTTGCAGGGAATAAAAAGTTCTTATGAAAAAAATAGCAATACTATCCTCAATCTTTATAGGAGTTCTTGCATGGGCACAGGGAATTAAATTTGAAGACGGCAATTTTGCCTCTATCCTTGCCAAAGCAAAAAAAGAAAAAAAACTGGTCTTTATAGATGCATATGCTTCATGGTGTGGACCTTGTAAACTAATGGTAAAAAATATTTTCCCACTTCAGTCTGTGGGTGACTACTATAATTCTCACTTTATCAATGCTAAAATTGATATGGAAAAAGGTGAAGGAATTGAGTTAGCTAAGAAGTATAATGTAAAAGCATTCCCTACTTATCTGTTTATTGATGGAAATGGTGAAGCGGTACACAGAACTCTGGGATATGTTGAAGAAAAAGACTTTATCCAGTTTGCCAAAGATGCTGAAGATCCGAACAAAAGATTAACTTCTCTGAAGGAACAGTTTGAGAAAGGAGAAAAAGATCCTGAGTTTTTAAAGAATCTTGCAGGGCTTACCATGTATAATGATGCTGAGTTTGCCGGTAAAGTACTTAACCGTTATTTCCAGCAGAAACCAACTTTGGATCAGGAAGATGTTCAAATGCTTCTTTCAGGGGTTCAAACTATAGACAGCCCTTTGTACAAGATTTTTCAGGACAAAAAAGCAGATATCGTTAAATTCTTTCCGGAAGATAAGTATGAAAAGTTTGACAAAAATATCAAACTGAATACCATCTCCAAAAAAGCATATAACGCAGAGACCAAAAAATGGGATGATAATTATTTCATGTCTGAAACTCAGAAATTCTTAAGCAAAGAAGAAGCTGACAAGATCTTAAAAAGAATGAAAGCTAACAGAGCTTTAAAGAATAAAGATATTCCTGAGTATGAAAAACTGATTCTTGATTTGTACAAAGATTATTCTGCTGCAGGTTCTGAAGAGCTGAATTCTCTTGCATGGAACTTCTTTGAAAATGTAAGCAATAAGACTTCTCTGGAAAAAGCAATTGCATGGGCACAGGAATCTGTAAAGAAAGACCAGAATTTTGCCAATACTGATACTTTAGCTAATCTTTACAATAAGATTGGCGATAAGAAAAATGCAAAGACATGGGCTGAAAAATCTATTGAACTGGCAAAAAGCACAGGACAGGATTCTACTGACACTGAAAAATTATTGAAAAGCCTTTAATTAGGAATGTCATAAAATAAAGACCGCAAAACTGAAATTCTGCGGTCTTTTTATATTGTTTGGTGAGCAGGAATGGCAAACCACCCCGTCAAAAATTCTTTGAATTTTCGCCACCCCTCCAAAGGAGGGGAATTTTTACGTCTTCAGTTGTGATATAAGTGAAAATAGAGCTATCCTTCTGTTTTATAAGATACAATAAGAAACTTATCTCTCTTCATTTAGTATTCAAAAAGAACACTTCCCCATGTAAATCCGCTTCCGAAAGCTGAAAGAAGGACCAAATCTCCTCTTTTAATTTTCCCTTGTTCAATCGCTTCGCTTAAAGCAATAGGAATAGAAGCAGCGGTTGTGTTTCCGTATTTCTGAATATTGTTAAATACCTTTTCGTTCGGTAAACCAAATTTTTCCTGTACAAACTGAGCAATTCTCAGGTTCGCCTGGTGTGGAATAAACATATCAAGATCTTCAACTGTTTTTCCTGCTTTGTTCAAAGCTTCCATCATTGTTTCAGGAAATCTTGTTACGGCATGTTTGAAAACGAAGTTACCGTTCATGATTGGGTATACTTCTTTATTGGTTACATTTTCAGGCTCTTTTCTCATTCTGTCACTCCATCCAAATTTTGAACCCGGGAACTGAGTACAAAGTTCGTCTGCATATTTCCCTTCAGAATGCATATTTACGGCTAAAATATCACCTGCATTTTCATCTTCGGTAGCTGAAAGCACCACTGCTCCTGCTCCATCTCCGAAAATAACAGAAACCCCTCTTCCCTCATCAGAAAAATCCAAGCCGAAAGAATGAACTTCAGCTCCTACCACAAGAATATTTTTATAAGTTCCTGATTTAATAAATGCATTCGCAACACTCATAGAATATACAAATCCGGAACATTGATTTCTCACGTCCAATGCTCCAATCGTGTCACATCCAAGCATGTCCTGAAGCAATACTCCACTTCCAGGAAAATAGTAATCCGGAGAAAGGGTTGCAAAAACAATAAAGTCAATATCTTTTGAGGTAAGACCAGCATTCTGAATAGCTTTTTCTGAGGCTTTAAATGCTAGATAAGCTGTAGTTTCCTGAGCGTCATTCCGGTTTTTTCTGTGTCTCCTTTCTTTGATACCCGTTCTTTCTGTAATCCATTCATCATTGGTAGTCATCAGTTTTGCTAAATCATCATTTGTAACAACGTTATCTGGAACATAAAATCCCACACCTTTTATTGTACTTTTAATCATATAGTTTTTTAATTTTGGCAAAGATAAAACTTATTTAACACATAGTTTTTCAAAATATTAGTATTTTTACTTTATGCCAATTGATACGATATACAGAACCTCCCAGTGCGAATGGGTAGATGTAGAGGCTCCTACTGCAGAAGACCTGAAATTCCTTCATGAAAGATATGAAATCAATAATCTCCTGCTGGAAGATACCATGGATCCCAACCACCTTCCCAAATATGAAGAAGACGGAAATGTCAAATTCTTTCTCCTTCGTGAAAGCACAGAGCTGGAAAGAAAAAATCTGAATACCATCAGTGATATCAGCACCAAGATTGGAATTTTTCTGGTGGAGAATACCATTATCACCATCCACAGGATGAAAACCAGGAGTATCACGGAAGTAAAGAAAAAAGTCTCTTTGATTCAGGAAGACCTTAATCCTCAGCAGATCACGCTGATGATTGCGATATTGATCATGAAAAGTTTTGATGATGAATCTTTAAGCCTGTTTGAGACTATGGACAATATAGAGAATGAGATTTTCCTTAAAAATACCAATCATACCAGCCAGATCCGCCGTCTTTATAAACTGAAACGAAAATCAGGATTAAATTCACGAGTACTGGTGATTTCTACGGATGCCATTGATAAGTTTAAATTATTGAATTTACAGGACTCTGAGTTTGTTGATTTGAAAGATAAGCATAAAGATGTTGTGGCGGATTTTGATCATCTGAATATCCAGATTACCAACCTTATTTCTATGTTCCTGGCACTTTCGGATCAAAAGGCCAATCAGGTGATGAAAGTTCTGGCTATCTATTCTGTTTACTTCTTACCCATCACCTTTATTGCCGGGGTTTATGGCATGAACTTCGACAATATGCCTGAGCTTCATCATAAATACGGTTATTTTATAACGCTGGGAGCGATGGCAACGGTTGTGATCAGTACTTTTATTTATGTGAGAAGAAGACAGTGGTAATTAATTTTTATATCAACGCAAAGACGCAGAGAATATGCAATAATATAATATTTTACCGCAAAGATTATATCTTCGATAAAATATAAATCGGTTGATTGCTTTTGTCTTTAACCCAAACACCATCAAAACAAAATATCATGACCACTGAAAACCTCAACAAGATTCTGGAAGATTCTTCTCTTTCGCAGGCCTCCAAAGATAAACTGGCTGACTTACATGAGAATATATCCGGCAAAGAATTCTCTGATCTTCTGGATCAGTCCGGGAATCAGTATATAGAGTTTGTACAGGAAGGCGGTGGTGTCTGGGGAAGTGCATTGGTAGGCTATCTTTATGGCCTGGAAATATTCGGAATCCGTTTTTTGAAAGTGGCAGGAACGAGTGCCGGAGCCATTAATACGATGCTCATTGCGGCCTGTAAAACCAAAGAAGAATCCAAAAGTGAACTTATCAAAGATATTCTTTTCAGCTGGGATTTTTCCGATTTTATGGATGGGAAAACCTATGTAAAAACAACGCTCCATGCGATGCTTAACAATAAGAATTTTTTTAAGATCAATGCCATTATTGCTGCGATCCTGTTTATTATCCTGATCAGTATTCCTTTTTTGGCTTCTTCAACCACTATACTGAATGCCAAACTGATGTTTTTGATTCCTCTGATTCCGGCTGTCATTCTCTTTTTCTGCATTCAAAAGCTGTATCATAATTTCAGAAAGGAAAACAGCGGTCTCAATCCCGGAAACGTTTTTCAGAATACCATGCAAAATGCACTGGATCAATTTGGAATAAAAACAGTGGCTAACCTCAACGAAAAATTCATTCAGAAAGAACGTGATCTAAACCTCAACTATCGGTATGGAAACAGACAGGAGTATTATACAAGGGCTCTGCAAAGTATCGAAAAGATTAAAATAAAAAATAAGGAACATATTGATCAGACCCGATATAGAATTTTCTATGAAAGTGCCCTCAATAACGATTATTATAAAAACAATCCGTTTTATCTCCTTAGATCTGAATATGTTGTCATTACTACCGATATCAATGCTAAAATTAAGGTGGAACTTCCTACGATGGCCAATCTCTACTGGTCCGAAGAGGAACTGAAGCACATTAGTCCGGCTGAGTTTGTAAGAGCATCTATGGCTGTTCCTTTTTTCTTTGAACCTTTTCAGAAACAAATCAATAAAGACGATAGTTCCGTAAAGTATGCCTGGAGATATTGGATGAATACCAAGCCTGAGGACATCAACCCTGCCGGGGTTTTCATTGATGGAGGCAGTATTTCCAATTTTCCTATTGACCTGTTTCATGCCGATGAAGTTTTTTATCCGAGAATGCCCCTTTTTGGAGTGCAACTGACGAGTGATTCTGCTATTCTTTCGGAAAGAGGAAAAACCAGTGCAGAAATCCTTAATACACCTTTCAGCTATGCCGGAAATATCATCAGTACATTGAAAGGTTTTAATGACAAAACTTTCCTTACCAAACATACTTTTTACCATTTATACAGCATACAGAGTGTCAACTGCGGTACGAGCAGCTGGCTGAATTTCTTTATGAAAAAAGAAGAAAAGGAAGAGCTTTTCAACAGAGGTTTCCAGGCCGCCCTTGATTTCCTCAACGGATTCGACTGGGAAAAGTACAAATATGAAAGAATGATGCTTACGATGAAAGAGAAGAAAATACTAAAAGAAGAGGATACGCCTACGGTGGGATAAGGATTTTATCTTTTAAATTTACCAACACTATAAATAAAACAATAATATGAAATACATCTGCCAATGCTGTGGAGAAGAAAAAGAAGACTGGCCGGCATTAGCCTATAATGCTCCTTATTTCTATTACTGTCTATCGGAAGAGGAACTAAAGAATGCTGAACTTACTTCCGATTTATGTGTTGTTGAAGATACTCACAGATTTATCCGCACCGTTCTTGTACAGGAAGTTACGGATGACTGCAGAGATCTGGATTATGGAATCTGGGTTTCATTGAGCGAAAAGAACTTTAATGAATATGTCGAGAATTATGATAATAAGGAATTTGAAGCCGAATATTTCGGATGGCTTTCTACCTATCTCCCGGATTATGAGTTTGAGGAAAGTGTTCCCACAACAGTAGTTGTAAACAATTCTGCCGGAAGGCCTTTTGTCTATCCTCACCAGAGTTATGATCATTCGTTTGTGCATGATTTTTATAATGGCATTACAAAGGAGGAAGCAGAGAAAAGAATCAACAGGGTTTTAAATAATAAATAGATGAACTGGATTATCAGAAGTACAAAGAAGGTAAAATTCCATACAAATCTTCAGGAAGTTTTAAAACCTATTTGGGATGATCTGTCTATTTATAAATGGATTTTGACTGATCTGGAATTTATGCCTAATGGTCAGCCAATCCCTATCAATTATGATCAAGATTTTTTTATTTTAAATCATCAGCAATTTGAAAAACTTTATAAGAGCAGCCCCCAAATTATTTGGGGGATAATATCAGCTGTTCCAAATAATATTGAGCCAGATACTTCATTAATTTCTAATTTATCTGCTGAAGATACAAATGTGTGGAAACCTAATTATTTTTCAATTCAGGAAAGTATTTTAGAAATTATTGCTTTTGACAGCGGGTATACAATTGTAAAGTGCAAAGATCAAAATCTTTCAGATAAATTTGAAGAGTATTTTCAGGAACAGGCTATAGATTTACAAAAGTTCAATGAAAAGTATATTGATAGAACATGAAGAAATTTATCTCAGAAAAATCGCATTTGATCTCTCTCTCATTTTTAACAGCCTATTTATTAAACAATTCATTAAAATGATCACATTAGAATATTTAAAAGGGATACTGAGCACTTTCGCCCGCTTAAACACACCAAATACTGAACTCATGTATCAATATGATATTATAGAATTTGAACTCTCAACGGACGTTATTGATATCTTGAGAGATAAGTGCGGTCTTCATAAGACTTCAATTTCTTATATCAATACAATAGATGAACAAGGTCTAAAAAGATTTCTAGATGAATGGCTCTTCAAGAGGGGAGAATTGATTAATATCCCATTAAATGACAGAAGAAAGAATGACGAAATATCTTTATTTTACAGTACATTAAAAGCAGTGACACAATTACAATCCGCACATTTTATCGCTCTTAATGATGATTATGACTTTATAGGAATTATGTATGATTTTCTTCTTATTAAAGGCAGTGAGAAAAATTACCTCTTATATTTTCTTTATTCTGATTGATATCACCCCATTATAACTGGTCCAGAAACTCCAGATACATCGGAACACTTCTGTTGATCCATTCATCGGAAGAATCTCTTTCAATTCCGTAATAAACGAAAGGTTCTTTGTAATCTGCCTTTATATAATCAAAAGTCAGTTCATAAGGTCTGAAAAGTTCCTTCATGGTATATTTATATTCTCCGGATGCGCTATACCCTTCTTCATCGATTCCTGCGGTAACAGCCAATGACATTTTCTTTCCGGCCAGTTTGAAACCACTGTTGCTTCCATAAGCCCAGCCGTACAAAACAACCTCATCCAGCCATTGTTTTAAAAGCGGCGGACTGCTGAACCAGTAAAAAGGAAACTGAAATACAATTTTATCGTAAGATTCCATCATCTTTTGTTCCTGTGCCACATTGATTTTTCCATCTGGATAAGCTTCGTATAATTGATGAACCGTATATTTTTCAGGATATTTTTTCAATTCATCAATCCATTTCTTATTAATCGCTGATTTTTCTATATCAGGGTGGGTAACAATTACTAAAGTCTTCATTATGTTTAAATTTCTAATACAAAATTACGACACGTAACTTACATTTCGTACATTAGCTACCCATTGTACGGTACTATAAAAAATGTAAGTAATGACTAAAATAAAGGAAACTTCAACGAATTTTGCCAACAAGAAAGCACTTGCTGATGAGTGTCCGGAAATCTATGCCTCCAACATTATCGGAGGACAATGGGCATTGGCAATCTGCTGTTATCTGATCAATGGAAAAATGAGATTCGGGGAATTGAGAAAACGTCTACAGAATATCACCGAAAGGATGCTTACTCTTCAGCTTCGCAGACTGGAAGAGGACAAGATCATTACCAGAACTGTATATGCCGAGGTTCCGCCACGGGTAGAATATGAACTTACAGAAATCGGGTATAAGCTGAAGCCCATTATCCTGGAGTTTGAAAAATGGGGAAATGAACATAAACAGATTATGGATAAGGAATAAAAATATTTTTGGTTAAAGAATTTTTATGGTATTATTTTTTGCATAAATTTAATTATCATTAAATTCCAAAATAACTTCCATGAAAAACCTTACTTCTTTTCTAACTCTTACGGCACTCACTTTTTTAGGAAACCTTCTGAATGCACAGAAAATTTCTGACGGCCAAACCATTGATATCAACGGAATGGCTGTTACCTTTAACATCCTCAACAAAGAAAGTGTAGAATCTGGTGGAAAATCCTATGACCGCTATAAAGTTTCTGCATCCGTAAAAAATACTTCAGATAAGGCCTACAATATCAGATTATCAGCTTTTCCTCAAATTGTAAGCAATATTGGCCTTGTAGAACTAGACTGCATTAATGCAACCGGAGCAAGACTGACTTCTAAAAAAATAGAGTTAAAAATGAAAGCTCAGATGATCAATGTTACCTATTCTGCCTATGACAAATCCGGAAAATTTGTAAACAGTACAATTCCTGTAACCGGCAGCTATTATTTCGATCCGGGAGATACCATCAGTGATAATGCTATTTTCATTGTTCCTCAAGGTGAAAAACCGGATGTTTCTGTGAGAAGTATGAAGTAAATAATCCTCTTATGAGCTTAAAGAGCTGATTGAAGCTCTAAATAAAAACTAAAAAATTTAGATTCCTATGGAATGACAAAAAGAAGTGTTTGACATTAAGCACACATTGTGTCATTCCGTAAGAATCTAAGTTTATTATTTACTCAAATTTTCTTTCCACAAAGGCTTTTGAGCCAAAACTTTTGAATGTATCGGGCAGGTTTCATGATGGGCTCCTTTAAGATATCCTGTGCTCATAAGAAATTCGTTTACTATTTCTCCGCCTGTGAATTTGAATGTTTTTTTGAATAACTTCATCCATTCCTGCAATGTTTTAGGATGATGATGTTCCAGCCACTTTTCAAATGATCCGAATTCTTTCTGAAGGTTTATAATCGTCCTGGCATTTTCAATCGCTGCATTTACCTTTAATTTATTTCTGATAATTCCACTGTCATTCAAAAGCCTTTCGCGGTCATCCTCTGTATAAGCTGCTATTTTCTGAATATCAAAATGATCATATGCTTTTCTGAAACTGTCTTCTTTTTTCAGAACAGTTTCCCAGCTTAAGCCTGCCTGGTTGATTTCCAGAATCAACCTTCCAAACAACTCATTATCATCATGAATAGGAAATCCATAATAGTTGTCATGGTAATTTTTGTGCAGTTCTTTTCTGCTCTCGGGCTGCATGCCTTCTATTGCTAAACAATAACTCATTACAATATATTTTCTGTTTTTATATAAAACTTCCGATTTGTAAAGATAAAACAGGATTATGACAACTGTCCGTCAGCAGTAATTTTTAATTTTTAAATTTAATCATAATTCCATTCGTTTTATCTTCTGCTCAGAGAATATTCAGTAGTTTTGAGGGCTCAAAATAACCATTATGAAATCACTGTTCACCATTATCTTTATTATAAGTTCCATTGTTTTAAATGCACAGAATCTATATTCTAAAGCCTATGGAAATCCAAAAAATGTTCCCGTTATTTTTATTCATGGAGGTCCGAGCGGAAATGCTACATTATTTGAAGGCACTACAGCTCAAAAGCTGTCTGATAAAGGATTTTATGTAATTGTTTACGACAGACGCGGTGAAGGTCGTTCAAAAGATGAAAATGCTGCCATGACTTTTAAAGAAAGTTTTGAGGATTTAAAAGAAATTTACACCACTTATCATATCAGGAAAGCAAATATTCTTGCCCACAGTTTTGGTGGAATTATCGGGACATTATTCACTTCCCAATTTCCTGAAAAAGTAAATTCGCTGACTCTTGCCGGAGCTTTATTTACGCAACAGGAAACCTATGATCATATCCTAAAACAGGCAAAAGAACATTTCAAAAATGATCCTTCCCAACTCAAAGAAATTTCAGAAATAGAAAATCTGGATAAAAATTCTGCAGCCTATCGAAAAAGATGTTATGAAATGGCCGGTAAGCTCAATTTCTTCGATATGCCCAATCCTACTCCCAAAAGTGAAATGCTGAGAAACGAATACAAAGCAGGTGAATTTTATAAAAACAACATCAGAAATTCTGATTCTCCTCTTAAATTTTATAAAAATGAACCCCTGAACAATTTGGATAATACTTCCGTTTTAAAAGACATACGAAAAAAAGGAATCCCTATTTTTGCTGTGTATGGTAAGAACGACGGAATATTTTCAGAAAAACAGCTGAATGATCTTAAAAATATTGTCGGAAAGAAAAATTTCATACTTATTGACAATTGTTCCCATTACTTATTTGTAGACCAGCAGGACGATTTTTTACAATTTATTAAGCTTACATTGAAATAAAGTGTAGTTTTGTAATTATGCCCCACTCAGGACTCCATATGAAAACCTATAAAACTGTCATTACGATGCTCGTATTGGTGTTTTCATTATCGCCATGTTCTGTAAAAAGAAATGTTCTTGATATTTTTGACATTCAATATATCAGCGGGCTGAATAAGGTAAAGATAACCTCCTCTCTTTCTTTCAGCTGTGATATGGCATCCGCTTCTACAGGAGTTTCGGTATCAAAAGCTAAAATTCAAGGACAATACAAAGATTCTTTTTTCAATTTTTATTCCACTGCAGGCAACTCTGTTGAAGAAAAGATTGCTTTCAATGAATATTCAGGGCATTCTACGGGAAACAGCCCACCGAAATATATTCTGTTTAAAAGACTGAAACTTAATCTGGTTTAAACTTTTTGAACCCAATTAAAAATCAGTTTTTTACAATACAATATTAATTTCAATGAAACATACCTTAAACAGCCAGTCTTCGGACCTGGCTGGACTATATACTTTATCCCTCCGCATGGTCATCGGATGGACCTATTTTTCAGCCTTCTGGCGCAGACTTATCCTCGAAAATAAACTTATACCCGACGAACAGGGATATATCGGTGAAAAATTCAATCACTTTTTACCTAATGCACTCGGCATAAAACCTATTATTGAATATCTTGTTACTCATCCTGATGCCTTACAGCAATCCATGATGATTTTCACTATTATTGAAGCCATAGTAGGATTATTCATTATTCTCGGATTATTTACCCGTTTAATGAGTATCGGCATCTTCAGTCTTGCCCTAGGGATTCTATTGGGTTCCGGCTGGCTGGGAACAACCTGCCTTGATGAATGGCAGATAGGAGTTTTAGGAATCGCTGGCGGATTTGTCCTGTTTCTTACAGGAAGTGGTCCTTACTCACTGGATTATTATTTCATAAAGAATAACAAAAGCTTCACTCAAAAAAGATGGTTTCAATGGTTGGGTTCAGGGAACTTTCCTGTCTCACAACCAAAAGTTCTTGTATTGACAGGATCGCTTATCCTATTTGGTTTGACTCTTTTTACCAATCAATATTTCCATGGAGGGGTATGGGGAACTTTGCATAATAAATCGGTAAAACCGAAACTGGAAATTTCCAATATTTCCCATAATAATTCGGATTTAAAATTTGAAGTGTACAGAACGGAAGGGGCCGATGTCTATGGTTCTTTCCTGATAGGCATCCATATTCTGGACAAAAACGGAAATATTTTAAAAGAACTTGATCATAAAGAACTTTCCGGATTGTCTAAAGAAAATATCCAGAATCATTATGTTACCAAAGTAAAACAGGGAAAGCACAGCTTGATTATTCCTCTGGGAGCAAAGGCAGATGTAACTTTGAATATTAATGATATTCTTCAGAAAAGTGAAATTCATGCATTGAAACTGATTGATGTGAGTGGGATTGAATGGATGGAGAATATTAAATAGAGTAAAATTTAAGGTCCGGGATTCGGGGTGCGGGTTTTATGTTTTGGCTGAAGCCGATCCTTGATTTATAATAGAGAAAGCGGACTAAAGTCCGCTTCTATTGATATTTGAAATTATTATTTTCAATATTCAGCTCTATTTTTCTGAGACAACAATATGATAGCTGCATGTGCTGTCCGGATCAAGTTTCAGCACTTTTATATCCAATAAAACATCCAGTCCCATAGTATCGCAAACTCCCTGTAAGAAAGGTTTTATGACCGGCCATTTCAGCAGACCCGCAATCTGCAGGCTCTGCGTAATTTTATGGTAACGGTCTACTCCTTTGATCAGCAGTTCACATTTGTAGTCATTTAATTCTTTAAATTCAAAATTATATTCGGGACTGGATGTAAAAATTGCTCCTATCAGTATTTTGGCGACAGCCGGAATACCGGGCTGCAGGTTAGGTTTTGTTTCAAGATTTTTCAGTGTCATTCTGGATCCGAGATCATACATGAAAGTACTGGAAAGCTGTTCAATAGCTTCGGCTCCGTAAAGTCGGCCAATCTGCCTGAGCATTCCGCCGTAAAAGGATCCTGTAATATCAGACAGGCGCTGGGTAAGTTCTGTAAAGGTTCCGGGAAAAAAGTCTGAGATAATCTGAGCCTGATTCATTTCAGGAAGAAAGATATC
>Ga0070682_100000252_pt1 | contig 38842 bp, 39 predicted proteins | sample KBSC63LmetaG_FD_64668 | JGI IMG/M metagenome (GOLD analysis project Ga0070682, IMG submission 64668) | Corn rhizosphere microbial communities from Kellogg Biological Station, Michigan, USA - KBS C6-3L metaG | ecosystem: Host-associated > Plants > Roots > Rhizosphere | place: USA: Michigan...
ACTCCCGAGAAGGCGCCGGAGCCCGCGCCGGAGAAGCCGGGCCCGACTTAACGGCGGGTTTCGCGAGCTAGCGGAGCAGGGCGTCCAACGCGAGGACGCCCTGCGGATAGACGCGTAGCGGATTGATCTCGACCTCGCTGAGCGCGGGGTGCGCGCTCAGGAACGCGCCGAGGCTCACCAGAACGCGCGCGACTGCCGCTCGATCGAGCGCCGGGCTTCCACGCCAGCCGCCGAGCAGCGCGCTCGCGCGGAGCTCGTCCAGCATCTCCTCCGCCTCGGCTTCCGTGATCGGCGCGAGGCGCGACGCCGTGTCACGCAGCGCTTCGGCAACGGTGCCCCCGAGGCCCACCATGAGCGTGGGACCGAAGGTCGCGTCGCGCACGGCGCCCACGATGAGCTCGAGCCCCGAGGGGGCCGCCTCTTCGATCAAATACCGGCGCGCAGACTCGACCGGGATCGCGTCGAGCTTGGCGAGCGCCGCGTTCATGCCGCTTTCGTCGTGGATGCCGAGCACGACGCCGCCGACCTCGGTCTTGTGGAGGATCTCGCGCGCGACGATCTTGGCGACGACCGGCTTGGTCAAACGGCGCAGGGCGTCGCGCGCTTCCTCGTGTGACGAGCACACGACACGCCGCGGCGTCGGAATGCCGATGCCGTCGAGCACCTGCTTGGCCGCGGGCTCGTCGTAGCCGAGCGACACCGGCACGCCCAACTCAGCCGTCGGCTTCGCTCCCCCGCGCGCGAGCCGAAACTGCGCGGACGCGTCCGCGGAAAGCGCAATCGCGGCATCGGCGAGCTCCTCCGGCGAACCGGCAACGTAGATCCCCGCGCTCCGCAGCCGCTCGCACGTCGCGTCGGTGTCTCCGGGCGGGCCCACCGTGGCAAACACGATCGGCTTCTTCACGCGCTCGGCGACCGCGGGCAGCACCTCTTCGGCGCGCAAGACGGCCGGCTCGTGGATCGCATAGACGAGCGTCATGTCGATCGCCGGATCCTCGGTCAGGGCTTCCAATACCGCAGGGAACGACGGCGGCGGCCGCCCGGTGTCGACCGGATTCCGGAGAAACGTCATGGGCGGGAGCTCGCGCTCGATCCTCTCACGCGTCGCGTCGGCAAGGGCGGGCACGGTGACGCCGCGGTGCTTCAGGCGATCGAGGACGAGCAGCCCCGCTCCGCCCTGAGCGGTGAGCACGCCGACTCCGGGGCGCAGCTTGGGGGCCAAGCGGTGCTGGGACAGGAGCGCCGTCGCCGCGACGAGCTCTTCCGTCGAATCGACCACGACGGCGCCGGCCTGCCGCAGCGCGCTCGTGCGTACCGCATACGAGCCCATCAGGTTGCCGGTGTGCGACTGCGCGAATTCGCCGATGTCCGACCGCCCTACGGTGAGGACGACGACGGGCTTCTTGGGGGTGACGCGCTTGAGCGTCTCGAAAAGTCTGCGACCGTGCTTGAGCCCCTCGAGATGCAAGGCAATCGCGCGCGTCGTCGGTTGACTCGCGACGAACTCGAGCACGTCCGAAGCATCGACGTTCATCGCGTTGCCGAGCCCGACCGCCAGCGAGGCGCCGTAGCCGAGCTTCGCCAGAAGAAAGCTCACCGTCAGGCAAATGCCCGCGCTCTGCGCGACCACGGCAATCGAGCCGGCAGGGATCCGATCGGCACCGAGCAGAAAGCTCGCCGTCAGCGACAAGTCCTTGTTCACGAAGCCGGCGGTGTTCGGCCCGAGCAACCGAAATGGCGAGGTGGCGCACGCCGCCTCCAGCTGGTCCTGGATGCGCGCGCCTTCGGGCCCCGATTCCGCGAACCCTCCGCCGACGATCAGTCCGCCGCCGCACCCGCACTCGATCGCCTCCGCGACCGCCGCCGGGCACGCCGCCGCAGGCAACGCGAAGAGCGCGAGATCCACGGGGCGCCCCAGCGATTTGAGAGACGGGAACACGCGCCGTCCTGCGATCTCTTCGGCTTTCGGGTTGATGGGGAAGACGTCGCCGCGAAAGCTACCGAGCGCGAGGAGAGCCTGGTGACCGGCCTTGTCCGTCGCGACGGACGCGCCCACGACCGCGACGGAGGTCGGCGCGAAGAGCCGGTCCAAGTTCGTTCTCTCAGATTGCATGCGGTGCTCCTATCCGGTAACGGCGCGTGGCTTGGGCTTGCCCAGAGCCGGTAACAGGGCCTGCAGCGCGGGGACGAGCTGCTCGAGCGATTTGCCGCTCGTGTCGAGCGACGCGTGCGCGAGCTCGTAGAGCGGGCGCCGTGCCTCGAGCGTCCGCCCGATGTTTTCGAGCGCCTCGTCGCGTAGGTTCGCACTCGCGATGCGCGCGTCGTGCTGCGCGAGCACGCGCTCGAACATCACGCGCGGGCGGGCCTGAAGCCAAATCGTGAAGAACGAGCTCAGCAAGAGCTCGTAGGTTGCCGATTCTGCGACGACGCCGCCGCCCGTGGCGAGCACGACGTTCGGATACTTCGCGATGACGCGCTCGAGGCAGGCTCGCTCGAGCACGCGGTAGCCACGCTGACCGAAGAGCGTGAAAATCTCGCCGAGCGCCAGGTTTGCTTGCGCTTCGATCTCACGATTGAGCTCCACGAACGGAATGCCCAAACGATCGGCGAGCATCGGCGCCAAAGTGGACTTGCCGACGCCACGGATGCCGATGAGCGCAATGCGCTGCCCGTCGGCTTCCCCTTCGAAGAGCTGCTGCCGGATCCGCGCCAAGCGCTCGGGGGTCTGCCGCTTCAGGAACTCGACAATCAAGGTGAAGTCGGCGTTCGGCGCCGCTTCGGACGTGAGCAGACTCTCGACGGGAAGGCTCAAGGCGAGCGCGAGGCGCCGGAGCAGCCCGAGCGATATGTTTCCCGTGCCCCCCTCGACGCGCGCCAGGTACGCGAGCGAGATACCGGAGTCCCGTGCCAGCGCCTTGCGCGTCATGAAGCGCCGGGCTCGAGCCTCGCGCACGTGCCGGCCGAGCAACGCATGCAGATCACTCTCGCTCGCGCCAAGCTCGACGCCGTCCCGCTTGCGCGGTTCGTGTTCCGAGCCGGACGAACGGGGCTTCGCCATCAGGCGGCCCGTCGCAACAGGATCGCGATGCCCTGTCCCCCTCCTGCACAAGCGGAGGAGATGCCGAGCTTGCTTCCCGAGCTCTGGAGCTCACGGGCGAGCGTCGTCGTCAGACGGATCCCCGTGGCGGCCAACGGGTGCCCGATGGCGATGGCGCCGCCGTTGACGTTAACCTGCGCTCGGTCGAGGCCAAGCTCCTTCTCGACGGCGAGGTACTGGGCCCCGAACGCTTCGTTGATCTCGAAACGGTCGACCTCTTTCTGCTTCAAACCGAGGCGTTGTAGCAAGGCGCGAATCGCCGGCGCGGGGCCGATGCCCATGATCTCCGGCGGTACGCCGACCGCCGCGCCGCCCGCGATGCGGGCGATCGGCTTGAGACCCTTGGCGCGCATGTAGACACCGGAAGCGACCAGCACGGCCGCGGCGCCGTCGACGATCGCGGAGCTGTTCCCTCCGGTCTGCACGCCGTCCTTGCCGAACGCCGGCTTCAAACCCTGGAGCGTCTCGAACGTGCTCGGCCGAACGTGGTCGTCGCGCTCGAAGCGCGTGACGTTGCGCGGCAGCTTGATGCCGCGCGGCTGATAGCCCTCGAGGTTCCAGGTCTGAGCCGTGACCGGCGCGATTTCGCCCGGGAGAAACCCGCTCTCCCAGCCCGCCATGGCCCGCTGGAAGCTCTGCTCGGCGAAGCGGTCGACTTCCTCGCGGCTGATCGCGTAGCGACGCGCGAGGTTCTCCGCCGTCTCGCCCATGCGCGTGTTCGACGCGGTATCGAGCGTCGCCTCCCAGAGGAAGTCCTTGAACTCGACCTGACCCATGCGAAACCCACTCCGGTGGGAGTAGGCCGCAATCGGGTTTCTCGACATCGATTCGGTGCCGACGCAGAGCGCGACCTGGATCTTGCCTAGTGCGATCTGATCGGCGGCCGTCAGGATGGCCTCGAAGCCGGTCCCACACAAACGGTGCACGAGCACGGCGGGCACGCCGAGCGGGACCCCGGAGTAGAGACCGATGTGGCGCGGCAGATAGAAGGCGTCGAAGCTCGTCTGCGCGACGCTGCCGGCGATCACCGCGTCGACGTCCGTTGCCGGCACGCCGCTCCGCTCGAACACGGCGCGCGCCGCGTGGATGCCGAGGTCGGTGGCAGAAACGCCGCCGAGCACGCCCATGTAGTCGGCGAACGGCGTGCGCGCGCCCTCCACGAGCCAAACGTCGTCGTAGGAAGCGACCAGAGCGTGATTTTCCGAGGGTTCGTACATGTTTTTGCTCGCGCTGTTGAAGGATGAGGCCGTGCGCTCAACTACCCTGCGATCGGGCGTCGCGACTCTCGGAGTCGCGCGGAACGATGACCGATGGATGGGGCGGATTGCCGTAGAGCTGCTCCACCAAGGCAGCGCGGCGTGTGAGGACCGCGCGCTGGTTGACGTAGCCCTTGTCCGTGATCTCGCCCGCGTCGATCGAGAGCGAGTCGTGCAAGAGGAGCGCGCGGGAGGCGTACATCGACGAGCCCCCGCTCGCACGCGCCAGCGCGCGCAAGCCGAGCGCGACGGCATCGCGCACCGCGGGGTGCTCGAGCACGACCTCGGGCGCGGCGTCACGCGTGGCGCCGCAGAGCTTGCGGCAGGCCTCGACGTTCGGAACCACGAGCAGCCCCACGGCGTCGCGGTCGTGGCCCGTGACCACGACATCGAGCGCAACGGGCGCAAGCGCCGCAATCGCGCGCAGGCGCAGCGCACCGACCCGCACCCAGGTCGCGCTGCTGAGCTTGAAGTCCTCGCCCAAGCGCCCGTCGAACAGGAGGCCGAGCTCGGGACGCGCGGCATCGACGAAGGCGACGGCATCCCCGGTCTTGAAGAACCCCTCTTCGTCGAAGCAGGCGGCCGTGAGATCGGCGCGCTGCCAGTAGCCGGGCGTGACGTTCGGGCCGCGCACGCGGGCCTCGAGCTTGTCGCCGTTCTCGACGAGCTTGAGCTCGCAACCGGGGACGGGCAGGCCGATCACGCCGGCACGCTCCGCCTGAAAATGGCAGCTCGTCGCGGCCGGCGCGGTCTCCGTGAGCCCCCAGGACGAGACCATCGGAAGCTCGCGCCCGAGCGTCTCTTGCGCGAGGCTTCTGAGCGAATCCCAGACGTTTTGCGGAAGACTCGCCGCGGCGTAGAAGAGCAACCGGAGCCGGCTGAAGAAGCGCTCGCGGAGCTCGCGGTCGGCGCGGAGCGCGGACGCGAGATGGTCGTACGCTCGCGGCACGTTGAAGACGACCGTGGGCGCGACTTCGCGCAAGTTCTCGAGCGTACGCTCGAACTCGCCCGGCACGGGACGACCGGCGTCGATATAGAGGGTGCCGCCGTTGCAGAGCGTCAGATTGAAGTTGTGGTTGCCGCCGAAGGTGTGGTGCCAGGGCAGCCAGTCGACCAGCACGGGCGGCTCTTCGAGGAACGGCCAAAGCAGACGAATGGCGTGTTGGTTCGAGCACAGCATACGCTGCGTGTTGATGACCGCCTTGGGCTCGTCCGTGGAGCCCGACGTGAAGAGGAACTTGGCTATCGTGTCGGGCGACACGCGGCTGAACGCGTGGTCCGCGGCGCGCACGTCGCCGGTCGCCGCCAACGAGCCGAACGGAATGGCGCGCTCGTCGGGCGGCGCGTCGGCGCTCACCACGATCGTGGCATCGTGTCGACCGCGAATGGCCGCAAGCGCCGGAGCGAACCGGCGGGAATCGGCGACGTAGATGAGACCGGGCCGCAACGCCTCGACGATGGTCGTGACTTTGGTGAAGTCCTTCGAGAGCAGGGAGTACGCAGGAGAAATCGGCGCGATCGGGACACCGACGTGCAGACAAGCGAGCATCAAGAGCCCGTGCTCGACGCTGTTGCCCGAAAGCACCATCGCGGGGCGCTCCGCAGACAGCCCAGCCTTCACCAACGACGCCCCGAGCCGGCGGACCTCCGTGAGCGCTTCCGCATACGTGACCCCGCGCCAGCTGCCGTCGGGTCCCCGCTCCATGAGGAAGGGCCTGAGTGGCGCCTGCTTGGCCCAATGAAGGAGGTACTCGCCGAGGCAGCGCTCGTACGCGCCAAGCGGGTGGCGCGAGCGCATCACGAGGGTGCCGCCCGCGCGACGATCGATCTCGAGGGCAGCAGGGGCAAACATGATCGCGAGCGCGCTGGGCTCCCAACCGCAGCTCGCATTGTCTACTATAGTAGCTCGAGGTCGTCCACGGTTTGTTCGGCTCCGGTGTGCCGTTTCAGCGAAAATTACCGTGGTTTCGTGATCGAAACCGGCCCCGTCGGCCACTCGGCCGATTGGCCCGCGTTTCGTTTCGACACGGGCGGTCGAACATGTACTATAAGAGTCGTCGCTCCGCCCGGGAAGGCCCCGCCCCGCTTGTCGCGGAACGCCGGCCTCGCTCGACGCGCCGCCTCGCCTGGGCACCGTTACAGAGTCTCAGGGCCCGTTCACCAACAAGGACCGAAAACACATGCCCATGACCCGTCGTTTGGTTCTCGGTGTAGTGATGACGTTGGGTGTCGTCGCGTGCAAAAGCGAGACGCCCCAAAAGAGCGCCCCCGCGCCAGCCCCGAGCGCCAGCGCCGCGGCGGCCGACACCATCCAGGTGGGGCTCATCGCCTCGCTCACGGGAAAGTTTTCCGCCCTCGGCAGCGAGGACAAGAAGGCCGTCGAGCTCGCGATCGAGCAGGTGAACGCGCAAGGCGGCTTGCTCGGCAAGAAGGTCGTGCTCACGACGCGCGACGATCAGACGCTGCCCGACAAGTCGGTCGTCGCCTACAACGACCTCAAGGCCCTGAACGTCGTCGCCGTCATCGGGTCCGCGTTCTCGAACTCGGCGCTCGCGACCCTGCCTTTTGCGGAGCGTGACGGCATTCCCTACCTCTCCCTCACCCCCGCGGAGGAGCAGGTGCAGCCGGTCAAGCGCAACGTGTTCGTGATTCCCGCGCTGTCCACGGCGTTTGCCGAGCGGTACCTCGAGTACATGCAGGCCCAGAAGATCAAGAAGATCGCGGTCGCGCACGACAGCAAGGGCGCCTACGCCGTCTCCGGCTACAACGCGACCAAGACCCTCGCACCGAAGTACGGCGTCGAGATCGTGCGCGACGAGGTGTTCGAGATGGCCACCGCGGACTTCAGCCCGATCTTCACGCACCTCAAGGGCTCGGGCGCGCAGGCGTTCTTGTTCTGGGGCACGGGTCCGTCGGGCGTCACGGTCGCCAAGCAATACGCGGCCACCAAACCGAAGATCCCGCTCTTCATGTCACCGTCGCAGGCGAGTAAGCTCTGGCTCGAGCCGGTCGGCGCAGACGCCGAGGGGGTCACGGTCCTGAGCTCGATCGGCGTCGTCGGCGACTACCTGCCGGACGGCGCGCAGAAGAAGGTCATCTCGGAGATGTCGGTGCCGTTCTCGCAGAAGTACGGCTACCCGCCACCGCAGTTCGCTCAAGACGGCTACAGCGCTTGTCTCCTTCTGTTCGAGGCGATCAAGAAGGCGGGCGGCGCGGAGCGCGGAAAGATCCGCGACGCGCTCGACCAGCTCTCGCTTCTGACGCCGAACGGTCAGTATCACTACTCACCGACCGATCACTCCGGGCTCACGCGCGAGTTCCTGTCCGTGAACGTCGTGAACGGCGGTAAGTTCGTTCCGACGACTTGGGCCAAGGAGCAGCTCACGCGGACGGTCGCTGCTCAGTAGCGGTCATGCTCCGCGTCGAAGGGCTGAGCCGGCGGTTCGGCGGCGTCTACGCAGTACAGGATGTGAGCTTCGCCGTCGAAAAGGGCGAGCTCCGCGGCATCATCGGCCCGAACGGCGCCGGCAAGTCGACGCTGTTCCATTTGATTGCGGGACAGCTGCGCGCGGACGCCGGTCGCTCGTTCCTCGGCGGGGAATCCCTCGACGGACTGCGCGCGCACGAGCGCGCCGCGCGCGGCGTCGCGATCGTGCATCAAGGAGCGAGCATCTTTCGCGGCATGAACGTGCTCGAGAACGTCATGCTCGGAGCGCATCGCCTGACGCGGCACGGCTTTTTGGCCGCGGCGCTAAGGTCACGGCTCGCGCGGCGCGAGGACCGAGAAACGCGCGAGCTTGCCGCCAAATTGCTGGACGAGGTCGGCCTCGCCGGGCTCGGCCAGCGGCCGGCCGAAACGCTGCCGCTCGGGCAGCAGCGTTCGCTGCAGCTGGCGCGGGCGTTGGCGTCCGACCCTTTGGTGCTGCTCTTGGACGAGCCGGCGTCGGGACTGCGGGAGACCGAACGAGCGCGCCTCGCGGAGCTCATCGAGCGCCTGCGCGCGCGCGGGCTCACGGTGCTGCTCGTGGAGCACGACGTGCCCTTCGTCACGCGGCTCTCCGATCGCATTACGGTTCTGAACCTCGGGAAGGTGATTGCGGAGGGAACGCCCGCGGTGATTCGCGAAGACCCGAACGTCGTGAGCGCGTACCTCGGCACCTCCGAAGCATCATGAACGTGATCGAAGTAGAGGAGCTTTGCGTCCGCTACGGCACCGCTACGGCGCTCGACGGAGTGTCGCTCGCCGTGGGCCAAGGCGAGCTCGTCGCGCTCGTCGGCGCGAACGGCGCGGGCAAGACCACGCTCCTGAACGCGCTCTCGGGCGTCGCGCGCCGCGCGAGCGGTCGCGTCGCGATCCAAGGCCGATTCGCCCACGTGCCGGAAGGTCGGCAGCTCTTCCCCGACCTCACCGTCGACGACAACTTGCGGCTCGGTGCTTACCGCGTGCGCGAGCGGGACACGGCCTGGATCTATCGAATCCTTCCCGAGCTCGAGCGGACCCGCAAGCAGCGCGCCGGCAACCTGTCCGGCGGCCAGCAGCAGATGGTCGCGATCGGACGCGGCCTGATGGCGCAGCCGGACGTGATGGCGATCGACGAGATGTCGCTCGGCCTGGCGCCGCTCGTGGCGCGGGGCTTGATCAAGACGCTCGCGGAGCTGAACCGCGAGCGCGGTCTCGCCGTGCTCCTCGTCGAGCAGAGCGCGCGTCTCGCCTTCAGCTTGTGCAGTAGGGCCTACGTGCTCGAAGCGGGACGAGTCGCCGCGAGCGGCACGACGCGCGAGCTCGCCGAGAGCGCGGTATTGAGAGACGTGTATCTCGGCGGCACGACCAAGGCTTCGGCGTGAGCGCATTTCTCTCGTACGTCCTCCACGGCATCGCCATCGGCTGTGGTTTCGCGCTCCTCGCGAGCGGACTCATCATCATCTACCGCGTGACGCGCGTCGTGAACCTGGCGCAGGGAACCTTCGCGGTCGTGGCGGCCTTCACCGCCGCGACGGTGCTCGGCACGGGCTTGCCGCACGGTCTCGCCGAGCTCGTCGCCGTGCTCGTGGCCGCGCTGCTCGGCCTCGTCGCGGGCGTCGTGGCCGTGACCAAACCCGGGACTCGACCGCAAGCGTCGCTGATTGCCACGCTCGGGCTCGCCATCTTCGGCTATGCGATCGAGATCCTGCTCTGGGGTGATCAGCCGCGCTCGTTCGCCGGGATCGCGGGCTCGTTCGAGCTCGGAAGCGTGGAGTTTCCGAAACAGTACGCGCTCATCGTCGTCGTCACGCTGGTGATGTTCGGCTTGCTCGACGCCTTCTTCGAGTGGACGTACGTCGGCAAGGCGTTGAGCGCGTGCGCGTCGAACCCGTACGCCGCGCGGCTCGTCGGCATCAACGTCGTGCGCATGGCATTGTGCGGCTTCGCGCTCGGCGGCGCGCTCGGCGGCGTGGCCGGCGTGCTTCTGACTCCGATGTCGCCCGTGTCCTACGACAGTGACGTTTCCCTGTTCGTCAACGGCTTCGCCGCCGCCATCCTCGCCGGGCTGAAGCGCCCCTTGTACGCGCTCGGCGGCGGGATCGCCCTCGGCGTCGCGGAAGCACTGGTCGGGGGCTACTCGAAAGCTTCGTACCAGAGCGCCTTCGCCCTGGTGCTCACGGTGCTGATCGTCGTGGTGCAGGGCGCGCGGGAACGAAACCCGCGCATGGCCGAGGAATGATGGGTCGCTACGCTATCCTGCTACTCCTCCTCGGGACGTTGTCGCTCGCGTTCTTGCTCGACGAGAGCGCGATTCAACTCTACGTGCTGTTCCTCCTGACGGCGATCGTGACCGTCGGGGTGTGCCTGCTGATGGGCTACGCGGGCCAAGTGTCCCTGGGACAAGGCGCCTTCTACGCCTGCGGCGCTTACACGTCGGGCGTGCTCGTGACCCAAGGGTGCCCCGGGCTCGTCGCGTTGATCGCCGCGCCGCTCGCCGCGGCCGCGGTCGCGACCCTCGTCGGCGTGCCCTTGCTGACGCTGCGCGGGCATCACCTGGCGTTCGCGACGCTGGCGACGCACCTCATCTTCCTCTCGGTCGTTGGCGAGATGCCGCTCGCGGGCGGCGACGTCGGCTTGCAAGGGATCCCGCGCCTCACGGTCGGCCCCGTCGCGTTCGAATCGCTACGAAGCTACGCCATTTTGAGCTCCTTCGCGCTCGCGGCGGTGCTCCTCGTCGTCAAGAACATCCTCGCCTCCCGCCCCGGCCGCGCGCTCAGGGCGCTCTCGAGCAGCGAAGAGGGAGCGGCCGCATCGGGAGTTCCCGTCGAGCGCTACAAGCTCGCTGTCTTCGCGCTGTCGGCCGGTTTTGCCGGGCTCGCGGGCGGCATCTACGCCTTTCATATCGGCTACCTCGCGCCGGGCTCGTTCCCCGTGCTGCTGTCCATCGAGTACGTCGTGATGGCCGCGATCGGCGGGCTCGGAACGCTCTCCGGCGGCGTCGTGGGCAGCGCCGTCGTGATGCTGCTCGTCCACGTGCTGAGTCGCCTCGCGACGATGCAGGGCATGCCGGACACGGCGCCCGCCATCCTCTCGTACGCGGTCTACGCCACGGTGCTCATCCTGGCCGTCCTGTTTCTCCCCACGGGCCTCGCGGGCCTTGCCGCGTCCGCGCACGCTCGTATCACTCAACGCGGCAATCAGCCGTCATGACCGAGCCGCTCCGCGTCCTCTCGTCGATGGCCACCAAGGCCGTGCTGGCGGAGCTCGCGCAGGCGTACGAAGCGAGCTCGAGAGAGCGGGTCGTCGTCGAGTCGGTGGGCGGCGTGGATGCCAAGAAACGCGTCCAGGCGGGCGAGGCGGTCGACGCCGTCGTGCTGTCGGAGGAGGCAATCGACGACCTCTTGGGCGCCGGCCACCTCGTGGCAGGCAGCAAGAGGGATCTCGTGACCTCGGGGGTCGCCGTCGCCGTCCGCGCCGGCGCGCCCCGTCCCTCCATCGACACCGAACCGAACCTCCTGAGCTCGGTGCTCGCCGCGCGCAGCATCGGTTTTTCTACCGGGCCGAGCGGCGTGAAGCTCGCTCACCTGCTCGAGCGCTGGGGCATCGCCGGCGCCGTGCGCGATCGCATCGTCACGCCGCCGCCGGGGATCCCCGTTGGGGCGCTCGTGGCACGCGGCGAGGTCGAGCTCGGCTTCCAGCAGCTCTCGGAGCTCATCCACCTCGAAGGCATCGACCTCGTCGGCCCGCTGCCGCCGGCGGTCCAGATCGTCACGACGTTTTCGGCCGCGGTCGGCGCCCGATCCCGGCAGCCGGACGGGGCGCGAGCGTTGCTCGCTTACTTCTGCTCCGACGGAGCGGCCGCCGCGAAGCGACGCCAAGGCATGGACCCCGCCTGACCCTCGAACCCACCACGGAGAGAGCCAGCATGACGCAACGAACCAGGACCCAAGTCGCCATCGTCGGAGCCGGCCCCTCGGGCTTGCTCCTCGGGCAGCTCCTGGCGAAGGCGGGCATCGACGCCGTCATCCTCGAACGCCAGACCGGCGAGCACGTCCTCGGGCGCATCCGCGCGGGCGTGCTCGAGCAGGTCTGCGTCGACCTCCTCGACGAGCTCGGCGTCGGCGCCCGCATGCACGCGCAGGGGCTCGTGCACGACGGGTTCGACATGCTGTGGAAGAACCAGCGGCGTCGCATCGACATGAAGCGGCTCACGGGCGGAAAGACCGTGATGGTCTACGGCCAGACCGAGCTCACCCGCGATCTGATGGAGGCGCGTGCCGCCGCGGGGCTCACCACGGTGTACGAAGCCGCGAAGGTCGCGCCGCTCGACTACGACGGCGGCCGGCCGCGCGTCGGCTACCAAAAGGACGGCGTCGAGCACGAGCTCGAGTGTGACTTCATCGCGGGCTGCGACGGCTTCCACGGCGCCTGCCGCGCGAGCCTGCCGAAAGGCGCCGTCACCGAATACGAGAAGGTCTACCCGTTCGGCTGGCTCGGGCTCTTGTCCGACACGCCCCCCGTCTCCGAGGAGCTGATCTACGCCAACCACCCGCGCGGCTTCGCGCTCTGCTCGATGCGCAGCCGAACGCGCAGTCGCTATTACTTGCAGGTTCCGCTCAGCGAAAAGGTCGAGAACTGGTCCGACGACGCGTTCTGGGAGGAGCTCAAGCTGCGCTTGGACGACCAGGGCCGTGCGGCGCTCGTGACCGGGCCGTCGCTCGAGAAGAGCATTGCCCCACTCCGCAGCTTCGTCGCGGAGCCGCTGCGCTTCGGTCGCATGTTCCTCGCGGGTGACGCGGGTCACATCGTGCCACCGACGGGAGCCAAGGGGCTCAATCTCGCCGCGACCGACGTGAAGTACCTCTCGAGCGCTCTCATCGAGCACTACCAGGAGAAGACCGACGCCGGCCTCGACGCGTACTCGGAGCGCTGCTTGCGCCGCATCTGGCGGGCGGAGCGTTTCTCTTGGTGGTTCACCTCGCTCATGCACCGGTTCCCCGAGGACGGCCCACTCGCATCGAAGCTCCAGGACGCCGAGCTCGAGTACGTCTTCCACTCCGAGCACGCCGCGCGAACCATCGCGGAAAACTACGTCGGCCTACCGCTCGACTTCGGAGATCGGCCGCTCCGCGCGGAAGCAGGTGCGCGATGATCATCGACATCCACGGTCACTACACGACCGCGCCCAAGGCGCTCGAGGCCTGGCGTAGCCGGCAAATCGCGGGCATCAAGGACCCGTCCGCGAAGCCGGCGGTTTCCTCGCTCAAGATCAGCGACGACGACATTCGCGTGACCATCGAGCAGAACCAGCTCAAGCAGATGCGCGAGCGCGGGCTCGATCTCGTGCTGTTCAGTCCGCGCGCGAGCTTCATGGCGCACCACATCGGGGATTTCGCGGTCTCCTCGACCTGGGCGGCGATCTGCAACGAGCTCTGCTTTCGGGTGTCGGAGCTCTTCCCCGAGCATTTCTTGCCGATCGCCATGCTCCCGCAGAGCCCGGGCGTCGCGCCGGAGACCTGCGTGCCAGAGCTCGTGAGGTGCGTCGAGGAGTACGGCTGCGTCGCGCTCAACCTGAATCCCGATCCCTCCGGCGGCCACTGGACGTCGCCTCCGCTCACCGACCCGCACTGGTATCCGATCTACGAACGGATGGTCGAGTACGACATCCCGGCGATGATCCACGTGAGCACGAGCTGCAACGCCTGCTTTCACACGACGGGCGCGCACTACATCAACGCCGACACGACGGCGTTCATGCAGCTCATCCAGGGCGACCTCTTCACGCGCTTCCCGACGCTGCGCTTCGTCATCCCGCACGGAGGCGGAGCGGCGCCGTATCACTGGGGGCGCTACCGCGGCCTCGCGCAGGAGCTCAAAAAACCGTTGCTCACCGAGCACCTGCTCCACAACGTGTTCTTCGACACGTGCGTCTACCACCAGCCCGGCATCGATCTGCTCACGCGGGTAGTGCCGCTCGAGAACATCCTCTTCGCGAGCGAGATGATCGGCGCGGTGCGCGGGATCGACCCGGAGACCGGGCACAACTACGACGACACCAAACGCTACGTCGAAGCAGCCGCCTTGAGCCCCGAGGACAGGCGGCAAATCTACGAGACCAACGCGCGCCGCGTCTACCCGCGGGTCGACACCGCGCTCAAGAAGAAGGGCAACTAGCCATGTACGAACTCGGAGTCGTCTATCGCAACATCGAACGCGCGGAACGCCGCGTCGCCGACGAGCTCGGCGCGTTCGGCAGCGCCACCGTCCACGAGGCCATGGGGCGCGTCGGCGTGCTCCGACCCTACTTGCGGCCGATCTACGCCGGGGCGCGGATCTCGGGCACGGCGGTGACGGTGCTCATGCAACCGGGCGACAACTGGATGCTGCACGTGGCGGCCGAGCAGGTGAAGCCTGGAGACGTCGTCGTCGCCGCGGTGACCACGGAAAGCACGGACGGGTTCTTCGGCGAGCTCCTCGCGACGTCCTTCCAGGCGCGCGGCGCGCGAGCGCTCGTCATCGACGGCGGCTGCCGCGACGTCGTGCCCCTCACGGAGATGCGCTTTCCGGTTTGGAGCCGGGCCGTGAGCGCCAAGGGCACCGTCAAGAACACGCTCGGCTCGGTCAACGTTCCCGTGGTCTGCGCCGGCGCCCTCGTCCACCCCGGAGACGTGATCGTGGCGGACGACGACGGCGTCGTCTGCGTGCCCCGCGCCATGGCGGCCGCGACGCTCACCGCCTCGGCCAAGCGCGAGGCCAACGAGGTCGAGAAGCGCAAGAAGCTCGCGGCGGGCGTGCTCGGGCTCGACATGTACTCCATGCGCGAGCCCCTCGCGGCCGCAGGGCTCCGCTACATCGACTGACGCTTTTGGAAACGCGAGAGGAGCGGGTGATGCGATGACGTTCGAGAAGACGCCCGGTTGGCTCGACTACTGCGCTCACCCGAGCCGGCCGCGATTCGTCGCGCCCCCCGGCGCCGTCGACGCGCATTGCCACGTGTTCGGTCCAGGCGCGGAGTTTCCGTACGCGCCCGAGCGCAAGTACACGCCGTGCGACGCCGGCAAGCGCGAGCTGTTCGCGCTCCGGGATCAGCTCGGATTTTCGCGCAACGTCATCGTGCAGGCCACCTGCCACGGCGCCGACAATCGCGCGATGGTGGACGCCTGCCGCGCGAGCGGCGGCAAGGCGCGCGGCGTGGCGACCGTTCGCCGCGCGACCACGGATCGCGAGCTCGAGGAGCTCCACGCGGCCGGCGTGCGCGGCGTGCGGTTCAATTTCGTGAAACGCCTCGTCGACTTCACTCCCAAGGAAGAGCTCATCGAGATCGCCGGCCGCATCCGCGCGCTCGGCTGGCACGTCGTCGTCTACTTCGAGGCGCGCGATCTCCCCGAGCTTTGGGACTTCTTCACGGCGCTGCCCACGACCGTCGTCGTCGACCACATGGGCCGGCCCGACGTCACGCAGCCGCTCGACGGGCCCGAATTCGCGCTGTTCCTGCGCCTGCTCGGCGAGCACCCGAACGTCTGGTCGAAGGTGACCTGTCCCGAGCGCCTCTCCGTGAGCGGGCCTCCCGCCTTGAACGGCGAAGAGAACGCGTATCGCGACGTCGTGCCGTTCGCACGCCGCGTCGTCGAGACGTTTCCCGATCGCGTGCTGTGGGGCACCGACTGGCCGCACCCGAACCTCAAGGATCACATGCCCGACGACGGGCTCTTGTTGGATTTCATTCCGCACATCGCCGTGACGAGCGAGCTTCGCCAGAAGCTCCTCGTCACGAACCCGATGCGCCTCTACTGGCCGGAGGAACGCTAATGCCGCTCGCCAAGCCGTACCTGGACATCCCCGGCACGACGATCTTCGACACCGATCAAGCGCGCCGGGGCTACTGGCTCAATCAATTCTGCTCGAGCTTGATGAAGGCCGAGAATCGCGCCCGCTTCAAGCTCGACGAGCGGGCCTACCTCGACGAATGGCCGATGACGGAAGAGCAGAAGCAAGCCGTGCTCGCGCGGGATCTGAACCGCGCGATCGCGACGGGCGGCAACATCTACTTCCTGGCGCGCCTCGGCGCGACCGACGGCAAGAGCTTTCAACGCATGGCCGCCAGCATGACGGGCCTGAGCGAAGAGGAGTACCGGAGCATGATGATCAAGGGCGGGCGCTCCGTCGAAGGCAATCGTGTCGTCGGCGAAGACGGCGACGCCCAAGCGCACCGCCAGCCCCAGGGCCACGGCAAGCCGGGCTGGGAGCACTGACATGGCCCGCGTCACCGCCTCCGTCTACACGAGCCACGTCCCCGCCATCGGCGCGGCGCTCGACCACGGCCAGACCGAAGAGCCGTACTGGCGACCCCTGTTCGAAGGCTACGAGCCGTCACGGCGCTGGTTCGCCGAGCACGTCCCCGACGTCGTCCTTCTCGTCTACAACGACCACGCGACGGCGTTCGGCTCGGATCTGACCCCGACGTTCGCGCTCGGCACGGGCGCCCAATTCCAGCCGGCCGACGAGGGCTGGGGACCGCGACCGGTGCCCGAGGTCCTCGGACATCCCGAGCTCGCGTCGCACATCGCGCAAAGCGTGATCCAGGACGACTTCGACCTCACGCTCGTGAACAAGCTACCGGTCGATCACGGGCTCACCGTGCCGTTGAGCCTCCTTTGCGGGCAGCCCGCGGCATGGCCGTGCCGCGTGATTCCGTTCGCCGTCAACGTCGTGCTCTACCCGATACCTTCGGGGCGACGCTGCTTCGCGCTCGGCCAGGCGATCCGCCGCGCCGTCGAAAGCTACGACGAGCCGCTCGACGTGCAGATCTGGGGCACGGGCGGCATGAGCCACCAGCTCCAGGGGCCGCGCGCGGGGCTCATCAACCGCGCGTGGGATCAGCGGTTTTTGGACCGCTTGATCGCGGAGCCGGAACGCCTCGCCGAGACCCCGCACCTCGAGTACGTGCGCGAGGCGGGCAGCGAGGGGATCGAGCTCGTGATGTGGCTCATCGCGCGCGGCGCCATGGGCGACACGGCGGGAGGCCCTCCACCGCGAGTCGTGCGTCGTTTCTATCACGTGCCCGCGAGTAACACGGCCGTCGGCCATTTGATCTTGGAGAATGGAGCATCATGACCATCCACGTTGCCCTCGCCGGCGCAGGAGCGTTCGGCATCAAGCACCTCGACGCGATGCAACTGATCGACGACGTGAAGGTGATCTCCCTCGTCGGTCGTGAGCTCAAGAAGACGCAAGAGGCCGCCGCCAAGTACGGCATCGAGCACGTCACGACCGAGCTCGCCGAAAGTTTGAAGCTCCCGGGCCTCGACGCCGTCATCCTTTGCACGCCGACGCAGATGCACGCCGCGCAGGCGCTCGCGTGCCTCGAGGCCGGCAAGCACGTGCAGGTGGAAATCCCGCTCTGCGACTCGCTCGAGGACGGCCGCGCCGTCGTGAAAGCTGCCAAGGCGAGCGGCAAGGTGGCCATGTGCGGGCACACGCGCCGCTTCAACCCGAGCCATCAGTGGGTGAGAAAGCGCATCGTTGCAGGCGAATTCAACATCCAGCACATGAACGTGCAGACCTACTTCTTCCGGCGCACGAACATGAACGCCCTCGGTCAACCGCGCAGCTGGACCGATCACCTCTTGTGGCATCACGCGGCGCACACGGTGGATCTCTTCGCGTACCAGACGCAGAGCCGCATCGTGAAAGCCAACGCCATCCAAGGCCCGATCCATCCGACGCTCGGGATCGCGATGGACATGAGCATCCAGCTCGAAGCCGCCAATGGCGCGATCTGCACGCTCAGCCTGTCGTTCAACAACGAAGGGCCGCTCGGCACCTTCTTCCGCTACATCGGCGACACGGGCACCTACATCGCGCGCTACGACGATCTCTTCGACGGCAAAGATCAGAAGATCGACGTCTCCAAGGTGTGTGTGTCGATGAACGGCATCGAGCTTCAGGATCGGGAGTTTTTCGAATCGATCCGCGCGGGGCGCGAGCCGAACGCGAGCGTCGCGCAAGTGCTCCCTTGCTACGAAGTGTTGGCGCTGCTCGAGCGGCAGCTCGATTGAGGGTGTGTTCAACTGCACGGGTAACTGGAAAAAGTCCGGCGCAGTCGGAGTGGGTTCGCTTGCGCTGCAAGAAATCCAGTGGATCGTGTATTGCAATAGGCCAGTCGACCGATTGTCCGAGACCGATCGTGCGCGCAGACTCAGTCCTTATGACGCTGCGAAATCACTGGCTTTACGCTGGAGCGGTGGGAATCGGACTGCCTCTGTGGGCTTGCTCGGCCTCGGACCCGGTGCCCGGAGGCACCGGCGGCACGGGCGCCACCGGCGCCACCGGCGGCTCGGCGCAAGGCGGAGGAGGCGCGGGCACCGGTGGTGCGAGTGCAGCAGGAGGCACGACACCCACCGCCGGAAACGGGACCGGTGGGAGCACCGGCGGAGCCGGCGGAACGGGCGGCGCCGGTGGAGCCAGCGGCGGCACGGCGGGTGGGACAGCCGGCGGCAAGAACGCGGGCGGAGCGTCTGCTGGAATGACTATGCAAGCGGGCAGCTCGGGCAGAGGCATGGGTGCTGGCAGAGGCAGCGGCGGCATGTCGGCAGGGTCGAGCTCCGTCGGTGGCTCGAGCAGCGGCGGCATGGCGGGGACGTCCAGCTCAGCCGGCACCTCGAGCGGCGCAGGCGCCGGACCGATGTCTTCGGGTTGCGGCTCGGCCAACACCACCTCCGCGTGCGGCGCGAAAGGCACGACGTGCAGCGTCGACATCGCCGGCACGCCGCGCACCTACTACGTGCAGCTTCCGTCTGGCTACAGCGCGTCCACGCCGTACAAGCTGATCTTTCAGTATCACCCGTGGGGTGGCTCGGCCGACCAGGCGCTCACGATGTACCAGCTCAACTCGAAGATCCCCGACGCCATTTACGTCACGCCCCAAGGGCTCCAGGCCGGCAGCAACGGGGCCGGCTGGGAGAACACCAACGGCGTCGACATCGAGTTCACGAAAGCGATGCTCGCGGACGTGCAGGGCAAATACTGCGTCGACAACTCGCGCATCTTCTCGGTCGGCTTCAGCTACGGCGGCATGATGTCGTTCGCGGTCGCCTGCGAGCTGAGCGACGTGTTCCGCGCGATCGCGCCGATGTCCGGCGCTCTCTACAGCGATCCCCAATGCAAGGGGACTGGGCCCCACATCGCCATGTGGGGCTCGCACGGAACGAGCGACACCGTCGTTCCGATCGCGAACGGCGAGGCCGCACGCGACAAGGTCCTCGCGCAGAACCACTGCGGCACGACGACCACCCCCGTCGACCCGGCCCCGTGCGTGAAATACGAAGGCTGCGACCCGGGCTACGACGTGACGTGGTGCGAGTGGGACGGCCCGCACGGGATCCCGAGCTTCGGCAGCGCGGCGATCGCCGCGTTCTTCAAGAGCTTCTGAGCGAACGTTCGCTTGCGGCACCGCTCCGCCGAACGGCTTCGGCGGAGGGTGGCGGAGCGTGAGCTATAGCGTCGCGAAGAAGTCGTACATCGACTGGATGGCGAAGCACGGGATGCCGTGCTCGGTCCCGCTGTAGCTCGGGTCGTTGTGCGAGCACCAGATCGTCGGCACCGTGCAGCCGTCGTAGATGACGCAGCCGGGATCGACGGCGGGGTGGCCGGATTCCGTGCTGTTGCAGCCCATCACGGGCGCGTACTTCATCGAGCTGTCCATGCAGGAATTCGCGGTCCGGAATTTCGCGACCGCGTTCTTGGCGGAGTTGGCGTCCCGCTCGGTGTCCTTCTGGCCGTCGATGTAGAGCACGGGCATCGGGAGCGCGACGTTGTAGGGGTCCGCGGCCACGGGCGAGACACCGCGCAGGTTCAGGTGCTGGGCGTCCGTCTTGTGGGAGAGGATGTTGACGAGCAGCTGAGCGCCGGAGCTGTGAGCGATGGCGAACACGCGGTTCTCGTCGATGCAGTAATTGTTCATCAGCTCGTCGTACTGCGAGAGGATGCGGCTGACGTCGCCGCTGTAGTTGCTCCAGCACTGCCCGCTGTCGGGCGTGTTCGGGAAGGAGCGCACGTACTCCGTCCCAAAGCCTCCGCTGTCCGTGATGCTCACGAACTCGGTGTTCGGGTTGCCGCACGCGTGAATCGCAATCAGCAGCGGGAACGGCGTCATGCCGTCGTAGCTGGTCGGGAACTTGTAGATCGACTGGTTCGCCACCTGAACCTGGCCGCTCGACGGCCGCCCCGCCTTGCCACAGCCCGGGCTCGCCTTCGCGACACCCGGGCTGCCGCCGGACCCGCCCGTGCCGCCGGCACCAGCACCGCCGCTGACGGCGCCGGCGTCTCCGCCGCGCCCGCCTCGCCCGGCGCCCATGCCGCTTCCCGCCATGCCTCCGTTCATCCCGCCGCTACCGCCTCCTCCATTGGCGACCGCGCCGGCACCGCCGCTCCCACCGCCCGTTCCTCCGCTGCCTGCAGGCGCTGCACCGCCGGTGGCCGAACCGCCGCTTCCCCCGGTGCCGGCACCGCCGCCACCGAGGGTGCCGCCCTTGCCGGTCGTGCCGCCGGCCATGGTCGCTCCGCTGCCGCCCGAAGTGGCACCCGCGGTTGCGCCCGAGCCCTTGCCGCCACTGCCGGACGAATCCCCGACCGGAAGATCCGTGGGCGGATCTGCGGCGCAAGCCAGCGTGGCACCGAGCGACAAGGACGCGCCCCAAACACCGAGCGACCGAGTGCGACCGCGCGACGCGCGACGCGACCTCCGAGACGATTCGAGAGTTGTTCGCATGTCGTCTTGCTTGGGCGTCATTGATGCAACCTCATCTGGGCGAGCTGCCGAGCGTCGTCCGCGCTGAGCTTGCAAGGATGGACCGCAAGACCAAGAACGCAACGCCGCTTCACCCGTGAGCATGACGCGCATCCGTGGTGTCGTCATCGCCGCAGAACGAGAGCGTGACGCAGTGAAGCTTTCTTTTGATCGGAGGCACCGCGTAACGCGAAAATGGTGGTGACGTGGCCATCGTGCCCGTGCGGTAGTGCCGGCACGCGCGCAGCGCACATTTGACTACGTCAGCGCCAAAGCGATATCGCTAGAAACGTCCAACCGGAGCCGAGCGGCTCAGAACGTCAGCCCGCGCGACTCGAGCGCGAGCCCACCGGGCAGCGCGAGTCGCGGCCCCGTCGAGTGCGCAATCCTCACCACGCTGCGGCGATCGTTCGAGCCCGCGGCGAGTGCGACGAGACCCGCAGTAGTGGCGATCGCGCCGCCGAGCGTGATACCGAGACCGGCGAAGAGGAACTCATTGTGCTGATCCTCACCGCTGAGGGCTCGCCCGAGGCCGAAGAGCGTGACGATCGGTCCGGCTACGAGCGCCGTGATGCCGACGATGGTGACCACGGTCGCCACGGGACGTGACGCCTTCTGCAGCGTCGCCGTCACGATGAAGCGATCCCGCCCCTCCGGCAGCCGGAACGGCGCGGAGGGCTCTGCGCCCGCCCCGACCACGCGAAACCGCGCGTCCGCGGGCACGCGGCGTGTGCAGGGCGCGGGACAAAGCGTGGACCAACCCGTCGCAATGCCGGCCGGATCCGCATCCGTTTCCAGCCACGACTCGGGCGCCGTCGCCTCGAAGCGGAGCAGCACTGGATTCTTCGCCTCCGTCGCAACGGCGGCAGGCTGCGCGTCGGTCGAACGCGTGGGCGCCGGCTGCTCCACCGTGGACGGCGCCTCCGGCGGCTCCTCTGTCGACTGCGCCGCCGCCGGGCGCGCGCACAAGAGACCCAGCATGCATCCAGACCCCACCAAGAGCCTTCCGACCATGGGTCTAGTTTAGTCCACGCCGAGCTCCACGCGAAACGTAGCCCCCTGGCCCGCGGATTCGGCGATCGTCACGGCCAGCGCGACGACGAGATCCGTCCGTAGCGCGGGACCGAGCCGCGCGACGAGCGCGTGGGCGAAGACGCGCGCGAGCGACTCGACGACCACGTTCCGTACGGGCAAGACGATCACGTCGCCCGCCGGAACGACGTAGCGCTGGCCACACAAGCGGAACTCGGTCTCCCCGTCGCTCTCACGAACCAGGACCAGCTGGGGGCTCTCACCCGGCAGCAGCAACCGCTCCGTCCACGCGTCGCACTGCGCCTGGAGCGCTTGCTTGAGGAACGCGAAGTCGAGCAGCTCCGGATCGGTGCCGACGAGCTCGAGCTCGAGGCTCGCGTGGAAGTTGTGCCCGTGGAGGCGCTCCTTCGTGCCGTCGGGAAACACCGTCATGTGCGCGCACGAGAACTTGTGCACGTCCTTCCCGACGAAGAGGCGAAGTGCCGCGGACGTTCGCTCGGTCATCGTGGTTTGTTAGCTCCCTTTTGGGGGCGCGCCCAGTCGGGCGATTGACGGAGCGGGTGCCGGTCGTTACGCTCCAGCGCGTTGAACGCATCCGGCAGCCCGTCTTCGCCTGCGCGTGCCGGATCACGCTGCGCCGTGATCACCGGCGCAAGCAGCGGAATCGGCGAGGCGATCGCGCTCTTGCTCGGCGAGCACGGATTTCGCCTCGTCCTGACGGCGCGCCGGCAAGACCTGCTCGACGCCGTGGCCGCGCGCATCGGCCGCCCCGCGGACGTGCGCGTCGTCGCAGGCGATCTCCGCGACGAGGCGCTCGCGCGGCGCGTCGTCGAGGCCGCGCTCGAGGCGTGGGGAGGGCTCGACGTGCTCGTCAACAACGCGGGGACGGCGCGCCAGGTCCCGATCGCGGAGGTGACGCCCGCACTCTTGCAGGACGAGATGGCGACGAATTGCCTGGGCCATGCCGCGCTCATCGTGCGCGCCTGGCCCGTCTTCGTCCGCCAGCACGGCGGGGTGATCGTCAACGTCTCCTCGATGGCCGCGGTCGATCCCCTCCCCGGCTTCTTGAGCTACGGGGCCACGAAGGCGGCGCTCGAGAGCCTGGCTCGCTCCGCCGCGACGGAAGGGCGGGAGCACGGGATCCGAGCGTACAACGTGATGCCCGGCACCGTATCGACGCCGTTGTCACGGGCGCTGTTCGGCGACGCCACGCCGCAGCGCGCGCTCGAGCCGCGCGCAGTGGCGAGCGTCGTGCTCGCGTGCATCGAGGGACAGCGCGACGACGCGAGCCTTGGCTCGATTCGCGTCGTCGCCGAGCAGGGCGCTTGAGGAGGAGCCGTTGGCGAGCGATTTTCGCGACGATCCGCGGGGGCCGACCGAAGCGGACGATTGGATCGTGCTCTCGCAGCACTCCTTTCCTTGCGTCCTCGGCATCTTCGATTGGGAGCAACGCGAGCCGCAGGCGCTCGAAGTCGAGCTCGCGATGAACCTGCCGCTCGAAGCTGCGGCGGCGGGCGAGCTTCGGCATTCGGTCAACTACGGCGAGACGCTCGAGCAGGTGGAGTTCATCGCCCAAAAAGGCAAGTGGCAGCTGCTCGAATCGATGGCAGCCGCCATCGCCAAGCACGTGCTCGCCGCGCCGCACGCGAGCGAAGCACGCGCGCAAGTAGAGGCCCTCCGGCTCCGCCTGAGCAAGCCCGAGGTGTTCCGCGGACGCGCGGTGCCGAGCGTCGATGTTCGCCGCTCTCGCGCCTGGGCGCTGCGAGGAAACGAGACGCGCCCCTTCGACGGCGTCGAGATGACGGTGTTGAACGAGACGCAGCGCACGGGCGCCTATCACGTCGACTTTTCGCACGAGCGCGAGTGGCGACCGCCGCCTCGCATGGCGCTCCACGTCGTTGCGGGGGGTGTCCGAGTCGGCGACCAGGAGCTCGGAGCCGGCAAGGCGCTCGACTCGTCGGACGACACGCTCCGCGTCCTCGCGGGTAGCCGTCTGCTCGGAATCGCGCCGCTGCCGCTCTAGCCGCGCGCTTTCTCCGTGCGCGCGAGCCAGGCGACGAGGCCCTGGGTGTTGAGCTCGAGATCGGCGCCGAGCACGGCTTCGATCGTCACCGCGGCGTCGGCGATGCCGTGCGCCTCGGCGCGCGCCGCGACGTAGTCACGCATGGCGCCGCGGATCCGCTGGTGGCGGTCGTGCGCGCCCGCGTGCTCGCGCGCGAGCTCGACGAAGCGCTCGATTTGCTCCAGGAGCGCGGCCGCGAGACGCGGCGCGCCGGTCACGCGCCCGAAATGCGTCAGGTAAATCGACTCGGGCTCGAGCTCCGCGATCCGGCGCACCGATGCGCGGAGCTGCTCGGGGTCGAACTGCGTCGGCGTCGTGGTCGGGATCACGAAAGCCCCTTCGGCGCTATCGAGCTCCCGGTACGAGACGCCGAAGGTATCGCCCGAGAACACCGCGCGCGCATCGGCGTCGAACAGCACCTGGTGATGCAGCGCGTGCCCGGGAGTGTGGAGGATTCGAAGCTCGCTCGGCCCGAGCGTGACTCGTTCCCCGTCGGGCGTTTCGTGAACGCGCTCGGGCGGAACGGGCAGGAGCTTGCCGTAAAGGTGCTCGAACGCCTGTTTGCCGTAGACCGCGATGGTCGCCGCCTCGAGACGAGTCGGGTCGATCACGTGTGGCGCGCCGCGCGGGTGCACGAGGACGCGCGCGCGCGGCAGTCGCTGCATGAGCGCGCCGGTCCCGCCCGCATGGTCGAGATGAACGTGCGTGAGGAACAGCCATTCGACGGCGTCGGGCGTGAGCTCGAGCTCGGCGAGCGCACGCTCGACGAGCGGCACCGACGCGTTCGCGCCCGTGTCGATGATGCCGACGCGGCCCGCGCGCTCGAGCAAGTGGACGGAGGCGAAACCGGCGCGGAAGTACTCCGCGTCGACGGTCGTGATGCCCTGTGGATGACGGACGAGAGGCGCGATGCGCTATGCTATCAGCATCATGCGGCGGCGTGGAGCATGGGCGAAGGCGGCGCGAGCCGCCGCGATGGTCGGAGCGCTAGTGGCCGTCGCGTGCGGTGCCGGCAGCACGAAGCTGCTCGGCTCGCCGGTGCAGAGTCCCGTGGGGCTCGTCATCAAGGCGAGCCCGCAAGTGGTCGCGCATTCCGATCTGAGGGGTCTCCGCGACATGGCCGACGACTTGATCGAAGGAATGAAGGAGAAGGGTGTGGCGGGGTACGTGGTGGAGGAAGGACGGCCGATGCCGCCCCCACGTCTCGAGCTCTTCGTGTCGCGCTGGGACGCTCTCGGCGGCAAACGCATGAGCTCCTCCACGGCGACATCGGCTTTCGGGCTCGGGTTGATTGGTTCGGCCGTGCAGGCGGTGCACGCCCACGACGTGCGTGTCGAGTGCACAGTATTTCGCGAGAACGAGCACACGCCCGCCGACCACCATATCTTCGAGGCCGAGGACGCGAATGCCGTCTCGAGCGCCATCATTCACCGCGTGTTCACCGACCAGCGTGTGGTGGAGGATCGAGCGCCGATCGACCGCGCTGCGCACTAGCCTCGAAGCGCTGTCGCCGCTCGCGTCGCCGAACGGCCGCGAGCTCAACGACGAATCGTCTTTCTTTCCACGCAATGGTCTCGGAAGGAGCGAAGGCGCGGACTCCACGACGAGCGCTGAATCGACGCGGCGCGCGTCGCACTGAAAGAGATTTTTACGCGCGGTTTTCCGGGGATTTACCGCCACAGACGCAGCCGTGAGCGCGTCTTCGACACGGCACAAAACGCGTCACGAGTTCACGAGCACAACGGCTCGGGCGGCCTATGGATGGCGTGCGCCGTCGCTCTCGTGCGACGGGCTGAAAGGGATATTGACCATGCGCCTTCGCTCATTCGTTGCTCCGAGTGCCTTGCTGGCGTCGACGCTGTCCTGCAGCACCGGCGACGGGGGAAAGCCTTCCGTCGAGAACGTCGGCGTCACCGCCGCCGCGACTGCGGAGCTCTCCACCGAAACCGTAGCGAGCCCCGAGCGTGGCTCGCGCGGCGAAAAGCTCTCGTTCACCCCCGTCGCGAACGCCAACACCAAGACCGCCGGCGTGAGCTCGCCGAACGTCCTCCCGCCGGAGCTCATCGAGACCGCCGTGGCCCAAGGGTCCACGCCTGTCGAAAATCCCGCAAGCGTGACGCTTTCGGACGGGACGACGGTGCGCATTCCGTACTTCGGCTACACGGGTGACGGACCGCTCTTGCCCCCGCCCGGAGCCGTGCCGTCCGAAGGCGACATCATCGAGGCCACGAAGACGGAGCCGGACAAGAACACCTACCTCGTCGTGCCCCATCAGAAGGGCGCGGACGCGGGCTACGACTACGGCTCGCATTTCGTCTATCAGGGCCACGAAAGCGGGCAAACGGGCGTCATCACGCGCGTGAACCTGGACGCCGACGCTCTGCACAAGGTGACGATCCTCGCGAGCACGATGGCCGATGGCACGCCGCTTCCCGTCATCGACGGCTCGACGTGGGATCCCTTCGCCAAGAAGCTCGTCTTCACGACCGAGGAGGGAGCGTCCCCCGGCCTCAGCGCCATGCAGGCGTCGCTCGATTTTCCCTCCGTCGTCGAGAGCCTCACGGGCTCGCTCGGCAATGCCGCCTACGAAGGCGTTCAAAACGACCCCGACGGAAACCTGTGGTTGGTCGAGGACGCGGGCGGAAAGACGTCCACGACGTACCCGCATTCCAAACAGCCGAACAGCTTCGTGTTCCGCTTCGTGCCGAACCACGCGCACGATCTCGAGCATGGCCGGCTCCAGGCACTCCAGGTGCTTTCGTTGCGCAGCGGCTCGCCCATCGCGTTCCACGCCGACGCCTCCGCCGCGGACGCCGCTTCCGACGACGTGGGCGACCTTCACACGTACGGCAAGGTCTTCAAGACGCGCTGGGTGACGGTGCACGACACCGGCGTCGACGGCACGGACGCGTTCGACGCCAACGCGCTCGCGAAGAGCAAGCTCGCGACGCCCTTCAAACGCCCGGAAAACGGGCAGTTCCGCCCCGGCAGCCGCTTCGGGGAGTTCTACTTCGCGGAGACGGGTGACACGGACGCGCGCACGGAAGTCGGCGCGCCGTTCGGCGGCTTCGGGTCGATCCTGAAGCTCAGCCAAGTGCGACCGTCCTCGAACGAGGGAACGCTCACGCTGTTCTTCCTCGGCGACGTCGCGCACACCGGCCTCGACAACGTGAGCTTCTGGTCGAAGAACGAAGTCGTGTTCGTCGAGGACGCGGGCGACACGCTGCACACGCAACGCAACGCGCTCGATTCGGCGTGGCTGTTCGACGTCCGCCGGGACTACTCGAAGGGCACGGCGCCGGTTCGCCTCTTCGCCGAAGGTCGCGATCCTTCGGCGACGCTCGACTCCGCGTTCGGCGCCTACTCCGGCTTCCAGAACGAGGGAGACAACGAGATCACCGGCTTCCATGTTTCGAACGGCGACCCCTCCCCCGACGGCATCCTCGGCGCCCAAGACCCCACGGCGCTCTCGCACGGCTGGCGCGCGTTCTTCACGCAGCAGCACGGCGACAACTACCTCTGGGAGCTCGCGAAGAAGCCGTCCAAGTCCGACGACTGAGCGCATTTTCCACCCGTGCACGGCGCCGAGTCGACGAAACCGCTCGTCGCCGTGCCAACGGACCCAGCGCAGCCCACGCGCTCTCGAATGGCGAGACGCGCTCTAGTTCGCGCTTCCGGGCGCAGCACCGGCGCGTACGGCGGCGATCACTTCCTTCGCATGGACGCCGGGATCGACGTTGGGCCACACGTGCGCGATGCGCCCATCGGCGCCGACCAGGAACGTCACACGCGAGTCGAGGCCGAAGGTGCTCGACACGCCGTAGGCGTGCGCGATGACTCCGTCCTCGTCGGCGACGAGCGGAAACGGCAACGCGTGCTTGGTCCGAAATTCATGGTGGCTCTCGGCGGAGTCGCGCGATACGCCGAAGATCGTGACGCTGAGCGTCTCGTACTCCTTGAACGCGTCGCGGAAGGCACACGCTTCCTTCGTGCAGCCCGGCGTTTCGTCGGCCGGGTAGAAGTAGACGACGGCTTGGTGGCCGCGCAGGGCGGAGAGGCGCGCGATGCCGCCGTCCGGACGCTGTCCCGCGACGTCGGGCGCGATTGCCCCGACGGGCAAGAGCCCCGCGCCGCCGTCGGGACGCGCGACGGGCCCGCATGCCCCGAGCGCCAGGGCGACGCTGACGGCAAAGGTGGTGCGGGCGAGCATGAGGTCCGTTATCCGGGCCTACGCCCCGCGTGTCCGCCAAGTTTCAGCGCGGGGCCCTGACTCCCACGTGGTCCTTAACGGAATCGAGCGCCCTGTCCCATTGGACGGGGCGCTCGATTCGCGCGCTACGGGTTAGCGACTGGGCCTAGGGCTTGACCATCACGGTCGCCCAACCCTTGCTCGGCATGGCGAAGCTCAGCGTCTTCCCGCCGAGCTTGACCACGTAAGCAGAGTTCGCGGCGCCGCTGTTGAACATGACCGCCACGATGCTGCCGTCGGGGTTCTTGAACCCGACCGCCTCGCCGCCGCTCGTTCCGACGACGTTGGCGCCGGGCTGAACGTACTGCGAGAAGTGACGGAACACGTAGTAGGCCGGCGTGGGCGTCACCATGCCGTTCCCCGCGACGAGGAGCGCGTCCTGCTTCCAGTCGCGCGACGTGTCGATGCCCAGGCCGGACGCGTCGAGCACCATGTTCCAGGCGCTGTACGACGAGACCTTGCCCTTGGTGATCGCGTCATGGATGTAACCCCAGCTCTCCTCGCCGTAGGCTTGGTCGTTCGGCGCCTTGGAGCTGTTGTAGCCGTCCATCCAGGGGTAATTGCCGCACTTGTGCTCAGTCGCCCAGATCGGCAGGCCGTTGAACGATTGGCCGCCGTTCACCTTGTCGAGCACGCCCCACTGCACGCCGACGACCGAGACCAAGCTCTTCGCGGTGCTGTCGGCGAGGACGGCCGACGAGATGTCGAGATCGGTTCGGCCGCTGTCGCCCGCGTTCGAGAGCGTCCCGAGCATCACCTTGACGTTCATGGCCTGCATGGCCGGGCCGAGCTTCTGGACCCACGCCACGTAGGTGGCCTTGTCCCACAACGCCGACGGGTAGTTCTGCTCGTAACCAGGCTCGTTCTGCGGCGAGACCATCTCGATGTTGATGCCCTGGTCTTTGTAGCCCTGGACGAACTTCTTGTAGTACTCGACGTATGCGCCGAGGTTCGTCGCGTCGTTCTTGACGGTGCCGCCGTCGAAGTACGAGGGCCGCTTGGCGGTTCCGCTGCCGCCGGCCGTCGTCATGTAGCCCGTCTTCATCCACACGGGCGGCGTCCAGGGGCTCGACCAGAAGCGGAGGTCGGGCTTCACGGCCTGAGCCGCTTTGATGTACGGAATGAGCAGCATGCCGTCGCGAGTGAGCGAGAAATTCGCCATCGCCGTGTCGGCCGCGGGACGATTGGAATCACCGCTCATCGCCGTGGGATCCGCGCTCGCGTCGCCCTTGTCGTCACAGGTGTAGCGGTTCGTGGCGTAGTCGCTCGCTCCCATCGGGATGCGGCCCCAGAGGAAGTTCGCGCCGTCGGTCGCGCTGAAGAGCAGCTTGAGCGCCGCGTCCTGCATCTCTTTCGAGGTGAGGAACTTCCAGCCAAGCTCGTTGAACGCGCCGCCGAAGCCATCCCACTTCTGAAGCACCATCGTGTCGTTGACGGTGACGGTCGCGCTCGCCGTCGAGTCCATCGGCGTCGCGTCCGTCTTCCAGTACGCACCCGAGGCCGACGTCACGAGAGGAGGAAGATTGACGGGCGTCCCGCCGCTCCCTGCCATGCCCGCGCTGCCGCTGCCTGCCATGCCGCTGCCTGCCATGCCGGCCGCGCCCGTCGCGCCCGCGGCGCCCGTCGCGCCCGCGCTGCCGCCAGCTGGTCCGGTGCCGCCAGAAGGTCCGGTGCCGCCAGCGGGCCCGGTGCCACCAGCGGGTCCCGTGCCGCCGCTGCCGCCCATCACGCCTGCGCCGGAGCTGCCGCCGTTGACGGGCATACCGGCGCTACCGCCCATGGATCCGCCGCCCGTGCCGCCGTTCGTGCCCTTGCCCGCGCTGCCCGAGGTGCTCGGCGTGCCCGCGCTGCCCGAAGTGTTTCCCCCGCCGGTCCCGCTCGGGTCATCCGTGCCGCCACACGCGGCAAAGACGAGTGCAAGTCCGAATCCCGTTATCGAAAGATGTGCTGGCTTCATAGTCATGGCAATTCCCAACGCAATCTAGCTCGATCTCCTAAACCGAGCCCGGCCAAAAATTTTGCCTCAGAGTCCCGCGCCGCCGTCATTTTTCGAGCAGATTAGAGATTGTTCTCACAATCTGTCGCGCGTTTTGAGAGGTCTCGAGCTCACGGAACGCCGAGCCGTCATCGCCTCTGTATTGGCGCTCGTGACGTACGACGCGTGGCGTCGTGGCGATGTTGCTTCGGATCGGTGAAGCACGCACGCCTTCGGCAAGCGTTTAGTAGCGGAGCCTCGAAGAATCAGGCGGCGCCGGGGTGGAGCTGACCCCCTCGCGAAAAAGTAGGGCAGTGGGCCGTGGTTCCGCTGGTTCGCGCGCGGAGATCAAGCTAGACCACTTTCGGGAATTGCCATGACTATGAAGCGAGCACGTCTCTCACTTACTGGCTCGGGGATCTTGCTGATTGCCGCCGCCTGCGGAAACAACGCACCGGACGACGGTGGCGGCAAGGGTAACGCGGGCGCGCCTGCCAACGGTGGCACGCCGAGCAACGGCGGCAGCAGCGGCGCGAGCACTTCGGGCAGCGCGGGGAAGGCCATGATGGGTGGAAGCGCCGGCGCGGCGAGTCCAGCCGGCGGAAGCTCCGGCGTGGGCGGCAGCAGCGGCGCTGGCGGAACCGGGCCCTCCGGCGGCACGGGACCCGCGGGTGGAAGCGCAGGCGCGACGGGCGCAGCTGGTGCGACGGGCGCGGCGGGTGCCACGGGCGCGGCAGGCGCGACGGGCGCAGCAGGTGCCACGGGCGCGGCAGGTGCCGCGGGCACTGGCGCTGGCGGCACGAGCAGCCAAAGCGGTCCCGTGACGGTTCAGCTCGACGCCGTCAAGCAGACGATCGACGGCTTCGGCATCAACAACACCTGGGCCCCGAAGATGTCGGCGAACGACGCGAAGGCGATGTTCAGCGCGACCGACGGCATCGGCCTCACGATCCTCCGCGTCGGCATGAACGACAGCGGCGGCTTCATGAGCGACAACATCTCCGCCGACATCTCGACGGCGAAGAGCGCCGGCGCGAAGACCATCATCGGCTCGTGCTGGAGCCCGCCCGCCAGCTGCAAGACCAACAACAGCGTCAACGACGGCGGGCACCTCAAAGACGACACCTGCTACGACTCCTGGACGACGACGATCGCGAACTTCGCGAAGACGAACGGCCTCTACGCGATGTCCATCGCGAACGAGCCTGATTTCGCGTCCTGCGGCAGCTCGGAGCCCTGTAACGGCAACTACCCGACGACGCTCTACACCGACGCGGAGATGGTGAAGCTCGTGAAGGCGGCTGCGCCGAAGTTCAAGACGGCGGGCGTCAAGCTCATCGCGCCGGAAGCCTCCGAGTGGCTCCACCAGTGGAGCAACATGTCGGCGTGCTGCTCGGAGCCCGGCAAGAAGGAGAGCTCGAACCCGCTCAAGGGCATGGGCTACGACTACGGCCACGCGCTGTTCAAGGACAAGGACGCGTGGGCCGGCGTCGACATCATGGGCGTGCACGAATACGACACCCAGGTTGCGGAGCCGTGGCCGGCCGACGTGACCGAGAAGAAGCCCGTCTGGCAGACGGAAATGTCGGGCGTGAAGTGGTGGCCGGAGCAAGGGCCAAGCACGACGATCGAGAACGGCGTTGCGGTCGCCGGCTGGATCCACAGCGCGCTCACGGTCGGCGAAGCGAGCGCGTGGCTCTGGTGGTGGTGGAACGCCAACAACACCGACGACAACGAGGGCCTCTATCTCAAGAGCGGGAGCGACACCAAGCGTCACTACACGCTCGGCAACTACAGCAAGTTCGTACGGCCGACGTATCAGCGCGTGGACATCGGCGGCATGGTCCCGACGGACGTCCTGCTCTCGGCCTACAAGGGTCCGGACGGCACGGTCGTGATCGTGGCGATCAACAAGGGCGCGGCGGCGGCGACGGTGCCGATCACCATCGCCGGCGGAACGGCACCCGCGATGATGACGCCCAACGTCACGTCTGCGGCCGACAACCTCGCAGCCAAGACGGCGGTGGCAGTGACCGGCGGCGTGCTGATGGCTGCCCTCGAGAGCATGACCGTCACGACGTTCGTCGGAAAGTAGCCCGGACAACGCGTCCCGGCCGCGAAGAGCGATGAGGTCCCCCAGGGCCTCATCGCTTTCGTGTTTTGTGGTCTGCGCAAGGGCGCCGAGGCACGCCATGACGTCCGTCATGGCGCTTCGGGGACGGCGACCTAGACTGCTGGTGCGCGAGCGTCGGCCAGATCGAGAACACGCGCCGCGCCGGTCACGGACTGTATGGCGAACCACGAATTCCTCGAACATACGGCGCTCTTCAACGCAGTTGCCCCCGCGGTCACGCGGCAGCTTGCCAGCGCGTCGCTGAGCCACACCTACGCTCGCGGCGGGGCGATCTGGCGCGTCGGCGATTTCCCCGAGGAGCTTTTGATCGTCAAGACCGGTCTCGTGAAGCTGACGCGTCCGGCGCCGCGCGGGCGCACGTCGCTCTGCTGGCTCTTCGGCGCGCGGGCGATCCTCGGGGAGCTCGTGCTCGTCAACGGCGTGCCCTATCAAAACACCGCCGTTGCCGCGACGTCGAGCGTGAGCGTGGTGTCGATCCCGCGTGCGCTCGTGCTCGACGCCGCGCACCAGGATCCCGAGCTCGCGCTCAACCTGTTTCGTGGATTCGGGGAGAAGTTCACGGCGCTGCACGCCAAGATCGACGTCCTGAGCGCGGGCGCGGTGGAGGCACGTCTCGCCCTCCTCCTCGTGAAGCTCTACATGCAATTCGGAGACGAGCTCGAGGATGGGACGCTGCGCGTCGGGGTATCGCTGTCCCGCCAAGAGCTCGCCGACATGGTGTCGACATCCTTCGAGACTGCAATTCGAGTGTTGGCGCGCTGGGAACGCGAAGGGCTCGTCACGACGGATTCCGACGGGTTCACGCTCGGCAACCTGTCCCGCCTCGAGGACCTCGGTGCCGGTGTCGTGCCCAAAGCTCAGAGTGGCAGTTCCGCCTCGCTCCGCGAAACATTGCAATGACGTTCGTCGTCACGGACCACTGCCGAAACTGTCGCTACACGGACTGCGTGTCAGTTTGCCCCGTCGACTGCTTTCACGGCGACGCGGAGATGCTCTACATCGATCCGGTCCTCTGCATCGATTGTGGCGCGTGTGTTCCCGAATGCCCGGTGGAAGCCATCTACGAGGAGGGGCTCTTGCCCGCCGAGCTCGAGGGCTGGCTCGCCATCAACGCGGAGAAGGCGAAGACGCTGCCAGTGGTAAACGAAAAAATCGAGCCACTCGGTACCGCGGAAGAGCGGGCGAAAGCGCTCGGGTATTCGCCGTAGCGACGCTAACGTGGACGCTGCGTGAGCAAGGCGTTCACCAAAGACGACGATGCGGCGGCGCCTCCGGTGGTGCCGCGACGCGCACCGTTGCCCGAAGGGCAGACGAACTACGTGACGGCGCGGGGGCTCGCGTTGCTTCGTGCGGAGCTCACGGCGCTGCGCGCCGAGCAAGCGCGGCGCGATACGAGCGCCGACGCGGCGCCCGACACGGCACTGCTCGAGCGACTCGCCGAGCTCGAGGAACGGCTCGCTTTGACCGAGCTCGTGACGCCCGGGCGCCCGGCACCCTCGGAGGTGCGTTTCGGCGCGGTCGTGACGGTGCGAGCCGAAGCGGGCACCGAGCGGACGTTCTCGATCGTGGGAGTCGACGAAGCGAACGCCAGCGAGGGACGCGTCGCCTTCGTCGCGCCGATCGCCCGAGCACTGCTCGGCAAGCGCTCCGGCGACGTTGCCACCGTGCGCGCGCCGCACGGTGACGAAGAGCTCGAGATCGTCCGCATCGTGTACGAGCCGAGCGAGTAAGGAGCGGCGCGAAGGCGACGTTCGGCGCGACGCCGCGACACCCGGAGAGTCTGCGGCTACTACGCCGCGCGACCGCCCGACAGCTCCCCCGCTGGAGGACACGCGCGCGCGTCCGACGCGCTGCGAACGGTGTGGTGGATGAACTCGAGCTTGTCGCGGACTCGCGGCGAAATGGCGAACGGATACGCGTCGGAGAGCCCCATGCTGCGGTTCAGCGCGTTCAGCGCGACGGTGAGGTCGGTCCACTCGTTGATGAGCAACCCGAAATCGGCGAGATCGGACACGCGTGAGCGCGCCGCGAGCTGCTGGGCGAGACCGAAGCTCTGTGCCGTCTCGAGCGTATCGATCATGTGCAGGTAGTGGGCGAAGGTTTCCGCCCAGTCCTCCCAGGGGTGGGAGCTCGCGTAGGCGCTGATGTAGTCGTCGTTCCGCGTCGGCGCGGGATTTTGGTAGTGGGCGGCGATGGACTGCCCGTAATCGCGCGTTTCGTCGCCGAACAGCGCGCGAAACTCTTCAATCCGGGGTTGATCCCGAATCAAGCGTTCCCAGAAATAGTGTCCGCTCTCGTGCCGGAAGTGACCCAAGAGCGTGCGGTAACGTTCGTTGAGATCGACCCGTACGCGCTCGCGCACCGGGGCGTCGGCCTCCGCGAGGTTCAGCGTGATGAGCCCGTCGGCGTGACCCGTGAGCACGCGCTCGCCCGGCACGTCCGCCTTGATGTCGAAAGCGAGGCCGTGCTCCGGATCCTCGCTCTTCGGGACGAGCGGCAGCCCGAGCACGGCCAGCGTGTAGACGAGCCGGCGTTTCGCGCGCTCCATCTCTCCCCAGCGCGCGTGGTTCTCCGGCACGGAGAGATCGGGAACCACGTTGTTGAGCCGGCACGCTTCGCAGAGCTCCTCGTCGCTGGTCGTCGGGACGAGCCAGTTGCACACCTCTTCGGCTGCATAGTTTTTACATTTACGAAACATGTTCTGCCCAATCTCGTACATGCTGGTTCCACTCGCATCGAGTGTCAGCATGCTGCGTGACGCGAGCTCGAAACCGAGCTCACGTGAGCACGAGAGGCAGCGCGTATTTTCGAAAAAGACTCGTTCCCCACAAACACATTCGAACGTTTGCATCTTGCGAGCGACCGATCGCACGACGCGTGCCAACACACGCGCGTCGCGAGGGCCTTTTTCTCTCGGCTAATCGGAGCGACGGACTGCGGCGACACGCCCCAGCGGGGCGGACGGCCTCACGCGAGTCTCGCGGCGCACACGGGGTGATTGCGCGGAAAAGCCTAAAATAGCCGTCGAACGCGACCGTCGGACGACCAGCGCACGTAGTACGAGCCACGACCGTCGGCGAGCACGCGGAATCCCCCCAGCCGGAAGACGAGCGTCAACCAGGGCATGGAAACGGGTCTTTTAAGAGGAACGCGCGCGGGTGGCGGCCGCTTTTCTGCCGGCGCGGCTACGACCCGCGGCGCCCTTCGTGCGAGCGGCCTTCTGAGCGGCGAGGGAGCGCGCGCGCGGTCCGCGGCGAACGGCGGCCTGCTCGGCCTGACTGGCGAGGGCGGCCGGCGACGCCGCCTGATGCCCTTCGTGCTCGAGCGCGCGCCGGGAGGCGCGCGAGCGGTTCCGAGCCGGTCGGTGATCGGCGGCCGCGAGATCGTGCTGCGCCTGCCGACGTGTCGCGCGGGGACCGTCAGGGGGCGGCAGAGCGACACCGGCGCGCCGCGCCTTGGAGAGGCCGATGGCGATGGCCTGTTTGGTGTTGCGAGCGCCGTGCTTGCCTTCGCGAATGTGATGGATTTCTTCGCGGACGAATTCGCCAGCTTGGGTGCTTGCGGATTTGCCTTCGCGTTTGTCTTTGGCAGCGCGCTTCTTGGTTTCGGGGTCGGGCATGGGGTTTCTCTCAGGGTGTCAGGATCACTTTGCCGACGCCGTGTGCCTCGGCGAGGCGATGGGCGTTCGGCGCCTCCGCGAGTGGGAAGCTCCAGTCGATGGGCAACCGGAAGGCTCCGGCAGCCGCGTCGCGGCCGAGCTCCGCGAGGCGAACCGGGTCGGCGTGCGCCAAGAGCGTCCTCACGCGAAGGCGTCGTTCCTTCGCGCGCAGCGGGACTCCGACGACGCTGCCGACCACGCCTCCGGGTCGAACCTTGTCGAGCACGGCATCGAGTGCGTCGCCGTCGACGGTGTCCGCGATGGCGTCGAGCTCGGGCAAGCGGGCCACGTCCTTGGGGTCGTCCAACGCGACGACTCGCTGGACGTCGAGCTCCTCGGCAGCGTCACGTTGACTTGCCCGTACGCCCGCGAAAACGATCGCGCCGCGACGTTTGGAGGCGTGGACGGCGATGCGGCCGACGCCGCCGAGCGCACCGGTCACGAGCACGAACTGACCAGGGTTCGCGTCCACGACGTCCTCGGCCAGCTCGCGCCCCGTGAGCCCCACGAGCGGCAGGGCCCCGGCCGTGACGAACGGCAACGTCGGCGGAAGCCTGGCCCAAGCGCTGACCGGCGCGACCACGTACTCGGCGTAGCCATGCTGGACCAAGCCCATGACGCGATCCCCGGGGGCAAACTCGGTCACGCCTTCGCCCACCGCAACCACCTCACCGGCGACGTCGCGACCGAGCACCGTCGGGAGGGCGAGCGGCTCCTTGGCGCGCAGTGAGCCACTCCGAAGCTTCCAATCGACGGTGTTGATGCCGGCTGTGGCGACGCGCACCTTGAGCTCCCCCGGCCCCGCGTCTGGCTCCTCGATATCGGCTAATTTCAGGGTATCGGCGCTGCCGTAACCACTCATCACGATTGCCTTCATCGGGCGTGACACGGAGCAATTTTCACGCCACGAAAATCGCGTCGTAACTTCGCGTGGGGCAGGGAAATGCGCGACGGCAGCCGCGCGATCTTTTGTCACGCCGTGGCAGCTCTGAACTTCCGCTGCCGCGCAGGGGACTTCCCTCGAGTGGAGCTCGGTCCGTCGCGGCATGCGCGTTGCTTCACGTCGACCCATGGCCCCCTCAATTCGATTGAAGCAAACGGCGCCGTTACTGCTGTTCGCGCTGCTCGCGACCGGCTGCTATGCGGAGGCAACGACGGGTGCCGTCGTGGCCACCGAATACGTCCCCGCGCACGTCGATGTTTACCCGCGCGAGTACTACGACGGACACGTCGTCTACCTCATCAACGACCATTGGTATTATCACGATGGCGCGCGCTGGGTTTACTACCGGCAGGAGCCCGAAGTGCTCGTGCGGCGGCGGGTCGTGGTTCACCAGGCGCCGCCCGCGGTGGTGCACGAGCGAACGGTGGTGCACCAAGCCCCACCGGCACCAGTGCACCGCCACTATCACCCGGACCCCGAACGCCGTCACGCCGAGCGGCGCGCACCTCGCGCCGACTGACGGAGGAGCCAGCGGTCATGAAAAATTGCGCGCTACTGCTGCTCGCCGGCTTGGTCCCCGTTTCGAGCTGCGCCGTCTCGAGCGAGCCCGAAACCGTCGTCGACTCCGGGGACAGCGTCCTCACCGTCCGCTGGACGGTGGATGGAACGTCGGATCCACATGCCTGTGCGGCCGAAGGCGCCGACGCCATCGACGTGGTCGTCCAAGCGCCGAACGGCGAAGTCGTCGCGGAAGCCGTGGAGAGCTGCGAAAGGGCCGCCACGCACGTCGCGCTCGCACCAGGTCACTACGACGCGGACGCCGTGCTGCTCGACCCGGCCGGACACACGATCACGACCCCGGTCGAGCTCGGCCCGATCACGCTCTACGGGAGCGACGAGCTGATCGTGGATGCCGACTTCCCCCCCGACTCGTTCTATTGAGTCTCTAGCGGTAGCGCCAGGCGCGGCCGCCGCCCGAGAGCAGGTGGATGACCGCCACGAAGAGGGCGGCGCCGATGATGGACCACAGGATGGGGAATGGATGGTGGTCCACGCTGACGAGCAAGAGCTCGGGCAGCCTGAAATGGGCGGCGATGAACGAGCCGAGGAGTGCACCCACGAAGCCAACGGCAATCGATACGATGATGCCGCCGCCCGTACCGCCGCCAATCGCGCGGCCGATCGCTCCGCACACTGCGGCAATCAGGAGCAAGATGATGAGTCCAGTGATGGTCAGTGTCATGGTGATTGCCTCACGAGGTGGGGGGAGTGGCTCTTCGCGCCATCGGCTTGCGGTCGCGACCCCAGGGGTCGCCTTGGATCGATTCGGTGTGGAGCGCGCAGAGCCATTGGCCGTTGCGCCGCACCCAGGTGGACGCTTCGGCCGCCTCCACGGTGACCTTCTTGCCGTCGATCGAGACCTCTTCGGTCATGGTGTACGCGAGAATGGCCACGTCGTTCGTGAGCAGGCGCACTTCGGCGTCGGGATCGAGCTGGATCTTTCGGATGTGATAGCTCGAGTCCCGCATCATCTGCTCGAAGACGTGGCGGTCGACGCTCATCTTGCCGCTCGAGCCGGCGACGATGCAGGGAAACTCGGTGAGCTTGACGGCCGCCGCGACGTCGCGATCTTGCATGGCCTGCCAGTATTGGCGCTCGAGCTCCAAGAGCTCCGTTTCGACGGTGTTCGTTTTCATGGTGTTCTCCCAGGAGGGCGGTAAAGCGGCGCTGCTCACTCGATTGGGGCCAGACCTTCGGACTTGAGCCAACGGGCGTAGCGCTCCTTGCGCGCTTGGATCTCTGCGGGGGTGAGCGGGGGCTCGAAGGATCGAGCGCGCGCGCGCACGGGAGCGGGAGCGGCGGGGGGCGAGGGCGAGGCAGGGGCAGACGCAGCGGGAAGAGTGGAAGGAGGAGCGGAAGGAGCGGGGGCGGTAAGGGCAGAGTCAGGGGCAGAGATGGGGGCTGGGGCCAAGTCAGGAGATGGGACTGCGTCAGAGGCGGGAGGAGCGGCAGGGGTGAAGTCAGCGCCAGAGGCGGCGGAGACCGGGGTCTGGGGGGTGGGATCGGACGCGGGGGGGCCGATTTCAGCGGCAGGGACCGCGGTGGGGGCAACGGGGGGCGGCGGGGGAGCTGGAGCGGGGAGCGGTGGTGGGGGCGCGGGTGCGACGGCGGCTCCGGCGAGCTCG
>Ga0070682_100000253_pt1 | contig 38717 bp, 31 predicted proteins | sample KBSC63LmetaG_FD_64668 | JGI IMG/M metagenome (GOLD analysis project Ga0070682, IMG submission 64668) | Corn rhizosphere microbial communities from Kellogg Biological Station, Michigan, USA - KBS C6-3L metaG | ecosystem: Host-associated > Plants > Roots > Rhizosphere | place: USA: Michigan...
GACCTAATTTCAGTTTCTCTGTGAGACCTCCGTGTCCTTTGTGCCTCTGTGGTGAGTCTTTGCTTACTTTATTCACCACCGAGACACAGAGAGCACAAAGAACGCACTGAGAGAATTCAAATTAGGGCACCACCCGCAAGTCACTACGCAGCGGGATGCTGCAAGGTTTCGGAGGCAGAGAACCGCGAGCCGGTGGCACAGAGGAAACTTGCCAGGGCTTTCTTGTCTGTTAATTCTCTGATAACTGTAACGTCGGCAATTAAGAGACCCACCCGCTACCGCGTGGTGGTACTGACCTCATTGCCGTTACCTTGATGAAAACACTTTTGCTTTTGCGACACGCGCACGCAGAGAACCTCCCACCCGGTCTGTCTGACTTTGATCGCGGCTTAACTGCTAGCGGAAAGACCCAGGTGCGTGAGCTCGCATCATCTTAAGGCGCAGCAGAGCGTGATTGACCTGGTGTTGTCTTCAAGTGCGAGGCGCGCGCGCGAAACGACGCAGTTGGTTTTAGATTCAGCTGGATCATCGGCGGCAGTTCGTTATGAGCAAGGAATGTATGAGGCGTCCGCAGCGCAGTTGTTGTCATTGCTTAGGGGAACCGGCAATTCGATCGACGTCGTGCTGATGGTGGGACACAATCCAGGAATCGAGGAACTCGTTCCAAGCTTATCGAACCGCGCAGTGCACATGTCCACCTGCACGCTCGCGACAATCAAGCTCAACGTAGATGACTGGAACGAGGTCGCTGAAAACTGCGGCGAGCTCGAGTCGATCAGATGAGTTGAAATTAGCGATCGCTTACAAAGTCACCGCCCGCCACGCGTTTTGTAGCGCGCAGCCTCGCTGCCAGCATTGCATAAAAACATCTGAGACAGAGGCCATACGCGTCATCACTCGCATTCTCTCGAATCTTCACCCCGCAAGTGATGCAGATTACTTTGAATTCACGATCCCGGTTAACTGGTGTGCTCATACTTCCTCCTGCGCTTGCGTGAGTTTCGCGCCTGCGTGTTACGCAGAAGTGAGCGGGCGGTTAACGAGAGATTAAAAAGATTTGGCGTGCGGCGGCCTGAGATCGCTTTGACCGCGCGTCTTCTTCGCAACTTCGGCGATGTCGTTCGCCGCCCATCAAAAGCGGCGTCAAGCCGCACTCCAAATCGTTACAGCGTGGCCAGTTTTACGCGTATTTGATTGCGAACCCGGCGGAACACTGCAAGCTTAGTCTCCGCATCTCCAGTCACTGCGGCCGGATCTTCGAAGCTCCAATGAATGCGCTCAGCCTTGCCGGGAAAAACAGGACACTGTTCGTTAGCGTTATCGCAAACGGTGATTACGTAATCGAACTCTTCGGCAGTGAATTCGTCGACAGACTTTGAACGTTGGCCGGAGATGTCGATGCCTATTTCGCGCATCACTTCAATTGCTTCCGGTCTGACCTTCGTCGGCGCCACGCCCGCGCTCTTTGCTTCAAACCTTTCGCCCGCGTCGTGACGCAACAACCCCTCAGCCATTTGACTGCGGGCGGAGTTTCCGGTGCACAGGATCAGAACCTTTTTCTTAGCAGTCATGTTTTGTGTGGCAGGACGACAGCTTTCGCATCCTTTGGAAGTTGTGGGATCAGCCAACGAAATAACGCGGTCGCCGCGAAGGCGCCGGCAAATTGGGCGAGGATGAAGCCCGGTGCATCGATGGGGCGAATGCCCGCGAAGGTGTCGCTAGCAGCGCGTGCCAGGGTTACCGCCGGGTTAGCAAACGACGTTGAAGATGTAAACCAGTAAGCGGCCATGATGTAGGCGGCTACCGCAAAAGGCACAGTCCCGGAACGCACGCGAACGCAGCCCCAAATCACCGCGAGCAGTCCAAAGGTCGCGACAAACTCGCTGAACACTTGCGCCGGACCAGAGCGCGCGTGATGTGAGGCGAAGAAAACAGGCAAGCCGAACATCAAGTGCGCGGTAGCTACTCCGCTGAAGGCGCCGACAATCTGCGCTGTTATGTAGACGGGCACTTCGCGCCACGGCAATCCACCTTGCCAGGCATCAGCGACTGTTACCGCCGGATTGAAATGCGCGCCGGAGATTGGGCCAAAGGTGAGAATGAGCGCTACCAAGGCACCACCGGTAGCCAGTGTGTTGGCGAGCAAGGCTATGGCTACGTTACCAGCCGCGAGCCGCTCACCCATGATGCCGGAGCCGATCACTGCGGCCAACAAAAAGGCAGTGCCGAGAGCCTCAGCAACAATTCGACGCGAGAGATTCACGGGCAGGCAGTCTAACAGTAAATCGCGAGACGGCTCCCAATAACCAACAAACCTTTCCTGATTTCAGACCCCGTTCAGAACCAATTAATCTCGGCGAGCTTGTGGAAAACTTTCCTGTTCCAGCCGTTAACATTTTGGTAACATCCAGCCCAATCGCGCTGTCCCCAAACGGCGTCTCTTAAGCAATCCACTTGAACCGACGCTGACAAACAGGTTCGCCGGTCCAATCTGGGAGGAAGCTGATGGTTTCCAAGCTCAGCAGCATCTCCGTCTCGTCTCTTACACGAGCTTTCTTGCTTGCCAGTGCAGTTGTGCTGTTGGCTCCCACCAATCTTTATGCTGAAGCGACTGAACCAAACTCAAGCCAGGTTATATGTCGCGAGCAACTCTCGACAGCTCGCCGCGAACAACTGTCAAGGCAATTGAGAAAGATCACCGGTTGGTCACTTCTAAGGTTCGATCAAAACGGCCGGCTGCAAATCAACCGTCAAGTAGAGGGCGGCGGCTCACCAACCGCGCGAGATTTGCTTACCAACGCGGTTTCGGGTGGCAATGTCATCGTCGTGGAAGAGGCGAGCAACAGCTCAGCGGTGGCATTTGCTCGAGTTGTCCCCGGCAAGTGGAAATCGCTCAGCGCTGCACGCCCGCCGGCTTTTGTTGTCCAGATCGATTTTGCCGACTTCGAACAGATAGTTGGAGACAAGCAGGCAGTTGCTTCATTCAATGCGGCGTGGGCGCTACTTCACGAACTCGAACACATCGTTAACGATAGCAACGATGCGTTGTCGCTCGGCGCAACCGGTGAATGTGAAGCGCTCGTCAATCAAATGCGGCGCGAGTGCAACCTACCCGAACGCACTGAATATTTTTTCACCGTGTCCCCGCTATCCAGTGACCCAACGTTCACGACTCGTTTGGTTAGACTGGCTTTCGAAGAACGCCGATCTGACTCGAAGAAACGCTATTGGTTGACCTGGGACCTGAATTCCGTGGGCGGCGTCGAACGAGATCAAGTTGTCGCTCTACGTTAAATACCTCGACACTCCTTCCGACTCACCGGGATAAATCCAATATCTTGTTAACTACCGGCTGTGGCTTCCTTCCGCGCGGGTTTCGGTTCTGGGCGCTTGCCGGCCTCGTCATTAAGTTTCTGCAGAGTAGAGTGAACTAACAATAGCGTTTCTTTTATTGCTTCACGCTCATGTGGAGATCTGTCTTTGCGCGCCAGCAGCGCTGCAGCGATCTCGCTGCTGAGCTCGTGTGAAATCGGCATAACGTCAGGTGTGAAACGCTCGGTCGCAATCAAGGATGAAGGACAGTTTCCGAAGCCTACACCTCGGCTGTTACTGCGATGTTAACGGCAAGTTAACTGACGTTTTATTTTGCGCAGTCGCGTATTCTCACCTTCTTGCGGTTAACAAATATTTAAGTCGATATTCACAGACGGTTAACCTCACGCCAATACCTTCTGTCTTTGCAACTCAAAGAAGATTCAAAACCAATTCGTTCCCGCAGCTTCCGCTTCTGAAGACAGAGCACATTAAACCGTGGCCATCATTTCAACTTGAGGAGACTTTCCATGCACAGGACACTTCCCCAGCTAATCGTCCGTTTATCAATTATCGCTTGGGCCGCACTACTGCTCGCTCTGCCTCTAGCGACGAATGCGCAAACGGACCAGGGCAAAATTGTGGGTACGGTCACGGATAGCAATGGCGGCCTGGTGCCTGGCGCGGACATCGTGGTGACAAACGAAAAGACCGGCGAGACTCGAACTACGGTCACGAACGACGTTGGGTACTTCGTGGTCAATTCGTTGCGCCCGTCAAGTTATTCGGTGACGGTGAACGCGCGAGACCTGCAAGCTAGAGCGACCAACGTTCAGGTACTCGTGGGTGGGGAGTTTAAGCTCGCGCTTACGGTGCAGCCGACTGGCATTGCCGCCACTGTCGATGTAGCGGCCGGCGCCGAAGCGACACTGGAAACCGGCTCCGCAGCCATGGGCGCGAATGTGAACCCGCGCGAGGTGGAGGGACTGCCGATTAATGGACGTCAATTGTCGCAGCTTTATCTCCAGGCGCCGGGTTCGGTTAATAGCGGTTCGGGAACCTTCGGCGACATTCGCTTTTCCGGTCGCGCCGTGGAGCAGAACATCATTCGCTACGACGGTATCGAGGGCACCGCGATCATCGACAGCTCACCGGGCAATCTCAACGGCGAGATTCCGACGCCCTTCCGCCTGCAGTCATCGCTCGAGAACATTCAGGAGTTTCGCGTTGACTCAAACAACTACCCGGCCGAGTACGGTACGGGCACGGGCGGACAGATCAACGTGCTCACCAGGTCCGGCGGCAAAGATTTTCATGGTTCAATTTTTGAATACTTCAGAAACGACAAGCTCGACGCGGCGAATTTCTTCGACAATACCATCGGCCAAAAAAGTAAGTTGCGCTTGAACCAGTTTGGCGGTTCGCTGGGCGGTCCAATCAGGCGCGATAAGGCGTTCTTCTTTTTCTCGTATGAGGGTTACCGGCTGCGTGGCGGCATAAATTCAATTGAAGCAGTGCCGGGCCTGGCTTCGCGAATCTGCGCCGCGCCGCTCGGGGCCGGAAGCGTGGTCTGCAATCCGGCAACCACGGCGCTAATCCCAGCATTCCGCTCTCCGGGTGCTGTCACCCTGCGCACCGGTCCCGATCTTTTCGACACCGTTCAGTTGCAGGACAACAACGTTGTCGACGAGAACGCCGCCGCCCTCCGCATTGATTATCGGTTCAATCCCAGACACTCAGCGTACTTCCGATTCTTCCGCGATCAAGGTTCAAACCTACAACCCGACGGCGTTACCGGTCGCAAAATATCGATCAGACAGGTTCCGCAGAACGGCGTCTTCGCAATTCAGTCAATTCTGAGGCCGACGCTGCTCAATGAATTCAAGTTGGGCTACAACGGCGCTTACTCGCGCATCATTGGTGTCGCGCCAGTTGTTAATGGACTGGATCTTTCAAACCTTTCTTTCAACATCTCGGGTAGCGTTGCGGGGTTCGCTTTGCCGGGCCAGGGTTCAAACGCCGGTGTCGCGACGCCGGGCGGTCTGATTCGAGCCAATAGTGCGCAGAACGGTCGCGGTCAGCCGTACACGCCTTACTCGTTATCGTTTCTGGATAACGTGAACTGGACTAGCGGCAATCACAGTTTCAAATTTGGCGGCGAACTGCGTCAGATTCGGTTGTTCACGGATCGGCAGGGCGGCATCACCTACACGTTCGCGAGCATTAACAATTTCCTCGCAAACACGGTCCAGTCAGCGCAATACCTTGGCGACCTGTCTGCGCCGTCTCCGTTTTTCAATGGTTCGACCGGTCAAGCCCAGGCAAGACAGACTTACTACATCGGTTATGCGCAAGATGAATGGAAGATTAGACCAAACCTGACGATGAACTACGGCCTGCGTTACGAGTATTACACTCCGTTGCGCGAAGCCGACGACCGTCAAATTCTTTTCGATATCGTCACCGGCCAATTGCGGGATTCGTCGCAGGATCCACTCAAGACCAGTAAGACTAACTTTGGCCCACGCGTCGGCGTTACCTGGTCGCCTAACCCGAAGGGAAGCGGTTTCTTCAGCGGCGGTAATACGGTATTGCGTGGCGGATTCGGCATCTATTACGGACCGGGTCAAACCGAAGATCAGATTCAGCCAATTGAGTCGAATCGCATTAGTTCTACTTTGAGCAACGTGACCTTCCCGCAGGATCCAAACGTCATTGCGGCCGCGTTTCTCAGCAATCCGAACAATCGCCAGTATCAACCCCGCGCCTATGCGCCGGACTACACAATTCCCGAGAAGGTTTATCAGTACAGCTTCTCGGTACAGCAAGTCCTGCCTTACAAGATGGTACTGACCGCTGCTTACGTGGGCTCGCAAGGACGCAACCTGTTCCTGCGCAGCGTCGCGAATCGGATTCTACCGGGGCAGACGAACATCGCTGACGGCACCACCCTCCCGTTCGGAGTCGGCGTCATTAATCGAACCAATAGTTCGGGCCAGGTAATCGCAGTTAACACCGTCCGCGAGTTTTCAATCCTGTCTGGCAGCTCGTCAGTACAAAATCCTTACGCCGAAATAGACGACAAAACGAGTGGCGGACACGATTCCTATCGCGCGCTGCAGATGTCGCTGAGCCGGCGTCTGAGTTCCGGTTTGACTTTGAATTCGCAGTACACGTTCTCGCGCTCTTTCGGCAATACTTCAGGCTCAAATGAAGCGAGAACCGCCGCTAACAATGCCCGCGCACTTTCGGAATTTGATTATGACAACGGCTATAACAATTTCGACGTGCGACACACCTTTAACCTTAGCGCGCTTTACGATCTCCCATTCGGCAAAGGCAGGAAGATGGATCTCGGCGCACTGGGCAACGCGCTGCTCGGTGATTGGGAAGTAGGGACGATCGTAAACGGCCGTTCAGGATTGCCGCTGGAAATAGGCATCGTGCGTCCCGACGTTGTCATTCAATGCCAACGTGCGGCTGGTTGCGCCGTCCCCACTGGAACCGGCGGCGCGACTACAACTTTCGCGAACGGTTTCGTAGCTCAACTGCCCGGCACAATCAATTCCGCGAATCCGTTGCCGCCGGGGTTTATCGCGGTGGTTAACACGCCCAGTGGCGGCGCGTCGCGCAATGTGCGACGGCCGGATTTGATAGCGGGCGTGAATCCTTATCTATCCGCCGATCGCTTGATTTTGAATCCCGCCGCGTTTGCGACTCCGGGTCCCGGAAGCTTTGGAAACGTACCGCGCAACTTCCTTCGTGGGCCAAACTTCCGCCAGTTTGACCTGGTGCTGAGCAAGCGCATTCGTTTTTCAGAGTCGACGAACCTCGAGTTCAGAACCGAAGTCTTCAATATCTTCAATCACACAAACTTCGACATACCCGGATCGCGTTTGAATCTGGCCCTCCCCTCGGTATCACAAGCCGGCGGAATTTATACCGTCAGCTCTAGCAACGTCGTACAGCCGGGGCAGGCCTACACACAAGCGGCCGCGGGCGGAACGTTTGGTTTGCTGCGCCAAACAGTGGTGCGCGACGTGGGTCTTGGCACCAGCCGCCAGCTTCAGTTTGCGTTGCGCCTGAACTTCTAGGGATGTTTGGAGTGCCGCCTTCAGGCCGGGGTCGCAGGAACGTTATGTCAACCAGAGAAATTTCGTTCAACGAACAGAATCACCCGCAGGTTACCGACGACGTTTACGATGACGGCTACCTGCGTGTTGAGCACAAGAACTATTACGTGGCTTGCGCGGGTCAATCGCTTCGATTACCGCGAACGGAGTTCTTGATTTTGTCGCGCCTGGTGCGTTCGCCGGAGCGGATTGTCTTGTCGGAGGATCTCTGGGAATACGCCTGGGGCGCGGACAAGCCGGTGAATATGGAAAGCTTGCACGTCTACATTTATCGACTGCGGAACAAACTGGCCGCGAGCAAACTCACTATCGACACCATGGTCAATGTCGGCTATCGCCTTGTGCCTGCAAAGCGGTCGTCTCAGTGACGGCCAGAGTTTAACCAAGAGTTCAGATTCAGTTCAGACCGATGTAACACCCCACGCCTAGATTCCCTGCTTAAAACCTAGTCTGGAGAGCCAATGCTGAAACTTCTTAAATCCCCTCGCACCAGTGTCATCGTTCTGCTTACTGCTTTTGCGTTGCTCGCGCTCGCTTGCAGCGGCGGCAATGGGCCAGCCGGGGCAGGCGGAAACATATCGCTGCAAGGGGCGGGCGCAACCTTTCCGAATCCGCTTTACCAGAAGTGGGTTAGCGAATACGGCAAGCTGCATTCGAACGTCCGCATTGACTACCAGTCGATCGGCTCGGGCGGCGGCATCAAGCAAATCCAGGAACAAACGATCGACTTTGGCGCCTCAGATGCACCGATGAGCGATGCCGACTTAAAAGCCGCACCGGGCGAAATCATTCATATCCCTACGGTGCTGGGTGCGGTTGTAATTACTTACAACGTGGCTTCGATCGCGCAACCGCTGCAATTGTCACCCGATGTGGTAGCTGACATTTTTCTCGGCAAGATAACGAAGTGGGACGACGCGCGGATCAAACAAGACAATCCCGGCGTGAGTCTGCCGTCAGCGGATATCACCACGGTGCATCGTTCAGACGGCAGCGGCACGAGTTTCGTCTTCACTGATTACCTCGCGAAAGTTAGCGCAGAGTGGAAAACAAAGGTGGGCACGGATAAGTCTCCGAAGTGGCCGGTGGGGCAAGGCGGCAAAGGCAATGAAGGTGTTACGGGACAAATTAAGAATCAGCCAAACACGATCGGTTATGTCGAACTGGCTTATGCGGTCCAAAACAAACTGCCGGCCGCGCTACTCAAAAACGCGAGTGGCAAATTCATTGCGCCTTCCATCGACGCGGTGACTGCGGCGGCCGCTTCAGCCTCGGGGCAAACTCCTGACGACCTGCGAGTCTCGATCACAAACGCGGCTGGCGATACCGTCTATCCAATCTCCAGCTATACCTACATTCTCGCGTACAAGAATCAGAAGAGCGCCGAAAAAGGAAAAGCCCTCGTCGACTTTCTTTGGTGGGCTATCCACGACGGCGAACAGTTTGCGAAGGACCTGCAGTATTCGCCGTTGCCTGCGGAAATCGTGACGCGAGCCGAAGCGAAAATTAAGTTGATAACTGCGAACGGGCAGCCGCTGAGGTAAGTGTTTCGTCGCGAATTTACGGGAAGTCGAGACGATTCAAGTCGGCGTTCGTCCGCCGTATTCCGTAAATCCGCGGGTAATAACGTTTGCCGACATCATTCTTGACTGTGCCTAATACCTCCAGCGTTTTCCGTGCCCTTTCACCGACCGGCAATCGCGGCGATGCGATTTTTCGTCTGTTGCTATTGGCGGCGGCAACGTTAATGCTGCTGATCGTTGGCGCGATGATCGCGGCGCTCGCTTACAAGTCACGCCTTTCTATTCGCCAGTTTGGCTTCGGGTTTATTACCGCGTCGGACTGGGATCCAGTCAAAGCAGAGTTTGGAGCCCTCGCATTCATCTACGGCACCATCATGTCTTCGCTGATTGCCATTCTGATCAGCGTGCCGTTGTCGTTGGGGATTGCAATCTTCCTCGTAGAGCAGGCGCCGCAAAAACTAGCGCGACCGATTACGTTCCTGGTCGAACTGCTGGCAGCGATTCCGTCGGTCGTGTACGGGCTTTGGGGAATCTTCGTACTCGCACCTTTTCTGCGGGTTCACGTCGAGCCGCGATTGCAGCAGTGGCTGGGGTTCCTGCCGTTGTTCAAAGGTCCCATAACAGGAATCGGCTTACTTACCGGCGGAATAATTCTGGCGATTATGGTGACGCCGATTATTTCCGCGGTGGTGCGCGACGTGCTCGCCGCGGTGCCCGGCGCGCAACGTGAAGCTGCACTGGCGCTGGGCGCAACGAAGTGGGAAACCACACGCGTGGTCCTGGTGAATGCGGCCCCGGGAATTGCCGGCGCAGTAATTCTCGGACTCGGGCGTGCGATTGGCGAAACGATGGCGGTGACGATGGTGATCGGCAATCGCGCGCACATCAGCGCTTCGTTATTCGACTCGTCGTACACAATCGCATCGGCAATCGCGAACGAGTTCACTGAAGCAACACAGGATCTGTATTTGAGCGCTCTCGTCGAGTTGGGGCTGATTCTGTTCCTGGTGACGTTTGTGGTTAACGCGGTGGCGAGAGTGCTGGTTTGGAACGTTACGCGGAAGACAAGCGGCGTCGGCAGCGCAGCCTAATTTTGGAGTGCGGTGACGTGTCACCGCTTTCTCTTCGCGGCGACCTGTCGCCGTACTTGAGATTTAACTAATCATCGGCTGCGACAGGTCGCAGCCTACAAAAAGCGGTGACAGGTCACCGCACTCCAAAGGCATGAGAAGAGTCGATCAAATACGGCGCAGCACGAGCGCGACCATGACGTCGCTTACGGCGCTGTGCACGATCGCCGCTGTCGGCATTCTTCTGATCATTCTCGTTTATATCGCGATTCAGGGAGTCGGGACTCTTAGCTTCAGTTTTCTGACGAATGATCCGCGACCGGTCGGTGAAGGAGGCGGAATACGCAATGCAATTCTCGGGACGCTGTTGTTGTTGCTGGCGTCGTCCGCAATCGGTCTGCCGTTTGGCATTGCGGTAGGCATTTATCTGTCCGAGTTTGGGAAGGGACGGTTCGGCAGCGCAGTGCGATTCCTGGTGGACACGCTCACCGGAATACCTTCGATAGTGACCGGCGTGTTCGTCTACACGATTCTCGTGGTGCCGCTGAAACATTTTTCTGGTTTCGCAGGCAGTATTGCCCTCGCGCTGATCATGGTTCCAATCGTGGCCCGCACCACTGAAGAAATGATCAAACTGGTGCCGCATAGTTTACGGGAAGGAGCGTTGGCATTGGGCGCGCCACAGTGGCGGGTAACACTCGGCGTAGTTGTGCCGGCTGCGGCTTCTGGGATAGCGACGGGAGCGATGCTCGCGATCGCGCGAATCTCCGGTGAGACGGCGCCGCTCCTGTTCACCGCCTTTGGCAGTCGCTTCTTCAGCTACTACCTCGATCAGCCGATCGCGTCATTGACCGTGCAGATTTATAACTACGCAATTTCGCCGTATGACGAATGGCACGCGCAGGCGTGGGCGGCGACCCTCGTGCTAATGACCATGATCCTGGCAATCAATATCGCGGTGCGCTTTCTGACGCGCAAGAAATTCTAAGCGAATGTCGGCGCCAACAATTACAACCAGAATTCCTGAGCGCCTTACTACGCCGCCCGTTCCCAGCCGTGATCAAGCGGCGGCGAAGATTGCGGTGCGAAACCTGGACTTTTACTACGGCAAAAGCCAGGCGCTTTACCAGGTGTCGCTCGCGATTCCCGAAAGAATTGTGATGGCCTTCATTGGCCCCTCCGGGTGTGGCAAGTCCACTTTTCTGCGCACGCTCAATCGAATGAACGATGTGATTGCAGGCACACGCGTCGCCGGCGAGGTGTCGATAGACGGGCAGGACATTTACCAGCCGGGCGTCGATGTGGTGGACTTGCGGCGAAAAGTCGGGATGGTGTTTCAGAAGTCGAACCCGTTTCCCAAGTCAATCTTTGACAACGTGGCCTATGGCCTACGCATCAATCGGTTAACCGAAAAGAAGAACGAGTTGGCGGAACGCGTCGAGCAGGCACTGAAGGATGCCGCGCTTTGGAACGAAGTTAAAGACCGGCTCAAAACCTCGGCTTTGAGTTTGTCCGGCGGGCAACAGCAACGGCTGTGCATCGCCCGAGCGCTGGCGATCCGGCCTGAGGTAGTATTGATGGATGAACCCGCGTCTGCACTCGATCCGGTGGCTACCCATAAGATCGAAGAGTTGATCGTTGAGCTGAAGAAGCAGTACACGATCGTGATCGTGACGCACAATATGCAACAAGCTGCGCGCGTTTCCGACACCACCGCATTTTTCCTGTTAGGTAAACTAATCGAAGTGAATGCGACCGAGAAGATGTTTACTAACCCGGATGAGAAATTGACGGAAGATTACATTACGGGAAGGTTTGGATAACTTTCGAACTTGGAGCTTGGAACCTGGAGCTTTGAACTTTGATTTTCGTTCTTCGGTCCCGGGCCTTTGGTCTTTGAGTAAGACGAAAACCAAAAACAAAGCACAAAGCTCAAAGCTCAAAGCACAAAACAGAAATGGATTTACACCGACATCTTGACGACGAACTCGATTCGTTGCGCGATCGCGTCCTATTGTTAGGCGGCGAAGCAGAGGCTGCGCTGGGACGCTCGATGAAAGCGCTTATAGATCGAGACAGCGATCTGGCGCGCGCCGTGCTCGACGAGGACGATCATATCGATCGCCTGGAAGTTGAGATCGATCGCCAGTGCATCGACATCATTGCGCTGCGCCAACCGGCCGCCCGCGATCTGCGTTTTGTAATCTCGGTCGCCAAAATGGCCCCGGTACTCGAACGGATCGCAGACCACGCTGCCAATATTGCGCGCGTCGCTATCGACCTGAATAACGAGCCCGAGCTGAAGTCCGCGGTCGACCTCACGCGCATGTCGGAACACGCGTTGCGGATGTTGCGCAACGCGCTTGATGCCTTCACCTCGAGCGATGCGGCGACCGCGCGTGAAGTTATTAAGAGTGACAGTGAGATTAACGAACTGTATAACCACGTATTTCATCGCTTGATCGAAATGATGGTGACCGAGCCGACTACTGCAACGCGGGATGCGCGCCTGCTGTTTGTTGCCAAACACCTGGAACGCATCGGTGATTACGTTACTGACATTTGCGAACTGACGGTCTACATGGCGGAAGCGGCTTTTATTAAGCACTTCAAGTAGATGCGACCGTTAGCGCCGGCTACGACGACAGAAAAGAGATTTTCCATTTGTCATTTTTAATATGTCATCGCCGGCAATGGCAGAATGGATGGCGCGCTACGAAACTGCTGCTCAATGGAAAATGAGAAATTTCAAATGACAAATGGAAAATCGGTCCTTGCAGTTTCCCTTTGAGCTACATTCGATGACCAGGCCAATTCTCATCGTTGAAGACGATCCGGATATCTGCGAAAGCTTGAAATACAATTTCGAGCGCGACGGTTTTCCAGTGGTCACAGCTGCAACCGGAGAAGCAGGTCTCGCGGCCGCGCTCAATCAACGCGAATCACCGTCTTTGATAATTCTCGATCTGATGCTGCCCGGAATGAGCGGCACTGAGCTCTGCCGCCGTCTCAGAAGAGAACCGGCGACCCGCCGTACTCCAATCATCATGTTGACCGCGAAAGCGTCCGAGTCGGATCGCGTGACCGGACTCGATCTCGGCGCCGACGACTACATCACCAAGCCCTTTTCTGTCCGTGAACTATTGGCACGCGTGCGCGCCGTCATGCGGCGTATGGACGAAACTGGGGGTAAGACTTATGAGGACGATCATCTGCTGATCGACTTCGGCGACATTCGGGTGGTGTGCGATGGTCAGAAGGTGAAGTTGACCAACAAGGAGTTTTCGCTGCTCACGGCGCTTGCGAAGGCCGCTGATAGAGTTGTAACGAGACAGCAACTGCTCGATAACGTTTGGGGCTATAGTTACTACGGCGATGCGCGTACGCTGGATGTTCATATCCGGCGGCTGCGGCAGAAGCTGGGCGAATGCGGACAATGCATTGAAACCGTAGTCGGTGTTGGTTATCGCTTTGTGGGCTGCCAAAAATAAGCCGCCGCTCGCTTTTCAATTCGATCCATGTCAAAGCGCGTTCTCATCGTCGCCGCTTTAATTCTTTTAGGCGTTGCCTTACTGCTGCCTTCGTTGCCGATTCGCGCAATTGCGGCGGTCGCGATGTTTGCGATCGCCGGTGTCGTGGCTTTCAAAACATTTTTCAAGCAGTCGCAGCGGGAACTTGCGAACAGCCACGTCGACGACTCGACGACCGGGGATAAACGCAATGAAGTGTTTGCGCTCGGTAAGTTGTTTGAGGCGACCATGAACGGCATGCGTGAAGGCCTGCTCGTGGTTGATCGCGATATGCGCGTGGTCGCTTCAAACGAGGCGGCGCACCGTCTCTTCAATCCGATGCGTGGCAAACTCGAAGCGCAACGTCTGACTGAGTTGACCCGCAATCCGGCAATCTACAGCGCCTTCCTCGACGCCTTGCAGGGAACCGAACGCAGCGGCGTAAAAGTGGAAACACATGGAGCGGAGCGGCTCGTTTTCGATCTGCGCGTCGTCCCGCTTGGCGGCTCTACAAACGGAAGCACCGCCGAATCGGCTCAGAACGCGCAAGGCGCCTTGGGTGTTTTCATCGACGTTACCCGCATCGAACGTCTCGAACAGGTCCGTCAGGAATTTCTTTCTAACGTTTCGCATGAGCTGCGAACTCCGTTAACGGCGATTCTTGCTTTTATCGAGACGCTCGAAAGCGGCGCGATCGAAGAGCCGGAAGCCAGTCGCCGCTTTCTCTCCATCATTCGCAAGAACGCTACGCGTATGCACGAGCTCATTGATGACATTCTCGAGCTCAGCGCGATCGAGGCGGGAAATGTTCAGGTACACGTCGAACGCGTTGATCTGCATCGCGCGGTTGATGATGTGATTGCGTCGCTTGCCGGCAAGGCGGAAGCTCAAGACGTAACGGTGGCTAACGCCGTACCGCCAGGCATTTCGATCGATGCAGATGGCCGGCGGCTCGAACAAATGCTCACAAACCTGGTTGAGAACGCGATCAAGTTCAATCGCGAGGGCGGTAGTGTGCGCGTCGACTACGAGCGAGAATCCCAATCACCAGCGCGTTCGCGCATTAAGGTTACAGACACCGGCGAAGGCATTCCCGGCCAGCATCTCGACCGACTGTTCGAACGTTTCTATCGTGTGGATCGCGCGCGCTCACGCGATTTGGGTGGCATTGGTCTGGGGCTGGCGATCGTAAAACACCTCGCGCGCGCACATGGCGGAGAAGTCTCAGTCACGTCGGAACTCGGAAAAGGCAGCACCTTCACCATCGAGCTGCCGCATCAACGTTCCTTAGATTCCTGACGGATTTACTTAGCGGAAAATTCCTGAGCGAGTTTTATCAACTCCTGCGAAGTTTCACGGCTCGTTACGTCAACACGCCCACTGGTTATGGGCGCCCGCGGTGTGGCGACAGTCAAGAGCTTTCCCTTGTACAAAAACCCCACTTCTGTATCTATGTTCAGCTGGGAAAATTTTTCCAGCGCCTGAACATAGCCGTCTCTTAGTACCAGACTAAGGGTGTCACCATACTCGGATCGGTTGTACGTAGCGCTCGCGATTTTGCCGGTCAGATCGAATACCAACTCTGGCGCCAGAATAATTCGGCGGCCTTCATATATGTATTCAGTATTCCTCGTGATTGATGGGGAACTGGACTCAGGTTTTGAAACGCCTGTGATAGCCGGCCGTTCTTGCGGTTCATCTTGAACGTAGGTTTGCGCGGCCTGCTGCTGCACCATTTTGTGAATGGCGTTTTGCGCAGTGGCGATTGTATCGATCGTCAGCTGAAGGTTGGTGAACACGGTTTGAGGGTTATCGGAGCGCGGCAGAGATTGCAAATACGCAGGCAGACTGAGGAACGATTCGCTTTTCAACGGGATACTGGTTTCATCGCGGTCGTCAATTATCTCCAGCCAACTGGAAACTGTAATCGGCTCGATTGTGGTCTGGTTATCAAGCTTTACGTGGTACGTTGGTTTTGCCGTTCCTGAATTGTTAAGTGTTGCTCGAGCCTCAGCGATTTGTCTCCCGGCGCTTCGTTTCGAACTCTCGGAATTAATCAAATCAGCGGCCTGCTGTGCTGCTACAAAAGTGTTTTGCGCGGCGGTGATTTCACCATGCTTTGCCTGAGCCACGGCGATCGCTATCAATGCAACGCTCTTGTAATAGGGGTTTGAAGTTGAAGCAGCAGTCTTTCGAGCCTCTACGATGTCACCAGCCTTTGCCTGGGCTTCAGCAATCACAAGCTGAACGTCGCTCTTCCAATCTGCATTCCGCATGACGGCCACGATCCTTTGGGCGGCGGCTATATCACCAAGCTTTACGTGAGTTTTGGCGATGACGGCCTGCGCATTACTCTGCCAATCTCCATCCTGAATTAGATCAGCCGTCCTTTGGGCTCCGGCAATATCACTTCGCCTGACCTGGGCTTTAGCGGTCGTTGCCTGTACCGCGCCCTGCTCGTTTCCGCTCGGCAGCAGGGCCGCAGTCTTTAAAGCTTCGCTAACATCACCACTTTCCGCCTGGCTGTTCCCGATGTGCCGCCACGCACCCGGTTTCCGATCGGCGTTCTTAATAAGAGCGATGGTCTTTAGAGCGGCTGCAATATCGCCCCGTTTTGCCTGAGCTTCAACGACGCACGCCTGGGCGCTGCTTTTCCAGTCTTCATTCTGAATTAGTTCCACCGTCTTTTGAGCAGCATCAATGTCACCAGCCTCGGCCTGGTATTTTGTGATGTAAGCCTGGGCGCGGCTTTTCGAATCTACATTCTGAATAAGATTGGCGACGCGCTGGGCAGCACCGATATCGCCAGTCTTGGCCCACAACTCTGCCACCCTACTTAAATTGGCGCTCTTATTGTCTTCGGCGAATTGGTTGGCGATGTCCTGAAGCGACGAGATCAAGTGGCTGAGGTTGCTGTGACTTCTCAGGTCAAGCAGATTGATCAGTTCTGTTACTGCCGCTGCGTTTGGCGCTGCCGGGTTGGCTGCCAGATAAGCGCTGAACCAGGAGAGGGCTCGCAGTTCCCGTCCGGAAATGTGTGATTCGGCAAGACCGAGATTGTAGAAAATTACCGGATCGCTGGGAGCCAGCGTGCGTGCCTCTTCAAAGAAACGGATCGCCAGGGGATAGTTTGGTAAGCCGGCGGCAATGACCCCGCTATCGAACGCTTCCCGTGCGGCGCCGCTTACATTCGCTGTCTGCGCCGGCAAATCTGTCCGGCATAATGCAAAGAGGAAGGACAAGGCGATAAGATAACTCAGGGCTTTCATCTGTGTGTTCAATAGGCGGAGTCAGCAACAATTTCACCGCGTCTGGGAATTTGGGGCGCAGGTTACAGTGGACGTCCCGCGATCAAAGTTTTACGGTTGTCTATGTCAGTCTTGTATAAGTTCGTAAGCGTCTGAACGGACTTAAACCGCGCTTCACCCAATCCCAGCAATTGGTCAACACGCTCCTTAGCGTATTTATGAGCCAACCATCCGGACGCTGCATCGATGGCGAGTTCACCATCCACGATTAGCAGAGTCACCTTCGGATCCTGGCACACGATCTCGATTCCCTTCAGCAAAGCCCTCAGTGTTTCCTCCCGGTCTCCCGATTCCCACGCGGTGTGCATAACCATCGCTGCCTGGACCCTCTGAAGTAATTTTATGACGCTCAGATCGGTCCTGAGCGAACGAAGGTTGTTCACCGTTAATACCTGTGCGTAAAGGTCATCCATGAAGACCCGTTTGCGGAGCAGGACATTTATCTTACTGAGTGCGCCCTCGTCGAGTTTGATTTCTTCTTCCTTAGCCACGGACAGCTTTTCCAACAACAGCGTAACCACTGCTTCCTTAACCGTGTGCCGCGCCCTTTCCCTCGCGTCGTCCGACAGCTTGAACCATTCGTCAACTGAATCCTGGAACCCGAGCAATTGGGACGACAGGTTCTCCAGCTCCTTTCGCGTTTTAGGAATTCGATTGTTTATAACTTGCAACTCGTCATCGATAGCCACGGTGAGATCTTTATCGTAAGCACGCGCCTGCGCCAGGTAGGCATCCTTTTGGGAGCGGATGTCGGCCTGGTCGCGTGCGCAAGCCGCTGCCTGAGCTGATCCCTGAGCAACGCTGTCGCAGGCTTGGTCAAACTGTTCAATTCGTTGGTTGAGCGCTTCTTTCACTTGCGTCAAATGAGCGAAGCGAAGCTTAAACGCTGCGGTTTTATTGGCGGGTAATCCCTTAGGTACCGGGGTGAGAGCGCAGACAGTCAGCGGCAGGAGGAACAACACCAGCGACACTGCCCGTCCTAGCAGTCGTAAATTCATTTTTGTTTCAGGCTCCTCGTCAGGGCAAGATGTGCCAGCTTACCTTACATCCGTCGCACCGGATTGCGCTCGCGTCATCAATTAACCTTGCTCTCATTGAAGGTCAGCGTTTTGACAGTCTCGGTAATCTTCTCGACGGCCTCCTGTTGCTTCGATTGTGCGGCCTTCAGCTTCATAATATTTTTTACTTCTTCAACATCCAGTTCCTCTTTATTTGCTCCGGGCTTCTTTCTCGATTCTTTGATTTTGGCCAGCTCCTTTTGGGCGGCCGCGGTCTCTTCGCCTGCGACTTTCCAGTTCTCTTGAGATTGCATGATCTCTTTATTCTTACTGAATCTTTCCGGAATCGTAACGGGTAATACTTCCCGCGCCGTTACCTCCATCGCGTTTTTGACTGGTTCGGATCCCATCAGATTGCCGGAACCATCAAAGACCTGGCGCGCTTGCTCACTAAAATTCTCAGGGTCATTCGGGTCGCCGAATCTCAATTCTTTCAACACCGCAGCTTTGCGAGCTCCCAAGCCAGACGGATCAACGACGGTGCCATCGGTAACAAGAACGCCGCGCCCGCTTTTTGGCGGCCCGGTATCAAGCGACGCAGCGAGCTTGCTAACACTCAGGCGCAGGGTTGCCGCCAGTTTGATTTCGGCCTTCTCTCGTTGCTCGCGGTCCAGTTGCGCCTGCAGGAGGGCCTTGATTTCTTCGATCACCTTCAGGTTGTCCGGGGTCTTGAATCTTGGGTGTTCAAGCATCTTCGCGTAATACTCAAGCGCGAGTGCGTAATTCCCGGACCTGACTGCAGCGTTGCCTGCCGTTGCGGCGGCACGTGCGGCGTCTAAGGCGTTCGCTTGGTTCTCAAAATATTCGGCGTTCGTTCGCCAACTTCGGGAGGCTTTGTTTTCTCCGAGCGGTTTGTGCTCTTCCAACGCCGCCCTGATCAGACGCGCAGCTTCGCGGTAGTTTCCGGCCTCCACCGCCAAATTGGCCTCAGCGATCTTCTGATTGCAACTGACGCGAATCGCCTCGTTGGCTGCTGCCTCGGCGTCGTTGTCGGAGGAGCGCTGAGGTCGCTCCCTATTGTTATTGGTGCGAGAGCCCTCCACTGCTTCCCGTTGCGAACCGCTTGGCCAGCGCGTCTGCGCCATGACGAGAGGAGGGCAGGTTACTAAAAAAGAAAGCAGGATTGAACGGCCGAGCTTTTTCACTCACTTCCTCCTGGTTGGGGTGCGCTTATTAGTCTTGCTAGTTCAGGAACGATTGCTGTTTTTCATGCTCGGAACCGCTGAAGTGCGCGTTAGTTAATAGGTTCGTTACGTAGACCAGTTAAGTTAGCGGAATCAGCACAGTCCCTCGCCCAGCGTTATACACCTCCGCACCTCCGCCTCTATGTGCGCAAGAATCCGGGGATTACAACTAACTATTATGCGAAAGCACTAAAAAGGATAGGTTCACGTCTTCGTTTTTCGACAATTGCCAATTGCTCGAATTAAGGAAAACGAACCACGAAACGACACGAAACGCAGTGGAAATCACACAAAATAGTTCAGTGCTGCACGACGGTTTACTTAGGCAATCAAAACTGTGACAGGTTGCTCAGTGTTTGGCTTCGTCGAGTTGTCGCAAGGTATCGAGGATTAGGTTAGTGTTGCTGAGCGCCGCGATGCGCGCGGGAAACTCAGCGCCTGATTTTTGGAACTCAAAACTGCCATTCGTTATTTCGCAGACTCGTCGAAATCCCGCTTCACCCGTCGCTCCGCCCGACTCTGCGTCAACAATTTTGCCGTCGTTGAAATAGATCGATCCGGATTGATTGTCATTGCCCAACAGGAGGATGCCGTTCAGTCTTGCGTTCTCGAGTACTTGGATCGCATCGAAAACGCTGACTGTCGCCAGATCCCCGGCCAGGGTAACCAAAGGGCGGCCCGACCTGGCGGCGGCAGTTGCTTCGGGTCGCAAGTCGGGACGACGCGCGCGGCGAATCGCTTCCAGCCCGCCGGCTATGTTGATCCGCGAATCCAACTGCTTCGCTTCCAGCAAGCGATCGTAGGCCTCATCAAAATCTTCTCGTTCGACGTAGAGCCTTGCGAGTGCGAGACACTGGCGCGCCGCTTCTTCCGGCAGCTTTTGCACGATACAAACTTCGCGCATGCGCTCGCGAAGAGGAATCGAGCGCGGATTTCCCTCGAGCGCTTCGCGCAACCTTTTTATCGCGCGATCGGGCGCCTGGTATTTGAGGAAGAGCTCGGCGTCGAGCAGGGCCGTGTCGACCTCGCTGACGTGTTCCGACTGTGATGAAGCATCAACCATCAGGGAAAATCTACCACAGCCAACGCGGAATGAGAGTAGGCCAGGCATTAAAGCAGTTGACGGTAGTGACCTAATTTCAGTTTCTCTGTCAGACCTCCGTGTCCTTTGTGCCTCGGTGGTGAGTCTTTGCTTACTTTATTCACCACCGAGACACAGAGAGCACAAAGAACGGACTGAGAGAATTCAAATTAGGGCATCACCCAGTTCACCGGACGCTTCCTAGAAGTCGAAGCGCACACCGAACCGGAGTTGCCTGGGTCGCGAAGTGCGCGTAGTTACCAGGAAGGAGTCGAGAAAGGCTTGACGTTGTTCTGGGGTGGCGGTCGGAGCCAGCGCACTGAAGTTTATGAACTCGCTGCCGAAGCTGGGAACGCTTTTGTTAAGCACGTTGTCAAACTCGATTACGGGACGCAAGCGCAACCGTTCGCTTAGACGAAACTCGCGCGTGACATTGATATCGAAAAAGAACTGACCCGGTCCGTGTCCGGCGTTACGCGGCAGATTCCCGGTTTGACCGATGGTCGGCAGGCCAAACAAGTTGAGTATCGCCGGATCGATTGACTCGCCGGCTTTTCGCCAACGAAGCACACGCGGGTCGCCGTGAAAAATGGGGCGATCATTACCGACGTCGTCGAGGTTACGGTCGGCGCCGCCAAGCGAAATATTGAAGGGCGCGCCTGAGGCGAGGCGTATCACCGGAGCGAAGCGCAGCTTGCCGAGATAAGTTGGCGTATCAAACGTGCCGGAGAAAACAAAGCGATGCCGCCGGTCGAGCAAACTCAAGGCCCGCTCCCCGACAAAGTCTCCTGCGATCAACGCGTCAGAAGTGTTAACGATTCCATCGTCGGTCAAATGAGAAAACGTGTAGGCTGAGCGAAATGAGACGGCGAAGTTTTTGCTCTGCTTAAATCTCTTACGCAGCTCGAAGGTTACTCCGTGATAGAAGCTGTTCCCGCCTGCGATCAATTGCTGGATATCCGCCCGGCTGGGATCTGGGCGCAACGGATTCAAAGCTGCCAGGGCAACATCGACGGCCGTAGAAGAAGTGATGCTGTTGAGATTGATTAAGGATAAGGGTACGCCAAACTCCATGACGCGCGTCACTGCGTTTGGATTGGCGGCATCGAGCGGTCGAAAAACAAAACGCAACAGATCGCCGGCCGTTGAAGCGTTGTAGAGCGGACGAATGCCAAATGGGCTGCTGCGGAAATTAACGAAGTCGTGTGACCCAAGATACTCGGAAAAATTCCTGAAGCCCGCGGGAAGAACAGGCGCATTCGCATTGAATTCGCGCCAGAGATGAAGTCCGCGGTTGAACGTGTAATTGCTCTCGAAGACAAAGCCGCCTCCGATCTCGCGTTCCATACCGAAGTTTCCCTGATAGCTTTCCGGGATACGCAGCGAGGGATCAAGCCGCCGGGAAAATCCGGAATTCAGTACGCCAAATTTTTTAACGATCGCTGAATCGGTCGTTAAGGTTGCCGGAAACTCCAGGTTCGCCGCGATGAACGCACGGCGGAAATCCGCGCTGCCGAGTTGGCCCGTCGCCGGATCGATCAGATCATTCGTGTCGAAGAACCGCTGTTGTGCTCCGAGTGTGAAATCATCGATAGTGCGCAGCAGGGCGCGGTTATAGAAAATTCCGGCGCCGAACCTGAGCACTGTCTTGCCATCTTTGAGAGGATCGTACGCCAGCGAAATCCGCGGTCCCCAGTTATTCACATCCTTCACGATCGTCTCTTTTTCGTAACGCAGGCCGTAGCTCAGCAGGAGATTCGGCAGCAGACGCCATTCGTCCTGCAGAAAGAATCCAAGGTAGGTATTGTGCTGCGTGGATTCTGACTGAAAATTCTGCCGGAAACGGCTCGGCGTGTTGGCAATAAAATCCTGGGTGTTCGCAAAGCTATAGGTGCCCGAAACGTCCGCTAGATCGATAAAGGTGGAGCTGATGTATTGCACGTCGCCGCCGAGCTTCAGCGAGTGAGCGCCGTGTTCCCAGGCAACAATCTCCTGAAGCTGCGCGCGTTGCTCACGGCGATCACTTGCGCCTGTAGTTGATGAACCGGCGACGAGCGTGCCCGAACGCTGATCAGGATCGCTCGCCGCTAACGGATCGTCGAGAGTGATCAGCACTACGGGCCGACGGCCGCCGCTCGCCGTCACTGCAGGCGTCAAACGAGACAACTGGAAACGCGCCTGGTTCACGAGCGCGGCCGACAAGACATAGTTGTCGGTGTAGGAGAGCGCGTCTGTATTTCGAGTCTTGCCGAGTAGTGCTTCAGCCAACCGGTTCCCGCCGCCAAACTGTCGCAGGTTATTTTGCCGGCCCAATTGATAGAGGACGGATGCGTTGTGCATGTCAGAGAATGTGTGATCGACGCGCGTAGTCAAACTGTAGTTCCTAACGGGCGTGGAGATTGACGAGATGAAGGGCGCGATGCCTGCCGCCAGACGCAACGCGCCAATCGCCGCGGGATCCGTAACGGTCGGTGCTGGAATTGGAAACAAAGGATTTTGTCTGATCGGAACGAGCGTATCGATGGTTGCGGTGTCGAGGACCGTGTCGTATTCGTAAGCCGTGAAGAAGAAAGTTTTGTTGCGTCCGTCGTACAGTGGCAAGCGCAGCGGTCCGCTGAATGTGAAGCCCGGGTTGTGTTCTTCGAGTGGTAAACGCGGCAGTCCGCGCGCTTTGTTGTTTGAGGTGTTCGCGTTGAAAAAGTCGTTGCGAAAAAAGTAGAACGCCCGCCCGCGATATTTACCACTACCGCCGCGCGTACGGATGTTTATGCGGCCACCGGAGGCTCGGCCATATTCCGCAGAAAACTGATTAGTGATCACCTGAACTTCTTCAACCGCTTCAACGGACGGCTGAAAACGTTCGCGCGCCGCCCGATCGTCATTGTTGTCGAGCCCGTCGATGGTGATGTTGTTTGAATAGGCGGGACCGCCGGACAACGAAAATGTTCCCGATTCTTCAGGCGTGTTTGCCGGGCTGGTATTTCTATCTTCGGCGAGGTCTCTGGTAGTCAGTGCTTCTTCCGTCACGCCAGGCAAAGTGAAAATCAAATCCAGCGGCGAGCGCGAATTCACCGGCAATGATTCCACTTCATGGGTGGCGACGGTTCCGCCAACCACGGTGCGCGTAATGTCGATTGCTGGTGTATCTGCGGCGGTAATCGTAATCGGATTTGCGGTAACGTCCGCCGGCAGAAGAGTGATCTCAAACTGCACATTCTTCCCGGCGCTGAAGGTGAGTTCTCTTTTTTCGTGAGGAGCGAAGCCAGTCGCCGCAACACGCAACGTGTAAAGACCAGCTTCGAGCTGAATGATCCGGTAGCGTCCCTCACCGTCGGTCACGGCAGTGCGTGTCGCCCCAGTCTTCACGAAGACGACTTCGACGGTCGCGCCGGGAATGACGGCGTTGTTCTGGTCCAACACGCGACCGGTTAAGGTTACGTTATCCAGATCCTGCCCGCAGACTAATCCACGATCGCAAACCGCCAGTAGTAACAAGACAGATATCAGCGTCCACTCGAGCCAACGGCTCAATGAAAGTCCGATCATGATGTTGGTGTGAACTCAAAGCCCTTCATCAAGGTTAGGGAAACCTCGGGGCGATTATCAGGACATCAGCGGCATCAGCGGATCAAAGTAGCGGTGGAATTGCGTAGGAAGCGTGGTTGCGGAGCGCAAGCTATCACGAGCAGCTCCCGAAGCAAACCGTCAGAAGCGGAGCGGTCGAATATTCTCCTTACAACGATTCTTGTAGCTTTAGGCTCGTCGCTTTGTTTTGCCTTTCGCAGCCGCGCGGCGAGCCGGCCGCTTTTTGTTGCCCCGTCTTTGCCAGGCTCGCATCTGCGTGAGAATCCTTTTGGCAGTCTCGGAATTACCGAGCTCTTTATACAAGTCCGCGGCCCGGGTCCAAACCAGGGTCGCCTGTTTACTTTCACCGCGCGCCGCATGCACTTCGCCGAGATTGTTATAAGCGAGCGCTATTCCTTCCTTGCGGCCCAGCAAAGTGTCAATCGCAAGTGCCTTGAGATACATCTTTTCAGCCCGGACCAAATCCTTTTGCGTGATGTAAACGTTGCCGAGACCGGCGTAATCGTCCGCAATGTTCTCTTTGAGGCCGAGCGCGGTATCAATCTTCAACGCTTTGCGATGCATCTTCTCTGCTTTCAGGAGTTGGTCCTGGCGCCGGTAAACGATACCCAGTGCGGTGTAGCAAACTGCGGTACGCTCCTTTCGGCCGAGGCTCAGATTAATCTCCAAAGCCTTTTCGTATAACTCGAACGCGCTCGGCAAATTGTTGCGCCGGCGATCGATGTTGCCCAGACTCAAATACCCGTCGGCTATCCCTTCCTGACGTCCTAAGTCGAGGTTGATCGCCAGCGATTTCTTGTAAAAGTCTTCCGCTTGTTTTAAGTGTTCCTGGTTCAGCGCAATGTTTCCCAGACTGATGTATATGTCGGCTTCGCCGCTGCGCCGCTTGAGCGTGGTGTTGATAGCCAACGCCTTTTCATAGTGCTGTTTGGCACTCTTCCAATCGCCTTTGGTCATGAAGACATTGCCCAGTCGATTGTGAGCAATCGCATCGTGTACGCTTTGTTTCTGCTCAGCCTCCAGACCCAAAACACGTTCGAACATTTCTTTCGCGCGATCGGGTGAGCCAATCTGCCAGAGGAAATATCCGAAGTTGTTCATCACTTCGGGCTCGTCGTAAAGCGCGAGTGCTTTGGTGAATTTTTCTTCGGCGAGGGTCAGTTGTCCACGGTCTGTCAGCTTCATCGCTTCGACGGCTATTCCCACGGCCTCAGCACGCAATTTGTTTTGCGCCGTTTCGAGTTTTACGACTTTCGCCTCGAGTTTTTTCTGCAGCTCGAGCATGTGCAGCAACTGTTTCTGCAGATCGTCCGGGCCGCCTTGTTCGGTAACTTGCGGTTGCGGCACCACCAGGTTTGTAACCGCAGCCGAATCACAGGTTTTGCTGGCGTTGTAAAGATCAAGCCATCGACTCAGGTGTTCCTCGAAGAGATCGCGCCATTCTTCAATCTTGCTGTAAGGCTTGTAGAGGTAGCGCTTTTCCTTTTCGATGCGCGCTCTGAACTTCCTGACTTTTCTTAACTGCACACCCGGGTCGGCGATCATCTCAGCAGGCGGATCGCGGAAATAGATCAGCAGATGAGGAACCTTTTCTTTGCGGAACCTACTGTCGGCAATGAAAAATTCTTCTTCTGTGCCGGAGCTAAACTTTCCCGAGGCCGAACCCCACCTTTTCCAAAACAGCAAAACGAATACGTCGCACTCCGCGACGTCCTTGTTTACTAACTCTTGCGGACGCCCGCCACTCGGAAGAGCGTCCTCATAATTGATTGCATCGAGCAGATAGCCCATCGCCTTTGCTTTGTTAGTGTTTACCCGCTCGATAACATCGGGAAAAAGCTTACGCTCGTCGATCAGGTCTCCGGGCGACGCAATGAAGACTTTTACTACTTCCAACTTTGCCATTGCGATTGCTCCTTACAGGGCGTCGAAGGTGCTTAGGGCGTGAACACGCTGTGAGCACGTGGCCGGGTTCAGCTGTGAATTGCTCGGGGCCACTTCGCGGCAGATGAAGTTGAGACTGACGCGAATTCTGGCCGTGATCGCGCGCACTCTATCATGCGCTAAACAGAGTAACAAGAGATTGCTTTGAGTTTTATGGGACTAGTTGCGGGAGATGGTGCGGCGGCGGATGACGGCGGTACGCATGACTGGTACGAGTGCATCCGTGGTGCCTTCAGCCGGCGGCTCGACGAAGTTTGTTAACTCGTCAGCGTGCGATTGCAGATACTTGAAGAAGCGTTCGAACTCGGCTTGCATCGCATCCATCTTCTCGCGCATGTTGAGGATGATTTCCACGCCGGCGAGGTTAACGCCGAGGTCGCGAGTCAACGAGAGAATTAGTTCAAGGCGGGCGAGATCAGTATCGGTGTAGAGACGCGTGTTTCCTTCCGACCGCGATGGCTTTAGCAAACCCTCGCGTTCATACATGCGCAGCGTTTGCGGATGCAGGCTGTATTGCTCCGCCACCGCGCTGATCGTGTATGTCTTCTGTTTGCGTTTCATGTCATCGCCAATGTTATTCGAGACCCATCTCCACACGCGGATTCTCGTCATTCGTTTTCGCGTACTGACGCAACATTTCCTTGGTCTCTTCTGAAATCACTTTCGGCAAAGTCATTTGCACTTCGACAAACTGATCGCCGCGCGCACCCGGGTTGCGCAGCGACGGCGCGCCCCTTTGGCGCAGGCGAAACTTCTGACCCGACTGCGTGCCGGGTGGAATCCGTAACTGCGCCTTACCTTCAACGGTTGGCACTTCAATCTTCGCGCCGAGTGCGGCCTCAGGCACAGTCACCGGAACAGTGACATAAATGTTGTCGCCCTTGCGCGTGAAATACTTGTGCGTACCCACGTTTGTGATGATGTGTAGATCGCCGGGCGGTGCGCCAAGGCGTCCACCTTCACCTTTGCCTGGGATGCGAACACGCGAACCAGTTTCCACGCCCGCAGGGATACGAACTTTCACCGTTTCAGTCTTCGGCACCGTTCCTTTGCCTTTGCACAAAGAACAGGGCGAGCGACGACGTCCAGTGCCCCCGCAGTCGGGACACTCCTGCGCAAAACGCAAACGACCGCCGGCGCGTTGAACCTGTCCCGCGCCTTTGCAGGTAGGACAAACCATTACCGGACCACCGATATCGCCGGCGCCATTGCAACGCGAGCATTGTTCTGAACGATTGACCGTCAGGTTCGTGGTCATCCCCTTGATTGCTTCTTCAAACGACAAGGCCAGCGGCATCTCGATGTCGGCGCCACGTTTCGGTTGCGGACGTGGTGGCTCCGCTTCTTTGGCAGATCCGCCGCCAAAGAGATCAGCAAAGATGTCGCGAAAACTCGAGCCACTCCCAGCTGCACCGCCGCCGCCCGGGGTGGTTGTCGTGTTCCAATCAAAGCCGCTGAAATCAAAACCCGGAGAGGTGCGGCCCGCGCCCGGTGTCGCGCCACGAGCGGCTGCATCTGCAAGGTTGTCGGAGTATTGACCGAACTGATCGTAGACTTTGCGTTTCTTGGGATCAGACAGCACGTCGTGCGCTTCGGTGGTTAATTTGAAACGCTCCTCCGACGCCTTATCACCAGGATTCACATCCGGGTGATATTTGCGCGCAAGGCGGCGATAAGCCTTCTTGATTTCTTCAGGCTTCGCGTCGCGCTTGATGCCCAGTACTTCGTAGTAGTCCTGTTTAGCCATTTGAATCGGTGGGCAGTGAGCAGTGGGCAGTGAGCAGCAAGGACTCAATTCCTAACTGCCCACTGCCCACTGCCCACCGCGCCACTGCGCACTTTTATTTGTTGTCGTCGACGTCGACGTATTCGGCATCGATGACGTTGTCTTCGCCCGCGCCCCCCGCGGATGAAGCCCCAGCCGCTGACGCCTGTTCTTCACTCGGCGCCGCGTCTCCAGTGGCCGCAGTCTGTTGATACAGAGCTTCAGCCAGTTTATGCGAGGCCGTTTGCAGTTGATTAAAGGCCTCGTTCAATTTATCAACGCCGCCTTCCGCCAACGCCTTCTTACCCTCAGCAATCGCCGTTTCGACTTCGCCGGCAACGGCTCCGACTTTCTCGCGATTGTCGTTAAGCGTTTTTTCCATCTGGTAAACCAGACCGTCCAGACGGTTGCGCGCCTCGATCTCTTCGCGCTTCTTGACGTCGTCCGCGGCATGCGACTCGGCGTCGCGCATCATCTTGTCGATCTCTTCTTTCGACAGACCTGAAGATGAAGTGATCGTAATCTTCTGCTCGCGACCCGTACCCATGTCCTTGGCCGAAACGTTGACGATGCCATTGGCATCGATGTCAAAAGCCACTTCAACCTGGGGCATGCCGCGCGGCGCCGGCGGGATGCCGATCAAGTGAAACTTGCCCAGCGTGCGATTGTCGCTCGCCATCTGCCGTTCGCCCTGTAACACGTGAACTTCGACCGACGTCTGGTTGTCAGAGGCGGTCGAGAAAATCTCTGACTTGCGCGTCGGGATCGTCGTGTTGCGTTCGATTAACTTGGTGAACACACCGCCGAGCGTCTCGATACCCAGGCTGAGCGGGGTGACGTCAAGCAGGAGAATGTCGGTCTTTTCGCCTGACAATACGCCGGCCTGGACAGCTGCGCCGATTGCCACAACTTCGTCGGGGTTAACGCTCTTGTTTGGTTCCTTACCGCCAAACAAGTCTTTCACCATTTGCTGAACTTTAGGAATACGCGTCGAGCCGCCGACCAGCACCACTTCATCAATCTTGCTGGCCTGGAGCCCCGCGTCTTTAATGGCCTGTTCAACTGGCGACTTCAAGCGACCGAGGATTGGCTCGGCTAGCTGTTCGAACTTGGCGCGCGAAAGTTTCATCGCGAGGTGCTTCGGACCAGACTGATCAGCAGTGACGAAAGGCAAATTGATTTCCGTCTCCATCGTACTCGAGAGCTCAATCTTTGCTTTCTCCGATGCTTCCTTCAAACGTTGCAAGGCCATCTTGTCGTTTGAGAGGTCGATGCCCTGGTCTTTCTTGAATTCTTCGATAATCCATTCAGTCAGACGTTCGTCAATGTCGTCACCACCAAGGTGAGTGTCACCGTTCGTCGACTTCACTTCCACGACGCCTTCACCAACTTCGAGGATCGAAATATCGAAGGTGCCGCCGCCGAAGTCGAATACGGCGATCGTCTCGTCTTTCTTTTTGTCCAGGCCATAAGCCAACGCCGCCGCGGTCGGTTCATTGACGATACGCATTACTTCCAAACCCGCGATCTTGCCGGCGTCTTTGGTGGCCTGGCGTTGCGCGTCGTTAAAGTAAGCCGGGACGGTAATGACAGCCTTGTCGACCTTCTGGCCGAGATAGTCTTCAGCTGACTGCTTCATCTTTTGCAAGATGATCGCCGAAATCTCGGGTGGGCTCCATTCCTTGCCGCCAGCCTCAATGCGCACGTCGCCGGAGCCGGCAGGCTTCACTTTGTAAGGAACCTGCTTCGTCTCTTCGGTGACTTCCTCGAAGCGTCGCCCCATGAAACGCTTGATTGAATAAACTGTATTTTCGGGATTGGTAACCGCCTGGCGCTTGGCAACCTGTCCGACCAAACGGCTCCCGTCTTTGGTAAACGCAACCACTGAAGGCGTTGTGCGGCCGCCCTCAGAATTCGTGATTACTGTGGGTTCGCCACCTTCCATGACGGCCACCACGGAATTGGTCGTCCCTAAATCGATTCCTATGATCTTGCTCATTTGTTTTTCATCTCCAAAACGATATTTAGCCCAGCAACCCAGTCGGGCAGCCAATTCCGCCTACGGTTACATCCGGCGCACGCTCACTTCTGCTGACTCAAAAAGCCACTTGGTTGAACGGAGGGCTAATATAATATCTGAGCCGGTTATTGTCAACTTTTGATATGTCTGGGGCAGTAAAGGTTGCCCGTCTGCTAATTACCGTTTCAGGCTGCGAGCGGCAGGTCGTCGTCCGGGGGCGGCGTTTGGCGACGGTCTTCATTCATTAGTTTGGAGGCGAAGAAGATGTAGTGGAGGCCGGAGAGGATCGCGAGGGCGAAAACCGCTGCATAAACCGTGGGCAAGTAGTATCCGGAGTAGCGAGGAACGCTGGACGCAAACATAATTGCGGCGATCCCGCCTATTTGAACTGTCGTATTTAGCTTTCCGAGCCAGGAGGGTCGAAATCCCTTAAAACCGGTCATCACGTTAATCGCCGCAGCGCCCACGATGATGAAGACGTCGCGGCTGATGACGGCGACGGTAACCCAAAACGGTACCGGTAAATGTCCCGGTAGCGGCTGTGGAAAAACGCTGCGCATCGATAAAACAATGAACGCGGTAACAAGCATTAGCTTGTCGGCAATCGGATCGAGAATGGTGCCGAGTTGGGATTGCTGCGCGAAGCGACGAGCGAGCAGACCATCAAGTCCGTCCGTAAGTCCAGCAGTCACAAAAACACCCAACGCCCAGAGGAAGCGCTGATAGAAAAGCAACGTAACGAAAACCGGGATGAGCACCATCCGAAAGATGGTGAGCAGGTTGGGAACCGTAACTATTCGGGAGGAGGACATAAGTGTAGCGCCAGCTGTTAGCTTGCGAACGCAAACTAACAGTTTGCGTTACAACTCGTCAGGCAGAACGCAGTTCGAGCAAAGAAACTTCCGGGGGACAGCCAAAACGGACGGGCAAGACGACAGTGCCGAGGCCCCTGGTTATGTAGATCTGCGTTTCACCCTGGCGAGCCAGTCCTTTTAAGAGGCGACGACGCTGGCGGCCGGCAGCGTTGCGATCCGAACGGAGGCTGACTTGTCCGCCGTGTGTGTGGCCACTGAGAACCAGGTCGACTCCGGCGCGTGCTGCCCGGCGCAGGATAATGGGATTGTGGGCCAGCAGGAGTTTGAATTCCGTGGCACTCGATCCGGCAAGGGCCAGCGGCAAATCTTCGAGTCCGACCATCGTGTCATCGACACCGGCGAGCCAAAACGCCGCGCCGTTCCTTTCGAAACGCATCCCCTGGTTAACCAGAACGGTTATGCCTTCTGCGCGAAAAAGATCAGTGATGAGCGCCGCGTCCGTCCAATGGTCGTGATTGCCCAGTACAGCAAAGACGCCATGTTTCGGGCGCAGCCGTCCCAGGAGTTCTGCGCATGGCGCCGCATATGCCCGCTCTTTTGAGACGTAGTCGCCGGTTAAGGCAACGATGTCTGGTTGCAGGCTGTTGGCGGTTTCCACGGCGCGTTCAATTTGTTCGCGGCTTGTAAATGGGCTGTGGTGAAGATCGGAAAGTTGAACAATGCGAAAGCCATCGAGCGCCCGCGGCAGGCGAGGCAATTGAATTTGCTGATGTTCGATGGTTAACCGAAAAGGCTCAGTCAGCGCCGTGCGCGCAGCTTCACTCAGATTAAGCGCGAGTGCACGCAGAGGCGTTTGCGTCCGTCCGCTTTCGCGAGCAACGACACGCCTGCGCTCTTTCCATCTTATGGGGGTCGACATTTTGTAAGTTGGTCTTAAATTTCTGGCGCGACCGAACCGCTACTGAACTAAACGAAGAAAGGCAGCCGCTGAAATTTGGCGCATTATAGAGGCGAAGCAAGGGTGACGCAAACGGGATCAAAGATAAAACGGCAATTGCATGACATATGTAATAATCCCTCGGCCGTTCACCTAACAAGATGAAAATTGCCCGCAATTTGCCTGGTCTGGCGACCGTTTTTGGTCTGTCGACGTCTACCGCCCTGGCTGCAGAAACTGCCTCAAACGCTGCGGATTCACATGGTTTGCAGCCACTGATTCTGGTCGGCATCGCCGTGATGTTGTTTGCGGGCAAGCTGGGTGGCGAGCTATTTGAACGACTGAAACAGCCTGCAGTGTTGGGCGAATTAGTCAGCGGGATTGCGATCGGAAACCTCATCTTGTTTGGTTTCACTGCCGCTGAGCCGCTGAAGTCAAACGAGGTGATTGCGGCGATTGCCGAAGTGGGCGTCATCATTCTCTTATTTCAAGTCGGGCTGGAATCGGACTTGAAAGAGATGATGGAGGTTGGCTGGTCGTCGTTGATCGTGGCGATGCTGGGCGTGGTTGTGCCGTTTGTGCTGGGTTGGGCCGTGTCTGCTTACTTCCTGCCGGCTGAGTCACGTTTGATTCATATCTTCATCGGCGCGACGCTGTGCGCAACAAGCGTTGGAATCACTGCGCGCGTTTTTAAGGATTTAGGAAAACTCGGAACGCGTTCGGCTCGAATCATTCTCGGCGCGGCAGTGATCGACGACGTGCTGGGCTTGATGATCCTCGCCGTAGTGGTCGGCGCAATCAAAGCGACTGCGACCGGCGCAGTTCTTTCGGTGATGGATGTGGTCCTGATTGCGGTTAAGGCCATCGTATTTTTGGGCGCTTCGATTTTGGCCGGGCAACTGCTGGTGCCGCGGTTGCTTCGCGCCGCCGGACATTTGAAGGCGGAAGGAGTTTTATTAACGCTCGCAGTATCGTTCTGCTTTTTCCTGGCCTGGGTGTCGGCGAAAGTTGGTCTCGCGCCAATTGTGGGCGCGTTTGCCCGGGTCTGGTGCTGGATGAGATTCACTATCAACCAGGGCATCAACGCCGCGAGCGCAGTCTTGACGAGTTGCTGCATCCCGTCGGTGTCGTGCTGGTGCCTGTGTTTTTCGTTTTGATGGGAATGAAAGTCGACCTGCGGTTCTTTGCTCGGCTTGACTCGCTCGGCTTTGCCCTTGCGCTGACCTTCGTAGCGATAATTGGCAAACAGGTCTGCTCGCTTGGGGTGCTCGAGCGGAACACCGATCGATTGACGGTGGGATTGGGCATGATTCCACGCGGCGAAGTCGGGTTGATTTTTGCGGGTATCGGCGCGACGCTGATGCTGCCTGACATGCACGGCACCCCACACCCGGTGATCGGCTTAGGCGTTTTCGGCTCAGTGGTTATTATGGTGATTGTGACCACGCTTGTTACGCCGCCGCTTTTGAAGTGGTCACTGGGACGGAAGGCCAGTAGCAGTAAGCAGTGAGCAGTAAGCAGTAAGCAGTGAGCAGTAAGCAGTAGGCAGTAAGCAGTAAACAGTGAACCTTTGGCTCGCTCGGTTAGCTGAAGACGGAGGGAGGGAAGTAGCAATGTCACCAAAGAAGGATCAGCACAAGGTCGGGGCTAAAGCGAAGCCGCGCGGACAACAAATGGGAACTGCCGGCGCGCCCGATCAAAACCGTGCCGCGAAGGCCGGCACCCCAGCCTTGAGTGGCCGTCGTAAAGCAGCAAACAAGATGTTTGCTGATAAGTCGGCGCAAAACGAAGGTGGCGACGCCGTCACGCCGCAAACAAATTCACCTTCGACGCCGGCTATGAATTCGGCAGCTCGCAAAGGTGAGTCATCAGGCGAAACTTCTTTCAAGGCTGTATTGAGAGCCTCCCGCGCTGGTTCAAAACGTCGATGAAACGAGTCGCTGTTTGTTATCGATTACTAGTATTGCTACCGGTGTTTGCCGTGTCTTCATTGCTGTCCGTGACGAGAGCAGACAGGCGTTCAAATGTAGCAGGCCAAATGCAGAGTAGACCTGCTCTTGTCGCCGTCATCTCGCGCAACGATGAGCCTGAGGGCCCGGCCAATATGGATGCGATCGTGCTAATCGAGAACGGCAAGTTACGCCGGCCCTATCCCGAGCAGACTGAAGCCGCGCAAAAGAAATTCGGAGATATTTATTTCAAAGCCGGAAGGACATTGCGCGTGACCTTTGGCGGCGGCGAAATTGGCACGGCGACCGTGACAAGTTTCCAGCAGGGATGCAATAACATTCATGCCCGCGCAAATCTTTCTGATAACGGTCGCCTGCCTTCCCACCTCTCGGCGCTGGCAACCAACTCGGATTTGCTCGGCCGCAAAGGGAGTTCGCGGCGAGCGCCCACCGAGGCTGAGCGAGCGGCCGTTATGAAAATGGTGCGGGAGATTTACCTTGGCCGCGGCACGCCACGCTCGCTTTTGCAGTCGATTACCACGACAAATCTCACCGCGACGGATTTGAACGCTGACGGAAGACTCGAATTGATCGGCAGCTTTGTTTTGCAAACTAAGGCTAAAGCTCGACGCGATCTCCTGCTGATCGCCGAACCGCAAAGCAGCGCGACGTTCAGAGCTGCCCTGGTAGATTTCCAATCCTACAAGTTGCCTGCGGAAGAGTTTGACTCCGCCAGAGACTTTATCGATCAACTGGATCTCGACGGCGACAACGTGGCGGAAGTGTTTGTGCAGCAACATGGCTTTGACGGCTACGCCTACGCGATCTACAAGAAGACGCTCGGTCGCTGGCGTAATGTTTATTCCTTTCTTGGCGACGCCTGCTGAATCACAGCCAATCACGAAATTTTTGCTTCGGGCAGACCAGTAGTGCAATAATCCGCTCGCTCAGTTACAAAACAGCGGGCGAGTTCTCTTCTAACAAATCACATCGCAACTAAATTTCCTTCGACGCCTGCGGGTCGATCGCGCTCGGAGTCCAGTCATGTCAAAACACCTCAAACTTTTGCTCGCGCTTATCGTCGTTATGTGTGCGGCGCTGGTTTCAATCGAAGCACAAGACGCGAACAAAGATGTGCTGGGCGCGATGCGTTACCGCTACATCGGTCCGATGGGGAATCGTGTCACTTCGGTCGTTAGCGTTCCCGGTCAGCCTAATCTCTATTACGTTGGCGCGGCTTCGGGCGGAATCTGGAAAACGACTGATGGCGGCGTTCACTGGGATCCGATCTTCGACAATCAACCGGTATCTTCGATCGGATCGCTGGCTATTGCGCCATCTGATCCGAACATCGTTTGGGCGGGGACGGGCGAGGCGCACATTCGCAGTCACATCTCAGTAGGCGCCGGAATTTACAAATCAACTGACGCCGGCAAGACCTGGACGTTGATGGGACTCGAAAAGACCGGCCGCATTGGCCGCATTGTTATTGATCCTCGCAATCCCGACATCGTGCTGGCCGCAGCGCTGGGCCACAGTTACGGACCGCAAGCGGATCGCGGCATCTTCCGCACTGCCGACGGCGGCAAGACCTGGGAGCGCGTCTTGTTCGTCGACGAAAACACTGGCGCGTCAGAAATCGTGATGGATCCAGCGAACCCGCGCACCCTGTTCGCCGGCATGTGGCCGCTTGAGATTCATACCTGGGGCCGCGAGAGCGGTGGACCGGGCAGCGGCATTTACAAATCAACTGACGAAGGTTTGACCTGGAAAAAACTTACCGGTCACGGTTTGCCTGCGCATACCACCGGGAAAGTTGCGATGGCGATTGCCACGTCCAATCCGAATCGTGTCTATGCGCTTATCGAGACCGGTGACGGAGTGCCAGTGAATGGTAAAGAAACTGACCGGGGCAAACTCTGGCGTTCAGACGACGGCGGCGACAACTGGCGTCTCGTTAGTTACGACCGCACACTGGGCGGTCGCACGCACTATTACTTCCGCGTCGTAGCGGCGCCCGATAACGAAAACGAAACCTATTTTCTGACGGCCGCCTTCAGCACTTCCATTGACGGCGGCGAAACGCTGCGCACAGGTGGCGGCTTCGGCAGTCCGGGTGGCGACAATCACGACATGTGGATCGACCCCACGAACCCTAGTCGCATGGCGGTGGCCAACGATGGTGGTATTTCGCTTTCAGTCACGCGCGGCAAAACGTGGAACCGCATTCAACTTCCGATCGCGCAGATGTATCACGTCACGGTAGACAACCGCGTGCCTTACTTTGTTTACGGCAACGAGCAGGATGATCCCTCGTATCGTGGTCCGAGCAATACTCGCGGCGGAGGTTCGATTCCGCGCGGCGCCTGGCAGCCGGTTGGCGGCGGTGAGAGCGGGTGGGCCACGCCGGATCCGTTGGACAATAACATCATCTGGTCGAGCGCTTCGGGTTCCGGCAGCGTTGGCGGGATCGTCGAACGTTTCAATCTCACCAGCGGGCAGGGACGCAACGTAGAAGTTTGGCCGGATCAAACAAACGGATCTACTGCAGCCGAACTGAAGTACCGGTTCGTCTGGACGATGCCATTGACGATCTCGCCGCACGATCACAACCGGCTCTATGTTGGCAGTCAGTATGTTCATCAAACCACTGATGCCGGTCAGAGCTGGCAGTTGATTAGTCCCGACCTGACGACGAATGACAAAAGCAAGCAGGGTTTCTCCGGTGGGCTAACCGGCGACAATATCGGCGTGGAATACGCGCCGGTGGTGTTCGCGATTGCGGAGTCGCCAAAAGAAAAAGGTTTGATCTGGGCCGGCACGAACGATGGCCTCGTCCAACTCACGCGCGACGGCGGCAAAAGCTGGACGAATGTGACGAAGAACATTCCTAACCTGCCGGCGTGGGGCACGGTCAGTAATATCGAGCCCTCGCGTTACGACGCCGGCGCCGCTTACATCACGGTTGATTTTCATCAGGTGAACAACCGCGATCCGTTTATCTATAAGACGACCGACTACGGGAAATCGTGGACGGCAATCACGAACGGCATTCCCCACACTATGTTGAGTTACGCGCATTGCGTGCGGGAAGATCCGGTCCGGCAAGGTTTGTTGTACCTCGGAACCGAGGGTGGCCTGTTCGTTTCGTTTGACGATGGCGCAAACTGGCAAGCGCTGCAGGCGAACCTGCCGCATGCGCCGGTCTATTGGCTCGTGGTGCAGGAGCATTTCAACGATCTCGTCATCGCGACTTACGGACGTGGCTTCTGGATCCTTGACGACCTCGGCCCGCTGCAGCAACTGAACGGAAGCGTCCGCGACGCTAACTCGTATCTGTTTCCGTTGCGGCCGGCTTATCGATTTCGCAATGCAGCTGTGCCCGCGTCAGTCGATTTCGATCCGACTGCCGGCCAGAATCCTGCTTATGGCGCCGCTATTAACTACTACCTGAAATCCGCTCCGGCAGGTGACGTCAAAATCAAGATCGAAGACGCTCAGGGGCAACTTGTTCGCACGATCAATGGGACTAAGACGGCTGGGATCAATCGGGTCAACTGGGATTTGCGCGGCGAACAGTCGAAAGAAGTCCGCCTCAGAATGAGTCCGGCTTACGCGCCTGAAATTCGCAATGGCACAGAGGGTTGGCGGGTGGCGCCGGAAGGCGGGCGAATGTCGCTGCTGATGCCGCCGGGAATTTATACGGTGAAGTTGTTAGTTGGCGGCGTTGAATCGAAGCAGCAGCTGGTGGTCAAGAAAGATCCAAACTCTGAAGGAACCGAAGCCGATATTGCAGCGCAAACGTCAACGCTGATCGATTTGCGGAACGACCTGGAAAACGCTGCCGACATGGTTAATCAGATCGAGCTCATTCGCAGTCAACTCGGTTCGCTTACTTCATTAATCGATAGCGGCAACGCCGATTCCGCGACCATCAAACGATTCGCAGACGAGCTCGACAAGAAGCTGATCGAGGTGGAGGAGAACCTAATTCAACGCAGGCTCACTAACCAGGGACAGGACACAACGCGTTGGCCGCCTAAGCTCATCAGCAAGATTACCTATCTCGCGAACGGAATTGGCGGGGCTGACTTTCCACCCACGAGCCAACATCGAGAAGTGAAAGCGATGTTTGAGGAGCAGCTGGCAACGCATCGACGTCGGCTTGACGAAATTCTTAGCCGCGACCTGGACGCCTTCAACAAGTTGCTGCGTGAACGTGGCGTGCAAAACGTTATCGGCGCGGCTAACAAATAATGGGGTAGTGGCCTAATTTCAGTCTCTGTGCAATCTCTGAGTCCTCTGTGTCGCTGTGGTCATAAATGTTGGGCAAATACTCACCACTGAGTCACAGAGAACACGAGGTCACACAGAGGATTTCAAATAAACAGAGTTGCTAATCCAGCAGGACGCGGGTCGACAACGCTTCGGCGCGTTCTATGGCTGCGAGCAAACGCAGGAACTGCGAATAGTTTTGCCCGCGTGAAACGAGCCGCGCGATTTCGGTTTGGCTTAGATCATTGCGCAGGATCAGATCGAGGAAATCGTAATAGTCTGCGGTAGCCTGCAGCGGCAGCTCGCGCACGTAAGTAGTTTCGTCGTTGTCTTCCGAACGAAAGCCGGCGAGTAGATCGAAAACGTTGTCAGTTGTGAGTCGCGCCGCCGCGCGCGAAAGTCGAATCGGCACTCGCAGCTCAAAGAAGCGCAAGCCTTCCGGAGTTGTCACCCGGCGCAATTCCTTGGTCGCTTCACCATCGAAAGGGGATTCAGCATCGACGAGTATTCGCAAAAGCCGCGGCTGATCTTCAGGTTCAACCGTATCGAGGACGAGTTGAATGCGGTCGGCCAGGAACTTTTCAAAATTCGCTTCGATTGGATAAGTGATTCGGCCGAGACAACCAACCGCTTCGCCTTCGCCGGCAACGTCACCGGTTCCGCAGGGCAAGCAGGCGGGACAATTTGAACAGATGACTGTTTCTGCCTGCATCAGCTCAACTTCGTCGCGCGCGTTTTCAACCCATTCAAGTTTGTCCGGCGTAGGCGCGCCGGTATCGCCGGTTGTCAGACGGGTGTGGAGATTTGCGAGACGACCCCATTCGCGCAGGTGTCGTTCGGCATAACGCGCGCGCAAAGCGCAAGGGTATTGGACGGCGAATTCAAGCGACATGATCCAACTCCGCAATCCTGGAAGTCATGGAGCCTATCCTAACATTCTTGTTTGGAGTACCGCCTTCAGGCGGGTTTTTCGCCACCCTCATAAAGACAATGACATACTTGGCTGACCATCTGGGTCGAAGTGAGAGTCCGCTGGATCAACAAAATTCTGCGACGGCAATGAGGTCAGTACCACTACGCGGTAGCGGGTGGTCTCGTGATTGCCGATTGTCGACTGCCGATTTCAGATTGATGTTTCGCTTAAGGCCAATCGGCAATCGGCAATTGACAATCGGCAATCACGAGACCCACCCGCTACCGCGTGGTGGTACTGACCTCATCCCGCCACTAGTCTCATGATTGGGAAAGC
>Ga0070682_100000254_pt1 | contig 38669 bp, 49 predicted proteins | sample KBSC63LmetaG_FD_64668 | JGI IMG/M metagenome (GOLD analysis project Ga0070682, IMG submission 64668) | Corn rhizosphere microbial communities from Kellogg Biological Station, Michigan, USA - KBS C6-3L metaG | ecosystem: Host-associated > Plants > Roots > Rhizosphere | place: USA: Michigan...
GTTTGGATCTGTGGCGGCCTGAACGCATTGATAGACTGCTGCCTCGCCGCTAGGCAGATTCACTGTGCTGTGACAAACCTGACCACTGCTGCCGCTGATATAGACCGTGCCAGTTGCCTGATGGACGTCAATGTAACCAGCTTGCCCGATGGTGCCGGCGGTCTGCGCCGGACCGAATGTTAACCCGCCATCAATTGAACGTTGGATCTGTGAAACTGCCGGAGCAAGCGTGCGGTAAAACAGGTAGACGGTGTTGTTGCCATGGAATTCTTCCCATTGGCGATCGTCCGCGGGAACGCCTCCGGTGGCGTTGCCCAGACTGTTACTGGTGAAGGTTTGTCCTTTATCAGTCGACTTTTGCGTGGAGATGTTGGCTGCAATCAAGCTGGAGCCGGCCAGGATTGGCGTCGCCGGAAGCGTGCCGGAAACAGGATCCTTTTGCGAGACTGCTAAATCAACGTCGCCGCCGCCATCACCGCCGAGGTCAGCTTCATCGGCCGGGCTAAATGCATCCGGTTGGCCGCGGTAAATCGGGTTGCGCATGAACGGATCGTAAGTTCCGCTGCCGGGCTGGAGATCCACGTACCAAAGATCAACGCCCGCGGGAAATCCGCGAATGCCCGCCACATAATGATTGCCCAGTCCATCAGTCCTATTGCTCGGTTCGCCATCGCGTCCGGCGACGGGCGCTTTGACCGTGACATTCGGACTGAACGTGATACCACCGGACACGTATGTAGCCGAGCGGCCGGCAGTCTGTGCCTTGATGGTTGCACTTCCCTGGTATTGATCGGTAGCACCCGTAGTCGCAAAGTAAACCGCATGAATGGTGTAGTCACCGGCGCCGGTTGAATTTGGATCAATAGCCGCATTCTCAGAGGTCTGTGGCGCGCCGGTGCCGTCCTGGCCCACCGCGGCGGCGGCGTTGCATTGCGCGTTAGTCGAGGCCGGTGTGGGACATTTATGGATATAGAGATCGTAGTCGTTTGCAGCGACCGTCCACTGCAGTTTTATGGCGATCAATTTCCCGGAATAATCTCCAGGCGCGACCGTCAAGCGGAAGGTGTCGCAGTTTACACCCTCAACACAAGTGGCTTCACCGCCGCCTGAGCCGGACCCCGTCGCTGTGCCGGTCCAGGTTCCGGTGAAAGTCGGAACAGGCCCCGTCGGAGCAATCGTGCCCGAGGCTGGAGCGGCGGCTGTTGCATGACGAAGTGGAAACATTGCGAGGACAGCGGACATTCCGAGGACGGCAAGTAGCAACCCCCAATAAACCCGGCGGTTCATAAAATTTGCGCCTTGCAGGCGAGCCGCTCTAAATAAGTGTTTCACCTTTTGTTTTCCCTTTCTTGAAGCAGCAGCAACTTTCGCTGCGGTAAGGCAATTCCGGATCGAAAGCAACCGGAACTCAAAGTCGACAAGGGGGAAGTTGAAAGTAGAGAATTCTGATTTACTGACTACGAATGCGAGTAGTAATCAAAGCCGCGAAAGCGCTAGCCCGCTCAACACACGTGCTCAGGGTCCGGGCCGATTAGTAATCGTTGCTTAAAGCTACAGGGGGGAGTGCTTCTCGACGGGGGGTGCCGTCCGGTGATGCTACCGATAGAGCTAACGGAAAGGGCGTCGGGTTGCGCCGAATCTACCATCGCCCAAGGGAGAGGTCAATTCTCAAAGGCTTGCGAATTTATTGCTATGGCATTAACTCGCGGCGTGTAAAAAGCAGCAGATCAACGCCTGGCCGCAGCGGGAAGCTGCCATTTGGATTGAATCCCGAAGGAATTTGCTGGTAACGATCACCAAAGGTGGTTTGGACCTCAGCGGCTTGCTCTTGTTTAGCGATGATCAACGGTTCATTCGACGGCGTCATGCGACCGTGATAACCGACGCGTTTGTAATCCCGGAGATACCAGGGCAAGGGCCAGTAGTCCGGAGAGACAATGGTGATCCCGGTGTTGCCGCCTTCATGAGTCTTCTCGGCAATCCGGTTGATCTCGGAAACCAGCTTTAGAGTTTCCCGGCGCGTGTGTGCATAGACGTAGACGTAGTAACGGTTATCGTTGTCATAGTTAATGAAATTGAGGTCGAGTGTTTGAAACCCGGGAATAAACGTGTGCCAGTGAAGCGGGGTTTCCGACATCGCCGCCCCGAGCCCTTTCGGGTTGCCAATCACCTCATCGAAAATTCGCGTAAGTCCCGCGAGCGGACCGATCGCGATTAACAATATCGCAGCCAATACCAGCCATCGACCTGAACGCGCGACTGCCCATTCCCTTAGCTGATCGTAAATCCATTCAAACGTCACTCCGGCAATCAGGGCAAGCGGCAGGATGAAATTCAAGGCGAGCCACGGCGTCTTATACGCAATCAACGAGTACGCGGCGAGTAATCCAAAAGCCCACAACGCTGAAAACAGCGCAAAACGATTTTGTGGTTTGAGAACAACGAGGACGGCCCCGAAAGTGCCAAGCGCCAGCAATGGCGACTCCTGCTCCAGTAGCCACCAGACGTAAGTTATGAACGGGTGAACGTGCGCTTCCTTGCCAGTCTTGCTCCAAATTTGAAACGTCTTGAGCGAGTCGTTAACGCCCTGCGGATAGTTGGTAAAGAAGGAAGAATAGAAAAGCAGATAGACGACAATGAAAACTATCGCGGCAACGGTCAACGAAATTGCCAGGGTAATCGGGCCGCCGGCCTTCTCGATGAAAGTGCGGTAATCGGTGTCGGTTGTGATGCGCTTTTTTTTGCCGCCGGCGAGCGAACGGAATAGCGGCGGATACAATCGGGTGATCACAAAGGCGATCAAAAGAACTCCGGCGGAAATCATCGCTGTTTCTTTCGTCGCAAACAGCAAAGCAGCGCAGAGCGCCGCCAGCGTCGGATAAATTGGCTGATAAGTTTCGAAGTACTTCACGAACGCCACGACTATTCCAAAGGTGAAGAAAACGAACAGCGTCTCGTGAATAAAATACCGCGACAAGTAAACGGCTCCCGGCGAGATGGCCAACAATAATGCTGCGGCGAGCGTCGCGATCCCCCCGAGATTTTTTCGGAGCGTGAAGATGAGAGCGATGGTCGCGATGCCGAACAAAGCTGGAACCATCCGAATCACGGTGGTCGTCAGACCGTAGTTGTTTTGGGCGTCCGCTCCCAGCAAAAGTCTCAGCAGCCAGGGGAAAGCGGCCGTGATGTAGTAGAGGGTGGGGCCGTGATAGTTGCCGGGATCGTAATGGTAGTAGCCGTCGCGAACGAGGCGCACCAGAAAGTTGCCGTTAACACCTTCGTCGTGATGGAGCGGGACGAGGCCCAAATTGTAAATGCGAAGGAAGGCGCCCAGCACGAGGATAACAACAGCGCTGAGTCGCCATTGCATATCTGAGAGCGGCGCTTCGATCACTACTTCACTTCCGGGCGGCGTCAACTTTCGAGCGCCCGTGGCCGATCGAGACGCGCGCTGTTTAGGGTTGCGTGATTTTGTAGAGGCGGTAGCCACCGACTTCTCCTGCCAATTGAAACTGTGAAAAGAATGGCTCGTTCAGGTTTAAGTTACGCTCGAGCGGTCCTACGACCGCGTATGAAACACCATACTTCGCGAGCACGGCCCTGGCGTTCGGACCTCCACTATAAACTTGCCTGATTTCGGATTCGCGCGGGCCAAACTCGAGTCCGTGCGTCCAAACGTGTCCGGGATATCCCATCAACGATCTTCGCCCCGTCAAAAACACTGGATGATTGTGAACCGGAGCATGTATCACGGTCGCGTTCGGGGGCACCTCTCTTTTGACTAGTTCGGCGAACTCAACTCCCGGCGCGCTGAAGATTTGATACTCGTTTGATCGCAACACAATCGCAGCAACATCGAGCGCACCCGCGAAGGTGAGACAAGCAAACAACGCAACGGCCGCCACTCTTTGCGTCACACCGGACCGCCACAGACGCGCGATTAATAACGCGACGAGTGGCGCCGTCGCAAGCCACCAGTAAAACAAGACCTTCACGTTGTCCCAAATCCACGGCGCCATCTTCATCATGTTTGGAACAATGAAACACAGAAGAAAGGGTAAAGTGAAAATGAGGAGTTTGCGCGACACAAGGGGCTGACCGTCACGCCGCCAGAGGATTGCGGCAATCATCAAGGGAAAGAATACGCCCGTGTTCTTGAGCCAAAACCAAAAGATGCTTTGCTCACCATGGTCCCAGCCCAGGTGCCACTCAAAGAACTTTTTCGCATCCACAGCGCTGTTATGAGTCGACCACCACATTTGCGGCAGCGCCACGATTGAAGCGACGACGGCAAAAGTGATCCAATCGCGCCAGCGTTGTTGCAGTAACGCGATCACAGCGCCCACGGCCATGACGACCACGAAACTATGCGCATGAACCAATGGCAACAAGCCGGCAACGATTCCGGCGGCGATCATGCGTCGCATTGAAAGCGGAACAGCGGACGCGTAAGTCTGGTCCAGATTCACATTTGTGCTTTGATGAAGGCGATCCTGTTTGCGTTTTTTCGACTTCCGTCTTTTGCTACGCGTGCCGTCTTCGTTTCCGGCTTTTGTGACGCGAGGATTCGGATTAACCGCGAGCCACCATTGGGTAAATACAATCACAGCGAGTGGCAGACCGAGCAGAAACCCGCGCTGCGGAATCAGCAGAGTTGATAAGGCATTACCCCAGCGCCAGGTCGTGTCCGGAATTATAGTGAAAGATGGCGGCAAGTCATGAAGCGCGCCCCATAGTCCGCCGGCGTTTGGTTGCGAAATCTTTTCCCACAACATGATCCAGCCGAAGCCGCCGTTTAATAAAACAATGATGGGCGTGATTACCGCGGCCAGTTTGTCGCGCAGCAACTCGCCCGCCCAACGATGCATGACTCCCACAAAAGCGACCGCCACGACAAAGTTCTCGAGGAACATCGACTGGCGCAAATCAGCGCCGCAGCGCACAAAAATCGCCGAGACAAAATCTGTCAAAAACGGATAGGTGAAGTGAACCCCTGCGTACGTGGGATCCTGCGGCGGGAAGTTGTTGCCGTAAGAAAAGCTGGTTATGACGCTGATGTGAAACGGCAGGTCGCCAAAGTTGTTGAGTAACCCGGTGAAGATTCCTTCCGGCGTTTCGATCATCGCGCGTTGGAACGCACGCCACAAAATCGCAGTGACGACCAAATAGAAGATCGCGTAGCCAACCTGAATGCGTTCAGGACTCGAGAACGCGTTCCGTAATGAACGGGAGGTTTCGCGCCAGTCCGCGAACACAAGCTCCCGATAGTTTCGCCGGGCTAAAAAGACGGCCGGGAATGCGAGGATGACAACCAGCGTCAGGAAAATCGCTAACGGCGTGAGGCCAAGAAAGGAAGCGAAGACAAATCCGACCAGGCCCAGCGCGGCAATTCCGATGCATGCTCCCGCGCAGATTCGGGCGCCAAAGTTCGCGTCGTCATCGTAGCTATAACTGATCAGGACACCGCTCGCGGTGACGAGTAGCACGAGCGCAAGCGATATGATCACGTGTTCACTGACGGAGAACTACTGTGCGAAGGCCGCTCGTTCCGTCGGTCCTTTTCGTTAATGCGGGATGAGAGGGCGCCGAGATTATACGCGAACTTTCGGCGCCGGCCGTTACTCCTTTGAAGTGCGATAGTAATCTAATTTCAGGTTTCCTCTGTGCGTCCTCACTGTTCTTTGCCTCCGTGGTGGATTAACTTGGCAATGATCCACCACAGAGACACAGACAACACTGAGGCAGAGATTCAAAATCAGGCAACTACCTGGAGTGCGGTTACCTGGCACCGCGCTCCAAGGTGTTGACCGTTACGAGAATTATCGTTAGTTTCCTGAACGAGGAAATCAAACGAATGTTACGAGCCGGAATTGTGGGCTTACCCAACGTGGGCAAGTCGACGCTTTTTAATGCGCTGACCGCGCAAACAGCGGCCCTCGCCGCTAACTATCCCTTCGCGACCATCGAACCAAATGTCGGCGTCGTCGCCGTTCCTGATGAACGGCTCGAACCACTCGCTAAGCTTGTGAAGACCACCGTGATCATTCCCGCCACCGTCGAGTTTCTCGACATTGCCGGTCTCGTACGTGGGGCTTCAAAAGGTGAAGGTCTCGGCAATCAGTTTCTCGCGAACATTCGCGAGACCGATACGGTGGTCCAGGTCGTCCGCTGCTTTGAAGATGACAGTGTCATTCACGTCGAAGGCTCCGTCGACCCGGCGCGCGATATCGAAACGATTCAGATCGAACTGGCGCTCGCCGACCTCGCTACTGCGGAGCGCCGCCGAGACAAAGCCCTAAAGAACATGAAGGGTGGCGACAAAACTGCCAAAGCCGAACTGGCAGTGCTCGAGAAACTTCTGCCGGTGCTGGAACAGGGTAAGTCGGCGCGGACCGTTTCGCTAACAGACGACGAGCGCGCGGTGGCCCGCGACTTTTTCCTGCTGACAATGAAGCCGACGATCTATGCAGCGAACGTTGACGAAAACACGCTCGCTGATCCCGAGGCGAATGCGCAGGTGCAGGCCGTGCAAAAGATCGCGAACGAAGAAGCGGCGGAGTGTTTGGTTATCTGTGCCCAAATCGAAGCGGAATTGGTTTCGTTGCCACCTGAAGAACGCGAGGATTATTTGAAGAGTCTGGGCGTTTCAAGTAGCGGCGTTGATCGCCTCATCAAAAGCGCCTATCACCTGTTGGGATTGATGTCGTTCCTAACTGCGGGCGAGAAAGAAGTGCGGGCCTGGACGATTCCGCAGGGTACGCGCGCGCCGCAGGCCGCGGGGACAATCCATTCAGACATCGAGCGCGGTTTTATACGCGCGGAGGTTGTTGGTTATGACGACTTGATGCGGACTGGTTCGACCGTGGCAGCGCGTGAGCAAGGTCTAGCGAGACTGGAAGGCAAAGACTACGTTATGCAGGAAGGCGACGTGGTTCACTTCCGCTTCAATGTGTAGTTTGGGAGTGCGGCTAGTTTTTGGAGTGCGGCGGCTTGACGCCGCTTTCGTTCTTTTGATGAGTTGAAAACTGGGATTCGATTGTTAGAAAGCGGCGTCAAGCCGCCGCACTCCAAAATTAGCGCAAGACTGCGCGGACACCTACCAGCACCAGGTAAGCGATGGCGATGACAACGGCCAACTTAATCACCAACACGGCGATGCTAAACAGAATGCCAATGATCCCAAGCGTTATGCCGGCCGCCGCCATCACCAGCGGAATGCCCACTGCAAAAACAAAAATCCCCAGCAGAATAATGCCGATCACTCTTAAAACATTGGTTGCGTCTGTCATCGTCGTCGTTCCCCAATCTCCCCGCTGATAGCTTCGAAGTAACGCGGGTTAGCTGCGTTCGGCTCAATATACGAAGATGGCGTTGACCGCGTTCCCTTTAAGTTTTCGGACGAAATCTCGTAGAAATTCGCGGCGAAATCCGAAGGTCGAGCGGTCGCGTGTCGCCGAGCTTTCAGCGATAATTGTAAACTTGAATCCTAATGATTTCTGGCCACTGACTACTGACTGCGATTGACATGGCGTATTCAACCACAGGTGACCTGTTTAGCAAATCGTTTGCGGACGACGCTCCGGAACCGGCAGCTCCGCTGGCTGAGCGGATGCGACCGCGTTCACTCGCTGAGTTCGTAGGCCAGGCACATCTCGTCGGGGAAGGTCGGATCCTCCGGCGCCTGTTAGAGGGTTCAGCAAATTTGCCGTCACTGATCCTGTGGGGCGCCCCAGGGACTGGCAAGACCAGCCTCGCGCGCTTGCTGGCGGAAACGTCTGAAGCGCGATTTGTCGCGCTGTCTGCAGTATTTTCCGGCGTCAAAGATTTGCGCGCCGCGATCGCGGAGGCGCGTCACGAACGCGAATACGGCAAACGCACAATTCTCTTCATCGACGAAATCCATCGCTTCAATAAAGCGCAGCAGGACGCGTTGTTGCCGGCAGTAGAAAACGGCACGGTGACGTTGATTGGCGCGACTACAGAGAACCCTTCGTTTGAAGTTAACGCCGCATTACTGTCTCGTTCGCGCGTGCTCGTGCTGCAGCCACTCGCGCCGCCTGAAGTGAAGACGATCCTGCAACGAGCAATCGCGGACAGTGAGAAGGGACTCGCGAAACTCAAGCCAGTCGTTTCCAATGAAACGCTTGAGCGGGTCGCGAGCTCATCGGGAGGTGACGCGCGCGTTGCCCTCGCAGCGCTTGAAGCCGCTGTGGAATCGACCACGCCGGATGAGGACGGCACGCGTCAGATCTCGAACGAAACGATGATCGAGGCGCTCGGCCGCGCGCATTACGCCTACGACAAAGGCGGCGAGGACCATTACAACCTTGCCTCCGCGTTAATAAAGTCGTTGCGCAATTCAGACGTCAACGCTGCGCTCTACTGGCTAGCGCGTCTGATTGAAGGCGGGGCCGATCCTATATTCATCGCCCGACGGCTTTGTATTCTGGCTTCAGAAGACATCGGGCTCGCGGATCCGCAGGCGATGGTTCAAGCGGCGGCTGCCGCAGACATCGTAAAACTGATCGGATTGCCCGAGGGATTATTTCCGCTTTCTCAAGCGACGATCTACCTGGCCCGCGCACCCAAATCCAACGCCGTCAAAAATGCGTATCACGCCGCCGTCGCAGATGCGGCCGAGACAGCCCGCGAACCGGTGCCGCTGCATTTGCGCAATGCAGTCACTCCTTTAATGAGGCAGGTCGGTTACGGTGAAGGTTACCGCTACGTGCACAGCGATCCGAAAGCGAAGGAAGAGATGCAGTGTTTGCCCGACGCGTTGAAGGGCCGCAAATACTTCGACGAGGACTGATTCATTTTTCAGGTTTGCCTGTCCTTTGTCAGCGCGGATGCAAAACCGTTCAAGCGAACTCGAGCGTCAAGCCTTTTGGAGTGCGGTGACCTGTCACCGCTTTTCTTCCGGGCGGCTTGACGCTCAGACCAGCGTAAATTTCAAGTGCGACGGTCGCGGCAGGTCGCGACCGAGCAAAAGCGGTGACAGGTCACCGCACTCCGAAAGGCTTGACGCTGAATTCAGTTGAAATTACTACTTTTTTTAGCACCTTAACAAAATGCCGAGCAAGACTACCAAGGAATTAGCTTTTATACATGAGCTCTTTGTCGCCACGGACTGGGGTGAGCGCTTTGCCGAGTTGCTCGACAAGCACGTGAAGCTTCCCAAGCACGGTCGGGTGCTGTATGTGGGATCGAATACTGGTGGTCACGCGCTCGCTCTGATGCAACGCGGTTCCGCCCAGCTTACCTTTCTATGTGTCGATGAGAATAAAGAGAGTCTGGAACTCGCGCGCGCCAAAGCGAAGGCAGCCGGCAATAGCAACAACGAGTTTCGCGCTGATACGGTCGATAGTCTTTCACTCCAAGACGACGAGTTTGCGCTCGTGATCGCAGACGGCTCGCTGGTGCACAGCGAACGCATTCCGGAAATGTTAGCGGAGTTGGTTCGCGTTGCCGCACCTGGCGCTACCGTCGCGCTGGCCCTGCCTAGCTACTCGAGCTTTGGCGAATTCTTTTCAATTTACTGGGAAGCGCTCCATAACCGCGGACTAATCGATCACGAATCGGATGTTGAGGCACTAATCTCGGTGCTGCCGGCGATTTCTGCCTTGGAAGAAATTGCCGCCGCTGCGGGACTTGAAGAGATCGCGAGTTCGACGACGATTGAAGAGTTTGACTACGAGTCGGCTGACAAGTTTTTGCAGGAACCCCTGATAGCAGATTTCCTGTTGCCGATATGGCTCGAAAATCTACCCGAGGCAGAGCGCGAGGAAGTTGTGGCGGAGATTCGTCGCCTGATCAACGAAGAGAGTCGCGACGTTGGGTTTGCGTTGACGATGAAGGCAACCGTTGTGACTGGAACAAAGCTGCGGCAGTGAGGTTTTTTGATTGCCGATTGTCAATTGCCGATTGCCGATTCGCATCACGGAGATAATCCGCAATCGGCAATCGCAAATCGGCAATCAATTCAGGCTTGTTTCTCTTTTGCTTCTTTCGCAGCATCGCGGTCTGCTTCGTCCAAACCCTCTTTGAAGGCGCGTTTGCTTTGTCCGAGCGATTTAGCCAGTTGCGGTAGGCGGGTCGCGCCAAACAACAGGAAAATGACCACGGCGATTACGAGTAGTTCAGGGGTTCCGAGACCTCCGATGGCCAATGTGATTGCGTTCATTGATTTCCTCTTTCTCTTATCCGCGAAACAACAGGCTCAACTGTTGCTACCGTTATCAGATTCGTAAAACAGATACTTTCGCCAAGTGACGTCTGCCCGACCAAGATACCGCATAATCTGTCGATTTACATGTAGCGAGAACCCGCGCGGCCGTCGCAGCAGGTGCATACTCGATTCCTCGGGCGTGCGATTCCCTTTGCGGTGATTGCACTTCTTGCAGCACGCCACCAGATTGTCCCACGACGATTCACCGCCACGCGAACGCGGCAACACGTGATCGAGCGTCAATTCAGATGGCGCATATTGGCGGCCGCAATACTGGCAGGTGGAATGATCGCGCAGCAATATGTTCTTGCGTGAGAGCGAGCGCCGCTCAAAAGGAATATGAATGTACTCAGTCAGCCGGATCACGGAAGGCGCGTGGATCGTCAGCCTGGCGGAGTGCAACATATGACCGTTGTGCTCTTCGACGCGCGCTACGCCCTTAAAGATCATCACCACCGCGCGCCGTTCGTTGCACACGTTGATGGGCTCAAATGAAGCGTTCAGAACTAAGACACGGCCGGTCATACGGGGCGATATTACGCGAGCCTTTGAGCTAGTGACAAGTAAGAAGCTCCGGAAGGACGAATGTTAACAGGCCGGGTTAGCTACCCGCGCTTTCCCGCCGCGAACGGCCAAAATCGTCGGTAGCCGTGACCAGCGCGTCGATAATTCCCGGTTCGCTGATTGAATGCCCAGCATCCGGAATTATCTGCAACTGAGCTTCCGGCCAGGCCCGATGGAGTTCCCAGGCGCTCATGATCGGACAGACCACGTCATAACGGCCCTGCACTATCACGCTTGGAATCGCGCGGATGGGGCCGACATTTTCGATCAAATAATTGTCGGTCGAGAAGAAAGAATTGTTCATGAAGTAGTGACATTCGATGCGCGCAAAGGCCAGGGCAAACTCAGGATCAGCAAACTTCTCGATCATCGAAGGATCGAAAAACAACTTCGAGGTGCTGCCTTCCCAAATGCTCCACGCTCGCGCTGCCTGCAGTCGCGCAGCCTCGTCGTCACCGGTCAGTCGCCGATGGTAAGCGCTGACCATATCGTCCCGTTCAGCGACCGGGATGACGTTCAAATACTGTTCCCAGACGTCAGGAAAAATCGCGCTCGCACCCTCCTGGTAAAACCACGCGATCTCCTTCGGCCGGCACAGAAAAATCCCGCGCAACACAAGCTCAGTCACGCGGTCGGGATGTGTTTCAGCGTAAGCGAGCGCGAGGGTGCTGCCCCATGAGCCGCCGAAAACCTGCCATTGGTTAACGCCAAGATGCACGCGCAAACGTTCAATGTCTGCGACCAGATCCCAGGTGGTGTTTTCTTCGATGCTGGCGTGCGGAGTGCTCTTCCCTGAGCCGCGCTGATCGAAGAGGACGATACGATAGACCCTGGGATCGAAATAGCGCCGGTAGTCTGGAGAGATGCCGCCGCCTGGACCACCGTGGAGGAACACAACGGGCTTCCCGTTCGGGTTGCCGCACTGTTCATAGTAGAGCTCGTGAATTGGCGACACCCGGAGCCGGCCAGTGTCGTACGGTTCGATTGGAGGATATAGGATTTTCATTGTCTTAGATTCGTCACACCTCTCATCGGTAATTACCATACTTGACTGAGCAAAACAGTAGCAGTCAGCGGGCAAGCCCGCATTCCCATGACTGAGACCAGCGACTGGATGAGGTCAGTACCACCACGCGGTAGCGGGTGGGTCACTTGATTGCCGATTTGCGATTGCCGATTGCCGATTGGCCTTGAGCGAAACATGAATCTGAAGTCGGCAATCGACAATTGGCAATGCGATGACCCACCCGCTACCGCGTGGTGGTACTGACTTCATATCCATTTCAGCGGTCTACAGATGTGATGAACTCATAGTGTCTGCGCGAGCGATAGTAAGCACGAAAACTTCGAGCGCACCAGCTTCCCTTAACACTTGCGCGCAGGACGAAACGGTGGCCCCGGTGGTGAATACGTCATCGATCAACAGGATGCGTTCTCCCGCAACCAGCGCGGGATGCCTCACAGTGAAAGCGCCGGCAACCGTGTCCGCGCGCCCCTTCGCATCCATCCCCGCGCGGTGACGTTGCACGCTCATGATCCGCACCAAACTGACAACGTCAAGCGGCAACCCCGTGGCGCGCGAAAGCTCGCTCGCGATCACGACTGCCTGATTGAAACCACGCTCTCGTTCACGTTCAGGATGAAGCGGCACGGGGATGATCCGCGTCGCCCGATTGAGCGGAGGCTGTTGCTGCTGGTGAACTAACTCCTCGATCAGTCTTGAAGATACGTGCGGCTCGCGTTTTAGATTTAAGACCGACGCGCGCAGCGCTCCTTCATACACACCGCACGCACGGGCTGCCGTGAAATGAGCTTCGTCGCAACGATGACAACGCACCGACGCACCATCCGCCGCGGCCACTTCGCCGAGCGAAGGCTGGCCACATTTCCAGCAGATCGTTTCCGTGCCGCCAAAGACTGAAGTTTGTTGCCAGCAGTTTGCGCAGGCCACACCGAGGTCACGCTGTTCCACGCTCGCGCCACAAACAGCGCAGGGCTGCGGATAGATCAAGGCGAGCAAAGCGTCGTAACAACTAATGGCTACCTGGTTGAGTAACATCAGAATCGGAAACACATCGCGCGAACGGCCTCAAAATAAGAACGGCCTCCTGAGCAATAAGCTCGAGGAGGCCGTAATTATGCCATCAAGTATATCGGACAACTATTCGTCGTCGTCTGTAAGTAATCCACGTTCGTGCAGTTCCTGGCAGCTCACGCAATGGCGCGCCCATGGTACCGCTTCCAACCGCTTCTCCGGAACAGCTTGCCCGCAGCGAATGCATTTCCCGTAGCCGCTGTCGTCCATGCGGACCAGGGCTTCATCGATCAGGTTCAGCAATTGACGATCGTTATCCGACATCGAGACCAGCAATTCCTTCGTATAAGCATTTGCTGCCATGTCCGCCGGATCCTGAGTAGCTTCCGCATCGCGTTCGCGGCTGTAGAGCTCGGCTTGTTGTACCTGGCCGACCAAACTGTCGCGGCGATCCATAAGCTTATCGCGAAAAACCCGCACTCTTCGTTTATCCATTATGCGTCGATCCTCCACCCCTCGTAATTTCCGATTGCCAATTGTCGATTGCCGATTCATTGTTCTCCGTCTATTGCGTTCGCAGCGAACCACCGATCGGCAATTGGCAATCGGAGATCGGCAATGCCCTCACTTCTGATAGGGCAAGCCATGAATGATGGTGAATGCCCGATACAGTTGTTCCAACAACACCACGCGCGCCATCTCATGAGTAAGCGTCAACCGCGACAAACTCCAACGCTTGTGCGCGCGCGCCGCCAGTTCAGGAGAGACGCCGCTCGGTCCGCCGATAATGAACGCCACCTCTTTCGTGCCGTCGTCCTGCCAACGTTTTATTTCGGCGGCCAACTGCTGCGACGTCCATTCAACTCCCGCAGGGTCGAGCAACACGTTTATTGCGCCGTCGCGCAACCCGTCTGAGATGCGCTTCGAATCTCTATCGATGCCCGTCTTTTCCAGCGACGCGTGACTCTCGCGAAATTCAGAAATTTCACAACGCGTGAAATGCGAAAGCCGTTTAAAGTATTCGTCAGCCAGCGCTCGGCAATGAGCATCTTTCGTCTTACCAGTCCAAATTAATCGCAGCCGCATCAGTCAAGAAAGGATGAAGGCGGAAGGATGAAGGATGAACTGGACGGATAGCTCGGAGTCGCCTTTTGTTTTATTTCAGCCTTCATCCTTCCGCCTTCATCCTTTCCGTTCGCGCCAGTTTCTCGTAAAGGTTCTTTCGACTGATGCCCAAAACGCGTGCGGCCTCAGTCTTGTTTCCGCCACAGTTTTGAAGCACCTGAGCGACATATTCGGCTTCGACTTCAGCGAGCGTGCGCGGCTGCACCTGTAACCTGTGTGCGTCAACCGCCGCGCGAATCGGTTCAGGCAAATTTTCAAGCTCGAGACGGTTGCCGTTCGAAACAATCACTGCGCGCTCGATGATGTTTGCCAGTTCGCGCACGTTGCCGGGAAACTGATAGTCACCCAACACCGACAGCGCGTCGCTCGAAACTTCAACTACATCCCGTCCGTGCTTCGCGGCGTAAATCTCTAAGACCGACTTCACCAGCTCACTTAGATCGGGCCCGCGTTCGCGCAAGGGCGGAACTTCGATTTGCACGACGTGCAAACGGTAGTAAAGATCCTCTCGAAAGTGTTGGCGTTTGACTGCATCGGTTAAGTCGACGTTCGTCAGCGCAATCAACCGCGCATCAACCTTGATCGTCTTGCGTCCACCGAGGCGTTCGAATTCCCGCGTCTCGATCACGCGCAACAGCTTCGCCTGCGAGTCAGTTGAAAGGTGCGCTATCTCATCGAGCACCAGCGTGCCGCGATGCGACGCTTCTAGCCGGCCCGGTTTCTCTTCGCTCGCCCCAGTGAAAGCGCCGCGCTCATAACCAAATAGCTCGGCTTCCAAAAGGCCGCCGGGAAGAGTGCCGCAGTCGATCTTTACGAACGGTTGGGCCGCCCGTTTAGATCGCGAGTGGATGTAAAAAGCGATCGCGTCTTTGCCGACGCCCGACTCGCCCGTTACCAGCACATTCGCATCAGTCTCAGCAACCCGCTCGGCGAGACGAACCGCCTCGCGCATTGCTTCAGACCGCGCCACCAGTTCAATCACGATTCACTTCTCAAAGAACTACCGGCGCCGCCTGACAGTTCGGGCGGCAGATTAACTCGTTTGGATTCGCGCCACAGTCGTTCCAGGTCATAAAACGAACGCGCCTTCTCGTTAAAAATGTGGATCACAAAATCGCCGTAATCGAGCAGGATCCATTCGGCAGTTTTGTAACCCTCCGTGCGCATTACCGGAGTGCCTGCCTTCTTCAACGTCTCCACGACTTCATCGGAAATCGCCTGTACCTGTCGCTCGTTGGCGCCGCTCGCTAAGAGGAAGTAGTCAGTGAAGCTCGCAATTTCGCGCAGGTCCAGAACCACCACGTTTAGTGCTTTCTTCTCCGCCGCGGCGTTAAGCGCCATCAGAATCGGCTCATCGAGCTCAGACGCGTCGGTCTGCCTCGGAGCAGCGAGGGGCTGGAGGCTGCCGCTGGTCGCGGGGCTTAGAGATTGTTCCTTAATGCTTGTATTTTCTTTCATGCCTTGTTCCGATAAAGACGGTATTTCCTTATGTAATTGTCCACCTCCGGCGGCACTAAACTATTCAGGTCCCCCCGGTCTGCGGCCGCCGCTTGTCGAATCTCCGTTGCCGAGACCGCCAACTGCACGGCATCCGTCAGGTAAATCTTGTGCTCGTTATCAAACAGACCGGCGTCGTGATTTTCCGTCCCGCGTAAGTCCACGATGTCGGCAGCTGTCTCGCTGTCAACGTGATCAGTTCTAATTTCAAAACCAGGACGGGTCACCACGATTAGATTCGCGAGCGTTACCAACCGCCGCCATTCGCGCCAGGCCGTGATCTCGCTCCACGAATCGGCGCCCATCACGAAGAACAGATCGAGTGGTGCCTGATAGCACGAACGGAAGTACGCGAGCGTATCAACCGTGTATTGCGGTCCCGAACTATCAAGCTCCACGGTCGAAACCGAAGTGCCCGGCTCGTCTTTCGTGGCCAACGCTAGCATCGCGTAACGATGGAAGGCTGACGACACGGGCCGATCGACTTTGTGGGGCGCGAGTCGTGCCGGCACCAACAAAAACTCATCGATCTCAAAGAGCCGCGTTATCCGGCGAGCTATCTCGATGTGACCCAGATGCACCGGATCAAATGTGCCGCCATAGATCGCAATGCGCTTCCGCTGTTCCATCTGAGTCCGATGTCACACTGCCAACTCGATGACCCCACCCTGCTCCGTCTGCTTCTTCAACTCGTCGAGTAAAACGGAAATGGCCGCCACCAGTTCCCTGGTGCCTTCCCTCGTAACCGAGGAAATCTGATGAAACTGCAAACCGTCGGCGATAGCCTGTCGCTTCAGTCTTTCGAGTCGTTCCGGCTCGTCGAGTGCATCGATCTTCGTCGCTACCACGATTTGGGGACGCTGTGCGAGTTCCGGATCATACGACCGCAACTCGTGGTTTAGTTTCTGATAATCCTCAACCGGATCGCGGCCTGAGAAAGATGAAACGTCAACCAGGTGCAACAGCAACTTGGTGCGCTCGATATGACGCAGAAAACGATCGCCCAGTCCTGCGCCTTGATGAGCGCCCTCGATAAGTCCAGGCATGTCGGCTATGACAAAGGTGCGAAAGTCTCCCAGATCAACTACGCCAAGATGCGGCTCGAGTGTGGTGAATGGATAGTCTGCGATCTTCGGTTTCGCTGCTGACACGGTCGAGATAAAAGTCGACTTGCCCGCGTTGGGAAACCCCAGTAATCCGACATCAGCGAGCAACTTGAGCTCGAGTTGCAACTCCAACTCCTCGCCCTCGCTGCCGAACTGGTGGTAGCGCGGAGCGCGATTCGTGGAAGTCGCAAAATGCGAATTTCCAAAACCGCCGCGTCCACCTTTGGCGGCAAGCCAACGCTCACCGTCGTGAGCAAGGTCGTGCAGGAGTTCGCCCGTCGTACTGTCAAATATCTGCGTGCCTACCGGCACTCTAACGGTTCTATCTTCGCCCTCTCGTCCGGAGCAATTCGAGCCCTCGCCATGACGTCCACGTTCGCCAATGTGTTCGGGGTTGAAACGCAGGTGCAGCAGAGTGTTGAGCGACGAATCTGCAACTATCCAAACATCTCCACCGCGTCCGCCATCTCCGCCCGAAGGACCACCGCGCGGCACAAATTTCTCTCGGCGAAAAGCTGTTACGCCATTGCCCCCGTGTCCGCCTCGTACATGGATTTTGACGCGATCAATAAACATCTAACTCGAAAACCCAAATCAAAAGACGCCCGGCGCAAAGTCTTGAGACTTGGCTCAGGCGTCGCGTTATAGCGTTTTTTCGTTTGCACCGGGCTATGCTGAGGCTGCCTGCTCCTGTGGGTATACGCTGATAAATTTTCCCGTGCGGCCTTTGTCTTCAAACTTGACTACGCCGGCAACCAATGCGAACAGCGTATCGTCTTTACCGCGGCCCACGTTTTTACCCGGCTTCCATTTGGTACCGCGCTGGCGTGCCAGGATGTTGCCGCCAAGCACGTTTTCGCCGCCAAACTTTTTCAGACCCAGGCGCTGCGAATTTGAATCGCGGCCGTTACGAGATGAACCGACTCCCTTTTTATGTGCCATAACCCATTTTCCGATTTCCGATTACCGATTACCGATGAATTAATCGGCAATTGGCAATTCGCAATCGGCAATCCTCCTAGCCAATTGAATCAATCGTTATCGTTGTATAACCCTGACGGTGGCCCTGTTTACGTTTGTACTGTTTGCGGCGTTTCTTTTTGAAGATGACGATCTTCGCGCCGCGGCCATGATCAATTACCGTCGCCGAAACTTTCGCAGCACCAACAACGGGCGCGTCTGCGTCGCCACCATTGCCGGCCGTCAACATCGCATCGAGCTCAATCGATTTGCCCGCTTCGGCGTCGACTGAAGGAATACGGATTGTGCTGCCCTTTTCAACGACAAACTGCTTGCCGCCGGTTTTTATAACTGCATATGCCATGTCTTTATCCTCTTAGACGAGCCCAGCCACCATGGAAAAGTCGAATATTATAGGCGTCGAACGCAGAAACGGCAAACGGCCGCGTCTAACCTGCTAAAGCACCTACTCGGGTTCCCGGCTTGTTTGCTTTATCAGTATTTTTCGTCAGGAAATACTCCATAAAGCTGGTCGAAATCTCCCCAGCCCGAAACTTGGGGTCGTCCATGATCTTGAGGTGTAAGGGAATCGTAGTTTTGATGCCCTCGATCACCATCGCCTCGAGCGCTCGCTTCATGCGAGCGATCGCGAGATCACGCGTGCGCGCGTGAGTTATCACCTTCGCGATCATCGAATCGTAAAAGGGCGGCACGCGATAACCCGCATAGACATAAGTATCAACGCGAACACCGGGACCGCCCGGCAGATTGAACGCGGTAATCATTCCGGGAGACGGCGCAAACGTCTCGGGGTTTTCGGCATTGATGCGACATTCGATCGCGTGACCAACAATCATCAGATCGTCCTGGGTGTAACCAAGCCGCTCACCTTCCGCGATCCGGATCTGGTTGCGCACAATGTCGGCCAGCGTCACCATCTCGGTGACAGCATGCTCCACCTGGATGCGCGTGTTCATCTCCATGAAGTAGAACTTGTTGTCCTGATCCAAAAGAAATTCGACTGTGCCGGCGCTCGCATAGCCAAGTTTCTTACACGCAGCTACGGCAGCGTCACCCATCTGGTTCCGCAGCTCCGGAGACAACACCACCGAAGGCGCCTCTTCGAGAAGTTTCTGGTGCCGGCGCTGGATCGAGCACTCACGTTCGCCGAGGTGAATACAATCGCCGTATTCGTCGGCCAACACCTGTATCTCAATGTGGCGGGGGTTCTGAACGTACCGTTCAATATAAACACTGCCATCCTTAAACGCGGCCGCCGCTTCAGTGGATGCCGTTTCAAGGGCCTTGCCCAACTCCTCCGGAGTGTGAACGATGCGCATGCCACGGCCGCCCCCGCCCGCTGATGCCTTGACGATCACCGGAAACCCGATTTCGCGCGCCAGTTTCAAGCCTTCTTCTTCAGACGTGACCGGGTCTGGACTGCCGGGAAGCACAGGCAATCCGGCTTCAGTCATGGCGCGGCGCGCTTCCACTTTATCGCCCATCAAACGAATGATGTTCGCCGGTGGTCCAATGAATTTGATATTGCACGCCGCACAGATTTCCGCGAAGTAAGACGACTCGGCGAGAAACCCATAACCCGGGTGAATCGCATCGACGTTAAAAATCTCGGCGGTACTGATAATGGCAGGAATGTTCAGATAGCTCTGGGCTGAAGGCGCGGGTCCAATGCAGGCGGCCTCGTCGGCAAATCGCACATGAAGCGAATCACGGTCGACATCGCTATGGACTGCGACTGTGCGAATGCCCATTTCTTTACAGGTCCAGATGATACGACAAGCAATCTCGCCGCGATTGGCGATCAGTATTTTCTTAAACTTGCGAATCTCTGGTGTCATTTTGTCCAAAGTTTAAAGTCGAAAGCCCAAAGTCCTTTGCCCTGCCGGACATTGGATTTTGGACTTTGGACGCAGAACTATTTCTTAATTCCGAACAACGGCTGCCCATACTCAACGGGCTGCCCATTCTCAACGTAGATCTTCGCGACCTCGCCACCAACTTCGGCCTGAATCTCGTTCATCAGTTTCATCGCTTCAATAATGCAAACGACCGTGTCAGGCTCGACGACTGCCCCAATTCTTACAAACGCTTCGGCGGTCGGCGATGCAGCGCGATAAAACGTTCCGACAATAGGCGAAGGGATGATGTGCAGATCCTGATCTTCAGACGCCTCGGTCTGAGCTTTTGCGCCCGGATGCGACGGCGCCGAAGTACGAACGTTTGACTCGGGTGCTGGAGCACCTGGCGCGGCCTGAAGTTCTCTAACTGCCGCGGGACTGACTTCGCCGATATCACCGCGACGAAAACGCACGCGAAAGCCTTCGCGTTCGAGCTCAAACTCGGAAAAGTCGTTCTCCCGAATGAGCTGAATCAGCTCGCGCAGTTCGTCCATGTTTATGGAGTTGTCCGCCGCGTTTGCTCGGCCACGACGGCGGCGGCCACGGGCGGGTTCGACCGTGACGTCGCTTTCCGTTTCGGCTACCGGCGGCAGCTCTCTTTTTTCGGTACCAGCGTCGCTCATCTTGTTTCTATCTGCTCAAAAGGAAGAAGTGCCCTAAGAAAGTGTTGAGCCCCAAAAGACTCGGGGGCACTGCCGAACGTCGATTGGGGCATTTCTGCCGAGGCGATTTTCAAACGCGAGCTTCGGCTTTAGCTCTCTTTGGTTGTTTCCGATTCGGTCTCAGCGGTGCCAGCATCTTTGTCGGATGCCTTTGCTTCAGTCTTCTTCGAAGACTCGGCTGCATCTTTACCAGGACTGGCAGCGCTTTTGGTTTCGGTTCCCTTTTTCTTTTTGCTACCGGCTGTCTTGCGTTTCTTGGCTGCCTCGGTGGCCTCGCGTTCGCCCTGATTATCCACTAATTCGATTATCGCCAGCTCAGCGTTGTCGCCCGCGCGACGACCAAGTTTAAATATCCGAGTATAACCACCGGGCCGATCCTTATAACGCTCACCGAGCTCATCAAACAAACGCTTCAACGCGGCGACGCCGGCGGTGCGGGGCAAACGCGCCTGACCGCGTTTTCCGGTTTGAGCCGCAGCCTGCATGTTTCCCGCATGAAAAAATCCCGCTGCCTGACGACGAAGATGCAGCGCGCGCGGGCCGCTGTCGTCGCCGGTCAGATTGTTGGCTTTGCGCGAAAGAGTGATCGCGCGCTCGACAAAGGGCCGCAGCTCTTTGGCTTTCGGGAGCGTGGTCACAATGCGCTCTTCGCGCGAATTAATCAGCGAAACGGCGAGGTTGCGAAGCATTGACATGCGATGTTCGCTGGTTCGTCCAAGTTTGCGATGTGCTTTTAGGTGTCGCATGACGTCAAAAAATCCGTGGTCTTGATGTTCTTAACAAACGCTTCGCAGCGTCAAAAAATTATTGCTCGTCGTCGTTGTCGGGGAAATCGCTGAGGTCAGCGTTGTCGCGACCGCCGGTACCCGGAATCGGATTTCCCTGTTCGTCAAATTCCATCCCAAAGTCCAGGCCCATGCCGTTAAGGATTTCCTTGATCTCGTTCAACGACTTCTTGCCGAAATTCTTGGTAGCCAGCATTTCACGCTCGCTGCGCTGCACCAGATCACGAATGGTGCGGATGTCGGCATTCTTCAAGCAATTGTACGAACGGACCGACAACTCCAGCTCGTCAACCGACCGATCGAGTTGATCGTTTCGCGGCAGCGGCGGCCGCTCAATTTTCGAGTAAGCAAAATCGTCGGTGTCTTCCTCAAAGTTGATGAAGATCGACATGTGATCCTTGATCAACTTGGCTGCCAGTCCAATCGAATCTTCCGGCTTCACCGATCCGTCGGTCCACACTTCGATGGTCAACTTATCAAACTCGGTGTTTTGGCCCAGGCGCGCGGCTTCCACCGTGTAGTTAACCTTCTTCACCGGCGTGTGCACTGAATCGATCGGGATGTAACCCAGGGAAAGGTCTTCGTCAAAATTCCTGTCAGCCGAAACGTAACCGCGGCCACGCTTCAAGCGCATCTCGACGCGCAACGAACCGCCTTCGCTGACGGTAGCGATATGCACGGTCGGATCAAGCACTTCGACGTCAGCATCAGCTTCGATATCGGCAGCGGTGACTTCACCGGCCGAGTCCTTGGAAATGCGTAGAGTCTTCGCTTCGTTGCCATGCAGTTTGAAGGGCACTTGCTTGAGGTTCAGAATCACGTCGGTCGCGTCTTCAACCGCGCCCTTGATCGAGGAGAACTCGTGCTCGACTCCTTCAATTTTTACTGCCGTCACTGCCGCGCCTTCAATCGAAGAGAGCAACGCGCGGCGCAGCGAATTACCTACCGTGGTGCCGAAACCACGTTCGAAGGGCTGCGCGGAAAAGCGCCCATACCGTTCGGTCAGCGTTTCGGAATCTGCAGCCAGACGACGAGGCATCTGAAATCCGGTCCAAAGATTATTTTGATCCATAGCCATAACGTTTTTGAGTCCCGATCTAAGAAAAAACTGTTATCCGCGCAGCTGCCATTCCAGGCAGCCCGCGGGTCTGCGTATTACTTGCTATAAAGTTCGACGATAAGCTGCTCGTTGATCGAGCGATCGATATCTTCGCGCGAAGGCAGTCCGCTGATGCGGGCAGACATGTCGCCGCCATCCTGTGAAATCCAGGACGGACGACCGCGCCCGGAGGCGGTTTGCCACGCGCCTTCGATGTGCGGATTCTTACGGCTTGCTTCTTTGATACTGATCGCCTCGCCGGCCCTTACCTGGTAAGACGGAATATCCACTTTCTTTCCGTTGACCAGAATGTGGCCGTGATTTACCAACTGACGTGCCTGGCGGCGAGAGGTTGAAAACCCTGCGCGGTAAACGGCGTTATCAAGACGGCGCTCAAGCAGGAACAACAGGTTCTCACCCGTGATTCCCTTCATGCGCGCGGCGCGTTCGAAGTAATTACGAAACTGCCCTTCAAGGACAAAGTAAATACGTTTGACCTTCTGCTTTTCGCGCAATTGCAGGCCGTAACCGACCAACGCCTTGCCGCGACGCATCGTGTTTCCGTGTTGTCCGGGTGGTTGGGTGCCGCGCTTCTCGATGGGACAAGAAGGTTTGTAGCACCGGTCACCTTTCAAAAATAGCTTTGCGCCTTCGCGGCGGCACAAGCGGCACACCGCATCTCTATACCTAGCCAACTGTTCTGCCTCCAGTCTAAATTCGACGGAAAAGTTTACAGACTGCGCTTTTGAAATCTGAGATCTCAAATCTCAAATCTGGCGCAAGCCCTTCATCCTTTAGGTTGTTAACTCTCAAACCACGATCTCAAATTTGAGATCATAAATCTCAAACAAAACTAAACTCGGCGACGCTTCGGCGGCCGGCAACCGTTGTGCGGAATCGGCGTCGTATCGCGAATCGTCACCACGCGGATACCGGCGTTGGCGATAGCTCGAATCGCTGATTCGCGACCCCCGCCTGGCCCCTTAACTCTGACTTCGCACTGCTGCATGCCCGCTTCGTGCGCCTTCTTCGCAGCTTCATACGCAGCTTGCTGGGCGGCGAACGGGGTGCCCTTGCGGGAACCGCGGAAGCCGCGCGCGCCGGCTGACGACTGCGCGATGAGATTACCTTCAAGGTCGGTAATCGAAATCATCGTGTTGTTAAAAGAGGCAGCAACGTGCGCGATGCCCATCGGCACATGCTTCTTCTCTTTCTTACGAAAAACTTTTTTCTTTCCAGTTGCTTTTGCCATAAACTTTGTTCTTTGGATCTCGATCTTTGTGCTTGGTTCCGTCTTCCCTTGCTACCAGGCCAACCGTTCAACTACTAAGCACAAAACTCCAGGTACACCCCGTTTACTTCTTGCCCGGCGCTTTCTTCTTGGCGACGGTCATGCGCCGCGGACCTTTGCGCGTGCGAGCGTTGGTGTGGGTACGCTGACCGCGTACGGGCAGGGCGCGACGATGTCGCAAGCCGCGGTAGCACCCAATGTCCATCAGCCGTTTGATGTCCATCTGGATGCGCTTGCGCAGATCGCCTTCAATCTCTCCCTGCGCTTCCAGGATCGAGCGAATGCGGCCGAGCTCGTCGTCGTTGAGATCTCGCACGCGAGTATCAACGTTAATCGCAGCCTCTTTCAGAATCGAGGTCGCGCGCGATCGACCGATCCCGTAGATATATGTGAGACCAACTTCGGCTCTCTTGTTCGGTGGAAGATCGACGCCTGCTACACGTGCCATTTTTTCTAACTACTCTCCGTTTGGTCTGTTATTCGATCGCCAATCGGCAATCGCCAATCGGCAATGACTTAGCCTTGCCGTTGCTTATGTTTCGGGTTTACGCAGATGACTCGCACCACACCCTTGCGATGAATCACCTTACACTTGTCGCACATTTTTTTTACTGAAGCCCGGACTTTCATCTGCTCACAACCTCGACTCTTTTATTTGTACCGGTAAGTGATGCGACCACGATTGAGGTCATAAGGAGACAGCTCAACCAGCACTCGATCACCCGGAAGGATCCGAATGAAATGCTTGCGCATCTTTCCTGAAACGTGCGCCAGCACTTGATGTTCGCTCTCTTCCAGTGCGACCCGAAACATGGCGTTAGGCAGGGTCTCGAGGACCTTGGCCATAACCTCTATCGCTTCTTCCTTCGCCATATCCGCTCAGAACGAATTTGCCTGTACCGACAAACTGCAAATAGTAGCACGCCATAAACGCTTTGCCAAGGCGAGCTCGGTGTTAGGCTTACGGCTTTTATTGGGCCTTTTCTGCGGCCTTTTCCTCCGTAACTCTGGTCAGTACCTCCGGACCTTCCTCGGTGATAGCGATGGTGTGTTCGACGTGCACGCTTGGCTTGCCATCGAGTGTCACGACGGTCCAACCGTCAGCCAAAACCTTAGTGTGGTGCGTACCCAGATTGATCATCGGCTCGACCGCGAAAACGTAGCCGGCCTTGATTTTCGGCCCCTGCCCGGGCTTGCCGTAGTTCGGTATTTGCGGATCCTCATGCATGCGGCGGCCGATTCCGTGGCCGACGTAATCGCGCACAACTGAATAGCCATGACCTTCAGCGTGCTGCTGCACGGCGGCGCCAATGTCTCCCAGGTGTTTGCCGGGCCGGCACTGCTCAATCGCCAGGTCAAGACATTCTTCAGTAACCTTAACCAGCTTCAACCAGTCTTCCGAGACGTTGCCAACCGGTACAGTAGTGGCCGTATCACCGACGAATCCTTCGAGCGTAGCGCCGCAATCGATTGAGAAAATGTCGCCGTCTTTGAGTGCGTAGTCCGAAGGAAAGCCGTGAACAACCTGCTCGTTAACCGAGGCACAAATGGAATAGGGAAATCCGTGATAGCCCTTGAAGGTTGGCAAGGCGCCGCCATCCCGGATCATTTTCTCAGCGGCGCGGTCGATCTCGATAGTCGAAACACCCGGCGCAGCCATCTGCCTCAACTCGCGCAGGACGAGACCCGCGAGCCGTCCGGCTGCCCGCATTTTCTCGATTTCCTTTTTTGACTTGCCGATGATCATTAAAAACGGTTGGTGAAAGCTGAAGGGGCGAAAAGTGAACCAGGTAATTATAGTTAACCTTTCACTCCCGTCTTAACTTTCCCTATCCATGCGAGTAATTCCAGATTTCCTCTGTGCCACCGCTGAGTCCTCTGTGCCTCAGTGGTGGATTACCTGGACAATCACTGACCACGAGACACAGAGAACATGGAGGTTACGCAGAGGAATTCAAATTAGTCACTAACCTATTCACTTATCACTATTCTTAACTATTTTTTCAATGTCCTGATAGATCGCTTCCGTGTCGCGAGTGCCATCCACCACGTGCAGTAGATTCGCAGCCTTGTAGTAATCAAACAAGGGACGCGTCTGTTCTTCGTAGGTACGTAGACGCGCTTCGACCGTTTCCGGAGTATCGTCTGAACGATGGTTCAGCTGCGTGTCGGGATGCAGATCGCAAACGTTATCGTGCTTCGGCGGCTTCAGATAAATGTTGTAAATCTCGCCACAGACCGGACAATTCCGCCGACCTATCATCCGCTTCGCCAACAATTCGCGCGGCATGCTGATTTTGATCGCCTGAATAGTCTTGCCTTGCTCGAGCGCGAGTTTTTCCAACATCGCTGCCTGGGCCGGCGTACGCGGAAAGCCATCCAGAATATAACCGTTGCGGCAGTCGTCTTGAGCGGTGCGCTCCTGCACCACTCTTATAGTCACGTCGTCCGGCACCAGCTGACCAGCGGCCATCAACTCACGCACTTCCGCCGCGAGTGGGGTTTGCGCTTCTTTCAAGGCCCGAAACATTTCGCCGGTGGAAATTTGCGGCAGATTCAGGCGCTCCTGAAGCAAGCGCGCCTGCGTACCTTTGCCAGCACCAGGCGCACCCATCAACACAATGATCTTTGCCATAACGGATTTCCGAATGCCGATTGCCAATTGCCGATTGGTAACCCGCAGTCAGGTTTGGTTCCAATCGGCAATCGGCAATCGGCAATCGAAATTTGCTTTTAGGCCCGTCTGCCGCGGAGGCGACCGCCTCCACCGAGGAAGCCTTCGTAGTTACGCATTACCAGTTGAGCTTCGATTTGCGCGACGGTATCCATCGCCACGCCGACCAGAATTAGCAGCGACGTACCACCGAAGTAAAACTGGTAACCCATGCCGGTGGGAATCCAGGAAAGGCCAGGCGTGCCGCTAACGAACTGATCCAGCCAGGTGCCAATAAGCGGCAAACGTCCCACCTTGAAGCCGCTCAACATAAACTGCGGCACAAACGCGACCAGCGCCAGATAGACGGCGCCAACTACAGTCAGGCGCGTCAGGATGCTATTGAGATACTCGGCCGTAGCCCGGCCCGGTCTAATACCCGGCATAAAACCGCCGTGCTTGCGCAGATTGTCAGCGACCTCTTCGACGTTAAAAACAATCGAAACGTAAAAGAAGGTAAAGAAGACGATCAAGGTGAGAAAAATCAATTCGTAGTAGGGATCGCTCGCATGGAACGTCTGGAAGAACGTCCAGATTCTGCCCCAGGCAGTGTTTAGTTTGGCCGGGTCTGGCGGAAAAGCCGCGAACAAACTCTGCGGCATCGATAACACCGACGACGCAAAGATCACGGGAATAACACCGCCCATGTTGATCTTCAGCGGCATCGTGGTCTGTTGACCACCAACCAGCTGCCGGCCGACGTGACGTTTGGCGTAACTTACCGGAACCTTTCGTCGGGCGGCTTCAACAAAGACGATAAACGCGATGATGCCGACGATGGCCACCAGCAAACCGATGACACCGAGCGTTTCCAGCGTGTCGCCGCTGCGTAATCTCCCACCAACCTGTTCCACACCACGCGGCAGGCCGATCACGATTCCGGCAAAAATCAGAAGTGAAATTCCGTTACCGACGCCGCGGTCAGTAATCTGCTCGCCCAGCCACATGACAAAGATCGTGCCCGTGGTCAGCGTCAGCACTGTGGTCAAAAGAAATCCCCAGGTGGGCGCGCCCACGCCGTTGACCTGAAGCCAGTGAGCAACGAATGACGTTTGAATACCAGCGAGGCCAACGGTTAAGTAACGAGTCCACTGATTGATCTTCTGACGGCCCATCTCGCCTTCTTCCTGCAGTTTCTTCAACTGCGGGGAGACGACGGTCATCAGTTGCAGGATGATCGAGGCGGTAATGTAAGGCGTAACACCAAGAGCAAAAATCGAAATCGTTCGGAAGTTGCCGCCGGAGAACAAATCGAGCACACCTAAGAGCGTGCCGGCGACGTCGTGCCAAACCTGATCGAGGCGATCCTTGTTAATTCCCGGAGCGCCGATGTGCGCGCCAAGACGATAGACGGCGAGCATGCCGAGCGTAAACAAAATGCGCCGGCGTAGGTCCGGCACATTGAACATATTACGAATTGCGGCAAAAAACTTATCCATCAGCGTCCTTTCGCCCTCGTTTGTTCGGCTACGCTACTTTGCCGATTTCGGTCGCGGCGCCACCGGCTTTCTCAATCTTCTCGCGCGCGCTCCTGGTAAATCGGTGCGCTGATATGCGAAGCGGTTTTGACAACTCACCATTGCCGAGCACTACCACGTCGTGCTGCGCTTTCTTGATAATGCCGCGGCTGTGCAAAAGCTCGGGAGTTATTTCCTCGTTTCCGTCGAAGCTTTTATCGAGCGCACTCAAACTGACTTCCAGCCAGCGCTTCTTGAAGATATTGGTGAAACCGCGCTTCGGCAAACGACGATGCAAAGGCATCTGTCCGCCTTCGAAACCAATCTTGGCGGAGTAGCCGGAACGTGATTTTTGACCCTTCTCACCGCGACCTGCGGTTTTGCCAAGGCCGGACCCGGGACCGCGCCCGACACGCTTCTTTTTGTGGACGGAACCCTTGGTCGGTTTCAGATTGTTTAGACTCAACGCCATAGTTTTTCTTTCGATCTTTGTACTTTGAACTTCGAACTTTGTACTCGTTGTCAAAGTACAAAGCACCAAATACAAAATTCATCCTTCAACGATGCGCAGCAGATGGGGAATTTTTGCCACCGCGCCGCGCGTTGACGCATTGTCGTTGCGCTCCACGATTTGATTCAGTTTAGTCAGTCCTAAACTTCGCACCATCGTTTTGTGCGTTTTGGGTGCGGCGATGAAACTGCGGTAATACTGAATGCGAATCGTACCGCCGTTCGCCGCGCCACTGCCTGACGCTTCGTTCGGTTTCTTCTTTTCTTCAGCCGCGGGGCTCGTTGCTTTCCTTGGCATACAACCTCTTCAATGAAATCTGACAAATGACAAATGGAAAATGGGTTTGACCCTTCCCTGGATAGCGCCAACTAGATCTCTTCGACCTGCTTACCGCGCAAACGAGCCAGCTCCATCGGATCTTTCATCCGCAGCAGCGCATCGAAAGTGGCGCGCACCACGTTGTGCGGATTGGTTGACCCCAGCACTTTGGTACGCACATCGTGAACGCCCACTGCCTGCATGACCGCGCGCACCGCGCCCCCCGCGATAACGCCGGTACCCTGCGACGCCGGCTTAACCAGCACTCGCCCCGCGCCGAATTTCCCAATCAGCTGATGCGGTACCGTGTTTTCAATCAACGGCACGCGGATCAAACTCTTCTTCGCGGCTTCAATGGCTTTCTTGATCGCCAGCGGCACTTCGCGCGCTTTGCCTGTGCCAAACCCAACGTGGCCACCTTCGTCACCCACAACCACCAGGGCCGCGAACGACATGTTCTTGCCGCCCTTAACCACCTTGGTGACGCGGTTGATGGAAATCACCTGGTCTTTGAGGTCCAGTCCCTGGGATGAAATTCGCTGCTTAGGTTGTCTCATTGCTTTTTAGTTTTCTTCTTTGGCTTTTCTGCCGCTTCCGCTGCCGGTTCGGCGGGCGTTTCGGTAGCCGCTTCCGCTTCTGCCTTCACTTCGTTTTTGTTGAGCCCGGCTTCTCGCGCAGCATCGGTCAGCGCCTTGATCCGGCCGTGGTAAAGATAGCCGCCACGATCGAAAACCACGCTTTCAATCCCTTTCGCCAGCGCGCGTTCGGCAATCGCTTTGCCTATGCGTCGCGCCGCGTCGAGGTTGCCGCCGGTTGAACCGCGCAAATCCTTTTCGGTCGTTGACGCGGACACAATCGTCTGCCCGCGCTCGTCGTCAACTACCTGCGCGTAGATATGATTCAGACTGCGATAAACTGCCAAACGTGGCCGCTCGCCGCTGCCTCTAACTTTGCGGCGAATCCTTCGGTGAATCGCCTCGCGAACTATTGCTCTGCTCGTGTTTGCCATGTCGTTATTTCCGATTGCCGATTTCCGATTGCCGATTTTCGCGAGCGCCACATCACCAATTCCGCATTCTTGAATCGGCAATCGGCAATCGCAAATCGGCAATAATTATTTACCGGTTTTGCCCGGTTTCAGCTTGATGGGCACATCGGCGTAGCGAATGCCTTTGCCTTTGTACGCGTCGGGCTTTCGCAGCTTGTGCATCTCCGCCGCCACCTGGCCCAACTTCTGCTTGTCGATGCTGGTCAGCGTCAAGGTTGTTTGATATTGCTGGATGCTGCCCTTGGTCGCCATGCGCTCGGCTTTCGCTTCCACGCCTTCCGGCAAAGGAAAATCAATCGGATGCGAATAGCCCAACGAAAACACGATTCGCTTCGCCTGCACGTCAGCTTTGTAACCGACGCCGACTACGTCCATCTGCCGTGTAAAGCCTTCTGTCACGCCCACGATCGCGTTGTTAGCGAGCGCGCGCGCGAGACCGTGTAAAGGAGCGACGTCGTCTGACGCGCGCTCGGCCTGAAGTTGATCTCCTTCAAGCTTGAAACTTATGCCGGCCGGCACGGGCGTTTTCAAAGTGCCTTTCGGTCCGTTCACCTCGAGCTCCTGCTCGCCGATGTTGACCGAAACGCCCTTTGGTAGCGTGATAACTTTCTTGCCTATTCGAGACATAATCAGAACCTCAAAGGAGGAAGGCGGCAGGATGAAGGATGACTAAATCTCACCCTATCTCCGTATTCATCCTTCATCCCTCATCCTTCATCCCTTAATAAATCTGCGCCAACAACTCACCGCCGATGTTTTCGCGGCGCGCGGCTTTACCGCTCATCAAACCTTTGGAAGTGGAGACAATGTTCACACCGTAACCACCCAGCACTTTGGGGATCTCGCTCGAACCAACATACACGCGGCGTCCCGGTCGCGACACGCGCTCGAGGTGCGTGATGGACGACGTGCCCCGCGCGTCGTAACGAAGAAAGATTCGAATGCTGCGCTTGAGCCCGTCGCCCTTGAGCACGAAGTTGTTGATGTAACCCTCTTCTTTGAGGATTCGGGCGATTTCAAGTTTCAGCTTCGAGGCCGGAATATCCGCGCGCGAATGCTTAGCCGCAATCGCGTTGCGGATTCGCGTCAACATGTCGGCGATAGGATCAGTCATCTATAAAACTCCATTTTTCATTGCCCACTGCCGCTTGCCGATTTTGAAATCCAAAATTGGAAATCGGCAACTGAAGATCGGCAATGACATTACCAACTCGACTTAACGACGCCGGGGATTTGCCCCTCGAGCGCCAACTGGCGAAAACAGATGCGGCACAAATTAAACTTCCGCAAGTACCCGCGCGCCCGGCCACACCGCTTGCACCGGGTGTAGGCACGAACCGCAAACTTTGGTCTTCGCTGCGATTTCGCAATTAATGATTTCTTAGCCATGTTTTGTACTGTGTGCTTTGTACTTTGTGCTTTGGCCTTTGTACTTCCAAAGTACAAAGCTCCAAGCCCCAAGTTCTCTAGGTTCTAAAGGGCATTCCCAGCCCTTTCAAAAGCGCCCGTGCCTCTTCGTCGTTGCGCGCGGTGGTGATGATCGAAATATTCATGCCGCGCAATTTGTCGACCTTGTTGAAGTCGATCTCAGGAAAAATCAATTGCTCGCGAACGCCGATCGTGTAGTTGCCGCGACCATCGAACGCTTTCGGTGAAACACCGCGGAAGTCTCGCACGCGCGGCAGCGCAATCGAGACGAGGCGATCGAGAAACTCGTACATGCGATCGCCGCGCAACGTGACCATCACGCCGATGGGCATGCCCTGACGCAGCTTGAAGGAGGCAATCGATTTCTTCGCCTTCGTGATCACGGGCTTCTGACCACTGATGGCGCGCAGCTCATCGGCCGCGGTATCCAGAATCTTGGCGTTGGCGATTGCTTCACCCATGCCCATGTTCAAAACCACTTTTTGAACACGTGGGATCGCCATCGGATTCTTAATGCTGAATTCGCGCGCAATCGCCGGAGCAACTTCTTTTTGATAACGCTCTTTTAATCTTGCTGCCATCTCTTTTCTCACTTGTCCGACAAACTTCAGTTTGTCGCTGCCATGTTTCGACAAACTAAAGTTTGTCGGACACTACTATTTCTCCAAAGACTGTCCGCTGCCTGCGGCCACCCGAACTTTGCTGCCGTCGCCTTCCACCTGATAGCGCACGCGGGTCGGCTTACCGGATTGCGGATCGATTAGCTGCACGTTGGAAATGTTAATAAACGCTTCCTTCTCGATGATGCCGCCGCCACGATTGCTTTGCGGATTCGCGCGCTGGTGACGTTTGATGACACCGACGCCTTCCACTTTGATCTTGCCGGTAGTCGGCGCTACTTCCAGCACGCGACCTCGCTTGCCTTTATCGCGGCCGGCGATGACCACGACCTGGTCGTTCTTCTTGATTTTTGAACGCTTTGTTCCCGCCATAACCCTAGATAACCTCCGGCGCGAGCGACACGATCTTCATAAAATTCTTATCGCGCAGTTCGCGCGCCACTGGACCAAACACGCGCGTGCCAATCGGCGTTCCGTCTTCCTTGATGAGCACCGCGGCGTTTTGATCGAAGCGGATGTAGGTGCCATCTTTGCGGCGCACTTCCTTGCGCGTGCGCACGATGACGGCGTCCTGCACCGTTCCTTTTTTGATGGTGCCGTCAGGTGACGCTTCCTTAACGGCCACTTTGATTCGATCACCCAGGCTCGCGATCTTTCCAGTCGAGCCGCCGATGGGCATGATCATTTCAACCCGTCTTGCGCCTGAATTGTCGGCGACCTCCAGGGAGGTCTGCATCTGAATCATGACTTACCTCATTTCGGAATTCGGATTTCGGATTTCGGATTCAAAGACAAAGTCGGCATCTTTTTCAATCCGAATTCCGCATTTCGCAATCCGAAATTATTTTGCTGCTTTTTGAACAATTTCAATCACGCGCCAGCGCTTGCGCGCAGACATCGGACGCGTTTCAACGATCCGCACCTTATCGCCGATCGTCGCACCCAGCTCGTCATGGGCCATGAACTTCGAAGTGCGACGCACGTAACGGCGATACTTCGTGTGCCGGACCAAACGATCCACTCGCACAACCACGGTCTTCTGCATCTTGTCGGAAACTACCGCTCCGACTTTTTGCGAGCGATGCGCGCGAGTGGCGGTCTTCACCGCGGACTTAGCCCCGGACGTATCAGCCGCAACGGGTGTCGCTTCCGTAGTCGCGTTACTCTCTGTTTGATTCTCTTCTGCCATGCTTCTCACTCATTGCCGGCAATCCGGCGTTATTGCTTAGCGACGGGCGAAAGACCGCGCGTCGCGTTCAAATTTAAGCCTGCGGTTGACGCTGACGCGTCAGCGTTTGCAGGCGAGCCAACGATTTCTTTTCTTCGCGGATACGCTTGACGGCGTCAACCTCGCCGAGCGCCAGCTTGAACTTCAAACGAAACAGCGATTCTTTTATGCGCGACGTTTCCGCCTGCAGCTCTTCGACTGAAAACTCGTGATACTTGTCCAACTCTTCGCGGCGTTTCATAACTAGATTGCGCCCCCTTCTTGATCAGCGCGGGTAACAAACTTGGTCTTGATCGGCAGTTTCTGAGCCGCGAGACGCATAGCATCGCGCGCTGTCTTCTCGTCGACGCCTTCAATCTCGTACAGAATTCTGCCGGGCTTGACTACTGCCACCCAATATTCCGGCGCGCCCTTGCCTTTGCCCATACGCGTTTCAGCCGGCTTCTTCGTTACCGGCTTGTCGGGAAACATCCGGATCCAGATCTTGCCGCCGCGCTTGATGTGCCGAGTCATCGCAATACGCGCTGCTTCGATCTGGCGATCGGTAATCCAGGCCGGCTCTAAACACTTGAGCCCGTACTCACCGAAGCTGATCTCGCTGCCACGAGTCGCGGTGCCGGTCATGCGTCCGCGCATCTGCTTTCGGTGCTTAACTTTTTTCGGCATCAACATGATCTATGTTTCCTGTCCTATTACTCGCCAAGGGCTTGTTTTGATCTTTGGTCTTTGGTCTTTGTACTTTGTTCCTGGCACTCACTTTCGAGCTCGATCTCCAGGCACAAAGATCAAAGCACTAAGTACAGAGCTCTAACCGTTTTCTCCGCGCGGCCTTCTGCCATCCGAGCCACCGCCGCCTTCGCGCTCACGACGCGTACGCGGACGTCGCTCACGCTCGCCCATTCGCGTTTCGTTGATTGGATCGGATCCGGTGCCGCGGGCCATCGCCGCCTTCGCATCGAGAATCTCGCCCCGGTAAATCCAGACCTTCACACCTATCTGGCCAAAGGTGGTGCGGGCTTCCGCCAAGCCGTAGTCAATGTCCGCGCGCAAAGTGTGCAGCGGAAGTTGTCCCTGCAGATGCCATTCGCTGCGCGCGATTTCGGCGCCATTCAAACGGCCACTAACTTTGACTTTGATTCCCTGCGCGCCGAAGCGCAGCGACTCTTCGACCGCCTTGCGCATCGCCCGGCGAAACGCAATGCGCTTCTCGAGTTGTGCGGCAATCTTCTCGGCCTGTAACTGGGCGTTCAACTCCGGCTTGTGAATTTCCTGAATCGAAACTAAAACTTCGCGCCCGGTCTTCGCCGAAAGATCAGATTTCAGCTTGTCGATCTCTGCGCCCTTGCGACCGATGATGATTCCCGGACGCGAGGTGTAGATGATGATCTTCAAACGGTTTGCGGCACGCTCAATATCAACGTGTGACACGCCGGCGCCCGCGAACCTCTGCTTGAGGTCACGCTTCAGCCGCAGATCTTCCAACAGGTACTCGCCATACTGTTTCTTCGCGAACCAGTGTGAATGCCAGTCCTTGTTGTAGCCGAGGCGAAATCCGTAGGGATGAACTTTCTGACCCACAATCTTCTCCAGTTCTTTGCGTTCAATCAGCGATTTCAGTTTTTAGGATGAAATCTTGAATCTCAAATTGAAACCTGAAATTTGAGATCTCAAATCTCAAATCTTTAATCTCAAACACTCGCTTACTCGTCAGTCTTGGCCTTTTTGGTCGCGGCCCGCTTGCTCGGCTTCTTGTCGCCCGCCGCCTTGTCCACCGCAGCTTTTTCCGTAGCTTCACTCTTCGACGCGACACGTTTCGCGCGCGGTGCTGCTGCCGCTCCGCCACGCTTGCGGTTCTTGCTTTCCGTCAGCTTGGCCGGTTTGGCGGCCACTGCCTTGCCGTCACCATGGCGCGCTGCCTTCGGTTCAGGACGCGCGTCGTTGGAAAGCAGCACGGTCACGTGACAAAAATGGCGTTGCTCGCGGTAGGCTCGGCCTTGCGGGGCCGGACGCACGCGACGGCGTCCTTTTGTCGGACCGCGATCGACGTAAACCGTCTTCACCCAAAGGTCGTCCGGGTCGATCGCCACGTTTGCTTTTTCCGCCGCTTCATTGGCGTTGGCAATCGCCGAACGCAAACATTTTTCAACTAACGTCGAAGCACGCTTGGTAGAAAATCGCAGGATCGCCAGGGCTTTATTAACGTCTTTGCCGCGAATCATGTCCACGACCAGGCGCGCCTTTTGGGCTGAACCGCGAAGATACTTTGCACTTGCTATCGCTTCCATAATGAATTCCCGTTTCGAGTTTCGCGAACTACTTACCGCCGACCTTCGTCGCTTTCTCTACCTTAGTTCCGGAGTGGCCCTTAAAAGTCCGCGTCGGCGCAAACTCACCGAGCTTATGGCCCACCATGTTTTCCGTGACGTAAATCGGCAGATGCCGTTTGCCGTTGTGCACGCCGAACGTCAAACCAACCATGTCCGGCGAAATCGTCGAACGACGCGACCAGGTCTTGATCACCGGCGGCCGGTTGCCGCTGGCGCGGATGCGATCGACAGCGCGCTGAACGCTCTCGTCAATGAACGGTCCTTTTTTTACTGAACGTGCCATATCTCTCCATTTCGGATTTCGGATTGCGAATATCGGATTGAAAGCGGGTTCTTAAATCCGCAATCCGAATTCCGAAATCCGAAATTCTTACTTGGTTCTACGATCTTTCAAAATCATCCGCTGCGTTCGTTTATTGCTGCGGGTTTTGTAACCGCGTGTTGGTTGTCCCCAGGGCGTAACCGGATTACGGCCGCCGGAAGTTTTACCTTCACCGCCACCGTGCGGGTGGTCAACCGGGTTCATGGCCACGCCGCGCACATGCGGGCGAATGCCCTTCCAGCGCGACCTGCCTGCTTTACCGAAGGAAACGTTTTCATGCTCGATGTTGCCGACCTGGCCAATCGTGGCGCGGCAAACGAGGGGCACGCGACGCGTTTCGCCCGAAGGCATGCGCAATTGCGCGTAGTCGCCTTCCTTCGCAACCAGCTGCGCAAAGGCGCCGGCTGAACGGGCCATCTGCCCACCCTTGCCGGGACGCAATTCAATGTTATGGATCTGCGTGCCGAGCGGGATATTGATCAGCGGCAGAGTGTTGCCCGGCAGAATGTCAGCTTCCGCGCCGCTCATGATCGTCTTGCCCACTTCGATTCCGTTGGGCGCGATGATGTAACGCTTCTCACCGTCGAGATAAGTGATCAGGGCGATATGCGCCGAGCGGTTCGGATCGTATTCAATCTGGGTTACGCGGCCAGCCACGCCTTCCTTGTCGCGCTTGAAGTCCACGATGCGATAGAAGCGTTTATGACCGCCGCCACGACGACGCACAGTAATACGTCCGTCGTTGTTGCGTCCGGAAATACGCTTCTTCGGTTCGAGCAGAGATTTCTCGGGAACCGCGCCTGCAGTTAATTCATCTCGCGTCAGGTAGGTTTGATACCGACGCGCCGGAGATGTTGGGGTTAGTTTCTTTATTCCCATAACTTTATTAAGGATGAGGGCGGAAGGATGAAGGATGAACAGGAGAAACCAGGCGTTTCATCCCTCATCCTTCATCCTTCATCCCTATACTGCTTCGCCGTAATCTACCGGCTTCTCACCATGCTTGAGCGTGACGTAAGCTTTTTTCCATGACGGCTTGCGTCCTTCGAAACGTCCGCGTCGCGCGGTCTTGCCCATGAAGTTAATCGTTCTCACGCGGTCGACTTTCACCTGAAAAATCGACTCGACAGCCGTCTTGATTTCCGGTTTGGTCGCGCGGCGATCGACTCTAAAGGTCAGCAACTGACCGGTGTCCTGCGATTCTTCTTTGGCGACCAGCGCCTTTTCTGTAATCACGGGCGACTTAATGATGTCCCAAACTGTTCTCATTGTTCGGTCGCCTCCTCGGTCTCGGCTGCAGCCTCGGTAGCCTTAGGCTTCCGGGTTCGCTTTGGCTTTGCCGGCGCTTCAGGCGCTGCCGCTGCAACTTTTTCTTCGGTCTCTGCCGACTCAGTTTCCTTCTTCGGTCCTAACAGTTCTTCCAGCTCCTGCACCGCCGCTTGCGAAATGATCAGACGCTCGTGATAGAGCAGGTCATAAATATTCAAAGCGAAACTGTTGACTACTTTCGCGCTCTGAACGTTTCGCGTCGAAAGCAACAAGTTGTCGTTCTCGAGCGAGTCAACGATCAGGGTTTTGCCTTCATGTCCCAGGGTTTTGAGCGAGGCGACAAAATCTTTCGTCCTGGGCTTATCGAGTGACCAGTCTTTGATCAAGGTCACCTTGCCCTCGCGAACGCGCTCGGAAAGTGCCGAACGCAGCGCGCCCTGCCGCATTTTCTTGGGCATGTTGTAAGACCAGTCGCGCGGCTGCGGGCCATGCACGTTGCCGCCGCCTTTCCAGAGTGGCGAACGAAGCGACGCGATGCGCGCGCGGCCAGTGCCTTTCTGTTTCCAAAGCTTGCGACCGGCGCCGGACACGTCACCACGAGTCTTCGTAGCCGAAGTACCCTGACGGGCGTTAGCCATGAAGTTTCTAACGGCGGCATGAATCAAGCCTTCGTTGAGCGGCGCGTCGAACACAGCGTCCGACAATTCGACTTCGCCAACTTCTTCGTTCTTTAAATTGCGCACCTTAACGGTAGGCATAACACTCTCCATTTTCGATTGCCGATTTCCGATTGCCGATTGGCCGCAATCTGGACGGCTATTTCAATCGACAATCGCCAATTGGCAATCGGCAATTACTTCTTCTGTCTTGCTGCCTTTTGCACTACCACCACGCTGCCATTCGCCCCGGGCACCGCGCCGCGAATCATCAGCAGATTGTTTTCAGTGTCGACCCGGGCAATCGTCAGCCCTTTGATCGTAACGCGCTCATCGCCCATGTGACCTGAGGATCTCGTACCCTTGATAACTCGCGAAGGGTAAGCCGAAGCGCCAATTGAACCAGGCGCGCGCACGTTCATTGAACCGTGCGATTCCGGCCCACGATTAAAGTTGTGTCGTTTGACCGTTCCGGCAAAACCCCGTCCTTTTGACTTCCCGACTACGTCTACCAAATCGCCGTCGGCAAACTGGTCAACCAGAATCTTGTCGCCGACATTTAACGAGCCCGCATCGCCGTCCAAACGAAACTCCTTGAGAATGCGTGTCGGTGGGGTGCCGCCGCCCGTTTTTTCAAAGTGCCCGCGCATCGGCTTGGTCACGTTCTTCAGCTTTGGCGGCCGTTCGTCAACCAGGCCAACCTGCACGGCGTCGTAGCCGTCAGCGCCTGCCGAACTTTTTGTTTGCACCACCACACACGGCCCCGCTTTGATCACGGTGACCGGCGTTACCATGCCGTCTGCCGCGAAGATTTGCGTCATGCCGATTTTTCGTCCGATGATTCCGTTAATCATTGTCGATTTCCGATTGCCAATTGCCGATTCGTTTTCGTCTCGGCAAGATCCTCTTATCGAACCGCCAACTTCCAACCCGAAAGCCATTCGGCAATCGGCAATCGGAAATCGGCAATCTCGCTACTGCCTGCCAAAAGCCTTGATTTCTACGTCGACGCCGGCGGGCAGATCGAGCTTCATCAGCGCGTCTACCGTTTGCGGCGTCGGATCGAGAATGTCCATCAGGCGCTTGTGCGTGCGAATCTCAAACTGCTCACGCGACTTCTTGTCGACGTGGGGCGAGCGCAGCACCGTCCATTTATTCTTTACCGTGGGCAAAGGAATTGGTCCGGCCACGCGGGCGCCAGTGCGCTTCGCTGTTTCCACGATTTCGGCGGTGGACTGGTCCAACACGCGATGATCGTAGGCCTTCAGTCTGATTCTGATTTTTTCGTTAAGCATAATTTGTCCGACAAACTTTAGTTTGTCGTTCCTACTCGACAAGCTGAAGCTTGTCGGACAAAGTCCTATTCCACGATATCGCTGACCGTGCCGGCGCCAACCGTGCGACCGCCTTCACGAATAGCGAACCGCAGTCCCTTCTCCATCGCGATCGGCGCGATCAACTCGATCTCCATCGCCACGTTGTCTCCCGGCATCACCATCTC